>ENA-OQDL01000202-OQDL01000202.1-human-gut-metagenome-genome-assembly--contig:-NODE-202-length-40632-cov-6.432021_pt1 | contig 40632 bp, 33 predicted proteins | sample MGYA00242782_ERZ504609 | MGnify/ENA primary metagenome ERZ504609 (study PRJEB26092, sample SAMD00036320) | human gut metagenome | host: Homo sapiens | study: EMG produced TPA metagenomics assembly of... | reverse complement strand
ATTCATCATCTGTACATTCATTCGGATGTTTCATCCAGAGAGGATTGATATCACTGATGGAAACCGGACGTTTATTGATCTTTACTTTATCCTTTGCAGGAGAAACTTCAACAACTTCCTTTTCACCTTTATCATTTTCTTTTTCTTCTGTCTTTGCTTCCTCATGAATATGTTCAACAACTACATCATCGTCTCTTAACTCAGATTCATCAATTGTCTCATATTCCTGAGGTGCATTTGCTTTGGAAAGGTAAATATGAACCGGCATGAAAGAACAATATTTCTCAAGAATCTCACGCATACGGTACTCATTTGCAAATTCCAGGCAGTCTTCATTCAGGAACAGGGTGATTTCTGTACCAATCGTATTTTTGTTACCTTCCTGGATATCATATTCTGTTCCGCCATCGCAGGACCAGTGTACAGGCTGTGCACCTTCTGTATAGGAAAGTGTATCAATATGCACTTCATCCGCTACCATAAATGCAGAATAAAATCCAAGTCCAAAATGACCAATCATCTGATCATCTGTAGTTTTGTCTTTATATTTCTCAAGAAACTGAGTTGCACCTGAAAAAAGCAATCTGGGTAATGTATTTCTCTACTTCATCAGCAGTCATGCCAATACCATTATCGATGAATTTCAGAGTTTTCTCATCAGGATTAACAATTACCTGAATCTCCGGTTTGTATCCTTCCGGAAAAGTGTATTCTCCCATTACTTCCAGTTTTTTCAGTTTAGTGATCGCATCGCATCCGTTGGAGACCAGCTCTCTTACAAAAATATCATGATCGGAATATAACCATTTCTTGATGATTGGGAAAATATTTTCACTGTTAATTGATAAATTTCCATGTTTTACAGCCATGCTGTCCACACTCCTTTTTGTTTTTAATCATTTGCCGCAACTTTATCTGTCAATATACTGCATTCTTATCTGCTCTGCCTCCGGAGCCAAAACTATCCTCTCCTGTTTATCCTTTGAAATAGCTTTTGACTCCTGTAAGTTGCTTCTCTGAAAGATATAGTAATACCATTTATTCCAAAAGTCAAGAAAAAATTAGCACTCGCCAAAAACGAGTGCTAATAATTTTATATTTTACATATTCCCCTGTATTTTTTTCTTCAGATAACTCTTATTTCTTTCGTCTTTTGTATACCACAACTCCCACAATACATCCTGCTGCAATCGCCAGAATAATCACAAACGGTGTGATATTAGTCGTATCTCCTGTCTTTACCGCTGATTTCGCAGTTGCTCCATTCGGCTGCGGAGTCGGAGTTGCAGTTACAGTCTGCGCCTGTGTAATACTGAAATTCACCTGTTTAGTATCCTGCTCCCCTGTATTCTCCCATTCACTTCCATTATACTTCTGACGGTCAAATGTAACTGTCAATGTGTAGGTTCCGGCCTTCGTAATTCCAAATGCAGCAGTATAAGGTGCACTGCTCCAGCTATTTGTATTGATCACTTTCCAGTTATACGGTACATAGCGGACATCTCCCTTTCCCGGACTTTCATTGTCCATACCCGCTCCGACTGCTGTAAATGTAATCTTTGACTGTGTTGTGTATCCATCTGAACTGATTCCTGTAATCTTATTATCTGCCGGATCTGCAATTTTCGCCTTGCGGGCAGTTTTAACCGTAAACTGAACTTTCACTTCTGCGCTGATCTGCTGTTCATTATCAATCACAACTGACTCTGTATAGGAGCCGGCCTTTAAACCCTCCTTCGGGCGGATTTTAAATGTACAGCTCTCCCCCGGTGCAAGCTCTGTGGCTGAAAGTTTCCCGATTTTAAAGTTTTTACCTGACGGTGCATTTAAAGTTACATTTGTATTCCCCTCATTCGTCACTGTAACTTTCTGCGCTTCCGGTGCCTCACTATATCCTTCTTTTGCTTTTCCAAAATTCAGTTCTTCCGGTGTTACGGATAATTTATAAATCTTTTTCACTTCCGAAACAGTCGCAGAAGCTTTGATCGTGGTCAATACATCTTCCTGTCCTTCCGAACTGGTCTGGGCTATCTGAATACTGTCCAGATAATTGCCGACTTTCAGACCGGTCACCGGTACTGCTGTAAATGCAGCAGAATCTCCCGGCTCCAGCACTGATGCCGAAAGTTCCCCAATATCAAAATACTCTGCATATGGCTGCATCAGCGAAACAGTTGTATTTCCTGTATTGGTAAGTGTAATGGTCGTCGCTTCAGGAGTATCATAACCTTCCTTCAGATCATCATAACTGAAAGATTCCGGATCTGCCTGAACTGCTGTGATCTGTTCCTGTTCTGCCTCTTTTACAGATACTTCCGCAGTTACCTGCGCTGCTACTTCCGAATCCTCTTCACTTTCAAATATCAGGGTATCACTGTAATCCCCCTTCGTCAGACCGGTTTTTGGCTGTACCATGAACATAAGAGAATCACCTTTTGCAATCTGTATTCCTGATACAGCTTCACTTCCATCTTCGTTCATCACCTCAAAATAATCTGATTTCGGTATCTTTAAAGTGACAGTTCCATCCCCTGTATTTGTTACGGTTACGGACAGTGTCTCATTGGCCTGTGTATAATTTTCTTCGATATCGCTGAAATTAAGACTTCCTGTATTTACATCAAGAGACTGTGCCTCAAGAGATGCATCTGCATTGTCACCTGCCGATGGAGCCTCGCTGTCATCCGGCGTCTCTGTCGGTTCTGCAGAAGGCTCATCCGAAGGCTTCAGATCTTCGTCATCTGATGAATCATCCTCACCTTCAACTGCAATCTTCGCTTCAAAAGAAACCTCAATACCTTCTTCCGTCCGGTATGTGATCATATCATCATATTCACCCGGTTCCAGCCCTTCCCTCGGCTGTATCCATACGCTTACAGATTCACCTGCACTCAGCGGTTCTGTAATATCCTGAACCATAAAATGTTCCGGACTGATCTCCTGAAAATTCAAGTTCTCATTTCCGGTATTCGTAATCTGCACATACCGTGCTTCCACATCCTCAAGATCACTCTTTACTGTTCCAAAATCACAGATCTGATCTTCGCTGTCCTCTACAGTGGCAGTCGCTTCGTAAGTCTTTTGATCTTTCTCTGATCCATCTGTCTGCACATTTCCGTTCTCATCCACCTGCAGCTGATCTTCTGTATAAATTTTCATCTGGGAATCATCAGTACCTTCTGTTGTTTCCTCCGGCTGACCTTTTGTGTTCTGAGACTCATCTTCCTGTTCATTCCCTGCATTCTGCTGTACATCTTCTGTTCTATCTACATCCTGATTTTCAGAATCCTGACTGCCTTCTGCATTATCTGCTGTTTCTTCCAGCTGTGCATCCTCTGTTCCATCTGCCGTTTCTTCCAGCTGCGCATTCTCTGTTCCATCTGCCGTTTCTGTCTGCTGTGCATCCTCTGCTTCCTGTTCCACTGCTTTCGCCTCTTCTTCAGTTGCAGCTACCTCTAACGTCTTTGCAGTAAGAGTACCTGTCAGTCCGCTTCCATCTACAGGGGTCAGATCAAGCACCAGTCTGCATCCCAGATCATCCTGAGTGATCGTATAGGTCTTCTCAGTACCTACCTGTGTTAACTCCTTCTCCCCTGTCTGTCTTGACCAGGAAAAAGTGAAATCTTCATCTGTAACCTCTTCCGGTGTAACCTTTGCATAATCTGCACTCACTACTACGCCTACAGCTGCCAGTCCCTTAATCTTAAGCTTACCGCCCAATTCTCCTGACGGAGCTGCCGCAAAAACCATGGATGGAATCATTGAAATAACCATCATCACAGTCATTACAACTGCAAGAAATCTCTTTCTCTCCATCTGTAGTCCTCCTTTTCATTTATAATAAAATTTGTAATTATTCAGCAGCCACTCTGAAGGTACTGAATAATTACAGTTCTGTGATGCTTCTGTGTCTGTCTGCCCTTTTCATTCCCATCACAGACCACAGCACCGTTTTTCTCTTTATAAAAGCATTATAGCATCGCATTTTCCGGAAATGTAATCTGTATTTTCTCCCTTAAAACAACTTAAGCCCCTGAGTATCAGAGTTCAATTTTCTCCAATATTCAGGGACCGAACTGTGTTTTACAGTTATTTCTCCGATATATCACGTGATATCCATAATTTGACCGAACAGTTTTTATCCTTCTACTATCAGATATTTTCCATCCGGCAGAGCAAATACTTCACTTGCATCTTCCAGTTCTTCATCTGACATTCCTTCCACATCAGCGCCTGACTCTTCCAGATATTCTCTCACTTCTTCAATAGAATCCACAACCTGCGCCATGCAATCCTCAAGGAATGCTTCCGCTGCTTCATATGATTCTGCTACCGCCTGTGGAAAAAGCTGTTCCTGATTTTCAAGAAACGTATTAATACATTCTTCTGTAAACAATTTAAATAACCTCCTCAATCTTTCCCTTTGCCCGGATCAGCTTCTCAAGGACCGGTTCAACCTGTTTTGTCATATAGGACGTAGCTGCCCGTACCCCCTCCTTGGAATGCTCCATGGCAAAGCCATATTTTACCGCTTTAAGCATCTCTATATCATTATATTCGTCTCCGAACGCAATACATTCTTCCGGCGAAATATGATATCTTTTCTGATATTCTCTGATTCCTTTTGCCTTGTTTGTTCCAAAAGGAATAAAATCAATCCACTCATTTCCCGAAGTGACAACAACACATTCTTTTCCAAATCTGTCCATCCAGTATTTCACAGATTCTTCTGTAAGGCCGGCCGGTTCAAACACAGCCAGCTTCATGATAGGAGCCGTCATCTCTTCCATGCTGTTTACAAATCTGCATTCATTTTTTACTTCATATAACATATGGTCATGAAATCTCTTTGTCTTCGGCATCAGGTAGTGGTAATCCTTTGCAGAACAGGTAAACTCGGCATCCTTCTTTTCCAGGATTGCAGAAATAATCTCCCCTGCCAGCTTTCTGTCAAAAGAATCCTGATACAGTACCTCTCCATGATCCACTGCCAGTGCACCATTCTCCGAAATATAGGAAATCTCTGAAGCAACAGGTGCAAACAGCTTTGTCATATTCGGATATTGCCTTCCACTGGCTGCTACAAACATAATCCCCAGTTCCTCTAACTGCCTGATCAGCGAAAAAATTTCTTCAGGCAGAGACTGTGCCTTATGTAAAAGTAACGTCCCATCCAGATCACTTGCAACCAACCTAATCATTTCCATGTTCCTCGCAAATCTTTACCAGATCTGTCGGTTTCTCAGCGACAAGATCTGCTCCATTCTCATTCAGTTCTTTTCGGTCACGAAAGCCCCATAGCGCACCTACTGTATACATTCCTGCTGCTTTACCGGTCTTCATATCTGTACTTGTATCTCCCACATACATACATTCTTCCGGTTTTACACCAAATTTCTCCGCAACCATAAGCGGACCATCAGGTGCCGGTTTCCTGCGGATTGCTTCACTCTGACCAACTACCATATCAAATTCCCCATCAAAAAGCTGCGCAATTACTTTCACAGCTGCAGGATGAGGTTTATTTGAACAAACTGCCAGCTTCATTCCATGTTCCTTCAATTTCTTTAAGGTTTCCGGCATTCCCTTATAGGGAACTACTTTATACATCGGATCTGCTTCAAACATTTCCCGGTAAAGCTTCTGTCCCTCATCATAATGCGCAAGTTCCGGATCCCCCGCATCCTTAAGTGCGCGGCGGATCAGCATATTTGCCCCTTCTCCGCTGTAATATCTGAAATTATCCACCGGAAGTGTTTTCAACCCGAATTTTTCCATAATAATATTAGTCACATAAGCCATGGAATCCAGCGTATCAGCCAGTGTTCCATCCAAATCAAATATACATGCTTTAATCATCTTTTGTCATCCTCTTAAGTTAATTCCTGATTTCTTCATTTCATAAAATAATCTGGCAACCGGGAGTCCTACCACATTATTGTAATCTCCGCTGATCCCCTTTACATAAATTCCGAAAAGTCCCTGGATGCCATAGCTTCCAGCCTTATCCATAGGCTCTCCTGTAGCAACATACTCTCTGATCTCCTCATCTGAAACCGGATAAAAAGTCACATCTGTACTTTCATAAAAAGTATGTTCTGTCCAGACTTTTTCTTTCTTTTCCCATACAGAAACGCCGGTATATACCTGATGAGTACTTGCCTGAAGTTTCTTTAATGTATTCACTGCATCCTCTGTATCATGAGGTTTGCCAAGGATCACATTCTCAAACACTACCACTGTGTCAGATCCGATCACAATTGTTCCGTCGGCACTATCTTTCATAGTGCGGATAACAGAAGCTGCTTTATCCGAAGCCAGCTGTTTTACTGCCTCTCCCGGATTGTCTGAGATACGATTCTCATCACCTGATGCAGGCAACACTTCAAAATCTACGCCAGCCCGTTCCAACAGTTCTTTTCGTCTGGGTGAAGCAGATGCCAAAATAATTTTTCTCATAATAACCTCTTCTTTCCTGTCATAGTATACCTTGTATCTTTTTGGTATGCAACTGCTTTCATTAACTCTTTCCATAAAATTTCGCTTTTCTTTTTATCTGAAAAGTATTAAAATAACAATAACCTATAGCTGAATAAAATGGTGTCAGGAGTAAAAGATATTTTTATCCTGACTCGCTGTCAAAAATAGGAGAATATCAGAAAGGAGTTTATGATTATCATGGCTAAAATTAATAAATACTGGGGATATGTTGCAATAGGTGCCCTTACAGCAGCTGCTGCCGGTGCTGTAGCTGCCCTTATTGCCAAAAAAGGATCCTGTAAAGAGGATTTTGATTTTGAAGATGACTTTGATGATTTCGATCTGACTGATGAAAAGGAAACTGCTAAGGAAGATCAGGAACCTGCCGAAGATTTCCAGTCCTGGGAACATACAGGCGAACAGTCTGCAACAGATGACACCGAAAGCGAAGAAGCTGAAGAAGCTGCTGATACAGACGATTCTGAGAAGTCTTCCGATAAAGCTGCTGAAGTTGAGATTAAAGATGCAGAAGAGGAAGAAGATGCCGATGAACCCGAGAATTTTGAAGAGACTATGGACGCTGCATCTGAATCTGAAGAATAAACGTTACCGTTCACAGTAACGTAACCAAAAAGGAATGTTACTTCACGATTATACAATCGTAGAAGCAACATTCCCTTTTTATTCTGATTATATTACTATTTCAGTCTCATTATGCTTTCGGAAGTTTAAATGAGCTCTTCAGAGACACGATACGGTTGAATACCGGTGCACCCTCTTTAGAATCATGGATATCTGCACAGAAAAATCCTGTTCTTACGAACTGGAAGCTGTCATAGCCTTTTGCTTCCATAAGTGCTGGTTCTACATATGCAGTAACTTTTGTCAGAGAGTTCGGATTTACATTCAGAGAACCATCTTCTTTGTTGTATACACCCTTCTCCTCGTCTACGATATTCTCATAGAGACGTACTTCTGCTTTTCCTGCCTGACTTGCTTCTACCCAGTGAATGGTTCCTTTTACTTTTCTGCCATCCGGCGCATTGCCACCCTTTGTTGCAGGATCATAAGTACAGTGTACAACACGTACAGTTCCATCTTCATCAGCTTCATATCCTGTACAGGTTACAAAATATGCGTTCATAAGACGAACCTCTGTGCCCGGGAACATTCTCTTATATTTCTTAGGCGGATCTACCATGAAGTCTTCTCTCTCAATATAGAGTTCTCTGCCAAACGGTATTTTACGGGTTCCCAGTTTTTCATTCTCCATATTGTTCGGAGCTTCCAGATATTCTACTTCGCCTTCCGGATAATTATCGATCACAAGCTTAATCGGATCAAGAACAGCCATCAGACGTGGACGTTTCAGTTTCAGATCCTCACGGATGCAGTATTCAAGCATTGCATAGTCAACAGAGCTGTTTGCTTTGGATACACCGCAGAGTTCTACAAACATTTTGATGGATTCCGGTGTAAATCCACGGCGGCGCAGTGCTGCGATGGAAACCAGACGCGGATCATCCCATCCGTCTACGATGCCTTCCTCTACCAATTTCTTGATATAACGTTTACCTGTAACTACATTTGTCAGATACAGTTTTGCAAACTCAATCTGCTTCGGCGGCTGTGGGTATTCCAATTCTTTTACAACCCAGTCATACAGTGGTCTGTGATCCTCAAACTCCAGAGTACAGATGGAATGTGTGATTCCCTCAATCGCATCCTCGATGGGATGGGCGAAATCATACATTGGATAGATGCACCATGTATCACCTGTTCTGTGGTGAGTCATATGAGCAACACGATAGATAACCGGGTCGCGCATATTCATGTTCGGAGATGCCATATCGATCTTGGCACGAAGCACTTTCTCTCCGTCTGCATATTTGCCTTCTTTCATCTCTTCAAAAAGCTGCAGGTTCTCTTCTACGCTTCTGTTTCTGTATGGACTTTCTTTACCCGGCTCTGTAAGAGTTCCACGATATTCACGGATCTGATCTGCTGTCAGGTCACATACATAGGCTTTGCCTTTCTGAATCAGCTTTACAGCAGCTTCATACATCTGTCCGAAATAGTCAGATGCAAAAAACAGTCTGTCTTCCCAGTCTGCACCAAGCCATTTGATATCTGCCTTGATGGATTCTACAAACTCACTCTTTTCTTTGGTCGGGTTTGTATCATCAAAACGCATGTTGAACTTGCCGTTATATTCCTGTGCAAGACCATAGTTTAAAAGAATAGATTTCGCATGACCGATATGAAGATATCCATTCGGTTCCGGTGGGAAACGTGTATGCACGGTGTCATAAACACCCTCTGCTAAATCTTTATCAATGATATTCTCAATAAAATTTTTGGAAACTGTTTCGTTCTCCATCTTTTTCCCTCCTGTTGTCGTATTTTATACTGTTTTATCACACATCTATATATAAAAAATACAACTGAATATTTTTTATGTCGAATGAATTTATATTATCATTGGAAATTCCATCTGTCAACCGTTTACACAACAGTGACAGGCCTTATATTTCTCAGACGTTACTGTTCACTCCGTTCACAGTAACGTAGCCAAAATTCATTCCAGATTGCCTGCGGCAATGGAATTTTGGCTTGTATGTCTCGGGATTTTGGCATATTCATGCCAAAACACCTCGCGGGACAGTGGTGTGTGAACAGTAACTTTTTATTTGTTTCAGAATGTTTCAGAATCACTTGCATATTGATTTCCTGATCTGCATATGCTATAATGCCAGTAGGCGAAAAGAAATAGCAAGTCCATGTAGACAAAAAGAATGAAGCCCTCAGTAGTGCGAATACTGGGGGCTTCTTCTTATTTTTATGGCAGACAAGAAACTGCCAGGTTAGTGTTGCCCTACTTATCTCCGTCTAACCATTTGCAAACATAATAGGCGGCTATGCTTGCCATAAAGGAGACAAGAAAAGAAATAGCAAGATTCTCCATATAGACTTCACCTCCTCCCGTTGCCGGGTATCGGTTGGACAACACTGTAAGTATAACATATCTCTTGTCATTCTGGAAGTACAAACAGTTCTTAAAAGTACATCAAAAAACATCAAAACTTCTGTTCTGATTACTTTTGAGTTACTGAAGTTCAAGAAATCCTTTATTTTAAGCAATAAAAAAAGCTGATGACGGGAATTGAACCCGTGACCCCTTCCTTACCAAGGAAGTGCTCTACCTCTGAGCCACATCAGCATTGTGTCGGATTTACCGCTCACATTTAAATATATTACCAGAACTTGTTTATATTGTCAATCCCTATTTTTAACTTTTTGATTTTTATTTTTTGGTTTTATACAGATATCTTTCTATTTTTGATATTGCTCCAACTGCTCTCTGATCTTGGTTCGGATACGCTGTAATGCATTATCTATGGATTTGGGTGTTTTTCCCATGATCCAGGCAATCTCTCCGTATCCGTTTCCTGCCAGATAATATTCAAGAACCTGGTTCTCCATTGGACTTAACGTTGCTGTTATCTCCTGCTCCAGATCCTGGACATTCTCTTGGTCAATAATGATAGACTCCGGGTTCTCTCCCCAGTTATCTCCAAGATGTTCTTCATTTTCCCCATCCTGTTCGCTGAGGGAAATATAGGAATTCAGCGGCTGGTGCTTCTGCCTGTTGGAACTCTGGATGGCATTGTAGATCTGTCTGTCCACACATATACTGGCAAAGGTCTGGAATGCAGCATCCCTGTCCGGCTGGTAATCGCGTACTGCCTTAAACAGTCCGATCATGCCTTCCTGTATCAGGTCATCGTTCTCCCCGCCTATCAGGAACATGGTCCTTGCTTTCTTGCGGACCATGTTCTTGTATTTTTCCATCAGATAGTCGAGGATTTCTGATTCCCCGTTTTTGAAACGGGAAATTAATTCTTCATCTTTAATTCCGTCATACTGTTTCATCAATTTAACCCTTCCGTTTTCTGAAAATCTCTATCATTCGCCCAGAGGGCTTCTTATAGCATAACAATATTGTGGAATAATTTTCTGCTGCAAAAATTCCTCTTAATAATCGCTGCACATCCTCACGAAGCCTTTATCTCAGACTGAGATAAACTTATTTCTTCTGCAGTCTCTGACGTACAATCTCATATCCAAGTACTCCGGCTGCCACAGATGCATTGAGGGAATCAATGTCACCCTTCATAGGAATAGATGCCACGAAATCACACTTCTCACGAATCAGTCTGCTTACACCTTCACCTTCATTGCCGATCACTACGCCGATCGGACCTGTCAGGTTAAGATTGTACATGGTTTCACCGCCCATATCCGCACATACAAACCACATGCCCTGTTCTTTCAGTTCATCGATGGTATGTCCCAGATTGGTAACCTTTGCAACAGGTGTATAGTTTAATGCACCTGCTGAAGTCTTGGCAACTGTGGAAGTCAGTCCAACTGCTCTTCTCTTGGGAATAATCACCCCATGTGCACCTGCAAGATTTGCTGTACGGATGATCGCACCAAGATTATGAGGATCCTCAATATTATCCAGGATAAAGATAAAGGGATCTTCTCCTTTTTCCTTTGCCTTCGCAAGAATATCTTCTACACTTGCATATTCATAGGCTGCCACCTGAGCGATTACGCCCTGATGTGCGCCTGTCTCACTTAACTGATCCAGACGTTCTTTTACCACATAGTTAATAATCGTATCTTTTTTTCTTGCCTCTCTGGCAATAGTGCGGACCGGTCCGTCCTGGCATCCGTCCAGGATAAAAAGCTTATCTACACATTTGCCGGAACGAAAGGCTTCCAAAACCGCATTGCGTCCTTCTATCTGTTCACTCATATCTTATCCTCTCCGATCCCTGCACGGACCAGTTCTATGATCCTGCTGAAATCATCTTTTAAATATAAATAGCCCATCAGAGCTTCAAACCCTGTTGCCCTGCGGTAGTCTGCCATGGTTGCATGTTTGGCCATTGTAGGAGAATGAGCATTCCTTCCTCTTCTGTAAACGCTGTGTTCCTCCTCTGTGAGCATGGGTTCAATCACTTCCATCATGGAAGACTGGGTTCCTGCCTTAACCAGACTGCTGGCTTTTCTGTGAAGCTGGTTTACCGGACAGTTGCCTTTTTTTACAAGGATCGTGCGGATCACCAGTTCATAGACGCCATCTCCGATATACGCCAATGTCAGCGGAGAATAGGTTCGCAAGTCTTTATCTTCCAAATGAAACAACTGATGAAGCATGCCTTTCAAACTACTCAAATTCTCTTCATTAAGTCCGTTTGTTCCACTCATATCATTTAAGCTCGTTTCCATTTTACTCCCTCGCGGGTATCCTTAAGGATGATTCCCTTAGCCAGAAGCTCATCTCTGATCTCATCTGCTCTTGCGAAATTCTTTGCTTTTCTTGCTTCCTGACGCTCTGCAATCAGGTCTTCGATTTCTTTATCAAGGATTTCTTCTGTTTTCACAGCCTTCAGACCAAGTACATCGCATAATTTCACCATTGTGTCAAGAAGTGTTCCTGCAAATTCTGCGGAACTTGCCTCTGATACATTTGTATTTGCAAATTTAACCAGTTCAAAGATTGCTGCCAGTGCATCTGCTGTGTTGAAATCATCATCCATAGCTTCTTCAAATTTCTTTACGAATTCCTGTGCCTGTGCAAGCAGTTCTTTCTCTGCATCTGTTGCAGTTTCTGTCTGTGCTGCTGCTTTTCTGTCCTTTAAGTTTGCTGCTGCATCTGTGATACGCTCTAATGCATTCTTTGCAGCTTCCATCAGATCTGCGCTGAAATTCAGCGGACTTCTGTAATGGGCGTTCAGCATGAAGAAACGAAGCACCTGCAGGTCATACTGTTCACTGATTTCACGAACAGTACGGAAGTTTCCAAGAGACTTGGACATTTTTCTGTTATCAATATTTAAGAATGCATTGTGCATCCAGTATTTTGCAAAGATTTTGTCGTTGCAGCATTCACTCTGTGCGATCTCGTTCTCATGGTGAGGAAAGATCAGGTCTTCTCCGCCTGCATGGATATCAATCTCATCACCAAGGTATTTTTTCGCCATAACAGAACACTCAATATGCCATCCCGGACGTCCGTCACACCATGGTGAAGGCCAGGATGGTTCTCCCTCTTTCTTCGGTTTCCAGAGAACAAAATCCAGTGGATCTTCTTTCTGGTCTTCACCGGATACCTGCAGAGAACGGAAGCCGGACTGCAGATCATCCAGGTTCTTGTGCGAAAGTTTGCCATATTCTTTGAACTTCTTAACTCTGAAATAAACAGTACCGTCTGCTGCCGGATAAGCATATCCCTTATCAACCAGAGTCTGGATCATACTGATCATTCCGTCGATTTCCTGTGTTGCCTGCGGATTAGTTGTTGCAGGCTTCACATTCATGCCGTCCATATCTTTTCTGCATTCAGCAATATAGCGCTCGGAAATCTCCTGCGCACTTACACCTTCTTCGATAGCCTTCTTAATAATCTTGTCATCAACGTCTGTAAAGTTGGATACAAAATTCACTTCGTAGCCTTTGTATTCCATATATCGGCGTACGGTATCGAAAATGATCATCGGACGTGCATTTCCGATATGGATCAGGTTGTATACAGTCGGACCGCAGACATACATACGAACTTTTCCCTCTTCGAGAGGTACGAATTCTTCTTTTCTACGTGTCAGTGTGTTAAAAAGTTTCATGTTCTATTCCTCCAGTTTTCTCTATCATTAACTCTCTTTTCTTTCATTAAGAAGACAGATTGCCTGAGACGCAATTCCTTCTTCTCTTCCCGTAAATCCCAGTTTTTCCTCTGTAGTGGCCTTAATGTTCAGCTGAGACTCATTGATTCCCATTGCTTTCGCCATATTGGCTCTCATCTGTGGAATATGAGGTGCCATCTTTGGTTTCTGTGCAATGATCGTTGCATCTATATTTCCGATCTCATAATGGTGCTCTCTCAAAAGCTTCGTCACATGTTCCAGCAGCAGAATACTGGAAATTCCTTTATATGCAGGGTCTGTATCCGGAAAATGTTTTCCGATATCGCCCAGTGCAGCAGCTCCCAGAAGTGCATCCATAACTGCATGGATCAGTACATCTGCATCTGAATGTCCCAGGAGACCTTTTTCCCAGTCTATCTTCACACCACCCAGGATCAGATCTCTGTCTTCGGTCAGTCTGTGTACATCATATCCCATTCCAACACGCATAATCATTCTCCTCTTATATCCAGCATCTTGCTGATTCTCAATAAGCTTAACCGTCTCCTTGTATAAGGAGCAAGTCTGAGGCTTGGCAAAACAGCCGATTCATCGAGTCCGATATCATAAACGGTTTTCGCGCATCCGGCTTTCTCCAGCAAACGGAACATAGTCTGTTCACTGGGAAGCTCATCAATAATCTCCTCTATCCCGTTCAGGCATTTTTCCAGATGCTGGGGTGAAATAGTTTCTAACAATTCCGGCTCGTTTTCTTTTCTTATTTCTTCCAGAAGTCCTTTTTTTCCAAAAGTTTCTTTCAGAAGCTCCTCGTCTTCATTCTCATAGGGTTTTGCGTGACATCTTCCCTGTGTGATGGCTGCAGCGATACGCTTGTATTCTTCCAGTACAAGAAGTGCTGCTACAGAAACCTTCTCTCCATGGAGTGCATCCAGCGGACCATTGATCACTTCCATATCCCACAGATGTGTGACCTGGTGCTCTGCACAGGACGCAGGCCTTGAATTACCAATCATCTGCATTGCAAGTCCGGAAAGAATCAATGCATACATAAGCTGTTCGCATTCATCTTCCTCTCCCTCTGTAATATCCTGAATCGAAGATTTCACAGTTTTTAACGCTTTCTCTTCCAGCTTTACAGTTTCGCGGCAAAAATACTCTCCGGTGACCAGGTTCGCGATCTTCCAGTCTGCAAGACAGATGTATTTCGCCATCAGGTCTGAAATCCCGGCTGCAGTCAGGCGCTGTGGTGCTTTTGAAAAAATATCTGTATCTGCATATACACAGATCGGAGCTACTGAAGGCACAGTCTTCTTTACTCCATCCAGGGTCATTGCTGCTACTGTTGTTACAAATCCATCTCCACTTGCTGCGGTAGGCACTGAAATGAAAGGTACTTTGTAATTATGTGCAATATAACGGCTGATATCATGGATCGTGCCTGCTCCTACTGCAAGGATCAGGTCAATGTCCTCTTCCATGTTGTTCTCCACAATTTTTATTGCATGCCGGTCTGCCTGAAGTCCCTCTGCATCCAGAACAAGTACCTGGCACCTGTCATAGATATCCTCCATAAGTTCTTCTGTTGCTGCATAGGTATTGGTATCGCAGATGACCAGCGGGGATATGTACTCTCTGAGCATTCCCTCTGACATCTCTTCTTCAAGCTTCTCTACAGCTCCGGCTTCTATCAAAATCTCTTTCACTGCAATCTGGTGTTCCCTGCCGCAGCTGCAAGGTCGGGCAAAATCGTCCGCATCAACTCGCATTTAAATTCTTCCTCCTGACTTTCCTGAATCAAGCGGATAAAATCATCCGTTTGACTATCTGCTCATAATTGAATAGTTGTTTCACAGCCTGATTCGGTTAAACTTTTTTCTATAGGCATAGTTCGTTGGTATTATACATGATTTTCCTATAAAAATCAATCATTCCGCGCAGGTCTGGCGGCTACAGGTTCAAATAATTATATACAATCTTTGAAATCTTCTGTATATTCGTCACCGCCGTTTCCTCCGGACAGCCTTCTGACATAATACACAGAATGTATGTTGTCTTTTCGCCATAGACAATTGCGATATCGTGCTGATCCTGATCTGTCTCACCGGTCTTGTTGGCAGATTTTATTCCATCCGGAAGTCCCTGGGGGATTTTCCAGGTGTTTTCCTGATTTGACAGAAGATTTAACATTTCTTCTGATGCATCTTTGCTGACACATTCCCCCTTGTAGATTTTTTTCAAGCAGAGTGCCGCAATCTTTTACAGAAGTCATGTTTCTGCCACCCAGACTCTCCTGTGCGGATGCTGCAGGATGGAGGGTGTGCTGCACACTTGTCTCTGTATAGCCCTCTTTTTCCAGATATTTGTTAATATCCTCCGCACCTTTTTTGAAATCAAGGGAATCTGTCTGAAGCTTCACCAGTTCATTGCAGGATTCATTGTCACTGACTGTGATCATATTCCACAGCAGGTCATTTAATTTTACATCTACAGTTTTTGTATCTGCAGTATTTAATTTCTTTGCCTCATCTGCCTTTACCTGCTCCATGTCCTCATAGGTCTTTGCCATTACAAAGGCTTTGATCAGACTTGCAGAATAAAGGGAAGTATCATTGATCAGGATTTCCTTTTCTTCATTAAGGTCTTTCACATAAACACTCCAGGTTCCCTGATATCCGGACAGCATCTTCTCAAGCTGAGGCTTCAGATTATCCATCCCAAGATCATCCATATTCACGATCTTTCCCGTATCATCCACAATAAAACCATCATCCGTCACTGTGCTTTCCTGAAGCAGGGCGCCATTTGTACCGCCAAAATAATAGCTTCCGTCAAAATTCATCTCATAACAGTCCATTTCAAGCGAATGGATACCTGGCTCGGTTACCAGTCTGCCATTTTCATCAAAATAGTAATATCCGTTCAGAGTAATCCCGTCTATTGCCAGATTGTCAATATACCTTACCTGCGGTGCTGCTGACAGACGCCCCAGATTGTTCACAAAGTAATATCCGTCAAATTTCTCTGCCTCCTGGGCATTCTGTGTATCAGCTTCCTCATCTGTCTTATCCCCAAACACTGCAACACCTTTCAGATGCTCCATATGAGGACTGCAGGCTTTGAATTTCCCATCTGTATCATGGTAATAATATCCGTCAAATACAGTTCCGTCTATCTCATAATCCTGAAAATAATGGATCTCCGCCTGGGTACTTCCGGCGCCATTCACATCCAGACAGTAAAATCCGTCACTCTTCATCATATATTTGCCACTTCCGTCTCCCATGGGCTGAATCTGTGCCTGCCCGGTGACAGATGCAAGGCTCTGCTGTGCAGCCATAACAGGAACCGGCAAAGCCAGTGCCATGGAAATGGCTCCGGCCAGACTTCCGGCTATGATATAACTTTTAATATGATATTTCGCTGTTTGTCTATTTTTTCTCATGCAAAACTCCTTTTACGGTTTCTTTTCACATCCCATTCACAGTAAGCAAAGTATATATTGTTTTATTCAGGATAGCAAGATTTTTATCTTTTTTCCAGCAAAGACCAGAATCTCAGTATCAGTGTTCAGTTCTTTTCTCTTATCCTGTTCCAGAAGCTTCCCAGCTGTTCTTCCACAGTATTTAAAGTACAGTTTCCCCTGTCAGACCACTCAGCAGGAAACAGATTCCTGTAATCTTTCCCTGCAAATCTCTCGTCCAGCAGAAGTATGATCCCTGTGTCCTCCTGGGTTCTGATCACACGCCCGGCTGACTGCAGCACCTTATTCATCCCCGGATATCTGTATGCATAATCAAATCCATTCACACCCTTTTTATCATAATACTGCCTGAGGATCTCCCTTTCTGTTCCAATCTGAGGAAGACCAGTCCCTATGATGATTGCTCCGATCAGCTTCTCTCCCATCAGATCAATCCCCTCTGAAAAAATCCCGCCCATTACGCAAAATCCTACCAGCGTTCCCTCTGATGCAGAAAATTCCTCCAGAAATTCCTCTTTCTCCCTTTCATTCATTCCCGATGTCTGCGAAATACAACGAACCCATTCCGCTGAAAACTCATTCTCATACACCTCCAGAACATCTTCCATAAATTTATAAGAAGGAAAGAATACCATATAATTTCCTTTTCTTGTCCATACAGTTCTGGCAATGTAAGATGCGATCCTGTGATATTCCTCATATCCTCTTCTGGTATACCTGCTGCTCACATCCCGTCCTGTGAGAATGCACCTGTTCTCCTGCCTGAAAGGAGAAGTCACATAAATCCCATAGTCATCCTTTCTGGTGCTTAAAAGTGCACGGTAATAATCCATGGGAAGCAGAGTCGCAGAAAAGAACACCGCACTTTTTCCCTTTTCCAGACATCTATGAATATTTGCTGCAGGATTTACACAGAAAAGCCGCAGAATCACCTTTCCCCCTTCTCCCATTTCTGTATAAACCACATAATTTTCATCCAGAAGTTCATCAATGTTCAGGAAATCTCTCACACAGAAGTAAAATTCCAGCAGCTGCTCCGGAAGTTCCTTTCCATGAAGTTCCTCCAGGAGCTTATCCATCTCCCCCATCACCTGAAGCATTCCCAGAGAAACTGCTCCGGGATTTGGCAGGATTTCGTACTCTGTACACTCCTTTTCCAGAGTTCGAAGCTGTCTGTTCACTTTTTCCAGTGCTCGCACCAGACCTTTACTGTAATCCCCGGCCAGTCTCTTCGCCTCCAGTACATCCGCTCTGTCCACATGAGCACTGTACATTTCCCTTCCCCTGTCCACCAGATTGTGAGCTTCATCGATCAGAAAAATGTATTCTCCGGAAGTACCCTCCCCGAAAAATCTTTTCAGATAAACATTGGGATCAAATACATAATTATAATCACAGATCACAGCGTCCACCCAGACTGCCAGATCCAGGCACATTTCAAAGGGACACACCTGCCATTTCTTCGCATATTCCAGCAGAGTATCCCTGTCATAGCTGTCCTGCGTGGTCCACAGTTCAAAAACAGCATCATTCACTCTGTCCAGATGTCCTCTCGCCCACAGACAGTTCTCAGGATTGCATTCTGTTTTATCGCAGAAGCACAGCTTTTCCTTCGCGGTAATGGTTATCACTTTAAATTTCAGTCCATGCTCCTTTAATATGGAGAAAGCTTCTTCAGCCACAGTCCTGGTAATGGTCTTTGCTGTAAGATAGAAAATATTTTCCCCCAGTCCTGCACCAACTGCTCTCACTGCCGGAAAGATCGTGGACATGGTCTTTCCTACTCCTGTAGGTGCCTGGACAAAAATCTGTCTTTCTGTGGATATAGTGTGATATACACCGGATACGATTTTTCGCTGTCCCTCACGATATTCAAAAGGGAACTCCAGATCACTCATGGACGCATTCCGTTCTTTTTTCCATGCAAGCTGGTATGTGATCCATTTATGATACCTGTCCAAAAGATTATGGTACCACAGTCCGAGTTCTTCCAGCGTATATTCCTCTCTGAAAAACTTAAGCTCCTCTGTGTCCAGATTCCCATATGTCATCTGCACTCCGATCTTCTCCTGTTTTTGCTCCTGTGCGTAGATCCAGGCATAACACATTGCCTGTGCACGGTGAACCTCCACAGGCTTCTCCAACTGACTGACATCTGCATAAACACCCTTGATCTCATCGATCCAGCACTGTCCATCTTCTGTGAAGATTCCGTCAGCTCTGCCCTCTACCTGGATACCTACATCTTCATATTCTGTTTTATATTTAAGAGAAACCTCCGCTCTGTAATGGCTTCCCATCCTGCCCTGTATTTTTCTGTGCAGTCTGCTGCCCTTCTGCATTGCTTCTCTGTCAGAAGATCCTCCCCGATTGTCAAGATCCCCGCTTCTTAATATAAACTCCACCAGATTTCTGACGGAAATACGAACCACCGGCTTATCCATATGAAAACACCTCACGCAACAATAGCTATCAAATAGTTACCCAACATCGTCCGTTCATTATAACACAGAATTCATCATCATGTAAAAACTCCTGAATTCAAGAAAGAATCCTGCTTGCAGGATTCTCCGCCTACAACAGGTCGCTTCAGCGACATAATTCCGCTCCGTCGCAGTGCGATCCTGCCCGGAGGGCTTTTTTATGTTATAGGAACATTACGGAGTAATTTCCTATAATATAAAAAGCCGCCAGAAATCTCTATGCTGATTTCTGACGGTCCATTATTTTGTTTATCTTATAATTGGTAAACATCATATCCACAAATTACTCCGCTGTGAAGGAGCTCCTGCAATTCTCAATTAGATCTGAGTAATTACAAAGATATCATAAATTGCCTTTACCGCAGTCTCAAAATCTCTGTTCTCCACACCGATAATGATATTCAGCTCACTGGAACCCTGATCGATCATCTTCACATTTACATTTGCATGAGCAAGTGCTGAGAAGATTCTTCCTGCTGTACCTCTGGTGGATTTCATACCACGTCCTACAACAGCGATCAGCGCAAGATCAGATTCCATTTCTACGAAATCCGGCTGTACTGCGCGATGGATTCCTGCGATTACCTGCTGCTCTTTCTCTTCGAATTCATCCTGATGTACATATACAGTCATTGTATCGATTCCTGATGGAACATGCTCAAAGCTGATTCCCTGATCTTCGAATACCTGAAGTACCTTACGTCCGAAACCAACCTCACTGTTCATCATGGATTTTTCAATATTGATAGAGCAGAATCCCTTTTTACCTGCAATACCTGTGATTGTAAATTTCGGTTTCTTGCATGTACTCTCAACAATAAAAGTACCCTTGTCTTCCGGTCTGTTTGTGTTTTTGATGTTGATCGGAATTCCCTCTTTACGAACCGGGAAGATCGCATCTTCATGAAGAACAGTTGCACCCATATAAGAAAGCTCTCTGAGTTCTCTGTAGGTAATGCTCTCAATCACTTCCGGATTTTTAACAATACGTGGGTCTGTTACCAGGAAACCGGAAACATCTGTCCAGTTTTCATAAAGGTCTGCCTTGATAGCCTTCGCCACAAGAGAACCGGTTACATCAGAACCTCCTCTGGAGAAAGTTTTAACTTTTCCATCTTCACCAGCGCCATAAAATCCAGGGATAACGGCATGTTCACATTTTGCCAGCTTCTTGGACAGAAGTCTGTCTGTCTTCTCGGCATCCAGATTTCCGTTCTTATCAAAACGGATCACATCCGCTGCATCAACAAATTCATAACCCAGATATGCTGCCATCACCTTACCATTGAGAAATTCTCCTCTGGATGCTGCATAGTCTGTGCCTGCCTGTGCCTTGAAATCAGCTTCGATCTGAGCAAATTCATCTTCCAGAGAAAGATCAAGGTTCAGTCCGCGGATAATCTCATAATATCTTCCCTTGATCTCCTGCAGAATCGGGATGAAATCTTCCCCTTCAACTGCAGTATTATAACATTTATAAAGTAAATCTGTAACCTTTGTATCTCCGTCAAATCTCTTTCCGGGAGCGGACGGAACCACATAACGTCTGCTCTCATCACTTCTGATGATCTCCCCTACTTTCTGAAACTGTTCTGCATTTGCCAGAGAACTTCCTCCGAATTTAACAATTTTCTTCATTTTTCCTGCTCCTCATATGTCACTAAATATTTTCAGACCGATCTCCCATCAGTCTTTGTCACTCTACCAACATAAAGTCTGTTTAATATTGTATTGAATAAACGCCAATTTTGCAAGCCTTTCTTACAGAAATATCCGAAAATGGTTATTTTCCACAATCTGCCGAAGATTCCTGCTGTTTTTTTACAAATTCTGTCACATTATAAACACGAAGGATATCTCCCTCCACACGAAAATGAATGTCCTTCTCTCCAAAAGGCATTCCGTAAGACCGTTCCGGATCATTCTGGTAAGCAGGACGGGGATCATCTGCAAGCACTGCGATCAGAGCCTCTCTGCTTTCCCCGGGTATTCTTTCCAGAAGCTCCTTGGGAAATTCTACATTCAGATGATGATCTTTGGAATATTCGGTAAAACTTCCTGTTGCTTCCGGATGACAATCCGCATAAGGAATATATGGTTTAATATCGAAAATCGGTGTTCCATTCATCAGATCTGCACCTTCTACATAAAGTACAGGGCTGTCCGGCTCATCCAGAGCTACTTTCTCAAGCTTCACACAGGATAATCCTATGGAATTGGGACGGAAGGGAGATCTTGTGGCAAAAACTCCTTTTCTCACATTTCCCCCAAGTCTGGGCGGGCGGACAGTCGGTGACCACTTTGTCCTCTTTGCCTCCGAAAACTCCCAGATCAGCCAGATATGACTAAACTCCTCCAGGCCACGGCAGGCATCCACATTTCGATATTCCGGTTCGAATACGATTCTCGCTTTAAGCGCCCCTACACGTCCACTCTGCCTGGGAATACCGAATTTGGTTGGAAAATCATTTTCTATATGTGCGATTGGAATCATGGCTCTATTCTCCTTTTACCTTTTTCATAAAATGATGTTAGGGTCAAAAGGCATTTTGCCCCTAACTTGATATCTACGAATTGCTCCGCTGCAAAGCAGCTCCCGCAATTCTCATAAAATAATAGCCCGGAAAAATAACTCTCCGGGCTATTATTGTTATTTCTTCTGTGCAAAATACTCTTTTGTAAGTGTAATAGCGGTTCCTGAAAGCAGGAATACACCAATTAAGTTGGGGATTGCCATGAGACCGTTGAATGTCTCAGCAATGCTCCAGAGAAGTCCCAGATCTACCGTTGCACCAAGGATTGCCACTAATGAATATGCGATCATAAATGGGCGGATAACTTTTGCAGAGAATAAGAATTCAATGCAGCGAGCTCCGTAAAGTCCCCATCCGATAATCGTTGAGAATGCAAAGCAGCACATGGCAACTGCCGTAAAGATGGAAACCCAGCCTCCGTATGTAGAAGTAAATCCGGAAATTGTAAGTTCTGCACCTGCCGCTGCACCGTAATTTACCGGAACGCCGCTTACAAGAATCACAAGTGCTGTCAGAGTACAGATCACGATTGTATCTGCAAATACCTCAAAGATACCAAACATACCCTGTTTTACAGGCTTGCTTGTATCTGCACAGGCATGAGCGATAGACCCTGTACCAAGTCCGGCTTCATTGGAGAAAATACCTCTGGAAACACCCTTTTTCATACTGAGGAAAAAGCTTCCGATCACACCGCCTGTCACTGCTGACGGATTAAAGGCTCCATAAACAATATCATGGAAAACTGCCGGAACTCTTCCGATATTTAAGATCACAACACCCAATGCAAGTGCAATATAAAACAATGCCATAAAGGGCACCAGCTTCTCGGAAACACTTCCGATTCGCTTGATACCGCCCAGCAGTACCATACCAACCAGCAGCGTGATCACAATTCCAAGGATCAGATTCAATCTGCCTGTGGAAGACTCTGAGATCACATTGAAGTTAATAAGAGCTGTATCAATTGCTGTTGTAATGGTATTTACCTGCGTAGCATTACCTGTTCCAAATACAGTCAGTACACCAAATGCAGAATAAAGAACTGCAAGAAACCTCCAATTCTTTCCCAGACCATTCTTAATATAATACATAGGTCCGCCTACATAATCCCCATGTCTGTTTCTCTCACGGAAATGTACTGCCAGGGTAACCTCTGTAAATTTCGTGCACATTCCAAGGAGCGCGGAAACCCACATCCAGAATACAGCTCCGGGTCCGCCGATGGCGATAGCTCCGGCAACACCGGCGATATTTCCAGTACCTACTGTACCTGCCAACGCAGTACAGACTGCCTGGAAAGGTGTCATGGAACCGTCAGAGGCCTCTTTTTTTCTTAAAAATTCTTCCCAGTGTGGTTTTAAGCGCATACGGGAATTTGCGGATCTGGACAAAACCAGTCCGCAGGCTCAGGTAAAGCCCTACGCCGATAATACAGATCATAGCCGGGACACCCCAGATAAAATTATTTACGACGTTATTGATGGATTCAATTGTCTGAAGCATGTTAAATAAACCTTTCTTTCGTGTAATAATAACAGTTTAGCACTTTTTTCACCGTATGTACAGAAAAATTCTATTAAGATAAAGCATTAAAGCATAACAGATTATCGGAACAAACAACTAAAACCATCCGCTCTACTGCCTGCCATACCTGTATCTCTGCTTCACAGTTTGATCAAAAGTCAAAATAACGTATAAATTTGTCATAATTTCAGTAGCATTTCTCCACTCAGCCCTCTATTATTATAGATAGAAAATCAAGGAAAACACCTGTGTATTTTCCAATAGTACTTAAACGCTTCAGTTATTAATTTAACATTTTTCAACCTAAGGAGGACATGACAAAATGATTCAGAAATATACTTACGGGACCCCATTTGAAACCGATGCCATCGTAACTTCTATCCCGGCTTCTAAGGGAACTCCTGCATACGGAACTATCTCCACAGAGAACGGCTTCTCTTTTACTTATGACATGGATGACAACGATGTTGTCTATGGTCTGGGCGAATCAAACCGCGGAATCAACAAACGTGGATACGTTTATGAAAGCAACTGTTCCGACCAGCCAAACCATACAGAAGATAAAATCTCCCTCTACGGAGCACACAACTTCCTCGTAATCTCCGGAAAACAGACTTTCGGTCTCTTCGTTGATTATCCCGGAAAACTGAAGTTTGATATCGGTTACACACTCTCTTCCCAGATAAAGATCACCTGTGAGGATGCAGATCTTTATCTGTATGTGATCGAGGGTGAAACCCCTTACGATATCGTAAAACAGTTCCGTAAAATCATCGGAAGAAGCTATATCCCGCCTAAATTCGCATTTGGTTTCGGTCAGAGCCGCTGGGGATATACAACTGCTGACGACTTCAGAAAAGCCGCTGACGGATATCGTGAAAACAATATTCCGATCGATATGGTATACATGGATATCGATTACATGGAAGACTACAAAGATTTCACAGTCAATCAGGAAAACTTTCCTGACTTTGAGGCCTATGTCAATGAAATGAAAGAAAAAGGCATCCACCTTGTCCCGATCATCGATGCAGGTGTCAAGGTAGAAGCTGGCTATGATGTTTATGAAGAAGGCGTTGAGAAGAACTACTTCTGCAAACGTGAAGACGGCAGTGATTTCGTTTCCGCTGTATGGCCGGGCTGGACTCATTTCCCTGATGTCCTGAATGCAGATGCCAGAGCATGGTTCGGACAGAAATACGAACGTCTCATTTCAAAGGGAATCGACGGTTTCTGGAATGACATGAACGAACCTGCAATGTTCTGTACACCGGAAGGCGTTGCTGAATTAAAAGAATACATCAAAGACAACTTCATGGACAAGGAAGAAGCACCTGGATTTACACTCGGTGATAAAGTAAACGCCCTTGCAAACAATCCGGAAGATTACAAACGCTTCTATCACAATGTAAACGGTCAGAAAATCCGCCACGACAAGGTACATAACCTGTTTGGCTATAACATGACCCGTGCAGCAGGTGAAGCATTTGAAAAAATCGCACCTGGCAAACGTTTTCTGATGTTCTCCCGTTCCTCCTATGTGGGAATGCACAGATACGGCGGAATCTGGATGGGAGACAACAAATCCTGGTGGTCACACATCCTTCTGAACTTAAAGATGCTTCCATCCCTGAATATGTGCGGTTTCCTTTACACAGGAGCAGATCTGGGCGGATTCGGTGCAGATACCACACGTGACCTGGTACTTCGCTGGCTGGCACTGGGTGTATTCACACCTCTTATGAGAAACCATTCCGCTCTGGGAACCAGAGAACAGGAAGCTTACCAGTTTGAAAACATCGAAGACTTCCGTCATGTAATCGGTGTCAGATATCGTCTTGTTCCATATCTGTACAGTGAATACATGAAAGCTGCATTAAACGATGATATGATGTTCCGCCCGCTGGCATTTGATTACACAGACGATGCTTTCGCAACTCAGGTAGAGGATCAGCTTCTCCTTGGAAATGAAATCATGATCGCACCTGTTTATACTCAGAACGCAAAAGGCCGCTACGTATATCTGCCGGAAGAAATGATGTTTGTCAAATTCCTTCCTGATGGAACCATCTCTCAGGAAATCCTTGAAAAAGGACATCACTATGTAGAAGTTGCCCTGAACGAAGTTCCGCTGTTCATCCGCAAGGGAAAAGCAATCCCGGTTGCTGATGTTGCACAGACAGTAAAAGATATTGATCCGGCTACGATCCGCATGATCGGATATGAAGGAGCTGAATATGAACGTTATGATGATGACGGAGTAAGTGCTCTGTAATTTAACCAAATCAATCAGATTTACCTGCATCAATTGCAGGAATTACCAGACAGCAGTTAGAATTGAACGAGATGTCACCTCATAAAAAATAAAAAGAAACAGTCACATACATCTGATGAATATTGAGATATTCACTCAAGTATGTGACTGTTTTCTTTTACATTGTTATTCTTTGTCTTTATTTGCCAAAACAATATAACGGTAAATTTCTGCAAATGGAATCTCTTTTTCTCTGCTCAACTGTGCAACACTCTCATATTCCGGATAAAGCTGCTCTTTTCCATTCAAAGTGCATACCTTTACCTGAACTTCTCCCCATGGAGTCGGGAGGGTTCTCGTTTCTCTGGGAAGAATCGTACGTTCCATTATGCTATAACGAATTCCAATCGTAGTAGTTTCTTCAAAAATAATATTCTGAAGCGTTTCTATATCTTCTTCCTTACAGATCACATTCAGAATCCATGCAGGTCTGTTCTTTTTCATAAAAACAGGCACATAATGCACATCTCTGGCACCGGCTTTCATCAGACGTTCCATGACAAATCCCAGAACTTCTCCACTGCAGTCATCAATGTTTGTCTCCATCTTGATAATCGTATCTTTGGTTTCCTGATTTTCAGCTTTCGGATTATTTCTGATTTCCGGGTGTTTGAATTCTTCTGTCTGAGCCTTTGCTTCATCTGTTTCTGCGCTCTGTGAGATAATCATTGCCCTTAGGATTCCCGGACACTCATACTGGCGTTTACCTGCACCGATTCCAATCTTCTGGATTTCAAATGTTTCCGGAAGTTTATCTTTTGTTTTCACTGCTGCCACGATTGCTGCACCTGTAGGCGTTACAAGTTCACCCTCTACCTCTGTCATTTTCAGATATAAATGATTGGCACTTACTATATTTGCAACTGCCGGAACCGGGATTGGCAGGATGCCATGCTGACAACGGACAGTTCCCCGTCCCTCACAGAGAACAGGAACGATCACCTCTGTAACATCCAGATCATCCAGGCAGACTGCCACAGACACAATATCCACAATAGAGTCCACTGCTCCCACCTCATGAAAATGCACCTGATCCACAGGCACATTGTGTGCTTTACTCTCTGCCTCTGCAAGAATTTCAAATATACGCAATGCAATCTTCTTTGCATTCTCAGTCATTGCACTATGCTCTATAATATAGGTAATTTCTTTTATTCCACAGTGTTCGTGATGGTGATGGTCTTGCGCTGTTCCTGTGCCATGGGCGTGATTGCGCTCATGACCTTCATGATGGTGTCCATGCAGATATTCCATATCATGGTCATGATTTTCATGCTCTTTATCCAGCACAACATCAAAATCACATGCATCTATTCCGGACTTCACAACTCTGCTGATCTTTGTCTCAAATCCTGATACCTTAAGACTCTTCAGCACCCTGTCCAGCACTGAGCGGTCAGCTCCCAGATCAAGAAGAGCCGCAACCGTCATATCACCACTTATCCCTGAATAACATTCCAGATATAATGTTTTTCCCATAATCAATTTCCTTTCTCATCTGTACCTGCTGCCAGACGGTTGATCTGCGTTGCCAGATAGCCGGCACCGTAGCCGTTATCAATATTCACCACAGCAATCCCATTCGCACAGGAATTGATCATGGTAAGAAGTGCCGAAAGACCATGCATACTTGCACCATAACCCACAGATGTCGGTACTGCGATCACCGGTCTGCTCACCAGACCGCCCATCACACTGGCAAGAGCTCCCTCCATTCCCGCAACTGCAATTACACAGTTCGCACTCTGGATTGTCTCCAGTCTGGAGAATAAACGATGCATTCCGCTGACTCCCACATCATAAATCCGTTCAACATTTGTGCCAAAATATTCCGCTGTCTGTGCAGCTTCCTCAGCAACCGGAATATCTGCAGTTCCTGCTGAACACACCGCAATCTTACCAATACGCTTCTTATCTTTCTTTTCAACCTTTAAGATGCGTGAGATCGGATCATATTCCACTTCCGGAAACTTCTCCTTCACCAGTTCATACTGATGTTGGGAAGCTCTGGTTCCGAATACCTCGCCGTCTTCTCTGTATAATCTTTCAAAAATATTCAGAAGATGTTCATCTGCCTTATTACTGCAGTAGATTACTTCTGCGAAACCGGTTCTTGCCTTACGGCTTGTATCCAGCTTCGCATACCCCATTTCTTCATAACTTTCTTTCTTAATGATTCTTTCTGCCTCTTCCACAGATACCGAACCACTTTTTACACTTTCAAGAATCTCCTGTAAAGTCATGGATTCCTCCTTTTAGAACACCACCTGCACCAGAAACATATAGACAGCCGTTCCCGCTATAATACTGAGCAGTGTATTTCTCTTCCACAAATGAAGATTTTGCTGTTATCATTCTTTTTCCTTATCAACGCCCTTATTTCCACGCTGATCATAGTCATCCAGGAAATTGTAGTATTCTCCATCTTTATGATATCCCATAACAGTACGAAGATTAATATCCCGCACACTGTTAAAGATATTCGTCTCGATCACACTGCTTGTATTTCTAAACTGTGCAACCAGCTCTTTCATCTCATCACGCTTGGAACCACGTCCGCCCCCACAGCTTACACAGTTCTCGGTGAAACGGCATGCACACTGAATGAAGTGCAACCCATTAGTATCTCTCCATGCCTTGATCGCAGATTCCTTGATCAGATACATGGGACGGATCAGTTCCATTCCCTCAAAATTCTGACTGTGCAGCTTCGGCATCATAGTCTCCACCTTACCACTGTACAGCATACCCATGAGGATTGTCTCGATCACATCATCAAAATGATGTCCCAGCGCAATCTTATTACATCCCAGCTCCTTGGCATGAGAATACAGATAACCACGTCTCATTCTCGCACAAAGATAACAGGGATTATTCTCAATTTCTGCCACTGTATCAAAAATATCACTTTCAAAAACCGTAAGAGGAATTCCCAGAAGCTCTGCATTATCCTGAATAATCTTCCAGTTATCCGCATTATAGCCCGGATTCATTACCAGAAACACCAGTTCAAAATGAATCTTCCCATGGCGCTTCAGCTCCTGAAGCAGCTTCGCCATCAACATAGAGTCCTTACCACCTGAAATACAGACAGCAATCTTATCTCCCTCCTGAATCAGCTGATACTCATTCAAAGCCTTGGTAAACGGTCTCCAGACCGTCTTTCTGAACGTCTTGATAATACTGTGCTCAATCTCTTTCGTCTTCAGTTCCTTCTGCTCCTTAGCATCATTCTCCATAAAACGGCTCAGAGAAAGTCTCAGATAGGCACGATATCCACCTTCAATATTCACAGCCTCATACCCTGCATCACTCAGCTTCTCCACACAGTCCCGGCTTCTGTCCCCCGTATGACAGAGAACATACACCATCTTCTCCCTGTCCACAGACTCCATTCTTTCCTCAAACTCATCCAGCGGAATATTCACTGCCCCCGGGAAAGATCCCCTGCTGTACTGATCCGCCGGCCGCACATCCACGATCGTAATCTTAGAAGAATCAATCTTCTCCAGCTCTTCCACACTAATTGTATTCATATATAACCTGCCTTTATCTATTAAAATCAATCACTTACCTCTGATGAATCACCCTGTATTTCCGCCCAATTCACCAGCCATCATTATACTTTGAAACCCCATGATAGTCAACATATTCCCTTTCCGTTGACTCGTAACACAAAAGGAACAGAGCCAATGCCCTGTTCCCCTTTTATTATTTATAAACTTTTACACCAAAGGATTCATGAATGATAGTACGAGCCTCTTCAATGGTTTTAAACTCTTCTGCTTTCAGCATCTGTGCTGTGATATTTCCGATTGCAGTTGCCTCTCCTGGACCTGCATGGATTTCTTTCTTTGTTGCCTTTGCAGTCAGCTCATTGAGATATCCTGCGTTGGAACCGCCGCCCACGATATGAATACGGCTGTAAGTCCTGCCTGTCATCTCTTCCAGCTCTTTTGCTGTCTTTGCATAGCATTCCGCAAGACTTGTGTAGATAACTGTTGCAATCTCTCCCAGAGTTTCCGGAACCTTCTGTCCTGTTCTGCGGCAGTAATCCTTAACTTCCTCTGTCATATTGTCAGGAGAAAGGAAACACTCATCATTTGCGTCTACTCTTGACGGGAAATCCTTTGCTTCCTCTGCCATTGCGCAGATTTCTGCAAAGCTGTATGCATCATTTACTTCATGACGCACAGACTGGATCATCCAGAGTCCCATGATATTCTTCAGGTAACGGAAACGGCCTGCATAACCGCCTTCATTTGTGAAGTTCATCTCACAGCTCTTCTCAGAGCAGTCAGCTTCTTTTCTCTCAATTCCCATCAGTGACCATGTTCCGGAGCTGATGTAGATAAAATCATCGTCATTTGCAGGAACTGCCAGTACAGCGGATCCTGTATCATGTGTTGCAGGTGCAACCACTTCCAGATCAAAGCCCACTTCTTCTCTGATCTTATCTGACAAATGTCCGATGCCTGTTCCGGGCATGATCAGCTTCTGAAACATTTTTCTCGGATAACCGAGCATATCGATCAGTTCATAATCCCAGTCCTTAGTAATCGGGCTTACAAGCTGTCCTGTCGTAGCTTCTGTGTACTCACAGGTTTTCTGTCCTGTAAGAAGGAAATGGAAATAATCCGGCACATGAAGAAGTGTCTCCGCCTGTTCCAGATATTCCGGATGTTTCTTTTTCACTGCCATCAGCTGATAGATCGTATTATAATCAGCTTTCTGGATACCTGTTCTTGCATAGAGATCTTTCAGGGAAATTGCCTTATAAACTTCTTTATCCATTCCCTCTGTACGGTGGTCACGATATCCTACTGTATTTCCAAGAACATTGTCATTTTTGTCCAGAAGTACGAAGTCAACGCCCCATGTGTCCACGCCCATACTTACCGGAATCTTGCCGATTTCTTTACATTTCTTCAGACCATTTACTACCTCTTTGAAAAGACGGTCAAATTCCCAGCAGAGTTCTCCGTCTTTCTTTACCATTCCATTCTCAAAACGATAAATTTCTTCCAGAACCATTTTTCCGTTTTCCATATGTCCAATGATGTGACGTCCGCTGGATGCTCCGATATCTACTGCTAAATAATATGCTGCCATTGCAAAACCTCCTCAATATATGAATTTATACGCTCTTCATATCTGATGATTTCATTTTATCTCAACTTACTCCCCAAAATAAGAACCTTGTTTGTCTGAAAAAGTGTCCTTATTTGCTATTTTGAAATCTATCGTCGAAATAAGTATCTTTACAACTTAATAAAATCATCATTTCCAATCATTGTTTTATTGTTTGAACAACAACGCCGCACTTGCCATACGGCAGTGCGGCGTCTGTATTTGTATTAATAATTAATACTTAATTCTAAGGATTCATTTCCTCTCGATATTTACTTATCGATTAGTCATAAAGGTTAGGAGCGATTTCTTCGCTGTCCATGTTTGTGGAATCATACCAGTATCCATCTGTAGGAACATCTTCAAGTTCCTGTCCGTTAGCTGCTGCTGTCAGAGCGTAGATTGCATAGTAACCCATCATCAGAGGAGACTGTGTAACAGCACCGATGAATGTTCCATCCTGTACAGCGGCTTTAATGATAGAACCAGCATCGAAACCAACACCGATAACATCGCCTGCTCCTGCGTCAGAACCAAGAACGTTCAGGTTAGCATTAGCTGCAAGAACACCTTCTGCTGCTGTCTGGTTGGAACCGAAGATAGCGATGCAGTTTTCCTGAGAAAGGATTGCCTGAGCCTCTGTTGAGCAAAGCTCTACAGTTGTCTGTGCAGGAACAGCGACCTGGATAACAACGTCTGCGTCTGCTTCTTTTGCATCTGCACCTTTAGCTGCGTTTACATAGAACTCGTTACCTTTAACTGCAACTGTTTTTCCGTCAGCCTGAAGCAGTTCGATCATTTTGTCAATAAATCCGCCGCCACGCTGCTGAATATTCTGACCTGTAGCATCCTGGTTAACTTCACCGATGATAACCTGTCCATCTGCATTAGCTACAACATCTTTGATCGCATTGTACATGTTTTCAGCTGCAACAGAACCAGCCTGTGCGTTGTCTGTACAAACTTCACATACTACAGAGCCTTCCGGAGCGTCAGCGATACCTGTATCAAATGTTACTACCGGGATTCCTTTGTCAACGCATTCCTGAAGTGCATCAAGAACGGAAGAAGTATCGCATGCAGCAAGACCTAAACCTGCCGGCTTTGCAGCGATTGCTGTGTTGATCATGTTAACCTGGTCAGCGATATCAGATTCACTGTTTGGTCCCTGTGCTTTGTATGTAACACCAAGTTCATCAGCAGCTTTCTTCATACCTTCCTGAGCTGCATCCCAGTATGTAGACTGGAAAGATTTAACCATCATCGGGAAATCATAAGCTTCATTAGCTTTCAGATCTTTGAACTGTTCCGGCATATCGGCTGCCATAACGCTTGATGCGGACATTCCTGCTACCATTGCTGCACACATAACTAATGCGATCACTTTTTTTGCTTTCATTTAAAATTTCCTCCTTTTAAATATACATTTTTTAATATAGTTTTTTTATAAATGATACCCCGGAGGCTTCCTCTCTCGTTCCGCCTTCCCCAAAATACACATATGACAATACTGTCGCCGAACATCCCCTGGAAGCCCTCCGTTGTTTCATATCCTGCTGTTTTGCATCTGTCGTAAGATGCATTTTTCTTTATTCAGTTTTGAAAATTATTTTGCTGCTGCTTTCTTTTCTTTCATGATATCGATCAGTACTGCAATGATAAGAACTGCACCTGTAATGATCTGCTGCCAGTTTGCCTGAAGTCCGATATATGGAAGACCGGTTTTCAGAAGCATGATAACGAAGATACCGGCTAAAGTACCGATTACTGATCCATAACCACCTGTTGCTGCAACACCACCTACGAATACTCCACCGATGGCATCCATTTCAAGTCCAGCACCGGTACCAGGCTGTACAGTTGGTGTAACTGCCGCATATGCGATAGCTGCAAGACCTGTGAAGAGTCCGCATACTACATATACCATAACATGATAGAATTTAACGTTGATTCCCGAAAGAGCTGCTGCTTCTTTATTGGAACCGATCGCGATCGTATAACGACCGAATTTTGTATGATTCAGAACATATTCCATTACAAGGACCAGAATGATCATCCATAAGAAACCGATAGGATAACGGGAAGCACTTCTTCCTGTTCCAACTGTAATCTTAAAGATTGAATGGAACCATCCACCCTCCTGTGTAAGTCCCGGCCAGGGAGTGGCACTGCACAGGGATCCTGCACCTCGGGTAATCATACAGGTACAAAGTGTTGCAAGGAATGGCGGCAGGTTCATAATACCGATCAGCACACCATTTGCTGCTCCTACAATAATTCCAAGTACAATGCAAAGTAACATTGCAAGTACAACCGGAAGATTATTATTTCTTACCAGAGATCCTGCGATCAATGCGTAACATACCATACCGGTTCCGATTGACAGGTCTACACCTCCTGTAATAAGAGGGAATGTAACACCGATTGCCATCAGAAGATCATAATATGAGAAATCCAGCATACTCAGGATTGTGGTATACTGTCTGAACTCCCTGCTCTTAAAGGAGAAAATTGCAAACAGTACAATAATAACCAGTAATACAATAAATCTCTGATCACTTAAAATACTTTTTTTCTTCTTAGTCATGACTTTCCTCCTTAATTGATGTTCCGTGTTGCATGATTCATAATGTGTTCCTGTGTAGCTTCGGAAATATCAATATTTCCTGTAATCTTACCTTCACACATAACGATAATGCGGTCACTCATACGGAGAACTTCTGTCATTTCAGAAGAAATCATGATAATAGATTTACCTTCTGCAGCCAGTCTGTTCATTAACTTGTAAATTTCATTCTTGGCACCAACATCAATACCTCTGGTCGGCTCATCAAAAATAAGAATCTCACTGTCTCGTGTCAGCCATTTTGCGATAACTACCTTCTGCTGGTTACCACCGGAAAGATTGACTACCAGCTGCTCGCAGTTTGGAGTTTTGGTTGTCCAGCTCTTTAATCGTATTTCTCTGAAACCTCTTTTCTTTGATTTATTAATGAAGATACCACTGGTAAATTCTTCCATGGTTGCCAGCGTAGTATTCTCTGTTACAGATTTCTGTACGACACAACCATATCTTCTTCTGTCCTCTGACAGATAACCAATACCATATTTAACTGCATCCTGAGGACTGTTGATAGTTACCTCGCGAAGCTGTCCGTCTTTTCCCCTTATAGAGATCTTTCCACTCTGTTTCGGGTCAGCACCAAACAGTGCTCTTGCTGTCTCAGTACGTCCGGCTCCCATCAGTCCTGAGAAACCAAGAATCTCACCTTTGCGAAGTTCAAAGCTTACATTCTGAACCATCTTACCTGCATTCAGGTTCTCTACCTTAAGAACAACCGGCGCATCTGGTGCAACCATGCTGTGTTCTTTTGGATCCTCGTAAATAACACGTCCAACCATCATGTTGATGATGTCTTCTTTTGTACTGTCTGCTGTAATCAGCGTTCCTACATAACCACCATCTCGCATGACTGTTACTCTGTCAGTGATCGTTTTGATCTCATCCATACGGTGGAAATATAAACGATTCCAAGACCTTTCTTACGAAGATCACGGATGATCTCAAATAAGTCTGCAATCTCTTTCTCTGTCAGTGCTGCTGACGGCTCATCAAAGATAATAACCTCTGCTTTGTGGGAAATAGCCTTTGCAATCTCACACATCTGCTGTTTTCCGACGGTAAGATTGTTCATCTTTTCTTTTGGATTGATTTCAATGTTCAGTTCCTGAAAGAGTTTTTTGGAATCTTCGATCATTTTCTTATCATCAATGCTGAACCCTTTCTTTGGTTCACGTCCGATAAAAATATTCTGAGCTACGGTAAGATCACCTACCATGTTCAGCTCCTGATGCACGATTACAACACCTGCATCCTGCGCTTCTCTTGTGTTATGGAATTCAGTTTCCTTTCCTTTATAGGTAATGGATCCTGAATCTTTCTGATAAATACCGGTAAGAACTTTCATCAATGTAGACTTTCCGGCACCGTTTTCTCCCATAAGAGCATGTACTTCGCCGCGTTTCACTTCAAAATTAACGTGATCCAGAGCATGAACTCCAGGAAAGGACTTATCAATGTCCTTCATAGTCAAAATAACTTCACCCATTGTTACATCCTCCCTTCCGATCAGTTCTTTCTGCGTCTTGCAGAAACGTCGACATAAACTGCTACAATTACGATAAGTCCTGTGATGATCATCTGCTGACCTTTACCAAGACCAAATGCCATGATACCCTGCTGAAGAAGAGAAATGATAAATACACCGATGACTGTACCGCCGATAGAAGCAAGTCCGCCAACCATGGATGTACCACCCATTACACAGCCTGCAATCGCTTCATTGTTGTACTGATCGCCGTATCCAGGCTGAACAGTTGTATAAGCACCAACAAAGAAAATTGCTCCGATTCCTACAAGAACACCGCAGATCACATAAGCAAGCATTCTCCATTTTTTTGTATTAACACCGCTGAGTCTTACTGCTTCGCTGTTAGAACCAAGACAAAGGATATAACGTCCCGGTTTTGTGTTATAAAGAATAATTCCACAGATCACTGCTGCTGCCAGGAAAATCACAAGTCCTACAGGGAATCCCTTATAGGAGATAAGATTTCTGAACCATCCGTTTACAGGATCACTTCCCAGTGGCCAGCTGACGGACTGTGTCTTTGTAAATACAGATGCAATACCTTTTGCAATGTTCATAGATGCCATGGAAATGATAAATGGCGGAACTGACATATAAGATACCATCCAGCCATTAAACACGCCAAATGCAAATCCGATCAGAATGCAGATCACCATTGCTGCTGCACAAGGTACATGATAAGATGTCATGCAGTAACCTGAGATCAGGGCACAGCAGAACATTACAGGTCCAATGGAGAAATCGATTCCTCCAGTGGCAATTACAAATGTTACTCCAAGTGACAGAAAGCCCAGGAAGTATACATAGTTCAAAGTAGATTTGATACTGTCACCTACAGGGAACTTACTTCCCAGAACTACTTTGAAGACTACGAACATAAGAACCAGAATACATGCTAACAGGATTCTGTTCAGACCGAGTTTCTTCACAATTGGATTTTGTTTCAACTTTTCCAAGTTTTTCACCCTCCTTACGTTATTTCGTATCTCTTTGTTTTCTATATCTTACCTTACCTGTCGGATAATTGTAATGAAATATCTTCCAAAAAAAGGTTAAATATTTCCTTTTTTTCATCCGGAAATATTTAACCTTTTTGCTTCTTTTATCCTTATATTACGCAGTCGTTTCAACGCGTCAGTCAGCTAAACGGGAAGATCAGCCGTTCAATATCACTGTTATACATATTCTCCGGCGTAACCAGCTCGCATCCTGAATCAATATTCTTCTCTACTGCATCCCCGTTAAGCATATGAATGGTTTCTTCCACTCCGATATACCCCATCCGGAATGCTTTCTGCACAATAATTCCCTTATAAACGCCCATTTCCATAAGATTGATGGCCTCCTGAGAACAGTCCACACCAACTACTGCGATCTTATCTTTCGCTCCTGCATCACTGACTGCTCTTCCCACACCAACTGCAGAATATTCGTTCATTCCTGCAATCAGTTCCAGATCCGGATATTTCCTCATCAGTTCCTGCGCCAGTTCATAGGATTTCTCATAGAGTGAGTTACAGTAGACAATATCTACTATGTTATCAGCATAGTCACCAAGACCTTCCCTGAATCCCTGTTCTCTCTCCACAGCCGTGGAAACACCTTTTACATGGCTGACAATGGCTATCTTTGAATCTTTATCGATTAATTTTCTGGCATACTCTCCTAACATCCTGCCCGCATTCACATTATCTGTGGCAACTGTAAGATCCTGCAATTCTTCTTTTGTATAGGAATCAATATAGGTAATACGGATTCCTTTTTCTTTTGCTTCCTTCAGAAGTTCATCTGATGCATCCATGCTGGAAGGAGAAAACAGAATCGCATCCGGTTTCTGCTCAATGGCCTTTTTCAGAAGTTTATTCTGTTCTTCTATATTCTCTTCTTTATCCGGAGCCAGGATTTCAAGGTCAGATTCATATTCCTCTGCCGCCATCTTACAGCCGGATATTACCGAAGTCCAGAAATCATTGGTGTTATCCCTGATCTTTGGAATATAAATGAGGGAGCATTTTTTCGTCTGTGTCGCCTCCGGTTTCAGGATTCCGGCAAAAATCACCACTGCTGCCGCCATAAGGATTGCAACTGTTATAATCTCTTTTTTATGACTTTTCATGGGATTCCTCCTGTATTCCGGGAATTACAACAGATGCTGTGGTTCCCTTTCCTTTTTCACTGTGATAGATAATGCCATAATCTTTTCCGTAATATAAAACCAGACGCTGCTGCACATTGTACACCCCAACTCCATTGGAACGGTAATTCACCTTATGCTTATCATAAATATGTTTCAGGGTTTCCTCATCCATTCCCACACCATCGTCCGTAATATCGATTACTGCATTCTCACCTTTCATATATCCATGTACTGTCAACAGTCCTTTACTGTCTTTATATTTTAAGCCATGATAAATTGCATTCTCCACGAGCGGCTGCAATACCAGACGAATGATAGGTACCTGTGTAATGGATGGATCTGCCTTTATCTCAAATTCCAGCTTATCCTTGTAGCGCATCTTCTGGATTGTGAGGTAACTTCTGACATATTCAATCTCCTGTCCGACTGTTACAAGTTCATCCTCATTGCTGATACTCTGTCTGAGCAGTCGCGCCAGAGAAGCCGTCATTATCACCACTTCCTCATTTTTCTTTCCTTCAGCCATCCAGATAATAGAATCCAGCGTATTATACAGAAAATGTGGATTGATCTGCGACTGCAGGGCTTTCAGTTCTATTTTTCTCTTCTGCTCCTGCTCCTTTACATTCTGCTCCATTAATTCCCGTATCCTGTGCGTCATCACATTAAAAGACCTGGTAAGACTTCCTATTTCATTGTCGGAAATCACCTCTATATCTTCAATATCAAAATTTCCTTTCTGCACACTTTTCATGGAATCACGAAGCTTCTGGATCGGCAGCGTAATATTTCTGGCAATCAGGCTGGAAATCAGAAGAGCAACTATGATCAGCCCCACTGCTACCAGCACATAAATACTTCTTGTCTGTCTGCTGTTTCGTAAAAGTTCAGACATATTCATGCATCCCACAATAGTCCATCCTGTGATATCAGAATGGGACAGTGCATAAATTTTCTCGTCATCTCCCTTTCCGACAGTAACAATATCTGATTTTGCATTCATAACAAGTGAAATGTTCTCTGTCTGCAGTTCATTATATAACTGCTGCTGTTGTGGATGATAAACGATATTTCCATTCTGATCAAGAATAAAAACATATCCTTTATCTCCCATGCTGCTCTGTGCACAGAGTTCACTGATCGCACTGTAATTCAGATCCAGAAAAACTACTCCATCCTCTGCTTCTGTTCCTGTATAATTGCAGATTCCTCTGCTGAGTGTGATGACCCATGGTCTTTCTCCCTTTATCACATTCTGCACATGAGAAGATGTCAGATTATACCGGTCATATTTTCCGACTGCATCTGCATACCATGGCTGTGTATTAAGATCTACATATGTATTTCTCACAGATAATCCATTGTCAAACAGAGATGGAGAATTCTTATCCTCTCTGACAATCCCGATATTTCTGATATCCGCCCTGCCCTTCAGGATCGTTTTAAACTGTTCCACAAGGCGCTGTCTGTATTCACTGTAATTTTCATCCTTTGTGGCTCCATATCCTTTTTCACTGTACAGATATTTATAAGCATCACCGCTTTGCGCGATCACTGACGCAATATTATCCATATAACTGATATACGAATCTATATTCTGATTCAGCTGTTTGATGATCGTCTGTGTATACATAACAGAATTTTCATAAATAGATGAATTCGTATATCTCAGAGATACCACTGTCACAACCAGCACAGCACTTAATACCAGGATCGACACCGCACAGAAAATAGAACTCTGAATACTCTTAAATTTTGAAGAAATCTTCATCGGCGTTTCTCCCTTGCATATTCGGTAGGTGTTTTTCCTGTCATCTTCTTAAATGAAATTCCGAAATAGTGTGGATCTGAAAATCCTACTTTTTCCGCAATCTCATAATTCTTCAGAGTTGTATTCTCCAGGAGTTCCTTCGCCTTCTCCATTCTGATCCTGGTAAGTGATTCGATAAATGTTTCCCCTGTCATCTCCTTAAAAATAGTACTGAAATAGCTGGTACTGATATTCAGATAAGAACAGATACTGTTCAGACTCAGATCCGGATCCATATAATTTTTCCGGATATAATCCATAGCCATCATTCCCTGCCTCTGGCCGTTGGAACTATTCAGATCCTGAAGTGATTCAAATACTCCTTCAGCATACTCCTTCACCAATGTCACTGCTTTATCAAAGGTTTTTGCCTGAGAAACTTCTTTCAGAAGCTTCTCTCTCTGAGCAATGATCTTTTCCGGATCATCACTCAGGGACTGGCAGGTATTTCCGATGGCACGTATCACCTGCTGAAGATAAATGCAGGCATAGCTTTTCTCCACCAGTGCCCCTTTGATCTCATGCTCGATCTGCTCCAGGATTTCTGTCACTTTCTGCCTGTTTCCGACCTTTATCTCTTCTGTCAGTGTTTCCAGAGATTTTATAAGATTAATACTGTTGTCCGTTTTCTTTTCTTCCATATCCAAAAGGAGGCTGCCTCCCAGCAGATACCGATAGCCAATGGCTTTCTCAGCAAGCTTATAGGAATAGACCAGTTCCTGAGGTGATCTCACCCAGCTTCCGATTCCTATAGAAGTTTCAATCCCAATCACTTCTTTTACTTTCTGCTGGATTTCCTGACAGATACTATGTATTTTGTCTCCGAATTCTCTGGATCTGCATCCTGTAAATATAATGCATACCCGGTTACTGCCTTCCTGATAAGCAACACCTGCGTTCTCTCTGGTCACAATTTCATTGCTTATATTAAAAAGTACAAAGGACATCAATGCGCTTTCCTGCTGTTTATGCATATCTACCTGATACATTTCTGAGTAAGTGTCCATATCAAAAACAGCTACTCTGTAGCTCGAACAGTCAAAGCTGATCCCCAGCTTTTTCAGTTCCAGAAGACTTACCTGTACATCTCTGGTACAATTTACAAGAGTCTCCAGTGCTTTCGACCGGATGACATCCACATTCTTGTGATAATCCTTTGAAGTCTGCGACAGGGATTCCATTTTTTTCTGTTCTTTTTTTCTGGAATCCAGCTTTTCTTTCATATTCCGGAGCACTTTTGTCAGTTCCATTGCTGTGACAGGTTTGAGCATATATTCACTTACATTATAACGGATTGCTTTCTTCGCATATTCAAATTCCCCAAAACCGCTGAATATAACAATAAGAATATCCGGATAATTATCATGAAGAAACTCGCTCAGTTCCATACCATCCATATAAGGCATACAGATATCTGTCAATACAACATCCACCTTGTGGCTCTGCACAAATTCCACTGCCTGTCTGCCATTCTCACAATCCCCCACAAGCTCACAGTCCAGGCTTTTCCAGTCAATGTTCTCCCTGGTGTGCATAATGAGTTTAGATAATAATTCTCATTCAGTGTTTTTGTTTGATTCTGGTTATGAAATATAGCAGAAAGATGCTGGACGATAAGATGTCAGAGAGAACAAAAGAAATCTTTGAAATATAGCACCTGTTGAAACAATCCATCAGTATATAGAGAGTCAGGGTGAGAAAGATAAACCGGGCAGTAAAAATAAGGATCTATCCAAATAAAGAACAGATAACCCAGATAGAGAAGACGATCGGCTGCAGTCGTTTTCTCTATAACCGGATGCTTGCGGATAAGATCCGTCATTATCAGGAAGAAAAAAAGATGCTGAAAAATACGCCGGCCGGATATAA
>ENA-OQDL01000199-OQDL01000199.1-human-gut-metagenome-genome-assembly--contig:-NODE-199-length-41017-cov-5.309856_pt1 | contig 41017 bp, 29 predicted proteins | sample MGYA00242782_ERZ504609 | MGnify/ENA primary metagenome ERZ504609 (study PRJEB26092, sample SAMD00036320) | human gut metagenome | host: Homo sapiens | study: EMG produced TPA metagenomics assembly of... | reverse complement strand
GGCAAGGACGCCGTGGCGTTTGAAGGTGCCGAGAAGCTGGTCGCCGAGCTTGAGGCCAAGGGCCTTGAGGTTATTTACGATGACCGCAAGAAGGTGTCTCCGGGCGTCAAGTTCAAGGATGCCGAGCTGATCGGCGTGCCGCTGGTCGCCGTGGTCGGCCGCGATTACGTCAACGACGGCACCATCGAACTGCGCGACCGCAACGGCGAAAACAAGGTCGCCGTGCCCGCCGCCGAAGCCGCCGACGCGCTCGCCGAGCGCTTCGCCGCCCTCAGCTGAGTCCCACTTACTCAGCCTCGGCGTTAATCGCATCAAGCGCCATTCTGCCCAGTCGCAGAATGGCGCTTTGTTGTGGATAACCGAAACTTATCCACATTCTTAAAATTTCAACTGCGTCACAGTATCCACATTTGCCAGTTGCCCTTGTGCGCTTCAAACGTCATGCCTCACAGTGGAGGTACCGCTGGGGCGTGCAAGCCGGCAATGAAGCCGGAGACAGGCTCCGGCGGTCCACATCCAAACAACAGGCCAGCAGGCCGAGGAAAGGACCGATCATGGCAAATCAACAAGCAGCAGTGACCGTCACCGGCTTTGTGGCCGGTGATCCGACACTAGGCGGAACCGAGAGCTTCCGCGTGCTGACATTCCGTATGGGCAGCACCCGCAGTCGACTCAACCCGACTACCAGACAATGGGAGGATTACGGAACCGCATGGGTGGGCGTCAAAGCGTTCCGTGCTTTGGCCGTGAACGCCGCCAGTTCGGTTCGCCGCGGTGACCGCATCATTGTGGTCGGCTCACTCATCACCGAGCAGTGGACCAATGAGCAAGGCGAACCGCGCAGTAGAACCGTTCTCGAAGCCACCAACATTGGGCATGACCTGACCTTCGGCACCACGTCGCTGATCAAGCCACAGCGTGCCGGTAATGGGAACGGAGGCAATGGTGGCAACGGTAACGGCAATGTCAATGGTGCCGCCGAAGGCATGGATGGCGGAAACGGGCAACGAGCATCGTCACCGCACATGAGGCCAACGCAATATAGTGTGGACGGTGCCGCATCCGGTGTGGGCATTGACCCGTATGCGACCTCGTCGGAATCTGGCCCCGTCGAATTTGGGGTCACCTCCGATTCCGGCCAATCGCCGTCGCCATCAACCGAGTCAGCGGCTGCGTCCATGGCCGATGCCGTCATGTCGCAACCGGACGCTGGCGCTAATCAGCCACAGTCCGCAGCCCAACAAACCTACGTCGACGGTTTCGCCGAATCTTCCGATCCCAGCGAATCCGAATTCTGAGTGCCAACCATACATCATGAAAAACCCGCTGTGTTCGCCTGTAATCGAGGCAAGCACAGCGGTTTTCTCTTACATAACGGGGATACCAAATGCTCACACGGTCCTTGGGCGCGAGCCACATGGCGTCGCCTTCGGTCACGCCAAAGGCATCGTAGAAGAGGTCCACGTTGCTGGCGATGCCGTTGGTGCGGAATTCGGCTGGAGAATGCGGGTCGATCTGCAGGTACTGTTCGGCCAGCTCGTCGCGGTTCTTGGTGCGCCAGATGGAGGCGTAGCTCAGGAAGAAGCGCTGCAGGCCGGTGAATCCGTCCATTTCGGGGGCGGTATCGAGCAGTGCCTTGATGGCGGCGGGGGAGCCGTCTTCTTTGGCGTCGGACTTACCTGCCGCCTTGCCGAGCGCGAATGCATACGCCTTGAGCGCGATGTTCACGCCGCCCAAATCGCCGATGTTCTCGCCGATGGTCAGCGCGCCGTTCACGTGCGGTGCCTTATCAGGCTCGTCAGCGTACTTCTCGGCCAGCTGCAGCGGCACAAAGCTGTTGTACTGGGCGATCAATGCGCCGGTACGGGCCTCGAAGTTCTTGCGATCCTCGTCGGTCCACCAGTTGTTGAGCTTGCCGTCGCCGTCGTACTGCGAACCCTGATCGTCGAAGCCATGGCCGATCTCGTGGCCGATCACTGCGCCGATGCCGCCATAATTCGCCGCATCCTCGGCCTTCGGGTCGAAGAACGGGGGCTGCAGAATCGCGGCCGGGAACACGATGACGTTCATGCTCGGCTCGTAGTAGGCGTTCACCGTCTGCGGATTCATCAGCCATTCGTCCTTGTCGACCGACTTGCCGACCTTGGCCAGCTGATAGCCGGTCTCGTACAGGTTCGCGGCCTTGGCGTTCTCGGCGGGCAGCGCATCCGCGGAAACACTCAGCGCCGAATAATCGCGCCAGTGGTTGGTGTAGCCGATCTTCGGCGTGAACTTGGAGATCTTCTCCAGAGCCTTGGCCTTGGTGTCCTCGCCCAGCCAATCGGAATTGGTGATGGACACGCGGTAGGCGTCAATCAGATTGGCGACCAGCTCTTCCATGCGGCGCTTCGAGCTTTCGGGGAAGTGCAGGCGCACGTATTCGCGGCCCACATCTTCACCACAAATGCCGTTGACCAGGCTCACCGCGCGCTTCCAACGATCGCGCTGCTTCTTGGCACCGGAGAGCACCTTGCCGTAGAAGTCAAAGTTGGTGGTGTCGAAGTCGCGAGACAGGGAGGAGGCGAAGCCCAGAATCATGTGAACACGGGCCCACAGCTTAAGGTCGGCCAGATCGGCCTCGGCCCAGAACGCATCAAGACCAGTGAGGAAGCTCGGCTCGTGCACAATGACGCGCGCGAACACAGACTTGAAATCAATCGGCTGAGCCTTGGCGGCTTCGGTGGCGTCATAAGCGGTCTGCCAAGCGTCGATCCAAGAACCGAGATCGAAGTTTTTCAGCGTGGCGGCCAGATCGGCGTAATCGGTGGGGTTGTAGGTCTTCACCGAGTCGCGCGTGGCCACATTGTCCCAATGGTTGGCGGCGATCTTGGTTTCCACGGCAAGGAAGTGGCGGGCCATGCCGAGCGCGGCTTCGCTGGGAACCGTGGCGGGAGCGTTGCTCTCGTCATCGCCGGTGTTGGACGGCAGCTCATCGCCACCGTTGGACTCGGCGGCGGGCGCGTATCCGGCGTTCACCAGCTGGGTGGCGACCATCGCCACGTATGCTTCGCGCACGGGAGCGTAGTGATCCTCGCGATAGTAGGCTTCATCCGGCAGACAAAGGCCGGCCTGCTCAAGGTGGGCGATGTTGCGGTCCGGGTCGCCCGGGTCGCCGTAAACGGCCAAGCCGAACAGATCGGGGCCGCCGGCTGGGTTGATCGTGCCGAGCACGCGCGTGAGTGCGGCCTTGTCGATGGCGGAATCGATGAGGTCAAGCTCGTCGCGGATTGGGTCAAGCCCGGCGGCCTCTATGGCGTCGGTGTTGAGGAATGAGCGGTACAGGGCCTCAGACTTGACAGCCGGGCAGTCGTCGGCGTCGAGGATGTCGCGTACTTGGTTTTCGGCGTCTTCGGCAAGCTTGTCGAAGGAGCCGTAGCGCGAACGATCGTCGGGCAATCGGTAGGTGTCGATCCATGGGCCATTCACGTAGCGGAACAGGTCGTTGGTCGGCTTGATGACGGAGGAGAACGATGCCGGGTCGATGCCCGACGTCAGCGTTTCGGTTTCGTTGGTCATGGCCCTAAGCCTAATCGCGGCGGGGGAGAAGCGTTGATGGTGCAGATATTGCGTTATGGGCATTGCGCTGTCAGTGAACTAGACAGATTGCCTAATTGTGGTGATGGTTCAAATTAGACAACTTGTCTATCATAGTATGTGGAATCTGAACATGGACCTTGAGCTAAGGAGTTACGATGAGCAATCCGAACGAGGACCAGTGGAATGGCCAGACGGGCCAGCCCAACCAGAGCCAGCCGAACCAGCCGAATCCGGCGGGTCAACCGGGCCAACCGCAGTATGGTGCGTATGACAGCAATCATGGCGGCCAATATCCTCCGCAAGGTGCGCCGGGAGCGCAAGACACTCAGAATCAGCATGCGCAGAACGGCCAGCCACAAGGCGAACCGAACCAGAACCCGTACTACGGCCCGTACGCCTACAATCCGAACTATGGCCCGAACGGCCAGCCGGCATGGGGGCCGGACGGCCAGCCGGGCAATCAGAATCAGTCCGGCTGGCAGCAAACCAGCTGGGTCGCCGGTAACTTCAATCCCTTCCGACTGATGGAAGAATTCCTGCCGGAGAAGGCCAAGACCAAGATCCGCGTGATCTATGGCGTGGTCGGCGTGGCCGCCATCGCCTTGGGTGCCGCCCTGTTGCTGGTGCCGAACAAGACGCTGGCTTTGGCCGCATTGTTGCTCGGCGTGTATTTCGTGATTTCCGGCGTGGTGCGCATCGTCAGCGCTCTCGTGGAGCCGGGTCTGCCGGGCGGCTGGCGTGTGCTGGACGTGTTCGTCGGTATTCTGCTGACCTTTGGCGGCGTGGTGGTTGTGCGCAACTACGGCATGACCGGTCAGACGCTGGCATTACTCATTACTTTGATGGTCGGTTTCGGATGGATTATGGAAGGCGTGCTGTCGCTGGTTGAATCGTGGCGCATCCCGCATTCCGGCTGGGCCATCGCCTATGCCATCATCTCGATTATCGCCGGCTTCGTGGTGCTGATGAGCCCGCTGAGCTCCGCCGTATTCATGATTATCTTCGGCGGATGCGCCATGGTGGTGATGGGGATTACTTCAGTGATTCGCGCGTTCACTTTTGGCAAGCGCAGGAAGTAATCTCGCGCTCCAGACAATCAATCTCCGGACAATCAATCCAAAGCGCCCGTGCAGATTATGTATCTGCCGGGCGCTTTTTCTCGGCCTTGGCCGTTGATAGGCTACTAGCGGACCCTAGGCAGACCACGGGTGATGCTCTGGCGGTTGACCCCGGGGTGGGCTAGAGTTGAGAACAAGTCTCAACAAGGTAGAAAGAACCTCATGATCGAATTGAAGACCCCTCGTGAAATCGAGGAAATGAAGCCGGCCGGCCGTTTCGTCGGCGGCATTCTGAAGGAACTGCAGGAGACCACCAAGGTGGGCACCAATCTGCTCGAAATCGACGAGTTCGTCCACAAGAAGATCGTGGACCGCAAGGGCGCCGAATCCTGCTATGTTGACTACGCTCCTGACTTCGGCACCGGCCCGTTCGCCCACTACATCTGCACCTCCGTCAACGACGCCGTGCTGCACGGTGTGCCGTACGATTACAGCCTGAAGGACGGCGACCTCGTCTCCCTCGATCTCGCCATCTCCGTGGACGGCTGGGTGGCCGATTCCGCCGTCAGCTTCGTGGTCGGCAAAGACCCGGACCCCGAAGACCTGCGCATCATCAAGTGCACTGAGGAAGCGCTCGCCGCCGCCATCGCCGTGGCCAAGCCCGGCAACCGTCTCGGCGACATCTCCAACACCATCGGCGACGTCGCGCGCGAATACGGCTACCCGATCAACCTCGAGTTCGGCGGTCACGGCGGCGGCACATCATGCACGCGACCCGCACGTACCGAACGACGGTCGCGCCCACCACGGCTACAAGCTGCGCGAAGGCCTGGTCATCGCCATCGAACCGTGGTTCCTCAAGACCACCGACGAGATCTACCAGGATCCGAAGGACGGCTGGACCCTGCGTGCCTCCGACGGCTCGCGCGGTGCCCACTCCGAGCACACCATCGCCATCACCGAGAACGGCCCGATCATCTTCACCGATCGCACCAACCTCTGATTGGCGTTTGGCGTATGGCGGGTGTCTGATTGACCTGTGATGGGCGATCGGCATCTCATCAACCGTCTATATGTTCGCGGTTTTCCCGTGAATTCGAGACGTAACAAGCCGAAGTGCGTTTGCTTTGATAGCATGAGCGCACTTCGGCTTTCGTGTATCGACCGGTGTCTGCCGGCGGTAACACAGAAGACATAAAGTACCGAACACTAGCGTTCGCGAACGCGTGAACGTTAATGTTTGGGGTAAGTGGTTCATGAAGAGGAAGGTGCGCGAATGGCAACGGCACAACTTGATGTCGATTCGAACAAGTTCAACCTGCCCGTGGTGAAGGCTAGTGCAGGGCCGGATGGCATCGTCGTTTCCAAGCTGCGCAATGACGGCTGGGTAACGCTCGACCCCGGATTCCTCACCACCGCACAGTGCGAATCGAAAATCACCTACATCGACGGCCAGCATTCGATCCTGCGCTACCGTGGCTACCCCATCGAGCAGTTGTGCGAGAACTCCGGTTTTCTGGAAGTGGCGTGGCTGCTGCGCCACGGCGAGCTGCCGAGCAGGGCTGAGTATGAGCAGTTCTGCGCGGACATCAACCACAAGACGATGGTTGGCGAAGACTTCCGTACCTTCATGGGTTCGTTCCCGCGCTCCGCTCATCCGATGAGCGTGCTTGCCTCCGCCATCAATGCGCTGGCCACGTTCTATCCGGACACCACCGATATCTCCGACACTGACCAGCTCGATGAGGCCGCCAAGATCATCATGGCCAAGGCCCGCACGATTGTGTCGTACATCTTCCGCCGTCGTCGCGATGAGCCGATGCTGTACCCCGATTACGCGCGCGGCTATGTAGACGACTTCCTGCGCATGTGCTTCGCTGTGCCGTACGAGCCGTTCGAATCTGACCCGTTGTATGTGCATGCTTTGGGCCGTTTGCTGATTATTCACGCCGATCACGAGCAGAACTGCTCGACCTCGGTGGTGCGTATCGCCGGTTCCGCCCACGCCAATCTGTATTCGGCGGTGGCCGCTGGCGTCAATGCCCTGTCCGGACCGTTACACGGTGGCGCGAATGAGGCCGTACTGCGCCAGCTGAAGGCGATTCGTGATTCCGGCAAGTCTGTGGCCGAGTTCGTGACGGATGCCAAGGAGAATGGCCAGAAGATCTCCGGCCTTGGTCACCGTGTGTATAAGTCATATGATCCGCGTGCGGCGATTGCCAAGAAGTATCTTGAGAAGATCATGGAGCGCGAGGATACGCAGAAACTGCCGTCCGACGAGCGTGCGTTGTTCGATGTGGCCACCGAGCTTGAGGATATTGCGTTGAACGACGAGTATTTCGTATCGCGCAACCTGTATCCGAACGTCGATTTCTACACGGGCTTGATTTATCGGGCGATCGGCTTCGATCCGTCCATGTTCACCACGCTGTTCGCACTGGGCCGCATTCCTGGTTGGATTGCGCAGTACCGTGAGATGCTGGCCGACCCGAACACCAAGATCGGCCGCCCGCGCCAGGTCTACACCGGTCCGGTCGAGCGCGATTTCGTGCCGATGGACGAGCGGTGATTGTTGGTTTGAGAAAGCGCCTCGCTGGAGATCCAGTGAGGCGCTTTCTATATGTACAGCGCAAACCAGCTATGCTGCGACGGCTGCATAAGAACGAGCAGGGCTAGTTCTGAAATTGAAATAATGTGTGCGGTATCGAAGCGCACCGAGGGAAGGCGTACGGAAGTACGTCGACCGAGGAGCAACGAAGATAACGCTCCATTATTTCAATTTCAGTTCTTGTGCAGCTTGGCGTTGAGCTCAATTCCCACCTTGCGGTAGCGGGCTTCGATACGTCCATTCACCGAGTTGCGGATGAACAGGATGTTGTCTTTGCCGGAGAGCTCAGCACCCTTGACGACTTCGAGCGGCTCGCCGGCTGCGGCCTTGGCCTTGTCCCAGATGCTGATCTTGGTGCCGGCGGTGATGTACAGACCGGCTTCGACGGTGCAGTTATCGCCGAGGGAGATGCCGATACCGGCGTTGGCGCCGAGCAGCGAGTGCTCGCCGATGGAGTTGCGCAGCTTGCCGCCGCCGGAGAGGGTGCCCATGATGGAGGCACCGCCGCCGATATCGGAACCGTCGCCCACGACCACACCTTGCGAAACGCGGCCTTCGACCATGGAGACGCCGAGCGTGCCGGCATTGAAGTTCACGAATCCGGCGTGCATCACGGTGGTGCCGGAAGATAGGTAAGCGCCGAGGCGCACACGGTCGGCGTCGCCGATACGCACGCCGGTGGGCACTACGTAATCGATCATGCGCGGGAATTTATCCACACCGAACACGTTGACGGTGGTGGCAGGAGCTGCGGCAGGCAGTCCGGCCTGAGCAGCGAAAGCGAGAGTGGCTTCGGTGGAGGCGCGTTCGACATCGGCCTTGCGTAGTGTGAAGTCCTCAACGGCGAAAGGACCGTAGTTGGTCCACACCACATTGGCGAGTTGGGCGAAGATGCCGTCAAGGTTCAGCGTGTTCGGCTTGGCCATGCGCATGCTCATCAGATGGAGTTTCAGGTAAGCGTCCGCGGCGTTGCTGATCGGCTCGTCCAACTGGCTGACGACGAATACCGGCACGCGGCGGATGCCACGGGCGTCGGCTTCATCGTGAGCCAGAGTGCCGAAATTGTGGTTTGGACGATCGGCCTCGGCCGGTGCCTCACCGAGATTCAGTTCGGGGTACCAGACGTCCAGGGTGGTGCCGGCGGCGTCTACGCTGGCCAGACCCCATCCCCATGCGGTACGCTCTTCGCTCATAGTTGCTCCTTACATATCGTTGCGTTTGCGTTGCATGTGCATCGCGGCATGTGATGGTTCCACCTTAGCGTCAAGTACGGCTAGGCGGGGGGCCATAGTTCGTGGAATGGCTTGAAATCGAGTTGTTCGGTAAAAAATTACCGAACGTGATTGGCGATGGGATGATAGGTTCTCCGGTGAAATTCGCTGGTGAACAACTCGGCAAGGAGGTGTGCGATGTGATGCTGCATCATTCGGGAGCATAGGCTGTGGCCATGCGACGCCCGGCATCATAGAGTTTGCGCTTGAGCGAATCGGGCTCAAGAATCACTACGCGGCCATCCCAGGAATACTGCAATGCCCACCAGAACACGGCGCGTTCGGGAGCATCGACGATGACTTCGAACTGTGTGCCGTCCGGCGAATGTTTGATCTGAGGGTCGTCGAACCATTCGAACACATTGTTGAGCATGGATTCGTCTCGTACGGCCATGCGGATGCGAATCGGGGCATCGGCTACGGGATACGGGCGGTGACGCATGAAGTTCACTGCGTCAAAATCAGCCGGCGCTGGTTTTTCCAGTGGAACTGTGCCGTTCCTGCCTTTGGCGCTGACGTTGGCGATTCGGTTGACCACGAAAATGCGGAGATTATCCTCGCCATGTAGATGGCAGATGAGGTAATACCGTCCGTTCTTGTACACCATCTGGTAAGGGTCGGCGGTGTAGGTAATTCGGCCTGCACCCGTACGGCTTTTATGCGGTATCAAGGTGCCATCCGGTCCGTAATCACGGTATTGGAAGGTTACGCCGTGGCCTTCTTCAATGGCCTGATTCAGTTGGTCGATGGTGGATAGGAACTCGCCGTTGATATGCGTGTAGGTGGCCACGTGCTCAAGGTAACCTACTGCTTGCCCAGCGGCACCTGCGAGTTCGCGGATTTTACCGATGAGATCGTCCATGGTGTCGAGGCTGATGCGAGACAAGGTGAGGCTGTCGAGTAGCAGTCGCATTTCGGCGGTGGATAGGAATGCATCAAGATACCAGCCGGGTTGTGGATTCTTGCATTCGATGCCGGCAAGGTCGCTTTCGGTGAGATGCCCGATATGTCTGCCGAGAAATTCCGTGGCGGTAAGCTTTTTGAGCTGATTTCGTATGGTTTTCTCGGTCGGCAGCTCGCTTGGATCTTCCAGCTGGTGTTTACGGGCAAGTTCATCGAGTATTTGCCGCACGGTCAGGCCATGTCCAAAGTAGCTGTGACGCCACAGCACCTCGAAGATTTCGAGGGTGGTGTTCCCTGCATAGGATTTGCGTTGCGCCGGCTTGTCTGCATCCATACATTAAGGCTACCGCGCGCCTCGTCTAGGATAGAAGTGTTGGACTGAAATGCATTCGCTGGAAAGGAGGCTCGCCCATGAGCAAAGGGTATGGTGTATTTGGCCATGTTCCCGATAATGCGGATGACGATGACCTCCTGCCTTATGAGGATGATGATTCCGGCGTTTCCTGGGGCCATGCGTTGCGCCGTCGCAATCCTTGGAAAAGGGGAGGCGACGAAGGTGCCGATTACGACGATGATCGGTATGGCGCAGATGACACAGATGGCACTAATGAGGACAGGGGCCTCTTTGCCGGCAAGAGCAGCGGTATAGGCGGTATCTCTGGCGAGGCAGGTGGAATGCTTGGGGGCACAGGCGCTGCCGGCAGTAGAGCCGTAACGTTTGGCGGAACGGACAGTTTGTCCGCCGCCGATGCGGTGATGCCCTATCGTTTCAGGCAAGGACGTTCCGTATGGTTCGACGATGAGGACGAAGGCCATTTCGCCGGGTCTGCGAAGCGTGCCGAAGCCCATGCCGTCCCTATCCTTGCGTTACGCAACGATGTGGAATCGTCATCGTCGAATGCCGTGCTCGCTCGTGCCCGTAGCATTGCGCGCAAAGCGGCCACCATGGTTATCAATCCGGTATACAGCGAAAATCATCGAACCGGGTATGCCGAGCTTGACGGTATTCTACGTGGCACCACCAGCCCATCGAGTAGGTATCGTACCAGCGTGCAATTCGACCTCGATACGGGAGAAGCCGTCGGTGGCAAGTGCTCATGCCCGGCTTACGGCCGTGGCTATGGCATGTGCAAGCACATGATTGCGCTCGCCTTCATATTCTGCGATGATCCGCAGCGTTTTGAAGGGTACCGTGCCGGGGCTGTGAGGCCGTCTCGGACGCTGATCGACTATATGGAGCACGTCGATAGGCAAGATGCTCAAGCCAAAGCGCGTCGCCGCAATGCGCTCATGCGCCGATTCGATACTGCAAAAGACGAAATGGCGCAGGTGGACGACGTACGAATAGCGGATACGGCTCTCGTGCCGGCACCCGAGGCGGCGGGTATCAGGGTGACAGCGAGACTGTGGGCTTGGGGCAGGTGCAGCTTGTCCCGATATTGAGTTTCATCGATGGCGTGTGGAGCGTGGAGTTCAAGATCGGATCGACTTCCAATGGGTCCAGCTATGTACTGAAATCGATTCCGCAATTTGTGCTTACCATGGCGAACGGCGACTATACGGATTATGGGCAGAAGCTTGCCTTTACCCATACGCCGGATATGTTCGACGATGATTCGCGCCCACTGCTGGGCTTCCTTGACGACGCGATGGCCGTGCGTCGTGCGGCCGAGCAGCAGGACCGGTATTACGGGCATATCGCCATCGACCGTCACCTGACACTTTCAGCACCGGAAGTGGCCCGGTTGCTGTCCGTACGTGAGGGCAGAGGCGTACAGCTCGTGTTGAACACATGGTTCTCCGGGCAGCCTGCATCGGTGCCGGTTGATGGTGGCGAGCCAGATTTTCTTATGCGCATTGCGCGGCGTGATTTCAATACGTATGGTCCGGATGCCGGATACCTGCTTGCCGGAGTGCCGGCGGTGGAAACCGTGATTGATGGTGGCAAGGATGTATGGCTGTTGCTCGCCTCCACTAATCCGGCCGGTGCGGTATCCGCCATGATGGCGGGTTCTCAGCGTAAAAGCGCAGCGGGATGCCGATTCGTCCGTTGCCCGAAACGATTGATTCCGTTGCGAGGACTATTGGGAGACCTGTTTGAACCCGATGGCGAGGGGCAGGTCATTGCCGGCGATGACATCGCCCTGTTCGCACGCACGCTATTGCCTCAGCTGGTTGGTGCCGGACTGTTGGAGGCCAGTGAGATTCCTCGCGAGCTGGCTGAATTAAGTCCTACGGAATGCAGCCTCCAGTTTTATCTGGATCGTGATGAGCATGGTGTGCAATGCGAGGTCAAGGCACGCTACGGCGATGCCATTGTCCCGTTGCTACCCGATGGCCCGACGGTGCATGCTGAGGGCGAGCGTTCCATCCCCTTGTCTCGGGGCGTGATTGGGCGTGATTTCGACGCTGAGCATCTTGCGATTGATGTAGTGCGTGAATTCTTTACCATGCCTGACCAGCGCAAGCGCGTTGCGGCCGCCACTCATCAGACGGTGAATGGGTTCCGAACGCCGGCCGCGCGAAAGACCGCCAAACAATTCGTGTCTGATGCGGCCACTATCGATCGCGATGACACCACGCAGATCGTTCGTCTTTTTGACGAGGGATTGCCCGCACTGAAGGAAGTAGGGGAGGTCTTCACCACACCGGCTTTTGACCGGCTGATCGCGCCCAAGCCGCCAAGCGTCAAAGTCGGATTGTCCATCAAAGGCAATTTGGTGGAGATATCACCCCTCGCTGATGAAGTACCGCCGGACGAAGTGGGTGCCTTGCTGTCTTCGTATCGTCGGCGTCAACGATTCCATCAGTTGAAGGACGGCACGCTGGTCAAACTCAGCGGCGCGAATCTCAGCACGTTGGACCGATTGGCCAGCGACCTCGATCTGAGCGAGCAGCAGCTCAACTCCGGGCTGATCGAGTTGCCGGGCGGTCGAGCATTCCTACTGGATGGTGAGCTGCCGGATGACGGCTCCGATGTAGTCAAGGACGCTTCGTTCACCGAATACATCGACGATCTCAAGATCATCGACCCTAAGTCGTATGAAGTGCCGGATAGTCTCAAGCATATTCTGCGCCCTTATCAGGTCGAAGGCTTCCAATGGCTGAACACGTTGTGTGACAAGGGTTTTGGCGGCATTCTGGCCGATGAGATGGGCTTGGGTAAATCCGTGCAGCTTATCGCGTTGCTCCTGTCTCGATATCAGCGGAATACCGGCGAGATGGGCAACGGCAGCCTTGGCCCATCGCTGATCGTGTGCCCGGCGTCCTTGGTGTACAACTGGGGTGCCGAATTCACCAAGTTCGCCCCGAGCTTCAATGCCGTGGTGGTGGCCGGTACCAAAGCCGAGCGCCGTACCGCCATCGGCCGTGCGTTCCGGGCGGATGAACCCACCGTGCTCATCACCTCATACGACCTGCTGCGCCGAGATGTCGATGATTACACCGCCAATGAGCAACGTTTCAATGTCATGGCATTGGATGAAGCCCAGTACATCAAGAATCACACCACGAAAATAGCCAAAGCGGTCAAGGCCGTGGCCGCCGACCATCGTTTCGCCTTGACCGGCACGCCGATCGAAAACCGACTCTCCGAACTTTGGAGCATTTTCGACTTCCTGATGCCGGGGCTGCTCGGCTCATATAAGCGATTCCATGAGCGTTATGAGTTGCCCATCTCCAATGCCCGGGCCGCGGATGGCAGCACGGCTGAAGGTCGGGCCGCCGCACAAGTCAATCCTGAGGCCGCTCGGGTATCTCGCCAATTGCAGTCGTTGGTGGGCGTGTTCATCAAGCGCAGGCTGAAGTCCCAGGTGTTGACCGATTTGCCGGACAAGCTAGAGACCACGCTGACCGTGCGGCTTGCCGGCGAACAGCGCAAACTGTATGCGGCTCACGAGCAGCGGCTCAGAATGCAGCTCGAACACAGCGAAGAAGCCGATTTCAACACGTCGAAGATTCGCATTCTCGCCGAGTTGACCAAGTTGCGCCAGATCTGCTGCGACCCGAGGCTGCTGTACGCCGATGCCAAGGATCAATCGGCCAAGCTTGCCGCCATCACCGAACTGGTGGAAACCTGTGTGAACGAAGGCAAGAAGGCGCTGATCTTCTCCCAGTTCACCAGCTTCCTTGATCTGATCGCCGAACGTTTCGACGCGCAAGGCCTGCGCTACTACACCATCACCGGCTCCACGCCCAAGAAGAAGCGTCTCGAACTCGTCGACCAGTTCAATGCGGACGATACGCCTGCCTTCCTGATTTCCCTGAAGGCCGGCAACACCGGACTGAACCTGACCGGTGCCAGCGTGGTCATCCACGCCGACCCATGGTGGAACGCCGCCGCACAGGATCAGGCCACCGACCGAGCACATCGTATCGGCCAGACCGAAGACGTCAACGTGTATCAGGTGGTGGCCAAAGACACCATCGAAGAACGTATCTTGGAGCTTCAGCATACTAAGAGCGAGCTCGCCCGCCAGTTCACCGACGCTTCCTTGCTTGCCGACGAAGCCGGCACCGGCGCCAGCGCCCTCACCGAAGCCCCCGCCTCCATCGCCACCCTCACCAAGGACGATCTCCTCAATCTGCTGGGGTGACAGAGCTTCTTTGTGCACTCCCCATCCCGATTAAGAACATGTGTATTCATGGGTTTGCGGATGTGTAGGTGAATGGTGAAAGTGTTTTTCGATATTTTTATATCGATATTCGATATATTATGATGGTGGCATACGGTGCAGTGCAGGTTCATCCATTGATATTGATATTGGATTAAGGAGCATAGCCATGAACGCTGGTATCGCATTCATTTCTCGTAAATCTCGCAAAACAGACGTCGCTTGGCGCTATGCCATTGCCGTGGTGCTTGTCGTGTGTTGTATTGGGCTCGCATATGTGGAGATTGTTGTGGCGCCGTGGTTTATCAATGAGGTGGTGTCTATGTTTCCGGAGACCACGTTGCTTAAAGAACCGTCCATGTTCTGGGAATGGGCGATTCTGCTCGCCGTTCAGGCGACTTTGCTGTGCACGGCGGCCAAATTGGTGGTACCGGAGCGTCTGTTGGCTCAAGCAGCTGGACTGCTGGATATGATTCGTATCGTCGCGCTTATCGTCGTGTTTTCGGTAACCACTACCGGTAACATCACAATCTGCCTCATGAATTTCGGAACTCCGGGCTTTGTATATGGCGTGGCCCTATGCAGCCTCGCTGCGATCATCGCCATCATCGTGCTGCTGAAACGGCGGCGCTACAGCACCTGCTCCATGCCGATGTAATATGGAGTGAGTCCCATGCGTTCGTAGAAGGCTTGGGCTTTGGGGTTGCAGGCCCAGACGTTGAGCGTTACGTTGTGGCAGCCGGATTGACGGGCGAAGTCGAGCACGTAGCGATACAAGGTGGAGCCTACATGGTGGCCGCGGGACCGCTCGTCAACGCATAGATCATCGATGTACAGGGTTTTGATATCGGTCAGGATATTGCTGTTGAGGTGCTGCTGGAACACGCAGAATGCGTAGCCAAGCACTTGGTCGGTGGCGGGGGAGTCGGCGTTATGTTCGGCGTCATTGCCGTCATTGGCAGATGGCGCAACCGCCACGAACACAGGGGTCTGATCGTTGGCCAGAATCGCCTTCAATTCCTCGTCCGTGTATTTCTTGACACCGCCTTTGAACAGATCCGGTCGGCCGGCATGATGCACTTCGAGCACCTGCCGCAGCAGTTCGTCGATCTGGGGAATATCGGCCGCCGTGGCCCTACGAATCGTCATGTCATCCATTGAACTCAGTCTAATCGGGCAGTCTCGACCGGCAGATGATTGTTGCCCGCGATAAGAGACACGGACGGGCAAGATGGGTGATCGTTCGTTCAGGCTCTCATTCTCGCCGCAACGTCACGGTAGTCTGGAGTGCGTGAATCGCAAGAAACAGCCAGTGGAGAAGTATGAGCGGGGTACCCGTTCGTACACGATGTCGCATATTCGTGGCAAAGACACCAAAATTGAGGTACTGGTACGCAGCTACCTGTTTCGCAAGGGGTTGCGATTCCGCAAGAACGACAAGCGTTACCCCGGACACCCGGATGTAGTACTGCCGAAATACCACGCCATCGTGTTTGTCAACGGCTGTTTCTGGCACATGCATGAAGGATGTTCCAAACATTCGATGCCGAAATCGAACGTGGAATTCTGGCAGGCGAAACTACTGCGCAATCACAATCGAGACATCGCGCAGCGAGCCGAACTGGAGGCCGCCGGCTGGCGTGTAATTACCGTATGGGAGTGCGAATTAACGAAAGCCGTGCGCGACGAACGCCTCGTACGGCTGTATGAGCAGATTGTTGAAGGAGATGCAGATTCAGCGGAATAATTTCAGCTCCCCTCTGGAGGGGAGCTGAAATCAGGATTCAAACGGGAACTTCAGGCCCCAACGGTCACGAATCGCATCCATCAGCTCCATGATGCGGATGGTGTCGGCGTGCGGCATCGCCTCGCATTCGATCTTGCCGTCCAGCAGCGCGTTGGCCGCATCGGCCACCTCATACTCATAACCGGTCAACTGCGGCGGCACCGCAATGCTGCGCACGGGCTTGTGGGCGTTGTCATAGATGTCGATGGACTCGGGATTGTTGATATTGGTGACCACCAGATAACCCTCGGTGCCCCACACATAGCCGCCGCGGTCGGAGGAAACCAGCATCGAACTGGTGGACACGGCCATCGTGCCGTCGCTGTAATACAACGTGGTGGAATTCTGCGCATCCACACCGGTTTCGGCGGGCACCATCGACGTATCGAAATGATCAAGTGTACGGCCATGGTCGGCGCCGACCGCCATATCCAGGAAGTTCAGCGGATACACGCCCACATCGAGCAGCGCGCCACCGGCACAGGCCGGATCGGTCATACGTGCCTTGCCGGACACCGGATAGCACAGGTTGGCGCTCGCCGCTTTCACCTCGCCGATCTCGCCGGACTCGATAACTTCGTTGATGAGCTTGCGGCTGGGCATGTAGCGCGTCCAGATGGCCTCCGTGCACAGCATGCCGGTTTCCTCGGCCACGGCCAGCGCCTCACGTGCCTGCCCGGCGTTCGCGGTGAACGACTTCTCCACCAGCACGTTCTTGCCGGCTTTCATACACAGGATCGCCTGTTCGGCGTGCAGACTGTGCGGGGTGGCGATATACACCAGATCCACATCCGGGTCCGCCACCAACTCCTCATACGATCCATAAGCCTTGTCAAAATGCCATTGGTCGGCAAAAGCCTGCGCGCGCGTAATATCACGGGCCGCTACCGCATACGGGTGAATCCATGAGGAATACAGTGAATCTTCAGCCATCTGGGTCAGGGTGCCGGCCATGGTGTGAGCTATGCGGCCCGCACCCAGAATCGCGACGTTGATTTTTTCGCCGCTGGCCTCGAACTCGGCGCGCTTGCCATTGAATCGACTCATTATTCCTCCTTGAATGCGGGTTGGTGCACTCAATCGACCTACAGTGATTATAGAAGAAGAAACCTTGTCCCGTGAGGCGGATAGAACCGAAATATGGAAAACGAAGCAGCGCAGCAGCCCCAATCTCCGGCCGCGTCTCCAGTCATGTCCCGCCGAGCGCGTGAGGCCAATCCCTTCCGTGCCATGGTATTCGGCGAACAAGCAGACAAGATGATCGCCCAAGGTACCAGCGTCATCAAATTAAGCCTTGGCGAGCCCGATTTCGGCGCGCCGCCCGCCGTACGCGACGCCATGCGCGAACAGTACGACGGCCGGGCCCTGCCGTACACCGCCGCCATGGGCCTACCTGAACTGCGTCAGGCCATCGCCGACTTCTACCGCGAGCGTCATGACCTTGACATCGACCCCAAGCGTATCTGCGTGACCGCCGGCGGTTCGGCCGCTCTGCTGTTGGCCACCGCGCTGACCGTGGACCCCGGTGACGATGTGATTGTGGCCGACCCCTCCTACCCATGCAACCGCGAACTTGTGCGGTCGTTTGAAGGCCGGGTCATCGATGTGCCGACCTCGGCCGCCACCCGCTTCCACCTGACCGCCGACCTGTGCAGCCAGTACTGGACGAGCAAGACCAAGGCCGTAATGATCACGTCGCCGTCCAACCCCACCGGCACCACCATCGACTTCAACGTATTGGACGAGGTGTGCAAGTTGGCCGCCAGCCGCGGCGCATGGCGCATCGTGGACGAAACCTACCTCGACTTGGCTGACCGGGAGCCGGACGGTACCGAAGTCAAATCCGTGCTGGCCTGCGACCCCGATGCCATCGTATGCAACAGCTTCTCCAAGTTCTTCGGCATGACCGGCTGGCGCCTCGGCTGGGCGATTCTGCCGGACGAGCCCACTGTGCTGGAAGCGGTTGACGATCTGGCCACCAACTACTACCTGTGCGCCCACACGCCCACGCAACATGCGGCGCTCGCCTGCTTCACGCCGGAAAGCTTGGCGGAATGCGAAGCTCGTCGTCAGGAATTGCTGGCCCGTCGCCGCATTGTGATTGACGGGCTCAAGCGCATCGGTTTGCCGGTTGAGGTGGAGCCGAATGGCGCGTTCTACGCCTACTTCGACATCTCCCGCACTGGTCTGGATGCCTGGACGTTCTGCGAACGCGCGCTGGATGAAGCCCATGTGGCTCTGACTCCTGGCCGCGACTTCGGCGCGGCCACGGCGGATACGCATGTGCGCCTGAGCTATGCCGCCTCACGTGAGGCCCTGACCGAGGGGCTGGAACGTCTCGGAACGTTCGTCGAATCGCTGTGAACGGCGCGGCAGCCGGTGTGATTGTTGTACAGTAGTCGAGTTTGTGTGATGTTCGGCTGGCCTCACGGTGTTGGTTGCCGGCCGAACGACTCGCCATGGTGGCGCACGGCTGGCTGATTGCGATGGTCGGCCCGTTGTTCGGCCATCACGGGTTAGGTAAGGTCAGGAATAGGAATCATGGTCAATCTGCGTTCGCATACCACGCGACTTGGTGTGCTTGATATCGGTTCGAACACTATCCACATGCTTATCGTCGACGCCGCCCCCGGCGCTCGCCCTGACCCCGAGGCCAGCACCAAATCCACAGTGCGCCTGATGAAGTATTTAAAGGACGACGGCTCAATCAAGAAGTCCGGCATCGAGGCGATTCTGGAAGCCGTGTCCCAGTGCATGCGGCTGGCCGAGGAATACGAAATCACCCAGCTGCTGGTTATGGCCACCTCCGCCCTGCGCGAGGCGCCGAACGGCAACAAAGTGATTCACAAGATCGAGGAACTGATTGGTCAGGGCGTCACTGTGCTGTCTGGCACGGATGAGGCTCGCCTGACCTTCCTGGCCGCCCGCCGTTGGTATGGTTGGGATGCCGGCCGACTGCTGGTGCTGGACATCGGCGGCGGTTCGCTCGAAGTGGCGATGGGCTCCGACGAAGAGCCGACCGTAGCGCTTTCCGCCCCGGCTGGCGCGGGCCGCGTCACCACTGAATTTCTGCCTTCCGGCATGGCCACGCCCGACGAGTTGGAAGACGTGCGTAAGAACGTGCGCAAGATTCTGGAGCCGATGGTCAAGGTTTTCCCGCAATCCAAGCACCCGAATCATGCAGTTGGCACCTCCAAGACCTTCCGCTCGCTGGCTCGCCTGTGCGGTGCGGTGATGCGTGCGCCGGGCCGCGAAGATTCATGGATTATGACTCGTGAGCAGTTGGAAGACTGGATTCCTCGTTTGGCGGCGATCGCGCCTGAGCAGCGCGTGGCTTTGCCCGGCATCACGCCTGAACGCACGATGCAGATTGTGGGCGGCGGCGTGGTGGCCGACGAGATCATGAAGGCCCTGAATATTCAGGAAGTCGAGATCTGCCCGTGGGCGCTGCGTGAAGGCGCGATTTTGCGCTGGCTCGACCAATTCGGCCGCACCCGCCTCGGTTTCTAGTCCTATTGAGGGGAATCACCCAACCGCCACGGTAGCCAACAATGCCGCATGATCAGAGCCCTCGACTTTGACCACCTTGCATTGTCCGGCCTTCATGCCCTGATCAAGCACCACGTGGTCAATACCGGCGAACATTGGCACAGCCGCACGGTTCGTGGGCCATGAGAACGTAAACCCATGTCCGGATTCACGTGCGGCATCCACGAACCGGTCGCCAAGAAAATCACGGAATGGCGTGTGATCGTAAGTGGCGTTGAAATCGCCCATGAAAATATACCGTGTATCCGTATGCTCGCGCATCAGACCCAACTCATCCAGCGATCGCTTCCACTGCCGCCAGTAGCCGGGTACGGGAGCGGTGGTGTGCACGGATACGAATCGAATCTGCTGGCCACCCATATCCACCGTGCCGCCGGGCATGAATGAGGCGCTGGAATTCACGTCATCGTCGGTCGGATCGGCAAGTGGCGTGGCCGACCAGAGGCCGTTACCGAATACGCCGTCAGACGATGAGACCTGCGCATACGGCAGATAATGCTCAATACCAGCCTCATTGAGTTTTTTGACGAAATCCTCGGTGGTCTCCTGCAAAGCAAGCACTTCGACGCGCTGATCGCGAACCAGCTCGACGATGGCTTGCGGGTCGGCCTGCCCCTTATACACATTGAAGGTCATGACGCGCGCGTAGGCATCGCTGGTGTTGGGGGAGGCTGCGGCCACGGCGTTCTGCGCGGCTTGGGGGAGTGGATCGGTCGAGTAGAAGAACGGATATTGCCAATAGCCATTGCATGCGATTGCGGCGATGGCGATTAGTGCGGCAAGGATACGCCGCGACACGATGGCCAACAGCAGGGCAATCAAGCCAAGCAACGTGAACCATGGCGTTGCCGATACCACAATCGGCGCAAATGGCAGTTCCTGTAAATCGGCAGGCAGCGCGCGGGCGGCAGCGCCGGCAAGGGCAAGAAGCGCGAACATCGTGGCGAGAAAACCAAGCAGACGATGCCGTTTGTGTGGCTTCACGGCAGACTTGGATACTGGGCGTGCCGTGGCTCTGGCAGAGCGTGGCTTGGCAGCGGCGCGAGCTCGTACGCTTGCGCCTGTGGTAGTACTCCGTGCCTTTGCCATGCTGCCCTTTCCTCCGGCTTGTTTACTGTTACTTTGCTTTTCGTGCGATTTGCCACTGTACCGTGTACGGCTTGTCTTTCAGTGTCTTTTCGCCGTGCGCAAGAGCAGTTCGCACCAAACTGGCACGAAAGACCGGGCCATGACCTGATGTCGGGTTCCTCCATGTGGCTTGCTCAGGTTGCCGGATGGCTTGCGCAAGCTGCCACGCGAACATGATGCGACTGGGCGTGTGGCCGTGTACAATGAAACGTCGTTGCCCGAGTAGCTCAGTGGATAGAGCACCGCTCTCCTAAAGCGGGTGTCGTCGGTTCGAATCCGATCTCGGGCACTTGGCTTCGGAAACATGACGGTATCTCAGCCTCTATTCATCGGTGATGAGCCATGGGCATTAGGCATGTGTAAACGTATAGGTTCCACTATCCATCATCCCGTCGTGTGAAACTATGCAAAGACATGTGGGGCTTCACGGTTGTCGTGAGGGTCCATGGCTATCGAATACACGGAAGAGAAGCGGTTTACTGTTGAGCAGGTTGAGGCGCTGTTCAAGTCGGTAGGTTGGGAATCGGCGCAGTGGCCGGAACGGTTGTTCAAGGCATTGCAGCATTCGGATACGGTGATCAGCGCATGGGATGGCGGCCATTTGGTCGGCTTGGTTCGCGTGCTCGACGATACGGGAGGGGGCGAAAGTGGCGGAGTGTGCTGATCGGGGGCAACGTACGTAGTCATTGACGGTTATCCCGTAGCAATGTTCACAATACGACCCCTTGTCCATACAGTGAAAATAACGGCTGACGTTCGACGTTGCTGCGCTATGACTAGAGACCATGAGTGAAGACAAACAGTATGACTTCTATGTGGCCGGTCCGTTCTTTGATCCTGAACAAACGGCAAGTATGGAACGTTTGGAAAAGATATTGGAAGACCATGGCAAGGTACTGTTCAAGCCGCGGTTTGTCAGCCAGATCGAAGAAGTAGGCCCTGAAGGATGCTTTGCGGACGATATCCATGGCATTAATGCTGCTAAAGCCGTGGTCGCCAATCTTATGGACGAGGACCCGGGCACGATGTTCGAAATCGGATATGCGCATGCGCTGGGAATCCCGGTGTACGGCTATTTCGAAAACCTTACGCCAATGGATCGTGTCAATCTGATGATTGCGCAAGCGGTCGAACTGGTGTTCGTCGGTCCTGATGATGTGGCGAAATACTTGGAAACCGGCGAGCATACGGAAGTCGATTACATCCAGTTCTAAACAGCTCTAACAGGTTCTCTGCAAGCAGGGTTGGCGGCGTTCTCGTACATAGTCATGTACGGGAACGCCGCAGTGGTATAGGGATATTCCAACAAGCGGCATAATGGGGTCGTGGGAAAACCAGTCGGATACAAGTGAAGTGTCTGAATTTCGTAAGGAGTGCCGTTATGAGTAACCACAATCCCATGAATATTGCCACCGACTTTGCCAAGGCCACGGGAGGAACCGCTCGCAAAGTTGTTGCTTTGACCGATAAAGGTCCGTTGAATGGCTTTAAGAAATTCCTGTCGCGCGGATCGATGATTGATATGGCGGTAGGTGTGGTGATGGGCTCTGCCGTTACCGCTGTGGTCAATTCCATCGTCGACAATCTCATCAGTCCATTAATCGGCATGATTGGCGGCGTACCGGATCTTTCCGGACTGCTGACCATCACGTTCAACAACTCGACTGTTTCATTTGGTGCGATTCTTAACGCGCTGATTAACTTCCTGCTTGTTGGCGTGGCGGTGTATTTCTGCGTGATTTTGCCGATTAATAAGCTTCGTGATCTCACTGCTGCCCAGGATGAGGCTGACGCTGAAGAACAGGGGCCTAGCGTTGAAGAGCAGACTCTCGCCACGCTGCAGGAGATTCGCGACGAGCTGAAAAAGGCCAATAACTCCGCCGAGTAATCTGCTGAATGTACGGTGCGACAGATTTACCTGGTTTGCCCGAAATAACGGATTGCCGGGGCCATTTGGTCTGGACAATCCGTTGTTTCGCGCGTGTTTTGTAGCATCCGTGGAGTTACATGGGGAGTATGACTGAAAACATCGCTGATAAGGCCATAAACGATACTCGTATCGTCAAGCAGTTCACCAATCCCGTCAAGGAGCCGATTGACAGCGACATCAACCTGTTCGATCTGCTCGATAACCGCGCCAAGCGCGATCCCGAAGGTGCCATGATCGAATACAAGGGCGATGATGGCACTTGGCACCCGTACAGCGCCCAAGTATTCCGTGACATGGTCATCGACTTGGCCAAGGGCCTGGTCGGACTTGGTGTCAACAAGGGCGATTCAGTCGCCATCGTCTCGCGCACCCGCTGGGAATGGACCGCGCTGGATATGGCGATCATGTCCATCGGCGCGCTCACCGTGCCGGTGTACGAGACCAACTCCGCCAGCCAGGTCAGCTGGATTTTCAACGATTCCAAAGTCACGCTCGCCATCGCCGAAGATGACGGGCAGCGTGACAAGATCGAATCCGTGCGCGATGAGGTGCCCACCCTGCGCAACGTGTTCGTAATCGAGGCCGGCGGTCTGAACGCCATCAAGACCTACGGCGAAAGCGTCACCGACGCCGAATTCTGGGAATACAAGGAAGCCTCCCACGGCGACGACCGCGCCACCATCGTCTACACATCCGGCTCTACAGGCACCCCGAAGGGCGTGGAACTGACCCACCGCAACTTCGCCTTCCTGGTGCTTTCCGCGCTGCAGTACATGCCTCGTGCCGGCGCATGGCCCAACCGCCGTCTGCTGCTGTTCCTGCCCCTGAGCCATGTGTTCGCCCGATTCCTGGAATTCTTCAGTTTTGGCGGCACGATTTCGCTGGCCTTGAGCTCCAATATGAAGACGATGGTCAAGGACTTCGAGACCTTCGGCCCCACGCTGCTGCTTGCCGTGCCGCGTGTGTACGAGAAGGTCTACAATGCCGCCTCCCAGCGCGCCGGCACCGGATTCGCTGGCAAGATGTTCATGCGCGCCGCCGAGAACGCGCGCGAATGGTCCAAGGCCGAGCAGAAGGGTGAGCAGCTGCCGATTACCGGACGCATCGCCCACGCCTTCTACGAGCAGGTGGTGTACAAGAAGATTCGCACGATTTTCGGTCCGAACGCCGACTTCGCCATCACCGGCGGCGCTCCGATGGACTCCGAGCTTTCCCACTTCTTCAACGGCATCGGCATGCCGGTGCTGGAAGGCTACGGCATGACCGAAACCTGCGGCCCGGTGTGTGTGAGCTTGCCAGAGGACAACCGCATCGGCACCATCGGCATGCCGATGTGCGGTATCACCGCCGGCATTGCCGAGGACGGCGAGCTGGTGGTCAAAGGACCGCTGGTGTGCAAGGGCTACCACAACAACCCTGGGGTCACTGCCCAGCAGATCACTGATGGCTGGCTGCACACCGGCGATCTGGGCGATATCTCCGAAGATGGCTTCATCTCCATCACCGGCCGTAAGAAAGACCTCATCATCACCGCTGGTGGCAAGAATGTGTCGCCGGGTCTGCTTGAGGCTTCCGTGATGACCTCGCCTGTGGTCAACCAGTGCTTGGTTATTGGTGATAAGAAGCCGTTCGTGGCCGCTCTGGTCACGCTGGATCTGGCGGATGCCAACAATTGGCTGGAATCCCAGGGCGCCAAACCGGAACCCGATCTGGCCTCGCTGGCCAAGAACGCCATCGTTCACGCTGAGGTGGAGCGTGCGGTGAACGCCGCCAACGAGGGCGTTTCCCGCGCCGAGTCGATTCGTAAGTTCGAGATTCTGCCAGACGAATTCACCGAGGCCAACGGCATGCTGACCCCGAGCCTGAAGACCCGTCGCGCGCAAATCGTTGAGCACTATCGCGAGCTCATTGACGACGTGATCTACGTGCCGTTGAAGAAGTAGCTATCAACTCCCTCTGATCCAAAAAATAAGCTCTCTCTGACGAGGGAACTGTCAGCCGCAGGCTGACTGGGAGAGACCGCGGCTAGCCCGCGAAACAACAAGGCCGGGTGCGACTTGCACCCGGCCTCAGCTTATTCAGTCCAAAATCGCCGAAACATAATCGGCGGCGGCCTGATCCAGCTCCGCATCGCCGATGGTGGCGGTGCCCTGCACCAGGAACGGCTCAGCATAGTTCATGCCGACCTTGTACGCCACGACCTCAAACGGGCTTAGCAGCTCCTCCATGGTGTGGCTGTACTCGCCATCCTTGCGGTACTTGGCGGCGTCGGAACCAGTGGTGACCACCAGCTTGAGCTCCTTGCCCTTGAGTGCGTGGCCTCCACCGTAGGCCCAGCCTGCGGTGATGACCTCGTCTTCCCATCCCTTGAGCAGCGCGGGGGAGGAGTACCAGTAGAACGGGAACTGAAGGATTACGCGGTCGGCAGCCTCCAGCAGCTCGTGCTCTGTGTCGGCGTTGACGGAGAAGTTCGGGTATTCGGCGTATTCGTCGCGCACGATGATGTCGTCCTCGCCCTGTGCGGTGAGTTCGGCGAGCAGGCGGGCGTTCACGCGCGAGCCGTCCTTAAGATGCGGATGGAATACAAGAATCAACGTTGACATGGGATTTCCCTTCTATAAACTGCTGCCAATGTGGCCTAATCACCACTATCGTATGCCGGGAAGCAGAACTCAGTCCAGTCCGGACTCAGGTGCGAGCCGCGGGATGCCGCGCCGGGAGGCAACTTAGTCGAGGTTGGACTGCGTGCCTGCGGTGGCTTCGTTGGCGGCTTGCTCGGCTTGTGCCTGGTCGAGCTTGGCTCGTACGTCGTTGAGCAGGCCCTGGGCGCGCTTGGCCAAGGCCTCGCCGATTTCCCATTGACGCATCGACTGGTCAAGATTGAGGCCGCCGGTTTCCAGTGCCTGGACAGCCTGAATCAGCTTGTCGCGCGCCTCCTCATATGGCATCTGGGCGATGAGCTCGCGTTCCTTGTCCGTCAGGGACGTGGCGGGGGTGTTCATGTCGGTGGATGTGGCGTTTTCGGTCATGATGTTCTCCTTATATATACGGTATATATGCGTGGCTGCGTATGGCGTGTCACGCGGTTGCGGATGTGGTGGTTGCGGTAATGACACCCTTCTTCAAGGTGACGGTGATGCCATCCCCAGGGCTTACCTGCGAAGCATCGTCTAGTACGTGGCCATCGGCGGACTGCACCACCGCATAGCCTCGGTTCAACGTGGATTGCGGGCTGAGTGCGGTCAGTGAGGCGTGAGCTCGCTCGACGGTGAGCTGGGCATCGTCCACGATGCGTCGCAGCCCGATATCGAGCCGTTGCAACGAGTCGTCAATTAAGCGCTGATGAGGCTCAAGCATGGTGTGCGGCTGTGTCAGGCTCGGGCGGTTCGCATATCCCTCGATAAGTCGAATCTCGTTCTCCACGCGCGAACGGACCCGCAGTCGCATACGGTCGATGGCACCTTCGATGAGCTGCGACTGCTCACGCACATCCGGCACCACGCGCTTGGCCGCATCGGTAGGGGTGGAGGCGCGCAGATCGGCGACCAGATCCAGCAATGTCCAGTCATCCTCATGCCCGATGGAGGAGATTAATGGTGTAGTGCAGGCATACGCCGCACGAACCACACGCTCATCCGAGAAACCGATGAGATCCTCAAACGAGCCGCCGCCACGGGCCACGATGATCACATCCACGCTCGGGTCGGCATCGAGTTGTGCAATGGCCTGAACCACCTCGGCCGGGCATTGCTCGCCCTGAACATGCACATGGACCACCTTGAAGGTTACGGAAGGCCAACGAAGGTTCACATTGGTGATCACATCGCCTTCCGCACGTGCCTGAGGTGCGCAAATCAGGCCAATAGTCTTCGGAAACTCCGGGAGAGGCAGTTTGTGATCGGCATCGAACAGGCCCTCGCCCTTAAGCTGCTTGCGCAATTCGTCGATCATGGCCTTGAGGCTGCCACCGGCTCCGACCTTGAGAATCGTGTCCCCGCGCAACGACAGCGAAGTGCGCTTCATCCACAGGTTCGGTTTGCCGTGAATCACCACGCGGTCGCCCTGAACGAACTGGCTGGCCGCGGCCGCGAACCTGCCGAAGCCATTGACTTCCATGGCGATATCCTCGAAGTCGTCGCGCAGCGTGATGTAGGCCGAGCCGGCGCGACGGGTATTGATCTGCGTGATCTGGCCGGTGACCCACGCGGACGGCCATCGTTCCACGGCACCGTAGAACTTCTGGCTCAGCACGCTTACCGGCCATGGATTTTGCGCGGTGGTTTCAGCGGCGCGTGCAGGCAGCTGATCGATAGGTCGAGGCTCATTCGGCAGATTGATGGCGCCCCGATCGGGCGCGAAAGTGCCTTGACCCGGCTCAAAGCCAGCCGAGGCCAGTGAAGCGGCGGTCGGTGGACGGCCGGTAGATGGGTAGCCCATTGCAGTAGTCATGCACTCCACTATAAGTGCGTTGGTTGATGACGGTAAAAATTTACCGTCGCCTGAAAACGGTGTGATGATGAATGCAAGAACCGTACGAAGCGATGTATCAGCCGATGATGGAGATGGTCTGGTGCATCAGAAGAAAGGAGTCATTATGGCGAAGAAACGGGTGCTATGAAGAGGAGTGAGATATGCGTTGCGCTGACGGTTGAGAGTCGTCGGTGAGCTCGCTGTACGACACGCGAGCAGAAAACAGTTACGCTAATCACACACTTGTAGTTTTGGCGGAAAATAGCCGAAAACCCTATAAATAGTTCGACACACCACTGTTGAGCACTAGATATAGGGGTGGGGATGCCGTATTCTTCTAGAGGTTCAAGAAAACGATATCAATGTAATTTCGTGTGGCCCACGTCGAGTGCGGCCAAAATGCGGAACTCAGGAGAGTGTTCGCCTTACAGGAAAGGGGTGCCCGATGGGCGCACAGGTGCTGGAGGAAACCGTCACCTATAACGAGACCAAGGTGGCCGCCAAGGCCTCCACCGTGCTCGTTGAGAAGCGTGATGGTCGTGTGGTCGACTTCGACCCCATCAACATCATCTCTGCGGTCAAGTCTGCTTTCGGTGACCTGAACAAGGAAGTCGGCCCCGAAGAAGATGCCATGATCCGTGGTTTCGCCAACCAAGTCGAAGGCGAAATCAAGGAGCGTTACGCCGGCCCCGCCAAGATCGAGGACATCCAGAATCTCGTGGAGCACGCCCTCATTGACGCCCACCTGTACGATGTGGCTCGCGCCTACACCAATTACCGTCTCGACAAGGACATCCAGCGTGCCAAGGCCACCGATGTCAACGAGGCCGTCTCCCGCTTCATCAACCACGATCCGACCCTAATCCACGAGAACGCCAACAAGGATTCCAACGTCTACTCCACCCAGCGTGATTTGCTGGCTGGTGCCGTGTCCAAGGCCGCAGCGTTCAACATGCTGCCGCCGGCCGTGTCCAACGCCCACATGAAGGGCGACATCCACTTCCACGATGCCGACTACTCGCCGTTCACCGCCCAGTCCAACTGCTCCCTGCCGAACTTTTGGGACATGCTGGCCAACGGTTTCACCCTGGGCAACGCTCCGATGGCATCCCCGAAGTCCATCGCCATCGCCGCCACCCAGATCACTCAGATCATGAAGGATGTGGCTTCCAGCCAGTATGGTGGCCAGACCGCCAACCGTGCCGACGAGCACCTTGCTCGGTACGCCAAGAAGGACTACGAGAAGTTCCTTGAGGAAGCCCGTGAGACCATCCCCGACGGCATGCCGGTTGAATTCGCTCGTCGTCAGGTCGAGAGCGCCAAGAAGAACGAGCCGGCCAAGCTGCACTTCGGTTCCCGCGAGCCGCTGCCGATGGACACTCCGTTCCACACTGACGTTGACGAGCTGGAACAGGAGCGCGAGATTCTCGCCAAGATTCGTACCCGCAAGGCCATCTACGATGCCATGCAGACCATGGAATACCAGATCAACTCCAACCGTGTATCCAACGGCCAGACCCCGTTCGTCACCGTCGGCTTTGGTCTCGGTACCGACTGGTTCTCCCGCGAGATCCAGCGCGCCATTCTGCTCAACCGCATCCGCGGCCTCGGCAAGGAACACCACACCGCCATCTTCCCGAAGCTCGTCTTCACCGTCAAGCACGGCGTGAACGCCGATCCGGGCGACCCGAACTACGACTTGAAGCAGTTGGCACTCGAATCCGCCACCAAGCGGATGTACCCGGACGTGGTGTTCTATGAGAACATCGTCAAGATCACAGGCTCCTTCAAGGCTCCGATGGGTTGCCGCTCCTTCCTGCAGGGTTGGATCAACCCGGAGACCGGCAAGGATGAAGAAGACGGCCGTATGAACCTCGGCGTGGTCACCGTCAACGTGCCGCGTATCGCCATCGAATCCCACGGTGACAAGGCTCGCTTCTGGAAGCTGTTCGACGAGCGTATGGAAGTCGCCCATCAGGCCCTCCAGTTCCGCATCATGCGCTGCAAGGAAGCCACCCCGGTCAACGCCCCGACCCTGTTCCGCTTTGGTGCGTTTGGTCGTCTTGGTGCCAACGACAACGTGGACCAGCTGTTCAAGAACGAGCGTGCCACCGTGTCGCTCGGCTACATCGGCCTTGCCGAGACCACTGCGGTCTTCTATGGCAAGAACTGGATTCGCGACCACGGCTGGGATCCGGAAGGCAAGGAGTTCGCGCTGTCCATCGTCAAGCGCATGAACGAGCTGTGCAAGCAGTGGAGCAAAGCGGAGGGTTACCACTATTCCGTGTACTCCACTCCGGCTGAATCCCTGACCGACCGCTTCAACCGCATGGACCGTGAAAAGTTCGGCCGTATCGAAGGCGTGACTGATCACGACTTCTACACCAACTCCTTCCACTACCCGGTGTGGTTGCAGCCCACTCCGATGGAGAAGCTCAGCTACGAGAAGGACTTCCCGTACTACGCTTCCGGCGGCTTCATCAACTACTGCGAGTACCCGTGCCTGCAGGACAACCCGAAGGCGCTCGAAGCCGTGTGGGATTACGCCTACAACATCGGCATCGGCTACCTGGGTACCAACACCCCGATCGACCACTGCTTCGTGTGCGGCTTCCAGGGCGACTTCGAGCCGACCGAGGAAGGCTTCAAGTGCCCGGAGTGCGGTAACTCCAACCCGGACAAGTGCAACGTCACCAAGCGCACCTGCGGCTATCTCGGCAGCCCGGTCCAGCGCCCGATGGTGCACGGCCGTCACGAGGAAATTGCCCACCGAGTCAAGCACATGAGCGGCGAAACCGGTCGTGTGACGCTGGATGACGGAACCACTCGCGAGTGGTTCGAAGAGGCCAAGTAGGGTTTATACTTGCTCCCGCTGACGGGAGCTGTAGAGCGTAAGCGAGACTGAGGGCGGTCATCCTTTATGGTGTTGACCACCCTCAGTCCGTCTGATGACGGACAGCTCCCGCCAGCGGGAGCTAATGCTTTCCGTAAGGAGGGAATCATGCCGGAGCTGCATACGACCAAGCCCGAACCCAAGCGCCATGACTTTGCGGCCGGCGAGACCGGGCGTGGCCCCTCCGTACCCTCCAACGGTCTTGCCAACGATCCGAAAGCCGGTCAATGGGATGGCCGGCGCATGTCCAAGCGGATGATCGCCGACTACAAAACCTTCATTGTCACCGACGGAGAAGGCGTGCGCAACTCCCTTTACGTCTCCGGTTGCCCCTTCCACTGCGTCGACTGCTTCAACGCCTCCATCTGGGATTTCCAAGCCGGCCACGAATACACGCAAAAACTTGAAGACAAAATCATCGAAGATTTGAAAGCCCCATGGGTGCAAGGCATTACGTTCCTTGGCGGCGAGCCATTCCTCAACACTCCCGTGCTGGTGCCGCTCGCACAACGTATCCGCCAGGAATTCGGTCATACCAAAGATATCTGGTCGTGGACCGGCTACACATGGGAAGAACTCATGCGCCCCGGAGAAACCCCAGACAAGCTTGAATTGCTACATCTCATCGACATTCTCGTCGACGGCCGCTACCTCAGAGACCAGAAGGACTCGCTGCTGCAATTCCGCGGCTCCAGAAACCAGCGCATCCTCGATGTGCCCAAGTCTCTGGAAGCCGGCGAACCGGTCATCTGGGCCAAGCTCCACGATCAAGAACGAGATATCCCCGAAATCTATTTGAAAGACCGCGAAGCCGGCGAAGGCCAACAGGCCTCGTAGTAGCAGTTCTGGAATGCCGCACTCAGCAATATCGTTGGAACTGTTGGGAAAAGGCCTTCCCGTGAGCGAAATCGCCTCGCCTCGTGCCATGTTGGGCAGGTGGTCGGACTAATATTCCATAAGAAGTAGCCGGGCGAAGCCGTCCGCAGGGTATCTGCCAGCCGTCCCGAAACGGTTCATGATGCCTCGTGACGTGCACTCCCGGAAGTCGGAATTAAGAGGAACACATGGTTGACATCGTCACTGACGCGAGCGTAAAGCCCGCTTCACACCCGAAGCCCCTGCGTGTGGGATTGGACATCGGTTCCACCACCGTCAAGGCCGTGGTGCTTGATCAGTCCGATTCCCTGAAAGACACCCTATTTTCCGATTACCGACGTCACCATGCCAATGTGCGTGCCACCGTTGCCGGTCTGCTCGCGGACATCCATAAAAAGCTCGTGGAACTAGGTCGAGGCGATGAACCGATTCGCCTGTCTATCACCGGTTCCGGCGGTCTGGCGCTTGCTGACAATCTGCATGTGCCTTTCATTCAGGAGGTCATCGCCGAAACCGAGGCGATTGATAAGGAGTACCCGCAAGCCGACGTCATCATCGAGCTCGGCGGCGAGGACGCCAAAATCACCTACTTGAAACCCACCCCTGAACAGCGTATGAACGGTTCGTGCGCAGGCGGCACCGGCGCGTTCATCGACCAGATGTCCACGCTGCTTGACACCGACGCCGCAGGCCTCAACGAGATGGCCAAGAGCTACGAGAACCTGTATCCGATCGCCTCGCGTTGCGGCGTGTTCGCCAAAACCGATCTGCAGCCGCTGATCAACGACGGCGCGGCCAAGCCTGATCTCGCCGCCTCCATCTTCACCGCAGTGGCCACGCAGACCATCGCCGGCCTGGCTTCCGGACGCCCGATCCACGGTACCGTCATCTTCCTCGGCGGCCCGCTGTTCTTCATGTCCGAACTGCGCGCCGCCTTCCAGCGTGCCCTTGAAGGCAAGGTCGACGAGTTCATCGTGCCGACCGACGCCCACCTGTATGTGGCCTACGGTTCGGCATTGCAGGCCGACATGGATTCCGACGATCAGGGCCACCATTTCGAGGCCTACACCTGCGATGAGATCCTCAAGCGTTTGGACGAGCTGAAGAACCTGCCCTCCAACACGCCCACCATGCCGCCGCTGTTTCCCACCGAGGCCGACCGCGAGGACTTCAACAAGCGCCACCATAAGGAACACATCCACATCGGCACCCTCGAAGGCGCGCATGGCCCGCACTTCCTGGGCATCGACGCCGGTTCCACCACCATCAAGGCCACGCTCGTCAACGACGACCGTGAAATCGTCTGGTCCAGCTACGCCAACAACGAAGGCAGCCCGCTGACCGCCGCCATCAACATCGTCAAGAAGATCCAATCCGAGCTGCCCGAAGGCGCATGGATCGCACGCTCCTGCGCCACCGGTTACGGCGAAGGCCTCATCGCCACCGGCCTGCACCTGGACGAGGGCGTGGTGGAGACCATGGCCCACTATCGTGGCGCCGAAATGGTCAGCCCCGGCGTCACCGCCGTCATCGACATCGGCGGCCAGGATATGAAATATCTGGCCATCACTGACGGTGTCATCGACTCGATCGCCGTCAACGAAGCCTGCTCGTCCGGCTGTGGTTCGTTCCTGCAGACCTTCGCCATGTCCATGGGCCTGACGATTCAGGAATTCACGCAAAAGGCTTTGGCATCCACCCATCCGGTGGACCTCGGTTCGCGTTGCACCGTGTTCATGAACTCCTCGGTCAAGCAGGCGCAGAAGGAAGGCGCCTCCATCGAGGACATCGCTGCCGGCCTGTGCTACTCCGTGGTGCGCAACGCCCTGTACAAGGTCATCAAGCTGCGCGATTCCGGCGAACTCGGCGACACTGTGGTGGTCCAGGGCGGTACGTTCCTCAACGACGCCGTGCTGCGCGCCTTCGAGCTGCTCACCGAACGTCAGGTCACCCGCCCGAACATCGCCGGCCTCATGGGTGCGTTTGGCGCCGCCCTGACCGCCCGCATGCACTATCAGGATGAGGCCGACCACTTGGATGTGGTGGTTAAGGCCGATGGGTCCGAGGAACAGTCCGAGGCTGAGCCCGCACCCAAGTCCGAGCCCAAGGCCGCAGCCTTCAAGAAGACCGAGCCGGCCAAGCCCGAAGTCCATGTCGTTGTCGTGGACGGTGTGACTCACACCGCCAGCTCCATCCTGACCGGCGACGCACTCGACAATATGAGCATGACCACCGAGCGTGACGTGTGCAAGCTGTGCCAGAACCACTGCAAGCTCACCATCACCACGTTCTCTGATGGTTCGCGCTTCGTGACCGGTAACCGTTGCGAACGCGGTGGCGACGCCAAGAAGAAGCGTTCCGACCGTCCGAACCTGTACGACTACAAGTACAAGCGTTGCTTCGCCTACCGCCGTTTGACCGACAAGAAGGCCACCCGTGGCGAGATCGGCATTCCGCGTGCCCTCAACATGTACGAGAACTATCCGTTCTGGTTCACGCTGCTCACCTCGCTGGGCTTCAAGGTGATGATTTCCGGCCGCAGCTCCCACGAGCTGTTCGAGACCGGCATCGAATCCATCGCCTCCGAAAACATCTGCTATCCGGCCAAGCTGGTGCATGGCCATATCAAGTGGCTGATCAACAAGGGCATCAAGACCATCTTCTACCCGTGCGTGAGCTACGAGGAGAACCTCGTGCCCAACACGGACAATCATTACAACTGCCCGGTTGTGGCCAACTATCCGCTCGTCGTCGGCGCCAACGTTCCTGAGCTGCGTGAGGACGGCGTGCGCTACATGCACCCGTACTTCAACCTCGCCAACCATGAGCTCATGGTTGGCCGCATCGTCGAAGAGTTTGCGTGGGCCAACGTGACCCGCGAAGAGGCCGAAACCGCGGTCAAGGCCGCATACGCCGAAGACAAGGTCTTCAAGCATGACGTGCAGCAGGAAGGTTTGACCGCGCTTGCCTACATGAAGGAGCACAACTGCCGAGGCATCGTGCTCGCCGGCCGTCCCTACCACATCGACCCCGAAATCAACCACGGCATCCCCGAAACCATCTGCTCGCTCGGCATGGTGGTGCTCTCCGAGGATTCCATCTGCGAACTGCAGCCGGGGGAGAAGCTCAACCTCACCGAATTCCTCTCGGAAGGCGAAGCCGACCCGCGCTCCAAGAACGCCGCCGGATTCCGCCACGTGGGAGACCGCACAGTCACCAAGATGCCGTTGCGCGTCACCAACCAGTGGGCCTACCACTCCCGTCTGTACGCGGCCGCACACTTCGTGGCCTCGTATCCGGGCCTCGAGCTTGTGCAGCTCAATTCCTTCGGCTGTGGCCTTGACGCCATCACCACCGATCAGGTGGCCGAAATCCTGGCAGACAAGGCGGACGTGTACACGCTGCTGAAGATTGACGAGGTCTCCAACCTGGGTGCAGCCAAGATTCGACTGCGCTCGCTCAAGGCCGCCGTCGAGGAACGCGAAGCCAATAAGGCTCGTGAAGAAGCTGCTGCCAAGGCCTTGGAAGACAAGCAGGCCGCTGCTGAACGTGCCGCTGAAGAGGCCAAGGTCAAGGCCGAGTCCGATCTTGAAGCGGCCAAGGCCGTACTCGCTGAAGCGCAGGCCGCCGTTGAAGCCGCGCAGAAGAAGGTCGATGCTGAGGCCAAAGCTGTGCAGGACGCCGCCAAGACGGCACAATCTGCACAGTCTGCGTCCGTACAGGGTCCCAAGCCCACCGGCTTCCGCAGGACCGGTTCCACCGCGCCGACTCCAGGCCGTCAGATTCTGCTCGATACGACCATGGCCGCCAACCCGAAGCTCACCAAGTCGATGCGTGAGGCCTCCAAGCGTGCCGCCGAACGCGACCTACAGGCCGCAGTCGCCCACAAGAATGGCACTTCGGACGGCACCACCGGCGTGGCGAACGCCAAGAATGCCAAGAAGTCCGGCCACAACAACGCCACCATGTCCCGATACGCGCATCGTGAGAAGTTCGTCAAGGACATGAAGAAGAACTATACGATTGTTGGCCCTCAGATGAGCCCGATTCATATGTCCTTGGTCGAAGCGGTGATTCGTTCCGGTGGGTACAAGTTCGACATCCTGAAGCACGCGAGCCGTGGCGATGTGGAAACCGGCCTCAAATACGTGAACAATGACGCCTGCTACCCGGCCATCATGGTCGTCGGCCAGCTCATCGGCGCGATTCAGGAAGGCAAGTACGATCCGGACAAGGTGGCGCTCGCCATCACCCAGACCGGTGGTATGTGCCGTGCGACCAACTACTTCGGCCTGATCCGCAAGGCTTTGGTCGATGCCGGCTACCCGCAGATTCCGGTCATCGCCATTTCTACCCAAGGCCTCGAAGACAACCCCGGCTTCAAGGCCACCCTGCCCCTGCTGCACCGTGCCATCAAGGCGCTGATTCTGGGCGACTTGCTCATGAAGTGCCTCTACCGCGTGCGCCCGTACGAAGTGGAGAAGGGCTCGGCCAACAAGCTGTACGAGCTGTGGGACACCATCGTGCGCGAAACCATCGAACACCACGGCTATTCCAAGACCGCCGCCAAGGCGCCGGGCATCAGGAAGGGATACCTGCCGTACAACGTGCTGGCCAAGGAGATCGTGAAGTCCTTCGACAACCTGCCGCTGCGTGACATCCCACGCAAGGTGCGCGTCGGCGTGGTCGGCGAGATCCTCGTCAAGTACCAGCCGGACGCGAACAACCATGTGGTCGACGTCATCGAATCCCAGGATTGCGAGGCCGTGGTGCCCGGCATCATGGAATTCATGACCACCCGCCCCTACATCACCGACTGGAACGAGAGGAACCTTGGCATGGGCGGCAACAAGACGCTCTACGCCCTGATGCGCAAGAGTCTCGATCTGTATAACGCGCCGATCAAGGCCGCGCTGGCCACATCGAACGGCAAGTTCAAGCAGGACGAGCCGATGCCTGAACTGGTCAAGAAGGCCGCCGAAGTCACCTCCATCGGCGTGCAGGCCGGTGAGGGCTGGCTGCTGACGGCCGAGATCCTGGAGCTCATCGAACAGGGCTGCCCGAACGTGATCTGCGCGCAGCCGTTCGCCTGCCTGCCGAACCACGTGACCGGCCGAGGCATGTTCGGCAAGATTCGTCGTCTGCATCCGGAAGCCAACATCGTGTCCATCGATTACGATCCGGGAGCATCCGAAGCGAACCAGCTCAACCGTATCAAGCTGATGATTGCCGCCGCCAAGAAGGCCCACAACGCCAAGTTCGCCGAGGCCGGCGAGCCGCAGGGCTTCACCTCCGCGGACTGAACGCGCATACACGTAAGCTCCCCTCTATGAGGGGAGCTGTCGCGCAGCGACTGAGGGGAGTCTCTAGAGCGAGAAACCGGGCCGGAGCCTGCTATCGGTTTTTCGTATAGCGTATTGCGGGCTTTCGGGCACGCGCGCCGGCCGGCTCGAATACGATACAAAGCATGGTTACTCCCCGAATCAGTTACGCGCACCTACTCGCCAAGCCGAACCCCAAGCATGTCGAGAGCCTGCTCAAGTTCTTTGAGAACGGTCGCTCCCAGCGTGGCACCGGTGGCTTCGGTGTGGAGATCGAGCACCTGCCCGTGCACAACAGCGACGACACTGCCGTAAGCTACTACGAGCCGAATGGCATCGAGGCATTGCTCAAACGCTTGGCTCCGTACTACGACGAGGAGAAGGAATACTGGGAGAACGGCCATCTGGTGGGTCTCGGTCGTTCCGGCGTCGCCGTTTCTCTCGAGCCCGGCGGACAGGTGGAAACCTCAATCGGCATTTTGAAGAAGCCGAGCGACCTAAATACGCTGTACTCCAAGTTCCGTCGCGAGCTCGACCCGATTCTTGACGATCTCGACTTCCGCTTGGTCAACTATGGTTACCAGCCCAAAACCAGCTTTGCGGATGTGCCGGTCAACCCCAAGGATCGCTACGATGCAATGACCGACTACCTCGGCCGCGTGGGTCAGTTTGGCCCCTGCATGATGCGTTGCTCCGCCTCCACTCAGGTCAGCATTGATTATGTGGATGAGCGCGACTCCATCGAAAAGTTGCGTCTGGGCACGGTTATCGGTCCGATTCTGGCCTACTTCTTCCGTAACACCCCGTATTTTGAGGGCGAGACGAACCCATGGCCGCTGCTGCGCCAGCGTATGTGGGATTATCTGGACTTCCAGCGCACCAATGTGCTGCCCGGCCTGTTCGATGATCGCTATGGTTGGGAGGATTACGCCATCGACGTGCTGTCCACGCCGCTTATGTTCGCTGACCTGACCCATACCCCTGAAGCTGTGGCTTCTGGAGCAAGCCCCAAGGAACTGCATCGTCCGGCGTTCCGTGAGAACGCGGGGGAGGTGTACCCAGACCGCGAACTCAACCCGTACGAGATCAACCACATCATCTCCACGCACTTCAATGACGTACGTCTGAAGAACTTCATCGAACTGCGTCACTGGGATTCACTGCCGATCGAGCGTGCCGAGCGTCTGACGGAGATTGTGTCCTCTCTGTTCTACGTGTCTGAGCACCGTGAACGTCTGGAAAGCTACTTCGAGGGCATCAGCGAGGAAGAGGTGTTCGAGGCCAAGGCCAACATTCAGGCCCACGGTCGCGAGGCTTCGCCATACGGCCAGCCGCTCGATTTCTGGAAGGAATACTTGGGATTGGAGGGCCTCTTGTCCGACATCCCCGGCGATCTGAAGCATCCCGACGTGTTCCAGGAGTAAGCGAAGAAGCATATACAGAAAAATCTATTGCGCGATATCGGTGTCGAAGGCATGACAGAATGTTTTGTTTTGGCACCGTTTTGCATATCCGGCCAAGGATATTGGATGTGGTTACGCATGGGAGTGGGGAGAATGCGGATAGACTGGCGGATATGACAGCTGGGAATTCATTGCAGCATAAGCGTGTTCGCAAGTCGCCGGGGGAACGCCGGCAGGAAATTCTCGATGCCGCCGTGCGACTGATTTCCGAGCGTGGCTACAACGGTACTTCTGTGCAGGATGTGGCCGATGCGGTCGGTGTTACCAAGCAGGGAGTTTTGCGATATTTTCCTAGCAAAGATAACCTGCTTGCCGCGGTGTATCACGAGAATTACAACACGTTTGGCAGTGTGGAAGACTTCATGGCCTCCGGCCTGCCTGGTTCAGTGCCCGATGATTTCAGATTGCCCGCGTATCTGAGGTTCTTGGTACATTGCAATTCCACGCGACCCATGCTTGTTCAGCTGTTCTCGATATTGCAGGTCGAATCGTTCAATCCTGCGCATCCGTTACATGACGAGTTTGCCAATCGTCGGGATTCAATATGGCAATACTATTCGACATACAACTGGAACCTGCCTTCCGAATTCACCTCGTTTGAGGAGATCCGGCCCACGTTGGCGCCATGCTCTGGAGATCATGGATGGTGTGCAACTGAGGTGGTTACGGGGGCCGGCCATTGACTTATGCGATGAATGGGCCGATCTGGAGCCGGCGATATTTCCTTCGCCGATATGGGACGGTATCGCCTGATTCGCCTGTGTGCCTTGAACCGATGCTTGTGCTTGATAGCGGCAGTAAGTATGCGGGCGAACGAAGGGGTCGCATACATACGGTCGTTTTGGTGTATGTGATGCGCGCGGCATAAGCGTGTTGTATGCTGTCAATAGATAAACTACCAATTGGTAATTAAAAAACTGTTCGATTTCACTGAGGAAAGCGACTTCGTATGACCGACAACACTACGCCTGCCGCAACTGCTGAAACCTTACCGTACAAGAATCCTGATTTGCCCGCTGGTGAGCGAATCGCCGACTTGCTCTCTCGTATGACACTTGAAGAGAAGGTCGGCCAGATGATGCAGCTTGACGCCCGCGGCGGCGATCTTGAGGATCTCATCGTGAATAAGCATGTCGGATCCATTCTGCATACCAGCCCCGAGGATTTATCTCGTGCCGCCAAGACCGTCAATGAGAAGACGCGTCTGGGCATCCCGTTGATTATCGGAGATGACTGCATCCATGGATACTCCTTCTGGCCGGGCGCCACTATTTTCCCGTCCCAGCTCGGCATGGCTGTCAGCTGGGATCCGGACAAGGTCAAGGCCGCCGGCCGTGCTACCGCCGAGGAGGTCTCTTGTACCGGTGTACATTGGACGTTTTCTCCTGTGTTGTGCATCGCCCGAGATACCCGTTGGGGGCGTGTGGATGAGACTTTCGGCGAAGACCCGATGCTGATCGGCGAACTCGCCTCCGCCATGGTCAAGGGCTATCAAGGCGGTGCCAAGGCCGGTGAGGAACTGCCAAAGAACGCAATCCTGGCCTGCGCCAAACATTTCGCCGGCTATTCCGAAACCCAAGGCGGCCGCGACGCCTCCGAAGCGGACCTCTCCCACCGCAAGCTCGAATCCTGGTTCCTGCCGCCGTTCGAGCGCGTGGCCAAAGAAGGTTGCGGTACGTTCATGCTGGGTTACGAGTCCATTGAAGGCGTGCCGGTCACATTCAACAAATGGTTGCTGACCGACAAGCTGCGCGGCGCATGGAAGTACAACGGCACGCTGATCACCGATTGGGACAACGTCGGCCGTTCGGTATGGGAGCAGCACGTCAAACCCGATTACGTGCACGCCGCGGCAGACGCGGTCAAGGACGGCAACGACCTGGTCATGACCACCCCGCAGTTCTACGAGGGTGCCATCGAAGCCGTAAAAACCGGTCTGCTCGACGAATCCCTGATTGATGACGCAGTAGCTCGCATCCTAGCTCTGAAATTCCGCCTCGGCTTGTTCGAAGACCCGCGTCTGCCGGACGCCGAACGCATCAAGGCAGTCATCGGTTCGGCCGAACACCAGCAAATCAACTTGGAACTCGCCCGCGAATCCGTCGCCCTGCTGCGCAACGACGGCACCCTGCCGTTCGCCGCGAACACGGCCAAGCGCATCGCCGTGGTAGGTCCGCTCGCCGACGACGCCCAGAACCAGCTCGGCGACTGGACCGGCAACTCCGGTCAGGTTTCCTGGATGCCGGACGGCCAGTCGCGCGATATGATCGCCACCGTGCTCGACGGCCTGATCCAGCTCGCCGCCGACGATTGCGAGGTCGTCTACTCGCGCGGCGCGAACGTCATCGACCTCGTGCCCGACCCCGCAGGCGAGTTCTACCCGGACGGCCAGCCCCGCCCGAAGATCGGCGTCTCCGCCGCCGTGGACCAGGCCCTGATCGACGAGGCCGTGGCCAACGCCCGCCAGTCCGATCTGATCGTGGCCGTGGTCGGCGACGTGGTCCAGCTGGTCGGCGAAACCTGCTCCACCGCCACGCTCGAACTGCTCGGCGGCCAGAACGCCCTGCTCGACGCGCTCGCCGCCGTCTCGCGCGAAACCGGCAAGCCGATGGTCACCGTGCTCATCAGCTCCAAGCCGCAGGTGCTGCCCGCCTCCATCGTGGGGGAGTACGGCGTGTTCGCCAAGCGCGTCAGCGACCCTGAAACCGGCACCGGCTCCATCCTGTGGGCGCCGAACCCGGGCATGCGCGGCGGCCAGGCCATCGCCGAAATCATCTTTGGCCTGACCAACCCGTCGGGCCGACTGCCGATCACCTTCCCGCGCCACGCGGGCCAGCTGCCGGTCTACTACAACCAGATCCGCGGCCAGCACGGCGACCGGTACGCCGACCTCACCCAGGATCCGGCGTTCGCGTTCGGCGAAGGCCTGAGCTACACGACGTTCGAGTACGGCGAGCCAACTGTCGCGGGCGGCGCAAGCAACGCCGACGGCACTTTCGCCAAAGCCGACACCGTACACGCTGAAATCACCCTCACCAATACCGGCAAGCGTGCCGGCGTGGAAGTTGTACAGGCCTACATCGGCGATATCGTAACCTCCTACAGCTGGACCGACCGCGAATTGAAGGCGTTCAAGCGTGTTGAACTGGAGCCCGGCGAAACCAAGACCGTCACCTTCGACATTCCGGTGGCGAACTGCACCATCGTGGACCCGGACGCCAACCGCATCGTCGAGCCCGGCGAATTCGAACTGCTCATCGGCCACTCCTCGCGTCGTGAAGACCTGAAGCGCACCACTTTCACCGTGGCATAGCGGTACACAGGCACGTGAGTGCCGCCCCTACTGCACGCGTCACCCAAACGCCTCCCTTTGTTGTTGCACAGGGAGGCGTTTTACTAGGGTGTGTTTACGCTGATTGGGTTTTTGGCTGTGTTTTTCCAGGTAGATGGCGATGGGGGATGAGCTGGAGGTTGGCGAGGAAGGTCTCGTCGAGCCTGTCGTGGCGGGTGGCGGCCTTGCGGTGGTGGCTTCATGCGGTTGAGACGCGTTCGACCATGTTCCGCCCCTTGTG
>ENA-OQDL01000197-OQDL01000197.1-human-gut-metagenome-genome-assembly--contig:-NODE-197-length-41031-cov-5.651403_pt1 | contig 41031 bp, 38 predicted proteins | sample MGYA00242782_ERZ504609 | MGnify/ENA primary metagenome ERZ504609 (study PRJEB26092, sample SAMD00036320) | human gut metagenome | host: Homo sapiens | study: EMG produced TPA metagenomics assembly of... | reverse complement strand
TCGATCCGGTAAATCTTATCTACAAGACGGGCTGGAAAGTGCGTTCTCAACTACTTCCGGCAAGGGTTGCGTTGATTGCAGAAGTTGGTCCGCCGGACTGTGCAACTAGTAAGTTCTTCATATGATAATCTCCTAACTTTTTAAATTCAGTAAATATAGTATAACATAAAACCAGGGGGATATGGTATAATAGAAATATATGTGAGTTTTTAAAAAAGGAGAAACATTGGTATGGAATTGACAACAATCAGAGAATTGTATAAAAACAGAGATTCATACATGGATCAGAAAGTAACAATCGGAGGATGGGTAAGAAGTATCCGTGGATCCAAAGCATTCGGATTTATCGTGGTAAATGACGGAACCTTCTTTGAGCCTTTACAGGTTGTATACCATGACAAGATGGATAACTTTGCAGAGATTTCCAAGTTAAATGTCGGGGCAGCAGTGATCGTTACAGGTACGCTGGTAGCAACACCGCAGGCAAAGCAACCATTTGAGATCCAGGCGGATACCGTAGAAGTTGAAGGAGCATCGGCACCGGATTATCCGCTTCAGAAGAAGCGCCACAGTTTTGAATATCTGAGAACGATCGCACATTTAAGACCTAGAACGAATACGTTCCAGGCAGTATTCCGTGTACGTTCTCTGACGGCATATGCGATTCACAAGTTCTTCCAGGAGAGAGGATTCGTATATGTGCATACACCACTGATCACAGGAAGTGACTGTGAGGGTGCAGGAGAGATGTTCCAGGTAACGACTATGGATCTGAATAATGTACCGAAGAATGAAGACGGAAGCGTAGATTATTCCAAAGATTTCTTCGGAAAAGAGACAAGCCTTACCGTAAGCGGACAGCTGAATGGAGAGACTTATGCACAGGCATTCCGTAACATTTACACATTCGGACCGACATTCCGTGCAGAAAACTCTAATACAACACGTCATGCGGCAGAGTTCTGGATGATCGAGCCTGAGATGGCATTTGCAGATCTGGACGACAATATGTTTGTTGCAGAAGCAATGTTAAAATATGTCATCAATTATGTACTGGAGAATGCACCGGAAGAGATGAATTTCTTCAATTCATTTGTGGATAAGGGACTTCTGGAGAGACTGCACAATGTAGTATCTTCTGATTTCGCAAGAGTGACATATACAGAGGCCGTTGAACTTCTTGAAAAACACAACGATAAATTTGAGTACAAAGTAACATGGGGAACAGATCTTCAGACAGAGCACGAAAGATATCTGACAGAAGAAGTCTTCAAACGTCCGGTGTTTGTGACGGACTATCCGAAGGAGATTAAAGCATTCTATATGAAGCTGAATGATGACGGCAAGACGGTTGCGGCAGTAGACTGTCTGGTGCCGGGAATCGGAGAGATCATCGGAGGAAGCCAGAGAGAGGATGACTACGATAAGCTGAAATCAAGAATGGACGAACTGGGACTGAAGGAAGAAGACTACAAGTTCTACATGGATCTTCGTAAATACGGTTCTACAAGACATGCAGGTTTCGGACTTGGATTTGAGAGATGCGTAATGTACCTGACAGGAATGGGAAATATCCGTGACGTGATTCCGTTCCCAAGAACTGTCAATAACTGCGAACTGTAATGGTGGATAACGACACTTGAAAAACTTATATTAAAATATATATGGGGACGGGGGATTTTTGGAAATCTCCCGTCCCTGTATAGAATCGAGGGCAGTATGAATATATTAGTAGTAGACGATGAAAAGGAAATCGCTGATGTAGTAGAGCTTTATCTTCAGAATGATCAGTACAAAGTATTCAAATTTTATAACGGCCAGGATGCACTGGATTGTATCAATAATATGAAGATCGACCTCGCGATCCTGGATATCATGCTTCCGGATATTGACGGTTTCCAGATACTGAAGCAGATTAGGCAGAAGTATACATTCCCGGTGATCATGCTGACGGCGAAGACGGAGTACATGGACAAGATCACAGGACTTACGCTGGGAGCGGATGATTACATTCCGAAGCCGTTCAATCCACTGGAATTAGTTGCGAGAGTGAAAGCGCAGCTTCGCAGATATACACAATACAACGAAGGAACCAAGGAAGAAGGCGATGTGCTGGACTTCGGAGGATTACTTTTGAACCGTACGTCTCATGAATGTGTATACAATGAAGTGCCGCTGACACTGACTCCGATAGAATTTGACATCCTTTGGCTTCTATGTGAGAACCGGGGAAAGGTCATAAGCTCGGAAGAGTTATTTGAGAAAGTATGGCATGAGAAATATTATAAGAACAGTAACAACACGGTGATGGTGCATATCCGTCATCTCCGCGAGAAGATGAGTGCACCGACAGGCAAGTCTGATTTTATCAAGACTGTGTGGGGAGTGGGCTATAAGGTTGAAGAATAATTATCGGAAATTGAAATTCAGTATCCTCCTGCAGACAGTGCTGGTTACAGCACTTACCGTTTTGGTAGGAGGGGTACTGCTCAAATTTGTGATCGATGGAATTTATAATGACAGTTTTGCCAGGTTTTTTGTAGATGCTCTGGTGTTTCTGAATGTAAATGAAAAGACGGCGATCCACCTCTATTGGAAACTGGTCGGAGATAACAAGACATTCTATATGATCGTTGGTTATCTGATCCTTTTTGCGCTTTTCTTTTATGTGGCACTTTCCCAGATGACTAAATATCTGGATCAGATCGATCACGGAATTGAAAATATCATCTCGGAATCAACAGATCCCATCCACCTGATCACAGAATTAAAGCCTATCGAGATCCGGTTAAATGAGATCAAAGCGACATTGAAACGGCAGGAGCTGGAAGCAACGGAAGGTGAAAAGAAGAAAAATGACCTGGTACTTTTTCTGGCACATGATCTGAAGACACCTCTGACTTCCATTGTGGCATATCTTACGATGCTGGAAGATCATCCGGACATGCCGGAAGAAGAACGAGAAGCATATACACATATTGCCCTGGAAAAATCCATCCGGCTGGGTGAACTGATCAACGAATTCTTTGACATCACCAGATATAATCTTCAGAACATTGAATTGGAACCGGTAGAGATTGATCTCACGATGATGCTGGAACAGCTGGCAGACGAGCTGTACGGAGTTCTGCAGGAGAAGAAACTGACCTGTGAAGTGGATGTAGAAGAAGATCTGATGATCTACGGAGATCCGGACAAGCTCGCAAGAGTATTTGATAATATCTTAAGAAACGCAATTGCTTACTGCTATGCAAATACGGAGATCCGGATTGAAGCAAAGATAAAGGACGGGGATATCGAGATCACATTTACCAATGCAGGAGATAAGATTCCGGGTGATATGCTTCAGACAATATTCGAAAAGTTCTACCGTGTGGATGGTTCCAGATCAACGGGAACCGGCGGCGCAGGTCTCGGACTTGCAATCGCCAAACAGATTGTGGAGCTGCACGGGGGCAGAATTCTGGCAAAAAGTGATGACAATCAGACGCAGTTTGTCGTGACATTGCCATCTAAGGAAAAGACAGAACAGAAAGAAGGAAGCAAGGATGAAGTTCATACACATCGCAGACTTGCATTTAGGGGCAAAACCGGACGCGGGAAACGCCTACAGTCAAAATAGAGAACAGGAACTCTGGGACAGCTTTCGGGATATCATAACAATCTGTAACCAGAAGAAGACAGATCTGTTGCTGATTGCCGGAGATCTGTTTCACAGACAACCCCTGTTAAGAGAATTAAAAGAAATGAATTCCATACTGGAGATGCTGGAACATACGGAGGTGGTCATGATTGCCGGCAATCATGACTATATTAAGAAAAATTCTTATTACAGGACATTTTCCTGGGCACCGCATGTGCATATGATCTGTTCGCAGGAGATCGATTGTGTGGAACTTGAACGGATCCAGACGGCTGTCTATGGATGCAGTTATCATTCCAGAGAAATCCATGATCCGGTCTATGATCATGCAGCCCCGGAAGGACGGCAGAAATATGAGATATTGCTTGCACACGGCGGTGATGAGAAACATATTCCGATCAAGAGCAATCAGATTATGACACTTGGCTATGATTATGTGGCATTCGGTCATATTCATAAACCACAGCTGTTGGTGGAAAACAGGATGGCGTATGCCGGTTCGCTGGAACCGACGGATACAGGAGATATCGGGAGGCATGGCTATATCGAGGGAAGAATTACCGGAAAAGGCTGTCAGATCCGGTTTGTACCACATGCGTTGCGGGAATACAGAAACTGCGAGGTAAAGGTGGATAAATCTGTAACCGGTCATGTACTGAGGCAGAAAATTACAGATATGATCGCAGAGCAGGGAATGCAGCATATGTATAAGATCACATTAACCGGATATCGTGATCCGGATATCTGGTATGAGTTGGATCATATGGATCCCTATGGTAATATAGTGGAGATTACGGATCATACAAAGCCGGCGTATGATTTTACAAAATTAAAAAATGAAAATAAAGGAAATATTCTTGGGCAATACATTGAAAGCCTGGAGGGGTATCCGGCAGACAGCCTGGAGTATCAGGCACTCTGTGAGGGAGTACGGGCGTTGATGGAGACAAGAAGAGGCTAGAACCGAAAAATGCAGATTAATGAATTATTGTTAAAAAACTTTGGAAAATTTCATGACCGGCAGATCAATTTGGAAGAAGGGATCAATCTGATCCATGGGGAAAATGAATCAGGAAAATCTACGATCCATACCTTTATCAAAGGGATGCTCTTCGGAATCGAACGGGGAAGAGGCAGAGCGGCGCAGAATGATACATTCAGCATCTATGAACCGTGGGACAATCCGAATTATTATTCCGGAACACTGAAATTTGCAAGCGGAGGGAAACATTTCCGTATTGAAAGAAATTTTGATAAATATTCCAAAAAGGCAGAGCTTGTCTGTATAGAGGATGGAGAGGTTCTTTCTGTAGAGGATGGGGATCTGCGGATGCTGCTTGGAGAGATGAATGTTGACCGTTATGAGAATACGGTTTCCATGAGCCAGAGAAATGCACAGATGGGCGAAAGTATGGCGATGGAATTGAAAAATTATGCGACAAATTATTATACTTCAGGCAATGGAGAGATCGATCTGAATGGGGCGTTGGAACAGCTGAAAGGCAGGAAGAAGGTTCTGGAAAATGAGATTCGCATGGAGATGTCCAGAAAGCAGCAGAAGCGTGAAAAACTGGAACAGGAAGTCTCGTTTATCTGGCGTGATGTTCATCATCTGGAGGAGGAACTCGACCGGGTGGAGGAAGAACTGGAGTACAGAGCCGGAAAAGAGGAAGAAAAACGGAAAGAACGGCAGCTGGAAGGAGAACATGGAAAAGGTGTCATGGATGAGATACGTCCGGAAAAATGGAGGATCCATCCGATGGAGATACTGATATTCGCACTGGTTATCGTGGCTGCAGTGATCATACTTTCGAGACCATGGAATTATCTGGTGGCGATTGTACTGTTCCTTGCATTTGGCCTGTATGTATGGAACCGGATGAAAGTCGGAAAGAAACAGGTAAAGACGGAATCGGAGATCATTTTGGAAGAGATCACGCAGGAAGAAGAAAAGGTTCCGATCGAGAAGTTACGGTGGGAAAAGGCCCATATTACAGAAGAACTAAAAGAAAAAACAATTCAGTATGATAATCTTGGAGAGCAGCTGGCAGAATTGGATGAGATCAATGAACAATCCCGAGAATACGAAATGAAACGCCAGGCAGTTCAGATGGCAGCAGAGCATCTGGAGCAGCTGTCAGGAGCAATGCGCGGATATTTGAAAAGAGATCTGAATGAGAAGGCTTCTGCGATCATCCGTGAGATCACCGGGGGAAAATATACAAAGCTCGTCACAGATGAAAAACTTCATGTATCGCTTGTGACAGACGAAAAACTGGTGGAGATTGAACAGGTAAGCCGGGGAACAGTAGAACAGATCTATCTGGCATTGCGTATGGCGGTCGGAGAACTGTTGTGCGAAGAAGAGATGCCAGTGATTCTGGATGATGTGTTCGCATATTACGATGAAGAGAGAATGCTGCAGACACTTAAGTGGCTGAAAGCACATAAGAAACAGGTGTTGTTGTTTACCTGTCAGAAGAGAGAAGAACAGGTGATGAAGGAAGCGGGAATTGCTTATCATAAAATAGAACTATAACGTGTTGAATTGAAGTAAGATAGAAAATAAAAATGCTGCCGGGAATTTCCAGGCAGCATTTTTAGAATCTTAAACTTCTTCGCCGTTTTTATATTTAGTAACAACATTCTGAATTCTTTCAATCGGATTCAGGATGCTGCTGATAGAACCGTCATGGTTCAGTGTATCAATAACAAGTGCGATATATTTGCTCATGTCACAGTTGATATAATATGGACGTTCCAGAAGTTCCGGTGTCTGATAGATTAAGTTGGTAGTCAGAACAGCATCCAGGATACCTTCTTCATATGCCTGGTCAAATTTCTCCAGTCCGTTTGTGAACAGACCGAATGTAGCGGCACAGAAGATACGTTTTGCCTTGCGCTGTTTTAACTGGCGGGCAACATCTAACATACTGTCACCGGAAGAAATCATATCATCCAGAATGATTACATCTTTTCCTTCTACGGACGATCCGAGGAACTCATGGGCAACGATTGGGTTACGTCCGTCTACCACACGCGAGAAGTCACGACGTTTGTAGAACATACCCATATCAAGATTAAGTACGTTGGCAAGATAGATTGCACGTCCTGTAGCACCTTCATCCGGGCTGATCGCCATCATGTGTTCGCTGTCGATCTGAAGGTCTTTGAATGTACGGAGAAGACCTTTGATGAACTGGTAAGTCGGACGGATTGTCTCGAATCCATTTAATGGAATCGCATTCTGTACACGAGGGTCGTGTGCATCAAAAGTAATAATGTTGTCAACACCCATGCGGACAAGCTCCTGAAGAGCAAGTGCACAGTCCAGAGATTCACGGCTGCCTCTCTTGTGCTGACGGCTTTCATATAAGAATGGCATAATGACGTTGATACGACGTCCTTTTCCACCTACTGCAGCAATAATACGTTTCAAGTTCTGAAAATGATCGTCAGGGGACATATGATTTACATTTCCTGTCAGTGAATATGTCAGGCTATAGTTACATACATCGACCATAAGATAAAGGTCTTTACCACGAACAGATTCGTTGATGATACCCTTGGCTTCACCAGAACCAAAACGTGGAACTTTTGCATCAATTAAGTATGTGTCTTTCTCATAGCCTGTGAAAGCAACATCGTTCTTATGAACATGTCCATCTTCTTTTCTCCATTTTACGAGATAGTCATTAACCTTTGCTCCCATCTCTGTACAACCGTCAAGAGCGATCAGTCCAAGTGCTCCTACCGGTATATTCTCAAGATTACGATCGTTACGGCGTAACATCATTAGTACCTCCCAGGTTTAATAATTTTTTTTGGATACGGATATCATCACCGGTAATACGCAGAATGGTGTAATTACTGCTGATGCGTGAAAATGTCCGTTCCGAGTAAATAGTTTTTATATCATCCAATGCAAGGTTGGTAGATATTATGGTTGATTTCTGTCTCAATATACGTTCATTCAGACAAATGAACAGCTGGGATACAGTGAATGAATTCGGTAGTTCTGTTCCCAGATCATCAATGATCAGTAAGTCACAGTCGTAGATATGTTCGAATACATCAGAATCCTTGTTCTGCCGTTTCCCAAATGTGTTCTCTGCAAGGATATCAAAAAGTCCGGCTGCTGTAAAGTAGATAACGGAATAAGCTGAATCCATTAACTCCTTTGCAATGCAGTGGGAAAGAAAAGTCTTTCCCACACCGGTGTCTCCATACAATAGTATGTTATGAAATTCTTCAGAGAATGTATCTACGAAGTTGTGACAGACATTTAATGCGGTTTCCATGGATTCCAGAGAAGACCGTCCGGTAAGGGGATCGATATGATTTCTGGAATAATAGGTCAGAGAACAGGTTGAAAAGTTCTCTTTGTCAAGGATATCTTTGAGATTGGATTGTGTGTATAAATAGTCTACAATCGCTTTTTTGAAACAGTGACATTTGTGTGTGCCAATATAACCGGTATCCTTACAGTCGGGACACTGGTAATGCATTTCCAGATAATTGGCGGGCAGACCGTGTGATTTTAACAGTGCAGGTTTTTGGGCAGAGAGTTCTTCAATCTCTGACTTTAATGAAGATAAAGCAGTCTGGTCTCCGTCCAAAAGCAGCCTTGCCTTTTTTACACTTAAAGAAGAGATGGAATGATCCATTTCCTCCAATTCAGGAATGAGAGCGTATGCCTTCTCATAGCGTTTTCTGAGCTGAAATTCATTATCCAGTTGTTTTTGTTCATAAGTACGCATTAAGTGATCGTACTGAGAATTGGAAAGTGCCATGTAATGGAAACTCCTTCATACCTAAGTATGCAAGAAAAACTGTCAGTGACAGGCTCTCTTGCATTCATATAATAAAATCTGATATGTATAATTTATTGCTGAACCAGGCGGCGTTCTAGATCGTTCATATCATAGGAACGGCCATCGAAGTTATTGAACTTATTATTCTGGCTGCTTACAGGCTTCTGAGCCTGCTGTTGTCTCTTGCGTTCTTTTGCCAGTTCTTTTGCACGTTCTTTCTCTTTGCGGTAGTCAGCATCAACCGCATCGATATCTTTCAACTGACGGACGTTCTTGTCCTTCCAGCGCTTCAGAATGGAATCGGTGTAATCAAAGCTTGGCTGATGAATGGAATTCATCGTGCGGTCGCAGGCTTCAAGGATGACCTCCAAAGCGAATCCATATTCTTCTGACCACTTGCGGATATAAGCAATCTCAGAAGCAGCAGGACCGCGTCCTTTGATACCATATGCATTCAGGACACAATAACAATTTTTATTATAGAGAAATGAACTTGTCTTGGCAAGGTTCACAGTTGTTATGTTTTCTTCATGCCATGATAAGGCCACCTTATTAATATAATGCATACTCTTATGACCATTCTCGACACAATATTCAATCAGATATTCAATAAGTTCAGCTGACATATTCAGTGTATCATAAAAATAAGTAATCTGGTCAATATCAGTAGCAGAAAGTGTCTTTCCGAGGTACTGCTCTGCTACGAACAGTAATTCTTTGAACTCTGCACGTTCTTTGCGGCTGCGGTACTGCTGGATGTTCGTTGTAGACGCCAAAGCTGCAGAGTCAGAGACAGAGTCTGCAGGTATGGAAGATGTCATATAGCCGGACTGCACATCGTGTAATCCAGAAGAGGCTGCCGGTGAAGGAGCCGTGCTCTTTGGTGAGGGATCATCCGGAGTGTCATCCAGATAATCGAGCAGTCCTTCGCTTTTCCAGTATCTCAATGCACGAAGGATATCTTTCTCGGTGCATTCAAGAAGATCAGCCAGTTCGGAAACAGAAAGATATCCGGAGGACTGATTCATATGACGGAGAAGCAGGAGATATACTTTGACATACTCTCCATTCGCTCTGACCATATAATGGTCAATAAATTCATTATCCAGTACAGTTGCATTCGTCTGTACATATTTTGTGAGTTTTAATTCCTTCATAATAATTCCCCGTCCTCCCCGGAACCTTTGTATCGTTCGTTTCATTGTAGACACATTATAGCACCGGGAAGCCGGGGAAAAAAGAAATTTTTGAGCCGAAATCCGACTTTTTTGTGGATAAAATTGTGTGGATAATGTGGATAACTAGCGGTTAAGCAGGTTTTCCCCAATGTTTACAACGTTTCCAGCTCCCATAGTTATCAACACATCCCCTTTCTGGCATCTGTCCAGACAGAAAGATTCAATCTCTTCGAAGCTTGGGAAATAGTAAGCATCGCATCCTTTTTTCTTTAATTCTTCTGCGATCATCTCAGAGGACATGCCCAGAGTATCTGTCTCACGGGCTGCATAGATGTCTGCGAGGATCACATGGTCGGCATGTGTCAGGGCATCTACGAACTCAGGGAATAACGCTTTGGTACGTGTATAAGTATGCGGCTGGAAGATACACCAGACTTCTTTGTGCGGATATTCCTTTGCCGCTGTTAACGTAGCGTTGATCTCTGTCGGATGGTGTGCATAATCATCGATGATCGTAAATCCGTTGACTTCACCTTTGTATTCAAAACGACGGTCAGTGCCGTGGAAGGACTTCAGACCTTCTTTGATCTTGCTGAAAGGAACTCCGAGAAGATCAGCGACTGCGATTGCAGACAATGCATTGGATACATTGTGGTCTCCGTTGACAGATAAGGAGATTCGGTCGATAAATTCCCCGGATTTTATCAGGTCAAAGGAAGCTTCACCCTTCTTGTCGTGGAGAATGTTGGTTGCACTGTAGTCAAGGGAGCTGTCGTTGCCGTAACGGATCACACGGCAGTCAAGGTCTGCAGTGATCTCTTCCAGATCAGGAATGTTATCATTGATGACCAGGGTTCCGTCCTTCGGAAGTAATTTAGCGAAACGATGGAAGGAATTACGGATATCAGCCAGATCCTTGAAGAAATCCAGATGATCTTCGTCAATATTCAGGATCACACCGATCTTCGGGAAGAAATGCAGGAAACTGTTCGTGTATTCGCATGCTTCGGTAACAAAGTATTCAGAGTCGCCCACACGGATATTTCCGCCGATGGCTTTCAGGATTCCGCCTACGGAGATCGTAGGGTCCAATTCTCCGGCGAGGAGAATGTGTGAAAGCATCGAAGTTGTGGTTGTCTTTCCGTGAGTACCTGAGATTGCGATCGGCATATCATAGTTTGTCATCAACTGTCCGAGTAATTCCGCACGGGTCAGCATAGGAAGCTTCTGTCTTACTGCTTCGGCATATTCTTCGTTATCCGGATGGATAGCTGCTGTGTATACAACTACATCAATACCGGGAATGATATTAGAAGCTTTCTGTCCGTAGAATACCTTTGCACCCATCTGCTCAAGGTGATCTGTAAGGGCAGATTCTTTATTATCGGATCCGGAAATAGTAAAGCCTTCTTTTAAAAGAATCTCTGCAAGACCGCTCATGCTGATTCCGCCGATTCCGATAAAGTGTACGTGTATAGGGGTTTCAAAATTAATTTTATACATAATATACCATCCTTTATGTTCATTTTGGTAAAAATATCATCATAAAAACTACATGTTCTTCATATTATTATAAACATATATCAAAAAAAATCCAACCCGTAAGTTTTTGTAATAATTTAACAAAAAGATTGCGGAAATGTTTGAAAAATTGTAAAAATTGTTAGCAACATGGGAGGAAGTATGATATAATAAAAAAAGCAAGACTACTGAGAAGGGGTGATGACATGAGGAAAAAGGAAATGATAGCAATGTTGCTGGCAGGAGGACAAGGCAGCAGACTTGGAGTTCTCACAGCAAAAGTTGCAAAGCCTGCCGTTGCATTTGGTGGTAAGTACCGCATTATTGACTTTCCACTCAGCAACTGCATTAATTCGGGAATCGATACGGTAGGTGTATTGACACAGTACCAGCCATTAAGGTTGAATGCACATATAGGGATTGGTATTCCATGGGATCTTGACAGGAATTACGGAGGCGTAACAGTGCTTCCGCCATATGAGAGAAGTGGAAGCAGTGAATGGTACTCCGGAACTGCGAATGCGATCTATCAGAACCTGGATTATATGGAGCAGTTTGATCCGGATTATGTTCTGATCTTATCGGGAGATCATATTTATAAGATGGATTATGAGGTGATGCTGGATTATCATAAGGCACATAATGCCGATGTAACGATTGCGACAATGCCTGTACCGATGGAAGAGGCGAGCCGTTTTGGAATCGTTATCGCAGACGAGGATGGAAGAATTCAGGAGTTCCAGGAAAAGCCGGCAGAGCCGAAGAGTAACCTGGCATCCATGGGAATTTACATTTTCTCATGGAAAGCGTTGAAGGAAGCGCTTGAGACATTGAAGGACGAGCCGGGATGTGATTTTGGAAAACATATCATTCCGTATTGTCACAATAAAGGTGAGAGATTATTTGCATATGAATATAACGGATATTGGAAAGATGTAGGAACATTGGGATCATATTGGGAGGCCAATATGGAACTGATCGATATTATTCCGGAATTTAATTTGTATGAAGAATTCTGGAAGATATATACCAACAGTGAGATCCTGCCGCCACAGTATATTTCCGCACAGTCTGTGATAGAAAGAAGCATTATCTGTAACGGGGCAGAAGTGTATGGAGAGGTACATAACAGTATTATAGGATCCGGCGTTATTATAGGAGAAGGTTCTGTTATCAAGGATTCTATTATTATGAAAGACGCCAGAATTGGAAAGAATTGCGTGGTAGATAAGGCGATCATTGCTGAAAATTGTGTTGTCGGAGATAATGTTACATTTGGTATCGGAAGCGATGTGCCGAACAAATTAAAACCGGCGATCTATTCCTTTGGACTGGTTGCTGTGGGTGAAAAATCCGTGATACCGGATGGCGTACAGATTGGAAAGAATACTGCTGTCAGTGGCGTAACATCCAAAGAAGATTACCCGGATGGAGTACTGGAAAGTGGCGAAACATTGATAAAGGCAGGTGGACAGGCATGAGAGCAGTTGGAATTATTTTAGCAGGTGGTAACAGCAACAAGATGCGTGAACTGACACATAAGAGAGCAGTAGCGGCGATGCCGATCGCAGGAAGCTACAGAGCAATTGACTTTGCGCTCAGCAATATGTCAAACTCTCACATTCAGAAGGTGGCAGTTCTGACGCAGTACAATGCACGTTCACTGAATGAACATCTGAATTCCTCAAAATGGTGGGATTTCGGAAGAAAACAAGGGGGACTTTATGTATTTACCCCGACGATCACAGCGGAGAACGGATACTGGTATCGCGGAACGGCAGATGCGATATACCAGAATCTGGATTTCTTAAAACGTTGTCATGAACCTTATGTTATTATTACATCAGGTGATGCAGTATATAAGATGGATTATAACAAAGTGCTGGAATATCATATTGCAAAGAAAGCAGATATTACAGTTGTTTGTAAAGAACTTGGTCCGAACGAAGATGCGAGCCGTTTCGGAACAATCAAAATGAATGATTCTATGCGCATTGAAGAATTCGAAGAGAAGCCGATGGTGGCACAGTCACAGATTGTATCAACGGGTATCTATGTAATCAGAAGACGCCAGCTGATCGATCTGATCGAACGTTGCGCAGAAGATGACAGACATGATTTTGTGACCGATATTCTCATCAGGTATAAGAATCTGAAGAAAATCTACGGTTATAAAATAAAAGATTACTGGAGCAACATTTCAACAGTGGATGCATATTATCAGACAAATATGGATTTCCTGAAGCCAGAAGTACGGGAGTATTTCTTCCGGACACAGCCGAGCATCTATTCCAAGGTCAGTGATCTGCCGCCGGCAAAGTATAATCCGGGATCTATGGTTAAGAACAGTCTTGTGGCAAGCGGAAGCATTATTAATGGAACAGTCGAGAATTCGATTCTTTTCAAGAAGACATTCGTGGGGAACAACTGTGTCATTAAGAATTCCATTATTTTGAATGATGTCTATCTCGGAGATAATGTATATATTGAGAATTGCATTGTGGAAAGCAGAGATACGATTCGGGCAAATACACGTTATGTTGGTGAAAATGGTGTGAGAGTAGTCGTAGAAAAAAATGAGAGGTATGCACTTTAAGAGAAAATGGTGCAAAGGCTAGAAGAAAGGGGCTAGAAAAATGCAGATTACAGATGTACGCGTGCGTAAAGTAGCAAAGGAGGGCAAGCTGAAAGCTGTCGTTTCCATTACCATGGATGAGGAATTTGTGGTACATGACATTAAGGTGATTGAAGGAGAGAAGGGACTCTTTATTGCAATGCCTAGCAAGAAAGCTGTGGATGGGGAATATAGAGATATTGCACATCCGATCAATTCAAGAACAAGAGAGCGCATTCAGAACTTCATCCTTGAGAAATATGAAGAAGCACTGGCAGAGGATGCAGCAGAAGCATAGATGGTATATGTATCGGCGAAAAAAGGAGTAGGAATTTCCTGCTCCTTTTTTGAATGTTGTGTGTCAGAACAAGCTGTCAGCAGTTTGTTTAAAAATGTCTTATGACAGTTATTTTTTATCGGTAAAAATTACACAGGATCATTTGCTAACTGAAAATGCATAGTCTTATGTGTAATCGGGTGTTTAAAATCTAGTTTATAAGCACACAGCCGGATTGTCTGCCAGCCCGTGGTGTCAGAAAGTTCCTGATTATATTTGGTATCTCCAACAATCGGACAACCGACAGATGCGAGTTGTACACGGATCTGATGATGGCGGCCGGTATCTAGATGGATTTCCAGCTCAGTTCCGTGGAAAGCAGCAGGTGCGGTAAACAGCCAGTCCGTAACAGGAACTGTATCATAATGCAGCCGTGCAATTTTTGATCCGTTTTCCTTCGCGGAACAGATACGGGAAGTGTTTGTTCTGGCATCTTTGACCATATAATTCTCAAGTGTTCCTTCTTTTGTTGAAGGTGTATTGGCAACAAGTGCCCGGTAATATTTCCCGAATCCCTGATTCTGTAATTGTTTATTCAGATCTTTTGCAGCAGCCGGAGTCTTAGCAAAGACAAGGATTCCGGCGACCGGCTGGTCCAGTCTGTGGATGACGGCAAGGTAAGGCTCAGTTGAGCCGGGGTTCCTGGAACCACTGGATTTCGCCAGATGGTTTTTGATCAGGCTGACCATGTCCGGGTAACGGATACTTTTGCTCTGGGTCGCGATGCCGTGTGGCTTGACACAGACTAAAATGTGCGGGTCTTCATATAATATATTTAAAGTAGCCATATATTTCTCCTTTGTTAAAACAAATGTTATACTTATTAAATCATGGAGGGGAAAAAATCTGCAAGAAGTTGGGGAGAAAAGAGGAAAACATAATTGAGCGGGAAAGTACTGGCAGAAGCAGGGATAATATCTTGACAAAACATACCTCATGGATTAAAATAATTGACAATTCAACATTTTTTATGGCGATGAAGGGAATTAGTACATGGGAATCCAGCTGCAGAGAGGATATCATATGGTGTGAGATATCTGCTGTTCATCACATGGAACCGGTCCTGGAGCCACTGTATGAAAGTGCAGCGTGTCAGCCGGCGTTAACGGCCAATGAAGAGAGCTGCGAAAGGGTCGCAGTTAACTAGGGTGGTACCGCCGAGCTTTTCGGTCCCTTTTTCGGGGAGTCGAAAGGCCCGGCGTTTTTTGTGCCAGGTTGCGGAACTCCCGGCAAAAAAATAACGTGGAATAAGGATTCCACCAAAATTGAAAAGGAGAAGAGAAACATGGCAAAGGAAAAATTAGTCAAAAACATTACATCTCGTGACGAAGATTTCGCACAGTGGTACACAGACGTTGTACGTGAAGCAAATCTTTGTGATTATTCAAGCGTAAAAGGATGCATGAACTACTTACCGAATGGTTATGCGATCTGGGAACTGATCCAGTCAGATCTGGACAGACGTTTTAAAGAAACAGGAGTTGAGAATGTATACCTGCCAGTACTGATTCCGGAATCACTTCTGGAAAAAGAAGCTGATCACGTAGAAGGATTCGCACCGGAAGTTGCATGGGTAACACATGGTGGAATGGAAAGACTGCAGGAAAGATTATGCGTACGCCCTACATCAGAGACATTGTTCTGTGACCTCTGGGCAAAGACTGTAAAATCATACAGAGATCTTCCAAAGGTATGGAACCAGTGGAACTCCGTTCTCCGTTGGGAGAAGACAACAAGACCATTCCTCCGTTCAAGAGAATTCTTATGGCAGGAAGGTCACACACTTCATGCAACATATGAAGAAGCTGAAGAAAGAACAATCCAGATGTGGGAAGTTTATAAGGATTGCTATAAAGAGACAATGGCTATCCCATTCGTAGCAGGAAGAAAGGCAGAACACGAGAAATTCGCCGGAGCAGAAGACACATACACGATCGAAGCACTGATGCATGACGGAAAAGCACTTCAGTCTGCGACAAGCCATTTCTTCGGAAACGGATTCCCGGATGCATTCGGAATCAAATATGTAGATAAGAACAATGAACTGCACAGTGCGTATGAGACATCATGGGGATGGTCAACAAGAAGTATCGGAGCCCTGATCATGGTTCACGGCGACGATGACGGACTGGTACTGCCACCACACGTAGCACCGGTTGAATGTAGAATCATTCCAATCGCCCAGCACAAAGAAGGTGTACTTGACAGATCTTATGCACTGCTTGACGAACTGAAAAAAGCAGGATACAGAGTGAAGATCGATGATTCTGATAAGAGTACAGGATGGAAATTCTCTGAGCAGGAGATCCTTGGTATCCCAACACGTATCGAGATCGGACCAAAGGATATCGAGAAGAACCAGGTTGTTGTGGTACGTCGTGATAACCGTGAGAAGATCGTTGTATCTCTCGATGAGATTGCAGTAAAACTGCGCGAGATCTTAGAGCAGGAACAGCAGGATATGTACAACAGAGCAGAAGAATTCCTGAACAGCCACATTGATACAGCTACTACAATGGATGAAATGGTTGAGAAGTTCAAAGCCAACCGTGGATTTGTAAAAGCATGCTGGTGTGGAGATCCGGAATGTGAGGGCGAAGTAAAATATCAGACAGGCGGAGCTGCAACAAGATGTCTGATCGAAGATGAAGAGTTTATTTCCGATAAATGTATCTATTGCGGAAAACCTGCGAAACACATGGCTTACTGGGGAAAATCATACTAAGAATAAAGAGATTATAAGTAATGGACGGTGGATTTTAGGAATCTACCGTCCATTTTTTATCAACAGCCACCGGCAAAAATATGGTATGATATAGAATGTTGATAACGTGGATAAACGGAGGAAATATTTGTGAATAACTTTAATATAAAATTACCGGATGATGTACAGTTTATCATTCATACCTTACAGTTGCATGGATTTGAAGCATATGCAGTCGGAGGATGTGTCAGAGATTCCATCCTTGGCAGAGAACCGGGCGACTGGGATATTACAACATCAGCAATGCCGGAAGAGACAAAGGCATTATTTGACAAAACATTTGATACGGGAATTGAGCATGGAACGATAACCGTACTTTTGAATCATGAGGGATACGAAGTTACGACATACAGAATCGATGGAAAATATGAGGACAGTAGACATCCGAAAGAAGTGACATTTACAAGGAATCTGAAGGAAGACCTGCTCAGACGGGATTTTACGATCAATGCCATGGCATATAATGACAAGGATGGGATCGTAGATATCTTTGGAGGAATGCAGGATCTGGAAAAGCATATGATCCGTTGTGTGGGAAATGCCAAGGAACGGTTCTCGGAAGATGCACTCCGGATTTTAAGAGGTGTCAGGTTCGCAGCGCAGCTGGGATTTGAGATCGATGAGGAGACGAAAGAAGGAATGAGGCTTCTTGCACCGACACTCGAAAATATCAGTGCGGAGAGGATACAGGTAGAGCTGGTGAAGATGCTGACATCTGACCGGCCGGAACTGATAAGAACTGCCTATGAACTTGGAATTACGAAGATATTTTTGCCGGAATTTGACCGGATGATGGAGACAGAGCAGGAGACACCGCATCATATGTATACCGTCGGGGAACATACCATTCATGCAATGATGAATGTCCGCAATGATAAGATCTTAAGATTGACAATGTTACTGCATGATACAGGAAAACCGGAATACAAAACTATGGATGAAGACGGCGTTGCGCATTTTAAAATGCATGCATTGGGAAGTGAGCGCATTGCGAAAGAAGTACTCCGGAGATTAAAATTCGATAATGATACGCTGCATAAGGTTACAAGACTTGTGCTGAATCATGATTACCGCATGCCGGCCGTGCCGAAGAATGTCAGAAGAGCAATGAATAAGATCGGCGAAGATATTTTCCCATATTATATGGAAGTCAGAAGAGCAGATGTTCTGGCGCAAAGTGAGTACCGGAGGGCAGAAAAATTAAAAAATCTGGATGAAGTAGAACAGACATATGCAGAGATTATAGAAAAAGGGCAGTGTGTATCGTTAAAAGAATTAGCTGTGACCGGCAGAGATCTGATCCGGGCAGGAATGAAGCCGGGAAAAGAGATCGGGGAAAAGTTAAACGAATTATTGAACCTTGTGATCGAGAATCCGGAAATGAATACGAGAGAGACGCTGTTGAATTATATTTCCACGGATAAAGAAGTATAACAGCAGTGAATATTTTTTATATTTCCCACATACATTTAAAAAGAATATCAAGTGTAAAGCGCGGGGAATATAAATGCAGGAATTTGAACAAAAAATACTGGAACAATATGATATAGAAGTAAACAGCACCCGTAAAGTCAGAGGTGCTGTTTTATGCGAAACGAACAAAGGGGTATTCCTTTTGAAGGAAGTTACAACATCCGAAAAAAGAATCCCTGCGTTATGCGAACTTTATACCTGGCTTTATGAACAAGGAGAGCATCAGATCGATTATATGATAGCGAACCGGAACGGTGAATATATCTCTTCGTTGGATAATGGTGACCGGTATATGCTGAAAAAATGGTATGCAGGCCGTGAATGCGACATAAAAAAGACCAGGGAAATATTAGAAGCGGCCGGGAATCTGGCGAAATTACATACTGTTATGAGGCATGAACTGGAGTATGGGATTACAGAAGGGATTAAGACCGGTGAAAAATACAGACGGCATAACCGGGAGTTAAAAAAAGTACGGCAGTTTGTCAGAAAAGCTGTCCCGAAAGGGGAATTTGAATTTGCATTTTTGCAACAGTTTGAACTGATGTATCAGTGGGCAGAAGCAGCGGTATGCGAACTGGAACAGTCGGATTATGAACAATTGTATCAGGAAGAGATGAACCGTTCCGGTATGACGCACGGAGAGTATAATTACCATAATATCATCATGACAAGAGAAGGAATCGCGACAATGAATTTTGAAAAATTCCATCGGGATATCCAGGTAGAGGATCTGTACTATTTTCTCAGAAAAGTAATGGAGAAAAGCGGGTGGAAGCTCCGGCTCGGAGATGGCATGCTGAATGCGTATTCTGCAATCCACCCACTTACCAGAAGCGAAACAGAATATTTGAAAATCCGTCTGATTTATCCGGAAAAGTTCTGGAAAATTGCAAATTCATACTATTGCATGAATAAAGCGTGGATATCGGTAAAAAATACAGAGAAACTAAAGACTGCAATAAAGCAGACAGAAGAGAAAAAAATGTTTTTAAAAGAGCTGTTTGGATTTGAACTCTGAGGGCACCTGAAAATGCCGGAAAACCTTGAAAATACAGGGAAAACAGGGGATTTACCTTGACATTCCGTATGAAAACAGGTATAACAGTACATAAAGGCATGTCATATGACGGGGTATGGACAGTGACTTTGTATAAAAAGAATCGAAATTGTGAATTCTAAATGTAAATAAGAGGAGGATATATCCATGAACAAAACAGAACTGATCGCAGCAATCGCTGACCAGGCAGAATTATCAAAGAAAGATTCCGAGAAAGCTTTAAAAGCATTCGTTGATGTTGTAACAGATGAATTAAAGAAAGAGCATAAAGTACAGGTTGTTGGATTTGGTACTTTTGAAGTAAGCATGAGAGCTGAGAGAGAAGGAAGAAATCCTCAGACAGGCGAGACTATGAAGATTGCAGCTTGCAAAGCACCAAAGTTCAAAGCTGGTAAAGCATTAAAAGATGCTATCAACGAGTAGTCTGAATTTGTAATATTTATCCGAAAGGATTTATGCCGGAGAGTGTCCTGATACTCTTCGGTTTTTTAGCATTATGCGTTCGAAAGAACCGGCTGACAGTAAAGTATACAGGAGAACAGATAGATGAGATTAGACAAATTTTTAAAAGTATCCAGATTGATCAAACGCCGGACGGTTGCGAATGAAGCCTGCGATGCCGGCCGTGTACTGGTAAATGATAAACCGGCCAAGGCGTCTGTAAAAGTAAAACCAGGAGATATCATAGAGATCCAGTTCGGAACAAGAACCGTAAAAGTAGAAGTTCTTGATATTAAAGATACAACGAAAAAAGAAGAGGCAGGAGACCTTTTCAAATATTTATAAACCTTATTAATGGCCGGTGAAAAAGCGGCGGGGATCATCACAACCTTTCTTGCATAATTATGTGAAAAGTCATAATTTCGATTTCCTTTTCATATGATTAGTAAGAAAGGTTGTGATAGTTTTGGAGACGGTAGCAGCACAGAAAAACCATAAACTGATATTGAATAACCGGAAGGCAGGACTGGTGACAGGTGTTCTGGATGTGCTGTCTTTTAATCTGAATGAGATATTGCTGGAGACAGAACAGGGAATGCTGATGGTGAGAGGAACGGATCTGCATGTGAACCGTGTGAATCTTGAAAAAGGGAGAGATCGATCTGTCGGGAAACATTGACAGTATCTCATATTCGGATATCCATTCGACAGCAAAGCAGGCAGGAAGTCTTTTTGAAAAGTTATTCCGGTGATCTGCCGGAGAACCGGGAATGTCATGAGGAATAAGGAAAATAAGGTGAAATGTAAGATGGGGATAGGAAAAGAACTGTTCATATTTCTGCTGGCGATCCTGGCCGGAGCAATCGTACGTCTTGCATACCGTTGTATCAGCTGCCTGCGGGAAGTGGTACACCATGCTCATTGGGTTATTGAACTGGAGGATCTGATCTATTGGATCGGAACCGCGATTTTTTTGTTTGTGCAGATTTACTACACAAGCAGTGGTAGTGTGCGGTGGTATTTCATACTAGGTGTTGGAATCGGCGGGATCATTATGTCAGTTTTTCTTGCGATTACGGGGAAAATTTGTCGGAAAATTGTACGGCGGCATAGCAGATTTTTTACCGAAACACTTGAAAAACCCGGGGAAAAAAGATAGAATAAAAATAATTAACAGGTGAGTGAAACGGCAGGGCTGCCGGCAAGGGTGAGTAAATTAATATGAATGATGTAAAGCAGAGAAACCGCAGAAGACGGCAGCGCAAGCGCTCTCAGAATCATAAGAGAAGTGTGTTGGCGATCAGCGCAGTTGTTCTTATGTTGACAGTTATGGTGTCTGCAAACAGTATGACATTAAAGGCAAAGAACAGGGAGTATCAGGCGCAGGAGACGGAATTAAAAGAGCAGATCCAGGCGGAACAGGATCGGAAAAAAGAGATTAAAGAACTGGAAAAATACGTTGGAACGGATAAATATGTAGAAGATGTAGCGAAAGAAAAGCTGGGTCTGGTACATGACAACGAGATTGTTTTTAAATCGAAATAAGACTATAAAAGACGAATGATAAGCTTCAGGAAGAGATTCCTGAAGCTTTTTTCCGTCATGTATTCAGAAGAAAGGGGAACGACAAAGTTGGCACAGATAAAGGAACAGGAAATATTTGTAAATCCATATGTGGTACAGATGGACAAATTTGCCGATTCACTGCAGCATTTATCCAAAACATTTCTGAATATGGAGGCATACAAAGGAACCTTGTCCAGAGAAGAAATTGATGAAATGTTTGAAAAGGTGACAGGGAATGTCTGTGCAGGCTGTGAACGGCGGGGAGAATGTCTGGGAGAAAAGCACTCGGTGACTTATCAGATGATGTATGAGATCCTGTGTGCGGCAGAAGAATATGGCGCAGAACTGAATATGGAATTAAAACGCAGGCTGAAGAGACAGTGCCTGTTTGCACCACGTTTTTTAAGAGAGAGTCTGGAAGAATTCGAGAATGCCAAGCAGATCCTGATGTGGAATCACAGACTGGTGCAGGCAAGAGAGGGGTATGCAAGACAACTTACGAGCTTCGCTAAAATGATACAGTATACAACCAGGGAACTGGATGCCGGGATCTTCCAGGATGACCATTTGGAGAAGCGTATAAAGGCAGCGCTGAAAAAAGAAAATGTGAAGCTGCTTTCGGTTGTGTTTTACATGACACAGCAGGGAAAATATGAAGTCCATCTGACGGTAAAAGCCATGAAAGGACGGGTCGTCCTTGCAAAAGATGTTGCGTTTCTGGTGGGAAAATGTATAGGAAGAACGATGATTCCGAGACAGGGGGAAAGGCTTGTGATCGGAGAAGAATATGGCACCATTGCCTGTATGGAGGGAGCAAAGTTTCAGACACTGCAGGGTGTTGCGAGGATCGGAAAAGGACTGGAAGAGATATCGGGAGATACGTTTCTGATGAAGGATCTTCCGGGCGGACGCAAAGGAGTTGCGCTTTCGGATGGCATGGGTTCCGGAGAGGAAGCATTCCGGGACAGTACAATGGTGGTGGAGATGCTGGAAGAACTGCTGGAAGCGGGATTTCCGGTAGAGACAGCGGTGCAGATGATGAATACGGCGCTGGTGACAGGACGGGAAGAAGTGAAGTTCTGTACATTGGATGTCTGCCTGTTTGATCTGTATCAGGGAAGTTGTGAATTTGTAAAGGCCGGAGCCTCGGCGACTTTTATTAAGAGGAAGAAAGAAGTTGAAAAAATCGAGTCGACGACACTTCCGATCGGTGTTGTACAGAATATAGAACTGGACAGGGAAGAGCGGAATCTGGAATCGGGAGAATATGTGATCATGGTGACAGATGGCGTGATGGATGCCCTGCCTGAAGGTGCACAGGAAGAAAAATTAGTGGAATTCATCCGGGAGACGGATATTGTCAATCCGACGGAATTTGCCCGCGGAATCTTAAGTCAGGTGTTGAAAAGTTCCGGCGGGATGCCGATGGATGATATGACGGTGCTGGTGATTGGAATATGGGGCTTAAGTTGACTTTCTATAAGAAATTTTATATATTTAATTTATATATAGCTTATATATTTGCCATACCGGTGAGTGGAAGATCAAGGACCGGGCAGGAAGAATTTATACAGACAGAATAAAGGAAAAGGAAGGCCGGAATGTATCAACGGGTGAAAGCATATGTGGAAAAATACCATATGTTACAGGAGAATGATCATGTAATCACAGGCGTATCTGGAGGCGCAGACTCCGTATGCCTTCTTTTCATGTTAAAAGAATTTAAAAATGAGATGCCATTGGAACTGACGGTGGTGCATATCCATCATGGGATCCGCGGTGACAGTGCAGATGCCGATGAGAGATATGTAAAGGCACTATGCAGACAACTCGGGGTCAGGTATCTGGCATTTCATGAGAATGTGGAGCAGTATGCAAAAGAACAGGGCCTGACGCTGGAAGAGGCGGGCAGGAATGTCAGGCGGCAGATATTTGAAAAGGTGTGCAAAGAGAAAAACGGTACAAAGATTGCGCTGGCGCATCACCAAAATGATAATGCGGAGACGCTTTTGTGGAACTTAAGCCGCGGATGCGGCCTGCGTGGACTTGGCGGTATCAGCCCGGCAGAAGGAGATACCGTCCGGTATATCCGTCCGCTTCTCTGTGTGCAGAGATGTGAGATTGAAGCATTTTTACAGGAAAAGGGAATCAGTTATTGTACGGATGAGACGAATCTGGAAGATCACTATACGAGAAACCGGATCCGGAATCATGTGATTCCCTATCTCGAACAAGAGGTCAATCCGCAGGCGGTCATGCATATGTCCGAGACGATGGAACAGATGCGTGCAGTGTGGGCGTTTATGGAACAGGAAGTGCAAAAATGCAGGGAGCGATATGTGGAAAAGCGGCTGTGTGGGAGTGCAGAAGATCTGCATGAAGAACGTGAAAACGTTCCGGAACTGCTGATCAAAGAGGAATTATTCCGGGATGTCGATAAGACTGTACGTTCGTTCCTGATTCATGCGCTGCTATGTGAACTGGCGGGGCGCAGAAAAGATATCGAGCAGGTGCATGTAAGACTGATCGAAGATCTGGCACGGCTTCAGACCGGAAGAAAGATCAGCCTTCCTTATAAAATGACTGCGGAAAAATGTTATGATGGAATCCTGCTTGACAGATCGGATCTCAAAACAGGAGAAAAAGAGGACGCCGGCAATGAACCGGGAGTGCATATGCGGATGTTTGAACAAACGGCGGAAACAGGCGCATTTCCTAAAAAAACCTACACGAAATGGTTTGACTATGATATAATTAAGAGCACTGTAAAAATAAGACATAAAGAGCCCGGTGACTATATCACAATCGACAGAAATGGCGGAACGCAGAGTCTGAAGAAGTATTTTACCAATGCGAAGATCCCGCGGGAAGACAGAGATAAGATCTGGCTGGCAGCAGATGGCAGTCACATTCTGTGGATTATCGGATACAGACAGAACCAGGCGTATCAGATTACAGATAAGACCAAAAGGATTCTGGAAATAGAATTTAACGGAGGAGAAGAAGATGGCAGAGACAGTTAAAGTATTAGTTCCTGAAGAGGATGTTGCAAAGAGGATCAAAGAACTTGGAGAACAGATCAGCAAAGATTATGCGGGAAAGCAGGTGCATCTGATCTGCGTGTTAAAGGGCGGAGTATTCTTTATGTGTGAACTGGCAAAGAGAATCACCGTTCCGGTATCTATGGATTTTATGAGTGTCAGCAGCTACGGTGACGGAACAAAGTCAAGCGGTGTCGTTAAGATTGCCAAAGACTTAGATGAGACACTGGAAGGAAAAGATGTGCTGATCGTAGAGGATATCATTGATTCAGGAAGAACATTATATTATCTGATGGATATCCTGGCTAAGAGAAATCCAAAGAGTATGAAGCTTTGTACGCTTCTGGACAAACCGGAAAGAAGAGTAAAAGATGTAAAAGTAGATTATGTCGGATTCAATATCCCGGACGAATTTGTTGTGGGATATGGTCTGGATTACGCTCAGAGATATAGAAACCTTCCGTTTATCGGAGTAGTAGAGGGCGTAGAATAGGCGTGTCACAAGAAAGGAGCCTGAAAATTGAATAATAAGAAAGCGAGAGGACTGAACGGTGCTGTATTCCTGGTGTTTGTCGTATTTTTGTTCGCAGCACTGTGGTTTACCAATCAGTTCGATCAACGAGAAAAAGAGATTACCTGGAAGAATTTCCAACAGTTGATTCAAGATGACAAGATCGAGTCGGTAGAAGTGAATCAGAATAAGAGTGTTCCGACGGGACGTGTAGAGATTACGTTGAAGGGAGACGACGATTCCGATAAGATCAGATATCTGTATGTTTCTGATGTTAACGAGATCCAGGATTATCTGAAAGAACAGAATGTGGAGTATACGATGCCGGATATCCCGCAGGACAGCTGGGCAGCAACCACATTTCTGCCGGTTATTCTTACACTGGGCGGAGTTTTCCTGCTCTTCGGTCTGATGAACCGGCAGGGCGGCGGTGCGAATTCGAAAGCAATGAATTTTGGAAAGAGCCGTGCAAGACTGAGTACAGACCGTGACAAGAAAGTGACATTTGCTCAGGTGGCAGGTCTGGAAGAAGAGAAAGAGGAACTGGAGGAGATTGTTGATTTCCTGAAATCTCCGAAGAAATATATCCAGGTGGGAGCAAGAATCCCGAAAGGCGTGTTGCTGGTAGGCCCTCCGGGAACCGGTAAGACACTGCTTGCGAAGGCAGTTGCCGGAGAAGCAGGAGTTCCGTTCTTTACGATCTCCGGTTCGGATTTTGTGGAAATGTTTGTCGGTGTCGGTGCATCCCGTGTCAGAGACCTGTTCGAGGAGGCTAAGAAGAATGCACCTTGTATCATCTTTATCGATGAGATCGATGCAGTTGCAAGACGCCGTGGAACCGGAATGGGCGGCGGACATGACGAGCGTGAGCAGACACTGAACCAGTTACTTGTAGAGATGGATGGTTTTGGTGTCAATGAAGGTATCATCGTGATGGCTGCAACCAACCGAGTAGACATCCTTGATCCGGCAATCCTTCGTCCGGGACGATTCGACCGCAAGGTTATGGTTGGAAGACCTGATATCAAAGGGCGTGAGGAGATCCTTAAGGTTCATGCGAAAGGCAAACCACTGAGTGAGGAGATCAATCTGCAGCAGATCGCGCAGACAACAGCAGGATTTACAGGTGCAGATCTGGAAAATCTTCTGAACGAGGCAGCAATTCTTGCAGCGAAGGATAACAGAGTATTCTTAAAACAGGATGATATTAAGAAAGCATTTGTAAAAGTCGGAATCGGTGCAGAGAAGAAGAGCCGTGTCATTTCCGAAAAAGAGAAGAGAATCACAGCATTTCATGAAGCAGGGCATGCAATCCTGTTCCATGTACTCCCGGATGTGGGACCTGTATACAGTGTCTCGATCATCCCGACAGGAAGTGCGGGAGGATATACGATGCCGCTTCCGGAAAAGGATGAGATGTTTAATACAAAAGGAAAGATGCTTCAGGATATTACGGTATCACTCGGTGGACGTGTAGCCGAAGAAGAAGTATTTGATGATATCACAACCGGTGCATCCCAGGATATCAAACAGGCAACCGGTCTGGCAAAATCCATGGTTACAAAGTTCGGTATGTCGGAAGCAGTCGGGCTGATCAACTATGATGATGACAACAATGAGGTGTTCATCGGACGTGATCTGGCGCATACAGCAAGAGGCTACGGAGAGGGTGTGGCTACTGTAATCGACCAGGAAGTAAAGAGAATTATTGATGAATGTTATGACAGAGCAAGACATATCATTAGAAAATATGACGATGTTCTGCATACATGCGCAGACCTTCTGCTGGAAAAAGAAAAGATTTCCCGGGAAGAATTTGAAGCGCTGTTCCCGGAAGATGTATCGGAGGACTAGGAGGAAGAGCTTTCCTTTCCGGAAACAAAAAATGAGAGAGGTGTTAGTTATATGAATAAGGCGGCTTTATTTTGCGATGGAACAGAAGGGTATGTATATCCCCCTGAACCGAAGGAGAATGAACTGGTAACGTTCCGGTTCCGTACGGCGAAGGATGATGCAGACAGAGTAGGGCTTGTGACATCGGCTGACACATATGTAATGGAAAAAGAATGCACACAGGGAGAATTTGATTATTATACGTTTGAAGTGCGTCTGGGGGCAGAGCCTTTCAGATATTGTTTCGAAGTGCAGTCTGGAACAGAAAAATATTATTATGGACGATGTGGAATCTCTCGCGAGATCATGGAGTACTATAACTTTGTTGTAGTACCCGGATTTTCCACACCGGACTGGGCAAAGGGAGCGGTTATGTATCAGATATTTACAGACCGCTTTTATAACGGAGATAAGTCAAATGATGTAGAGACGAACGAGTATCACTATATCGGAGATTATTCCCAGAGAGTAACGAACTGGGATAAATATCCGGCGAACATGGGTGTAAGAGAATTCTACGGCGGGGATCTGCAGGGAGTCATGGATAAACTTGATTATCTGCGGGAGCTGGGTGTAGAAGTTGTATATTTTAATCCATTATTTGTGTCACCGTCGAACCATAAATACGATATCCAGGATTATGATTATATTGATCCGCATTATGGGAAGATCGTAGATGACGGAGGTGAGGTGCTTCCGGATGGTGTGACGGACAACAGTCAGGCAACGAAGTATAAAAAACGCACGACAGGTCTTAAGAACCTGGAAGCAAGTAATGAGTTGTTCATTAAGCTGGTAGAAGAATTACACCGTCGTGGTATGAAAGTGATTCTGGACGGCGTGTTCAACCATTGCGGTTCTTTCAATAAGTGGATGGACCGTGAGAGAATATACGAAGGCGAAAAAGATTATGAACCGGGTGCTTATATATCGGCAGACAGTCCGTACAGAAGCTACTTCCGTTTCTTCAAAGAAGGACCGGAGAACTGGCCGTATAATGGTAATTATGATGGCTGGTGGGGACATGATACTTTGCCGAAACTGAATTATGAAGATTCTGTAAAGCTGGAAAATTATATCTTATATATCGGGCGGAAATGGGTATCACCGCCGTATAATGTAGATGGATGGCGTCTGGATGTGGCAGCAGATCTGGGACGCAGCAATGAATATAACCATGATTTCTGGAAGAAATTCAGAAGAGCTGTGAAAGATGCGAATCCGAGTGCACTGATCCTTGCGGAACATTACGGGGATCCGAGCGACTGGCTTAAAGGTGACGAGTGGGATACCGTCATGAACTATGATGCATTCATGGAGCCGATCACATGGTTTCTGACAGGAATGGAAAAGCACAGTGATGAGGCCAGAGAAGAACTTCTCGGTAACATCGATAACTTTATCGGGTCGATGGCACACCATATGTCGAATATGCTGACCCCTTCACTGCAGGTAGCGATGAACGAACTTTCGAACCATGATCATTCGAGATTCCTTACGAGAACGAACCACATGGTTGGCCGTGTAGAACATCTGGGAGCGGAAGCCGCAAATGAATATGTAAATAAAGCGGTTATGCGTGAAGCGGTCGTCATGCAGATGACATGGGTCGGAGCACCGACCATATATTATGGTGATGAGGCGGGCGTTTGTGGATTCACGGATCCAGATAACAGAAGGACCTATCCGTGGGGACGTGAAGACCATGAACTGATTGCGTTTCACAAAGAAGCGATCCGCATTCACAAAGAGCATCCGGCACTTAGAACCGGTTCTCTGAAGATTCTTGGCGGAGAAGAGAATGTCCTGTCTTATGCAAGGTTCAAAGGCAATGACCGGATCGTCATCGTGATCAATAACCGCAGCGAACGTACGGAAGTGAAAGTTCCTGTATGGGAGGCTGAGATTCCGGCGAAATGTCGTATGAAACGTCTGCTGTATTCTTACAAAGACGGATATACAACAGAGTATGAGGAATATCTGGTGGAAGATGGTGAAGTGGTTGCAAATATGGGACCGCATTCGGCATTGGTGCTGGGAATGCGGAATGAAGAGGAGCATGACTGGCTGTATATCCTGTAGAGTGGAGATAAAAAAGATTACCGGAAAAGGAACTGTCCTTTCCGGTAATCTTTTTTAATATCTGAGTATGCAAAAAATGGAGTTGCCTGCGGCAGGTTCTCTGTGTTATTTTGTAAGAACTTCTACTCCGTCTTCTTTGATAAGAACCATATATTCAATCTGGGCAGAAAGACCGTCATCATCTGTATAAACGGTCCAGCCGTTGTCTTCATCTACATAGAATTCCGGAGATCCCTGATTGATCATTGGTTCAATCGTGAACATCATACCTGGGACCAGAACCATCTCGCTGCCCTTTGGAGTAACATAACTTACAAATGGTTCCTCATGGAATTCCAGACCGATTCCATGACCGCCGATCTCTTCTACAACAGAATATCCGTTTTCCTGTGCGTGGGAATTGATCGCATAAGCAATGTCTCCGAGATGTCCCCATGGTTTTGCAGCTTTGAGGCCGAGTTCCACGCACTCTTTTGTGACACGGACGATACGTTCTGCTTCCGGAGATACCTCACCGATCGTGAACATACGGGATGCATCGGAAAAATAGCCGTTTAAGATAGTAGATACATCAACATTGATGATATCGCCATCGATCAGGATCTCGTGTTCACTTGGGATGCCGTGGCAGATAACGTTGTTGATAGAAGTGCACACGCTTTTCGGAAATCCTTCATAATTCAGAGGCGCAGGAATTCCGCCATGCTCTGTTGTAAAATCATACACCAGTTTATCGATCTCGGCAGTGCTCATTCCTGCGTGAATATGAGCTGCTACATGATCGAGAACTGCGGTGTTCAACGCTGCACTTTTTTTGAATCATTTCAATCTGTTCCGGTGTTTTCAGTAATGAACGGTCAGGAACGATCTGACCTTTGGACGCAAGTGTCCATAATTTTATATCTAATTTATCCACAATACTACCTGCTTTCTACACAAATTTTCCACATGTATTATAACACGTTTTGGAAAAAGAGACAGGGGAATTTTTGTCAACAGGAGTGAGCCGGATGAAAAAACATCTGTCTCGTATTGTCTCGGCCATAAAAATAAGTTATAATTTTACTGGTATTGTATACAGAAAGTGGGTAAGCTCATAGGTAGGACTTTTCTAAACCGGAAATTCTATATGGTGCAGAACAAACGAATACACAGGCAATATAGAAAGGAGCAGATATATGTTAAGAATTGGAATGCTTACAAGTGGCGGCGACTGCCAGGCACTGAATGCAGCAATGAGAGGCGTCGTAAAGGGGCTTGTTTCAAAAAGGGATGATGTAGAGATTTATGGATTCCAGGATGGATATAAGGGTTTGATCTATTCGAATTTTAAGATGCTTACGTCAAAAGATTTTTCGGGAATCCTGACACTTGGCGGAACGATCCTGGGAACATCCAGACAGCCGTTTAAGTTGATGAGAGTACCGGATAAGGACGGAATTGACAAAGTAGAGGCGATGAAACACACATATCACAAGTTGAATCTGGACTGCCTGGTAATTCTGGGAGGGAATGGAACACACAAATCAGCCAATATGCTGAGAGAAGAAGGACTTAATGTGGTAACACTCCCGAAGACGATCGATAATGATCTCTGGGGAACAGATATGACGTTCGGATTCCAGAGTGCAGTAGATATTGCAACAGATACGATTGATAAGATCCATACAACAGCGACATCTCACAGCCGTGTATTTATCGTGGAAGTAATGGGACATAAAGTAGGATGGGTCACACTTCATGCAGGAATTGCCGGTGGTGCCGATATTATTCTTCTTCCGGAGATGCCATACGATATCAATTCAGTGGTTAACGCAATTGAAAAACGCGGCAAAGCAGGGAAGAGATTTACAATTATTGCTGTTGCCGAAGGTGCAATTTCAAAAGAAGATGCAGCACTCTCAAAGAAAGAATTAAAAGAGAAAAAAGCAAAGAAGAAATATCCTTCTGTTGCATATGAACTTGCCGAGAAGATTCAGGAAAAGACAGATAAAGAAGTAAGGATCACAGTTCCCGGACATACACAAAGAGGCGGCTCTCCGTGTGCATATGACCGTGTACTTGCAACAAGACTTGGTGCAGAAGCTTCGAGAGCAATTTTGGAAGGTGATTTCGGATGTATGGTAGGGACTAGAAATCAGGAGATTATCCGCGTGCCATTGTCAGAAGTTGCCGGAAAACTAAAATATGTAGATCCAAAAGCATCGATCATTGACGAGGCAAAGACCATTGGTATCAGCTTCGGTGATGAATAGATGCGGAGACTGAGCAGGATCTCCATTTAGACAAGGAGTGTAAAGAATGTCATATACGGCATTATACCGTAAGTTTCGTCCGGATGAATTCGAAGATGTAAAAGGACAGGATGCGATCGTCCGGACATTGAAGAACCAGATCAATGCAGATCGTATCGGACATGCATATTTGTTCTGCGGGACCAGAGGAACCGGAAAGACAACCGTTGCGAAGATATTTGCGAAAGCAGTCAACTGCGAACATCCGGTAGATGGAAGCCCGTGCGGGGAGTGTGCAATGTGCCGGTCGATCGCAGCTGGTACATCGATGAATGTGATCGAGATTGATGCGGCATCTAATAATGGTGTGGATAACATCCGTGAGATCCGTGAAGAGGTCACATATCGCCCGACAGAAGGGAAATATAAAGTATATATTATTGATGAGGTGCATATGCTGTCGATCGGCGCATTCAATGCATTGTTAAAAACATTGGAAGAACCTCCGGAATATGTTATATTTATTCTTGCGACAACGGAGGCACACAAGATTCCGATTACGATCTTGAGCCGATGCCAGCGATATGATTTTAAAAGAATTTCCATTGAGACGATCGCAGCGAGATTGCGTGAACTGATCGATAAAGAAGGATGGGATGTGGAAGATAAGGCGGTTCGCTATATTGCAAAGATGGCGGATGGCTCTATGAGGGATTCACTGAGCCTTCTGGATCAGTGTGCGGCATTCTATATGAATGAGACACTGACATATGATCATGTACTGGAAGTGCTGGGAGCGGTGGATACGGAAGTATTCAGCCGGCTGTTAAGACAGCTGCTTGCGATGGATGTACATCAGGTGATCGAGACGGTAGATGAGCTGGTAATGCAGGGAAGAGAATTGTCTCAGCTGGCGGCAGATTTCACATGGTATCTGAGGAATCTGCTTCTGGTGAAGAGCTCGGATGATATGGAAGATGTACTGGATGTATCGTCGGAGAATCTGGCACTGTTAAAAGAAGAAGCACAGATGATTGACAGTGATACACTGATCCGCTACATCCGCATTTTTTCGGATCTGACGAATCAGTTGAAATATGCGACACAGAAGAGGGTTCTGCTGGAAGTAACCCTGATCAAATTATGCCGTCCGGCAATGGATCAGAATAAGGACGCCTTGCTGGACCGCATCCGTGCGATTGAAAAACAGCTGGAGGACGGAGCGTGGGAAGCACCGGTCAGGGAGCGTGTTGTGTATGCATCCGATGCAAAAGAAGCAGCGGCACCGAAGCCGAAACCGGAACTTCCGCAGGCATTAAATGAAGACGTGAAAGCGGTGGCAAAAGATTTCCGGATGATCATCAATGAGGCTTCCCCGATGCTCCGCACATATCTGAAAAAAGCGAGATTAAGTGCCGGAGAAGGCAACCGGCTTCTGATCGTGCTGCCGGATGAACTGAGTGCCAGTGCAGTTGCGACGCCGGATCACAAAGAAGAGATCCAGTCGTTGATCGAGCAGAAGATCGGTAAAAAAGTAGAGATAGACGTCCGCCAGATGGAGGCAGGACGCAGATTCGAGGATCACTTTGTGGATCTGGAGAATCTGATCAATATGGAAATTACTGTAGAAGACGAATAGGAGGATATTATCATGGCAAAAAGAGGAGGATTCCCAGGAGGCGGAATGCCGGGAAATATGGCAAATCTGATGAAACAGGCACAGAAGATGCAGCGTCAGATGGAAGAACAGGCAAAGGAAATGGAGACAAAAGAATTCAGTGCAACTGCAGGCGGCGGTGCTGTTGAAGTAACTGTATCCGGAAGCAAGAAGATATTAAAAGTAAAACTGGATGAAGAAGTAGTAGATCCGGATGATGTAGAGATGCTGGAAGATCTGCTTGTGGCAGCAGTCAATGAAGCACTGGAGAAAGTAGACGCAGAGACAACTTCTGCAATGTCTAAGTTTACCGGCGGCATGGGTGGCGGAATGCCGGGATTATTCTAAGAGAAGATCCGGAAAGAATGATTCTTACAGGGAGTTAAAAAATTATGGATTATTACAGTAATCAGATGAGCAAATTGATTGAGGAACTGTCATGCCTTCCGGGAATCGGAGCAAAATCTGCGGCAAGACTTGCGTTCCATCTGATTCATATGCCGGTTGATGATGTAAAAAGACTGGCTTCTACGATGGTGGAAGCCAGAGAGAATATAAAATATTGCAAAGAATGTTATACACTTACCGATCAGGAACTGTGCCCGATCTGCAGTAACAGTAACCGTGATCATCAGACGATCATGGTGGTTGAGAATACAAGAGATCTTGCGGCATATGAAAAGACAGGGAAATATAATGGTGTGTATCATGTGCTTCATGGTGCAATCTCTCCGATGCTTGGGATAGGTCCGGAAGATATCAAATTAAAGGAACTGATCGGGCGTCTGCAGGGAGATGTAAAAGAAGTGATCATTGCAACGAATTCGAGTCTGGAAGGTGAGACTACAGCGATGTATATCAGTAAGCTGATCAAACCGACGGGAATTAAAGTAAGCAGAATTGCAAGCGGTGTTCCGGTCGGAGGAGATCTGGAGTATATCGATGAAGTGACGCTTCTCCGGGCACTTGAAGGAAGGACAGAACTGTAGAGTGTTTGTCCCCGCCAGAGGTGAGAGAATGAAGAAAAAGGTTACATCAACAGATATTGCCCATGCTGCCGGAGTATCACAATCTACGGTTTCTATGATCCTGAACAAAAAATATGATGTGTCATTTGCCAAAGAGACTGTGGAAAAAGTAGAAAATGCTGCAAAAGAGCTGGGATACGTCCCGCCGAAAAGGAAAACGAGGAAGGGGACAAAAAGAGAGAAACTTCTGGTTGTGTTCTGCCCCAATCTGACGAATCCGTATTATGTTATGCTGCTGCAGGGAATCGAGGCGCATGCAAAAGAAAAAGGATTTGGTCTTTTTGTATGTAATACACAGAGAGATCTCCGGATGGAAGAACGCTATCTGAAAATGATGTGGCAGTTACGGCCGCTGGGGATTATCTACACCTGTAATCCGAGCCATTGCTTTATGGATCTGGTGGGAGAGATTGCAGAACAGATACCGGTTGCGATCGTAAATAACCAGAATGAAAAGATGAATGTAGATGCAGTGGAACTTGATAATTCAAAACTTGGAAGAGTGATGGCGAAGCATCTGCTGGAATTAGGTCACAGAAAGGTTGCATATATAGCACCGCCATTGACAGCAAGACAGAAACAACGTTCAAAACGGGTGGAAGGTTTCCTGAAAGAGTATGAAAAAGCCGGTCTGCGAGACCAGGTGATCATCAAGGCGGCAAAAGAAGAGATTGATCTTGATGTGGCACATATTGATTCCGAATATAAGATCGGATATGAACTGACGAAAGAGTTGTTGAATGAAACGACAGATGTGACAGCAATTGTCGGATTAAATGACATGATTGCATTTGGAGTCATGGATGCACTTTATGAGGCAAAGATAAAAGTGCCGGCCGATGTGTCCGTGATGGGATGTGATAACACACTGTTTGCCAGAATGCATAACATGAATCTGACGACGATCGAGCATTTTGTGACTTTTAAAGGAAGGGATGCATGTGATATTATAATGAAGAAGATAGCATCACATCATTCAGCGAATATGGAAACAGCACCGATCAGTACCTATCATGTGGAATATGAACCGCAGCTGATCGTCCGTGGAACAACAACGTATGCAAAAAATGCACGAAAAAAGAAAAATTAATTCTTTTGCGAAAATTATTATTAATAATTACTCAATTTTACAAACTGAAAATACATGTTAGATGTTAATGCCCCTTATAAATGCGTGAAAATCGATAATAAAAAGAAAAAATCAAAAATAATGTTAACATTTCCATCAAAAATTAAAAAAAGTTCGATTAATAATTTGAAAATATTAATAAAGAAAATTATTAATAAAAAATCATGGCTATTGACCGGAGTTCCATGAATAGAGTATAATTTATATCAAACGATAACAAGGGAATGGTGAACAGATTTCACCGCTTTTAAGGAGGAAAACAACATGAAATTTTTCATTGACACAGCGAACGTAGAGGATATTAAGAAAGCAAATGATATGGGAGTTATCTGCGGGGTAACAACAAACCCATCTCTGATCGCAAAAGAAGGTAAAGTATTTGAAGAAGTTATCGCTGAGATCGCATCTATCGTAGACGGACCTATCAGTGGAGAAGTAAAAGCTACAACAACAGATGCAAGAAGGCATGATCGCAGAAGGAAGAGAGATCGCTAAGATCCATCCGAATATGGTAGTTAAGATTCCTATGACTGTAGAAGGATTAAAGGCAGTTAAAGTACTTGCAGCAGAAGGTATCAAGACAAACGTAACTCTGATCTTCAATGCAAACCAGGCACTTCTTGCAGCAAGAGCAGGCGCTTCATTCGTATCACCATTCCTGGGACGTCTGGATGATATTTCTACAAGAGGAGTAGATCTGATCTCAGAGATCGCACAGATCTTCGAAGTTGCAGGAATCGATACAGAGATCATTGCGGCAAGCGTACGTAACCCGATCCATGTAACAGACTGTGCATTAGCAGGTGCCGATATCGCAACTGTACCTTACAAAGTAATCGAGCAGATGACACATCATCCATTAACAGATGCAGGAATCGAGAAATTCCAGGCTGATTACAAAGCAGTATTCGGAGAATAAGAATAAGTAAAGCTATCATATATAATGATTCAGGAGGAACAACATGAACAAATTAGAGCTTATGAAGACAGCCAACGAAGTCCGCAAGGGCATCGTTACTGCAGTTCACAGTGCAAAATCCGGACATCCGGGTGGATCACTGTCAGCAGCAGACATTTATACATATCTGTATTTTGAAGAGATGAATATCGATCCTAAGGATCCTAAGAAAGCAGACCGTGACCGTTTTGTATTATCAAAAGGACACACAGCACCGGGATATTATTCAACACTGGCACACAGAGGATTCTTCCCGGTAGAAGATCTGACAACTCTTCGTAAAGTCGGATCATATCTTCAGGGACATCCGGATATGAAACACATCCCAGGTGTTGATATGTCAAGTGGATCCCTCGGACAGGGAATCTCAGCTGCAGTAGGAATGGCTATTTCAGCTAAGCTTTCAGATGATGATTACAGAGTATACACACTTCTCGGAGATGGTGAGATCCAGGAGGGACAGGTCTGGGAAGCTTCTATGTTAGCGGGACACAGAAAGCTGGACAACCTGGTAGTGATCGTTGATAATAACAACCTTCAGATCGATGGAAAGATTACAGACGTTAACTCTCCATATCCGATCGACAAGAAATTCGAGGCATTTAACTTCCATGTGATCAATATTGATGGAAATGATTTTGACCAGATCGAAGCAGCTTTCAAAGAGGCTCGTGAGACAAAGGGAATGCCGACTGCAATTATTGCAAAGACAATCAAAGGAAAAGGAGTTTCCTTCATGGAAGACCAGGCCGGATGGCATGGAAAAGCTCCTAATGATGAGCAGTATGCACAGGCAATGGAAGAATTAGAGAAAGCAGGTGAAGCATTATGTCAGAAGTAAAGAAAATCGCAACAAGAGAAAGCTACGGTAATGCTTTGGTAGAATTAGGAAAAGAACATGAAGATCTGGTAGTGTTAGACGCTGACCTTGCAGAAGCTACCAAGACGGGAATGTTCAAAAAAGCTTTCCCGGAACGTCACATTGACTGTGGAATCGCTGAGTGTAACATGATCGGAGTTGCAGCAGGTATCGCTGCCACAGGAAAAGTTCCGTTTGCAAGTTCATTTGCTATGTTTGCAGCAGGACGTGCATTTGAGCAGGTTCGCAACTCAGTCGGATATCCAAAATTAAACGTTAAGATCGGTGCTACACATGCCGGAATCTCTGTTGGAGAAGACGGTGCTACACATCAGTGTAACGAAGATATTGCTCTTATGAGAACAATTCCTGGAATGATCGTGATCAATCCTTCTGATGATGTAGAAGCAAAAGCAGCTGTAAAAGCAGCTTATGAGCACGTAGGTCCTGTATATCTCCGTTTCGGAAGACTTGCAGTTCCAGTTATCAATGATAATGCAGAATACAAATTCGAGATTGGTAAAGCCATCACACTTCGTGAAGGTACTGATGTAACAATCATCGCAACAGGTCTTGAGGTATCTGAATCCCTCGCAGCAGCAGAGAAGCTCGCAGCAGACGGAATCAGTGCAGAAGTGATCAATATGCACACGATCAAACCGTTGGATGAAGCAGCGGTTGTTGCAGCAGCAGCTAAGACAGGAAAGATCGTAACAGTTGAAGAACACTCTGTTATCGGCGGACTTGGAAGTGCTGTATGTGATGTAGTTGCAGAGAAAGCACCGGCTAAAGTAATGAAGATTGGTGTAAATGATACATTTGGTGAGTCTGGTCCGGCTGTAGAACTGATTAAGAAATACGGTCTTGACGCAGACAGCATTTATGCAAAAGTAAAAGCATTCGTAAAATAATAATATAGAACGGATAGTCAGAGGCTGTCGCTTTAACGAAAGAAATTTCGTTGGGCGGCAGCATTTTTTGCGGTAAGCAATTAAAAACAGTCAGATTCGTTCTTTGTTTGTGCAAAATCAACCAAAAACAGTCAAAATATTTGTGAACTAATGTGATTGAAAATGACTGGATTTGACGATATAATGAACTCAACAAGTTGAAAGGAGTAAGAAATATGATTTATACAGTTACGTTTAATCCATCGTTGGATTACATCGTTTCAGTGGACGATTTTAAACTCGGACTTACAAACCGTACAAGCTCAGAACTCATGCTTCCGGGTGGAAAAGGGATTAATGTTTCTATCGTGCTTAAGAATCTTGGAATCCAAAGTACGGCACTTGGATTTATGGCCGGATTTACGGGAAAAGAAATTGCAAGACGATTGGAAGAAGAAGGTGTAGCATCTGATTTCATTCAGATTGAAGAAGGAATATCAAGAATCAATTTGAAACTGAAATCCATCGACGGAACAGAAATTAATGGAAGTGGTCCAAAGATTCCGAAAGTGAAAGTAGAAGAATTGATGAAGCGTCTGAATACGATGAAAGAAGGCGATGTCTTATTCCTTGCAGGAAGTATCCCGGCATCTATGCCAGACGATATCTATAGCAGAATCATGAAAGAGTTGAAAGATAAAGGCATCATGATCGTTGTGGATGCAACAAGAGATCTTCTTATGAATGTACTGGAGTATCGTCCGTTTCTGATAAAACCAAATAATCATGAGCTTGGTGAGATCTTCGAAGTGACACTTAAGACGAGAGAGGACGTCATTCCTTATGGAAGAAAGCTTCAGGAAAAAGGAGCCAGAAATGTACTGATCTCGATGGCGGGAGAAGGCGCGGTGCTGATTGCGGAAAATGGAGAAGTATATAGTTCGCCGGCGCCGAAAGGAACATTGGTCAATGGTGTAGGAGCCGGAGATTCCATGGTGGCAGGTTTCATGACAGGCTGGATGGAAAAGCAGGATTATGAGCATGCTTTCCGTATGGGAGTCGCAACAGGAAGCGCAAGTGCATTTTCCGAATATCTGGCAACCAGACCGGAAGTAGAAGAAGTATATAAACAGCTGGTGTAAGGCATAAAAGAGAAAAGTGTTGCAAAGAAAACGATTTATCAACAGGAGGGAAAATTATATGAGAATCACAGATTTGCTGGATGCAAGAAGTATTCTTTTGAATGCATCGCCAAAGAGCAAAAACGAAGCACTCGACCAGATCGTTGATCTCATGGTAAAGAGCGAAAAGATCAATGATAAAGAAGCATATAGAAAGCAGGTATATGCAAGAGAAGAAGAAAGTACGACAGGAATCGGAGAAGGAATCGCCATTCCGCATGGAAAATGCGATGCGGTAACAAAACCGGGACTGGCAGCAATGGTAGTTAAGGATGGTGTGGATTTTGATTCGCTGGATGGGGAGCCTGTTACACTGATGTTCCTGATCGCAGCACCGAATACAGAAGACAATATCCATCTGGATGTATTGAGTAAGTTATCTGTTCTTCTGATGAATGAAGAATTTACAGAGGCTTTGAGAAATGCGGAGACAGTAGAAGAATTTATGGGTATCATCAATGATGCCGATGAAAAAGAAGCAGGAATTGATGAAAGACTTGCGGGAGAAGGAACGGCAGCAGAAGAAGAGACCAGAGGAAAGGTTAAGATTCTTGCAGTCACATCCTGCCCGACCGGAATTGCACATACGTATATGGCGGCTGAAGGAATTGAAAAAGCTGCAAAAGCAAAAGATTGTGCAGTAAAAGTGGAGACAAGAGGTTCCGGCGGAGCGAAAAAATGTACTGACTTCAAAAGAAATCGAAGAAGCAGATGGAATTATCGTAGCTGCAGATGCACAGGTTCCGATGGATCGTTTTGACGGAAAGAAAGTTATTGTCTGCCAGGTGTCTGATGGTATCAGTAAAGCAGGTGAACTGGTTGACCGTGTGATCAGCGGGGACGTTCCGGTATATCATGCGGCAAATGGAGCAGAAGTGCAGGAAAGTAAAGGTGGAAGATCATCCGGCAGCGTCGGACATCAGATTTACACACAGTTGATGAATGGTGTATCCCATATGCTTCCGTTCGTAGTCGGCGGTGGTATTCTGATCGCACTGGCATTTTTGATCGACGGACTTTGCGTAGATATGAATGCATTGGCAAAAGCAGATAGAGCTAACTTTGGTACTATTACACCGGTAGCGGCGCAGCTTAAGACGATCGGCGGACTTGCATTTGGATTGATGCTTCCGGTACTTGCGGGATATATAGGTGAAGCAATCGGCGACAGACCGGCACTTGCGGTTGGATTTGTAGGCGGAGTTATCGCAGCAAACGGAAAATCAGGATTCCTCGGAGCGCTGGTAGCTGGTTTTGTGTCCGGATATCTGATTCGTCTTCTTAGAAAACTGTGTGACAAGCTTCCAGATGCACTGGAAAAGATTGCACCGGTTCTGATCTATCCGGTAGCCGGAATTCTTGGAATCGGCCTTCTTATGAACTTTGCGATTGAGCCGGTCATGGGAGCGATCAATACTGCACTGAACAACGGACTGACCGGAATGGGTGGCTCAAGCAAGCTTGTGCTTGGTCTGATCCTTGGCGGAATGATGGCGATTGATATGGGAGGCCCGTTCAATAAGGCGGCATATGTGTTCGGTACAGCCGCAATCGCAGCAGGAAATTATGATATCATGGCAGCTGTTATGATCGGAGGAATGACCCCTCCATGTGCAATTGCACTTGCAACATTATTATTTAAAGACAAATTTACAAAATCAGAAAGAGAAGCAGGACCGACAAACTTCATTATGGGACTCGCATTTATTACCGAAGGAGCGATTCCATATGCGGCAGCAGATCCGCTTCACGTACTGCCGGCCTGCATTGTCGGTTCTGCGGCAGCCGGAGCACTGTCTATGGCATTTGGATGTACACTGATGGCACCACATGGTGGAATCTTCGTATTCCCTGTAGTGGGAAATGCAATCATGTATCTGGTGGCACTGGTAGCAGGAACTGTAATTTCAGCGGTATTACTCGGAGTACTCAAAAAGAAAATTATATAAAAATAATAGTAAAATACAGGTTGTCCGCAGAGATGTTGACAGACCTGTAAAAAATGAATAGAATGAAAATCACCAAATGTAATATTCTATGGAGGTATGAAGAATGAAAGAATTTAAGTATGTAATCACAGATAACGAAGGAATCCACGCTCGTCCGGCAGGAGAACTGGTGAAACTTGCAAAATCTTTCGAATCATCAGTGATGATC
>ENA-OQDL01000193-OQDL01000193.1-human-gut-metagenome-genome-assembly--contig:-NODE-193-length-41167-cov-10.100390_pt1 | contig 41167 bp, 45 predicted proteins | sample MGYA00242782_ERZ504609 | MGnify/ENA primary metagenome ERZ504609 (study PRJEB26092, sample SAMD00036320) | human gut metagenome | host: Homo sapiens | study: EMG produced TPA metagenomics assembly of... | reverse complement strand
CAACTCTCCGATCAGGTTCTTCTCCGCCACGGCCCGCTCCTCCCGAAAGCATCGTTCGCTCGTCGATCGAAGCGTAAGCCCCGGCGTTGGTGGAAATGGTGAAAATGCGTTGGCGCAAATGGCGGGACTGCGTTGGCATGATTGGTTGTTGAGCGTTGGTCAAAATGGTTGTTTTTACAGTAGCGCTAACAACTCCGTGCGCCTCGGCGGAATCAGCGGGGCCGGCAACGCGCTCGTCAGGAGGCTGGCTGTCGAGGGGTCCTGGTGCTATGCCCAGGCCGGCCACCAGCCGAAGCTGATGCCCAAGGGCTCCGGCGTGCCCCTCGAGATAAGGATGCACGGGAGGAAGGGGTCCGAGAGGCTCCTGCGCCGCCGCGAGGAGATGATCGCCCGCGGGATGCTGCAGGCGAAGGCGAACGCGGCCACCGCGGCCGAGCTCGTGAGGTGGCTGTGGGCCCTCGGCACGATGTGCCGGGAGGGCGCGGAATAGACATAAGCCCCCGTCCCGGCGAGCCGGGCAGCCTTCGGGGACACCCCCGTTCTCGCTGTGCGCGCGGCGGCCGCCGCATGCGCGAAGACAGACTAGGGGAACCCCGCCGAAGGAGAGGATTGCGGGCCGCCGGAGCGGTATCCGCGGATATGAGACTGAGCCGAAGGCGTCGATGACATGCCGGGGGCGGACCGGGACGGGTTTAACGGCAGGCCCCGCCGACCGATTGCAAGCGGTCGGCGGGGCCATTGTGGCCCTTGACAGTGGATTGGGTCATATGAGCGAGCAGCGGTAGGCTTTGACTACTTGGCTGGCGCACTCGATGCCGTATGCGGCAATAGCCCAAGAGATGGGCAATACGATGCAGTTCAGATAGAGGTAGTAGAACTGGCTGAACCATGCACCGAAAGCAAACGCCGCCGCGCCGATCAGCGCCATGACAATCCTCGGGAAGTAGAAGAGGAAGTCATCCAATTTGCGATCCATAGGGTATCTCCCTTCCGGGTGTGCGGAACGCCTTTCGTTCCGCTTGATGACATATAGTATAGTTGAATGTTGGCGAGGATACAAGATCAAAATGAGAATAATAACAAAGAGATTTACGAAAAGGGCATCCATTAAAGGATGCCCTTTTGAGTATCACTATATGTCAAACTGTATATCTCAAAGGAAACTGATGCGGTTCCAGGGCAGGTAGCGCATGACGCAGATGCCAATCACGCTGTCCTCGGATATCGGGCCGAAATAGCGGGAATCTGCGGAGTTTTCCCTGTTGTCTCCCATAACCCAGATTTCGCCCTCGGGGATCTCATAGGGATAGGATATCCGCTTTCCCTTCCCGAGGTACAGCGGATAAGAATCGCCCTTCGCGTAATCCTCCGTGATTTTCTTCCCATCGATATAAACCGATCCGTTTTTCATATCGACCGTCTGCCCGGCGCAGGCGACAACACGCTTACATAGGACGTCTTTCTCGGAGCCCTTCTCGGGGTTCTCGAAGACGATAACGTCCCCCGCAGAAACGGTGCCGCCCAGCTCCAGGGTGATTTTCTCGGCCAGCACGCTATCGCCGACTTGAAGCGTATCGCACATCGATTCGGTAGGGATGCTGAACGGCTCAATCACGAACGACCTTATCAATAGAACCGTTGCAATCGCCGCCAGGATTATCGCGGCGTAGATAACGGCGCCCCATGGAATAGGCAGGCGCGTCTCGTTTCCAGGCTCTTCCAAAACAACCACCTAGTCCATAAGGCCTTTCATGCCGATTGCAGTCAAGCCGCCTGAGCCCGTGCTTTGCTTTAAGGCGCTCTCCACCACCTGTTTCTCATTGAGGTAGCTGGCCGAGTCGGCCGGACAGCGACCGCAATCGTCCTCAACATCCGATTCATGGAAATAGACATACGTTCTCCGAGCCATGACCGAAGGATGCATCCTATATCCAACGGCATCCGATTTTGGCGCGAAACCGCGATTGAGCCACTGGTTCAGCGTGCGGAAACTCGCCCCCAGGTCAGCAGGAAGGTGGTTCTTGATCGGGAGCTCATCCTCCGCATTGGCAGTCACGTCGCGCCCCATAAAAGTCACCGTTGTGTACATGTATGAATCTCCGTTCTGAAATCAAATCAATTTACTTTCGTCGCTTCGCCCGTGGCGTAATCAATCCTGTAGCCGGGCTGCACGTTATAGCAGTAGACGTCGAAATCGATGCTCTTCCCCTTATCCGCCAAGGAGTACGCCTGGATGCGGACGCCGCGTGCGACCAATTCGCCGTCACGGAAATCGGGGGTCACCTTGTAGTAAACACGCCCGCCGCCGGCAAAGATGAAGTCACTCACCCGCATCTCATAGGGCAGCATACCCTCGACGTTCATATAGCGCGTCCCCGTAATCAGATTGCGCTTCTCGGCGTTCAAGCCGGACAGGCACCAGGCTACCAGGTGGCAACGGTTGTACAGGTACTTGCCGTCCAGGGAATCATCGCGAACCGTGTGCCAACCGGAGGGTCTCACCATTCCAATCGAGCCGCGCTTCTCCCCTCGTTCGGGAGCCGTCTCGAGGGAGATGACCATCTCCGCGGAGCCGCATCGACCGGTCGAATCGAGATCCGGGAGGACTGGATCGGAGGGCGCCGATTTAGCAGATAGGCCACTCGTGTCCGAAAGAGCTACCGAGGGGTTGCCCGTGTATTCGGGAATCGAAATCGGCTGGCCTGCGGTTGAGGTTCCATCAGAAGTCTGAGGAGCCGTGACAAACTGATTGGCAGTGGAAACACCGAAGAATCCAGCGCCTTGAGCCAAAAACGAGGTGCCTACGGCAAAGACAAGTGCGATGCCGAACTCTAGCAGCCGCCTGACTTTCGAGTTAGAGATTTTCACGGGCGCCGCTCATTTCAGTTGGTCGGGTCATTGGTCTCGCATCCTTTCCTATCGATAACTGGATGCGTCTCCCCGACCTACTGCGCGGCTCTTCGGCAGGGCAACGCCTGCCTGCAATTCCGACGCAGCACGAAATGTCCTTCCGGAACTGCGTCTAGTCTTCTCCTGTCCGATGCGTCTTGGGGAAACGCATTAACTGACGTTGATTTTAGCACAGGAAAACGGTGCGCCGTCAGCTTTCGTTGGAGATAACGGTCTGGCGATAATACGTACCTATGAAATCATGGGCCATAAATGCCGTGGCGAGGGTCAATCCTGACAATCCTAATAGGGTTGTCAAACTCTTTCGCGAGGGCGAAACTTTGGGCGGTGCCTTTGCTCGTACCGTCCCAAAAGGCAATGACGCCGCGCTCGGCAAAGGTCGAGATGTAGGCATGCATCTCGCGGTTCCTAACGTAACCTGCTCGTTTCCCATATCGGGACCAATCAGCAGGGAAAATCTGCAACGGGTAGCCATGACTATGGGCATAGCGCTCGGCTATGGCATCGGCGCCCGAGCATCCGCCCGAAACAATCTCGATATCGGTCTTGTCGGCGAGAAGGGCATCACACTTCGCCTTGAAAGCACCGTAATCGGTATAGCCCCTGCTCCCGACTATCAGGCAATGGAATGTCATTTGGAAACATCCCTCCTTATGGGATTGCGGGACGGAAGACGTCCCGCTTCAGACATATAGTATAGTTAAATACGGGCAGGGAAACAAGATCAGTACGGCAAAAGAACATCAAAAAAGGCGATCTCACGACCGCCTTAGAAAAACGCCCGATCACGCTGCCGGCGCACTAAGAGAAATCATACTCACCCTGGGTGATGCTACCTTGCGGGACGTGTATTCGTGTCTCCTGCCTGCTGAAAGACAACTGATTGCGCGACCATTCGCCAACTATGGGCAATGCATAGTTTAAACGGACGATTTCATAGCTATTGACCGTCTCGACTCTCGCATCCTCGGCGTCCGCGTCCTCGTACACTACCACCGTTTTGGCAGGGTAGCATCTTCTCCGATAGCCCCCATCATCTTGCTTCACCATCAGGACGTACTCATCGGTTGAGGTAAGGTATCCGAAAGAAAGCGCCGTTGTGCCCGATAGGCTAGATTCCGTCTTGAGCGACGCAAGGGAGTGGGTCCCTGCAACCTCAGTTTTCTCCCCAGCCGATTCAATACTTGTCGGAACTAGAGCCTGAAACAGAACGCAGATGATCGCACCCACGGCAACGACCGATGCGATATATATGCGGAAACGTCTATCGGATGATTTTGAATCGGGCGCGAGCAGACTAAGTAAACTGACTGCGCAGACGAGAATCAGTGCAAGAAATACGTATCTAAACCAATTCATCCGCGCCCCTATCGCTCGGGGTCCATCTTGCGTTCCATTGACGAGTCAACAGAATCCGCGCGGTGTCCTCAGCATCGTCTATCGAGTCGGCAATGCCGTCTGGGCCAATCATGTGCATGTTGCACTCGCCACAGTTCATTATCATGCGGACGTCGTAGACAGTAACGCCGTCCGTGTCATCATACATAAGCGGGTATCCCATACCTGCTGCAACTGCTCTAGGGAGTCATAGCCGCCCATCTCGATCGGACATTTGGCGGCGACAGCCCGCTCGATATCGGTGTGCTCGATTTCCCAGCATCCCAGCACGGAGCCCCGTCCAGCCATGGGGACCAACGGGGAGCCACCTTGCCTCCGCAGAAGGGGAAGTCTTGAGCTTCAGGGCGTTTCGGCGCTCGCGAAGCTCCTCGGGCTCGATGCGGGGGAAGATATCGGTCGGACTTGAATTGGGTTCCATTTTGATATCGCTTTCTATAGGGGAACGGCTATCAACTTGCGCCCCAACGCATGCCGTCTCAGTGGGTGGAGCGGCGCGGTAGGATCGGCTGCGTGCGATTAGATGCTGAAAACGGCTCCGCAGCCCAAGCAGTATGCGGCGAAGCGGGTGTGATATGGGATGCCGGTACCGCAATTCGAGCAGGAGGAATGCCCGTTTTTCGACACGATGGTCGTCGTCGGGCGGGCGATATATGCCGAAAGAAGCTCATAGCAGCTGCGCTGGCTCATGGGGTCGAAATCGTTATCGCAGGTCTCCTGCAGGATGTCCTCAAGGGGACGAGGAGCGGAGCTCGATTCGGATTCCTCTTTGAGGACCTCTGCGAGTTCAAATCGGTCGCTATCGGAAATATCGACAGCAGTCAGCTGACTCATATCGGATCACCAATCTTTTAATAGGGGTAGGGAAATTCGCCGGTATGCCCGGCGCGGTGGACTCTATGGCGTGTCGAAGACCATTGTCTGTAGGGAGAGTGAAAAGGGGGTGTGGGGAGTAATGGAATTCAACAGAGTCCGCCGCGCCGAGCATGCCGGCAGCTATATGACGAGGGGGCTGCGGCGCCGTCTTCCACTCAGGCACGTGTCACATAAAGGAAGGAAAGGAGTCAAACAAATGGGGTGTCGGGAAAGCGTGAAACCCGATCCGTGAAATAGAATCGATCAAATACGAGGGAGACGACGCCGCAGCCCCTTCGCCAGCCAAGGACAAAGGAGTAGGGCCATGGCGGCGGCATAGCCTGATATGACCGCCGCGAAATAAAGAAATGTCGCAAGCAGGGACATGTCCTAGCCCTTGGACGCGGGGAGATGCTCGATGATGTAATCACGCTGTCGGCAACCGAGACCCTTGACTCGGCGATTCGGGGAGATGCCGGCTTGAGCCATGAGCTGGGTGGCCTTCATCTTGCCGATACCGGGAACGGCGATCAGCAGGCGAACCACGGGAATACGCCAGTATCTGGGATCAGCGGAAGCCTGCTCGAAGGTGACGGAACCCTGGCGAACCAAGTCAAGCAAGGCTTTGCGTTCCTTTCGGACGGCTGTAGCCTTCTCAAGGTTCGCGCGGCGCTGTTCATCGGTCAGAACGGGCAGCTTGTTTGCAGAATCGGACATAGGGTCACTCGCTTTCGAATAAATCTTGGTATTGCTCGGGCGTCAACTCGCAGATGAACGCCTTGATTTCGGCGCGGTTCTTGCGAGAGACGGTGATAAAGGCATAACGGGGAGTCTCAGGGTCATCGGGATTGGAGGCGATCGCTACCGCGAGCAGCTGACCTACGTGCCGCAGGGTCTTGGCGAGCGTCTTCATCCCCTTCGGAATGAGAACGTCTTTGGGCTCCAAGACCCGCTCGACCTGCCAATCCTGATGCGAGGTTCCGGTAATATCCTCAATCTCGTCCATTTAAATCCCTTCCCTATCGAGTTCATCGAGTGCTTGGATGACGATATCGGTCGCTATCGCCCAAAGATCGCGCATGCGGATGTGGTGGGTGACGGCTGCGACCTTCATGCGGTCTACCGCCTTGGAATCAATCTTGAAGGAGACCTGCGTCTGGCGTGGGAAATCCCCCGCCGCATACTCCTTGGAGTAGGCCGCCTTGATTGCAGCCGCCATCCCCTTCACGCATTCATCGCCAAAGGGATAGGGGCCTGTCGATTTGGCAGTTTCCGCAGAGCGTACGGACGGACTCCCCGAACGCCGGCCCAGCATGGCACGCTTCGCGTCGGCCGTGAGGTCCATGCGGTTCTTCGATGGCGCGCCCATGGCTATTCGCCGCCCAGATATTCGTCCACAAACTTGCGGAACTCGGCCACGGCGGCATCGTTGGGGCGGAAGCCGAACAGCGGCTCCTTGTTGTTCGCTGCGTCCTCAATCGCCTTGTGCTTCATCGGACGCGCCACGTAGAGCTTCGTATGGCCAAGCTCGGCGATCGCGGGAAGCTGCTCGTCGGCGGCTCGGGATGCAACCTCGTCCTTGCTGTACTTGTTGAGCAGGATGCCGTCGATATTGAGGTCGGGGTTGAACGCATAGTCGGCTTTGATGGACTCGACGAGATCGTAGACGTTGCCGAAACCGTTAATCGAGAACATCGACGGCTCGGTTACGATAACCACGTCATCTGCCGCGACGAGGGCGTTCAGGGTCGAGAGACCGAGGGACGGGGGGCAATCGATAACGATGTAGTCGTAGACGTCCATCGCAGGTTCCAAGGCTCGCTTCAGGCGAAACTCGCGGCCGAGACCTTGAGAGAGGACCGAATCGAGGTCCTTCATCGCGATATCGCCGGCGATAATGTCGCACCCGTCCATGAACTGGACGCAATCAGAGAGGGATGTCTTGGGCTTCTCGAGCAGATTGAAGACCGTGGGGACGGCAGGAGCGGTCTCGGCCTTCATCCAAGTCGTGATGTTCGCCTGGGCATCCATATCGATCAGAAGAACGTTGAGCCCGCGCTCGGCCATGCCCTCGCAGAGGGCCTTGCTCGCGGTGGTCTTCCCGACCCCGCCCTTATTGTTGATTACTGCAATCGTCCTTGCGACCTGCGCCACGCCATCGGCACCCATCATCGGACTCCCTTCGGATTCGTGCGACCCCGAACGGAATTGCGAACATAGATAGCCCAGGTGACGGGCGGCATGCCGTCCGTCACCTTGCGACATTTATAGATGTCGCGTAGTCATCTTCCTGTCCGTCATCCAGCGCTTGGGGTACGCTTTTGACTTAACTATATGATATCAGCCTATCGGCATAATGCAAGCATTATCTGAGAATTATCGGCGCGTCGTTAGTATTTGCGTGGGGTGGGTCACATCGCAAAGAAAAGCCCCCGCAACCGTTGTGGTCGCGGGGGACAAATGATGCGGGTACTATAAGCGATACGGGTGCGTCCGTGAAGTTAGAAGAATATGAGCCAGACCGTGCCCAGGAGCAGGGAAATATATCCTGCGGTCGTCACAAGGAGGTCTAAGAAGGCAAGGACGGTTACCGTGTTGATCTGTGCCGTACCGCGGGGAGCCAAGCTCGTAGCGAAACCAAACAAGGGGTAAATCGCGCAGACCAGGCAGATGGACTCAAGCCCTACCGTCAACAGGGGGTTCACCGCCACCAGCTGCTTTTGGTGCAGCACTCCCATCAGGACGGAAACGATGACGAATGCCAACCAAATCAGAAAGACACCCGCTTTGATGCCCTTGATGTCCACTATCCATGACAGGGGTGTCATGCAGCCAAGGATGTCGAGCAACAAGGCCAAGGCGATTAGATGGATGACCATCAGTCCGTCATGCCCTCGGCGGGGTCAGCATCGGTGTTGGGATTCGAGATCAGACCATTCAGCAGGGACGGCAGGTCGATCCCCGTGCTGTCCTTCAGGCCAGATGCGACCTGGTCGACAATCGAGGTGCTCTCCTTTACGAGCTTCTGGGCGTTGCCCGAGCCGTACATCTTGATGGAGTCGACGGCTGTCAGCGGCTTCGCGACCTGCTCGGCCACCTGGGGCATGATGTCGATGTAGCGGTTGGCGAGCAGATAGGGGTTCTCCATGCCGTTGTAGGCCTGTGCCTGGGCCTTCACGCCGGCAGCGATGCCCTCTCCCCTGCTCTTCTCGGATGCGCCGTCAGCCTCGCCCTTCAGGCGCGTAGCCTCGGCCTCTGCCGTGGCTTTCGCCTTGATACCCTCGGCGTCCTTCTGAGCGGAATACAGCTCGGCGTCGGAGGCGTTCTGACGCTCGATGCGGGCGGCCTCCGCCTGCTTCGTGCGCTTGTAGAGATCGGCTTCGGCTGCCTGCTCTGCGGCGTAGCGGTCGGCCTCGGCCTGCTTCTTCACGGTCGCGTTCAGCTCGCGCTCCCTCACGTCCGCCTGACGCTCGGCAAGCTCGACCTTCTTGGTCTCCGCGGCGATCTCGGCTTCCTGCTGGGCGATGTAGAGCTCGCGCTGTTTCTCGGCCGTGACGGTTGCTTTCACCATATCGGCCTCGGCCTTTGCCTTGTCGGCCTGCTTCTTGAGGTCGGCCTGCTTCAAGTCGAGCTGATTCTGGCGGATGGCGACCTCCTCGGCCGCCTTGATCTGCGCCAGCTCGGCTTCCTTTTTAATCTCGGCAGCCTGATCGGCGCCCATGGAACGGATGATGCCCTGGGAATCGGAGAAGTCCTGTACGTTGAAGGTGCGCAGCTCGAGGCCCAAATTGGCGAGGTCGTCCTTGGAGCCGTCGAAGACCTTGGCGTTGAAGCTCTCGCGGTCACGCATGAGCTCCTTCAAATCCATCTGGCCGATGACCTCACGCATCTTGCCAAGCATGACCTCGGTGACCTGTCGGGTCATCTCCTCCTTATCCATGTTCAAGTAGTTCTTGGAGGCGGTCTCGATCAGTTCGGGGGTCTGGCCGATCTGGAAGTTGGCGACCGCGCAGGCATGGATGAGAATCGCATCCTGAGTGGGGATCTCATTCTCGGTGGTCAGCTGCACCTGCACGGCACCGAGGGAGAGGGTGTCGACGCGCTGGAGGAGCGGGATAACGAAGGTGCCCTTGCCGGAGACGCTGCGCATCTTACCGGCACCGGAGACGATCATGAGCTTGTCCGGCGGGCATTTGCGCCAGCAACTCTCGAACACCATCGCCACGACCAAGATGCCGACGATGATGGGGAGCAGGCCGAAGATTACAGATTCGAAGAGCATGCAGCTTCCTTTCTTTAAGGACGGTCCTGTCAGGGCCGCCCGGTGATAAACAGTTGCTTGTGAGGGGAATTACGTCAAAAACTGAATCAGACGTGCGAGCATCACGAAAAGCATGGCGATGCAGGCGAAAACACCGAGAGCGAGCGAGAAGGTCCATACACCGTGCAGGATCTCGACCTGCTCGGAGCGGCTCAAGTTATTGAACCCGCCGCCGTATCGCGTCCAAATATCGCGAAGTATGTTGATGATGTGCATTTAGCACTCCTGTGAAACTAGAAGGAATTCGAGGTCAGGTCGTTCAGAACCACGAGAAGTGTGACCATACATGCGAGGACGCCACCAAGGAGAACGAGAATCTCTGCGCTATGTATGAACTCGTCCAGCTCGTAAGGGCTCAGACTCTTGAACCAGCCGCCGTATCTCGTCCAAATATCGCGAAGTTTCTCGATAACGCGCATCTATCGCTCCTGTGAAGCTAGAAGGTGTTCGGGCTCAGAATGCTTCACGATTATTCGCCGTCCGCGCTCATGTTTGTGAGCAACTGGTGGGTCCAAAACCACTGCCAGTAGGCATTGTTCTGGCGTTCAGCCGCCTGGGATTTGGCAGAATCTGCTTGGTCGTTGTCGGCCTGCTCTTGGGCCTCGTCGGCTTTCACGGAATCGGAATCGGTCAGTTCGATCGGGAAGTCCGCACCGACCGCTGCGGCGTTGTACTCGGCTAGGGAAACCTCATGGTCTGCCTGGTGGCTACCGTTTCGGACGGTGACGTAGTAGCTCTTGCCGAAGCCGGTCGAGTCGATATATTTGCCCTCGATGGTTCCCGTCTGCGTCAGCTCGACGTCAGGCGAATCGCGTCCGTTCCGAAAGCCACCGTTGTCCAGATACGTCATGATGAGAAATGCAAGCGCCGTAATCAGCACGATAGCAAATAGGATGAATTCGATTGCCGCCTGCCCGCTTGCCGAATTCTTATTGAACCGCAATGAACCCACGTCCCTAGAAAGGGATATCGTCATCGTAGGGATCGACGACGGGAGGCATCGGGGCTTGCGGGGCGGGAGCCTGCGCGGGCTGGGCTGCGGACTGTCGAGTTGCCAAGAACTCGATGTTAGCGACAATCAAATCGAGTTTGGAATGGCGCTGACCGTCCTTGTCCCATGTCGAGTAACGGAGCTCGCCTGCGATTGCGACTTTCTGGCCCTTCGCGAGATAGCGCGACAGGGCTTCGGCACGCTTGCCGAAGATGGTGCAGTCGATGAAGTTGCCCCTTTCGTCCCACTCACCGGTCTGCCTGTTGCGCACCGAGGTGTTGAACGCCAGGGTGAACGATAGGAGTTGTGTACCGCCTGCGGTCATGCGCAACTCGGGAGGTCGCGTCAGGCGGCCGGTCAGGGAAACGTTGTTGATATCGGACATGTCGGTTCCTCTCTCGAAACGCTAATCGATAAGGTCTGCGATGAAATTCGCACGCTTCGCGCGACTCGCATGGCTTTGCGGGCGGCTGTGGGATGCCTCAATTCGGCGCACCGCGGTGGAGATCTGGTCGGATATACAGGTTCCGCTCGAGATATCGGCATAGCGGACGCTTACAACGAGGCCGCGCTTGTGGCCGCTCACTCGCCGACCGATGAAAAATGCGGGGTATGCTTGGGCAATCTCCATGCGCACGGTTTCCATGCCGCGTGCCTTGAACGGGGACGGCATAGCGACATCCACGACCTCGCCTACCAGCGACTGAACCGCCTCGTGGACGAAAGTGCCGTCATCGTGCGGCTCTTCCTCGAAGTAGAACATTCGGCTTCCTATAGGTTTTTCGCTTCGCAAAAGGGCGGAGGCGGATTTGGATCCGCCTCCTTAACTCAGAGTGTTCATATCGTCATCCTATCTGTCCGTCAGGTCGTTTGGGGTGCGGCCTGACAGCTAGGATACTAACATAGTTAACGGTGCGCCGTTATATGTTTCCTGTGTTATCGGCGGACGGTATGCAATTGCGGACATCTGGGGCCGTTTTAGGACATTTTTGGGCTGTTTTAGGACATTGTCCGGGAATGTCCGTAAATGTCCGAAGTGGTGACAGGGCTTTCGATTCGAGAGTGCGTCTGTGCCTTGCGGTGGAGACGGACAGGACGCCATTGAAGCTCGCGATGGACGCGTTGATGACCTCCGGTGGCAGTTCTTGCGACTCCACAGACGAGCAGAGGGACTTGAGGTGCCTGCGGTAGCGGATTAGGGTGACCCGCGCGAGCCTGCGGCAAGGATGACCATCAGGACAAGAGAATCGGATTTTGAGAAACGCCAATTCCCGATCAAGGCGAGAAGAGAAGCAGGCCTTTGCATTCGGCTGAAGCCCAAGGGACTCAAGGCTCGCTAAGAAGAGATGGCGGATGTGCGGCAAGTCTTTTTCAGAGCAAAAAATGTAGCCATCATCCATATAGCGACCCGCCCCGCCTTGCCCGAGAAGCTCGTGGAAGGCATGATCCAACCTGTTCAGATAGGCAATCGCCGCAAGCTGGTTCACCTGGTTGCCCAATGTCAGGAAATCCGATTCGCGGCTATAGAGGGCGGCGATATCGAGAAGGCGTGACATGAAGTCCGATTCAGGCCGTCCTTGATAGGGCTTCAGGATAATTTCAGACAGGACGGCATGCGCCCGAGCCGAGGGGATGCTTCCGAAATAATTCTTGACGTCGTATTGGAAAACCCGAGCGTACGGGCCAAATCTCGCCCGTGCAACAAGCATGTCCCGCTCGAAGCGTCTGCGTGCGAAGGAGGTACCCTTGCCCTTTAGGCTCGCCGAGTTTGAGTAGACAAGGCTTCGCGACAACATAGGGACGATAAAGCGGTCGCATAGGCAACGCTGGACGACGCGGTCTTTGTAGCGCGGCCCCACGATATGCCTGATCTTGCCACGCTCGCAAAGGGTGAAGCGGACTGGAGGCTGGCGGCGATATTTACCCGCAAGCAGGCTTTCGCGCAGGCGGATACAGTTGACTGCGCGGTACCTATCGAACTTCATGGCAGCCGATTTCCATAAGGTACCCTTCGCGCATACACGAGCCGCTTTATATAGGTTTTTGAAAGAGAAAACGTCTTCAGGCGTCTTCGGTACCGTCTTGAGCGATCGGCGACTCAGCTCTCGGCGGCGCTCTTCTCGGCGTTCGCGCCGCCTTGCCCGTTGGGAGCGGTTCAAGGAGCCCCCCTCCCTCCTCGTAAATTAACAATAAGCCCCGGCTGCACCCCTATTCAGGGCGCCGATTCCGATGTGCCTGAAAACCGCTAGTGCAGTCCAGATGCCGTCCCATTTGGGAGTCAAGTCCGCCCATCTTGCATCACCAGGGCCTGTATTCGCAGCGCCGAATGGGGCGCCGACCGGTGGGTATCCCCTTTTCTCCTTTACCATTCCGCTTTCGCGAGGTGCGCTACTCAGACCAGATGGAGAAAATCGGGGAAGACGTAGTTGGTGTTCGTCGCGTTATTGTTGTTCCAGTCGCCGCTGTTATTGACATAGCGGAAGTTCGTGGAGTTGGTCGGATTCACGGAGCGAGTCCAGTGATTGTTGCTCGACGAAGCTAAAACGGATGCCCACCATCTGGGATTCACGCAAATGAACCCCAGATGGAGAACAGCCTACTCGGGAGAAACCGGACTTGCATCTGATTTGGAATCAAATGATTTCAGACGCATACGCTCCGCCTTTATGGCTCCCTTTGTCACCTTCATGGCGGTAGAAACGGTGCCTGCAAGCGATTCGAGCCGACTAATCTTCACGAAGGGCTTGGAAACTCCCACCTCGGCTACCCCCCAGCGCCTTGCTCGGTATAGATAACTTGGGGCATATCGTCCAGCCAGGCATCGATGAACATACCGATGAGACAAAGCCGCCCGTAGGCATCATTCAGAAGGGCAAGCCTCTGAGCGCTTTCCTCAACCGTCATAACGTAGATTCCATCAGCCTCGGCCGCTGCCTGCATCAGGTCGTAACCAGCGCGGCAGATGTACTGCGTCTCGGTGAGGGCGCATGACTTCGGAAGTTTCTTGGCTATCGAGATGAGCTCGCGCCAGACGGTGCGTGCCTGTCGGAGGTATTCAGTCGAAACCGATTCGGTCTGTCTGCTCTTGGGAACCATGGAGCCTCCAGCTGTGAAGGAACCCCTCCGGCGAATGCCAGAGGGGTTCAGGGGCGTAGATTAGAAGGAGAAAGCGGGGAAGACGCAGGGGGTGTTCGTCGCGCCATAGCCGCACCAGTCGCCGCGGTAATTGACACAGCGGAAGGCCGTGGAGTCGGTCGGATACACGGAGCGAGTCCAGTGACTGCCGCACGACGAAGCTCCGGAATAGTTCGACTTCGTCACGCCCTTGGACTTGTAGTACTCGTACTGGGTGCCATCGTGGTCGAGGTCGCCCCAGACCTCGGTCGACGAGAGCAGGAAGACCTTGTCGGTCGTAGCCGAAGGCGTGCCGGCGGTGCCGCCGCCCTTGTTGTCGGTCATCTTCTTGACGGACTTCACCTTGGTCTGGAGCTCGGCGGGCAAAAGCGACCAGAGGTCACCGCTGTTGAGACGGCCGCGAAGCTCCGACTTATCCCAACCGCCGACATTGGTGTCCGTGGCGTTCATTCGTTGGCCGCCCAGGGCCGTATTGGTCGCCTCGAACGTCATGCCCGCCTTGCCGGAGCCGTCGGCCAGATCATCGTGGTTGATACCGACGATACGGTATTCGAGCGTCTTGCCATTGGTCAGTTTGGCGGAGAACTTCGTCCCCGCGTCCATCGCGGCCTTGGCCTTGGCGTAGACAACCGAGGACGTGCCGTTCTTGGCGATGTCGGTTGCAGCGGCCTTCTGCTCATCGAGCGTCCAGTCCTTGGCGTCCTTGTTCACGACGGTCTTCATGGCCTCCTGATAGGCCTTTTCCTCCGCGCTCATGAAATTGCCGCCGTCTGTGCCGGAATCGACCGTGTTCGTAACCTGGTTGAACTGGTTGCGGATGGCGCCGGCTACACCTGGGCCTGCAAACACGATCACCAGGCCGATGAGGGCGATAATCAGGACGTACTCGATGATAGATTGGCCTCGAAGGCGGGCACTCCTAGGAGATACGCCCTCTCGAGGCGAAAATGCCGCTGCATGCATATGCGGCTCCCTTCGCTCAGGGTTGGTAGATACGAGCCAAGGGTAGGTGTGGCGCGGGGTTTTGTGGCGGTCTTGCCGCTGCGGCAATGGCGTTTTCGACCGTGCTGGACTGCACGCCTACCGAACTACATAACTATCTGCCTGCACAGCTACACGGGTAGTCAAACGGAAAATCTGGAAGTATCACGGTGCGCCCGCGCGGGGTACTATCTAGGGTCTCCCCTATCGTGAAAGCATACCCCTAGACGCAACGTAGGTATCGGCAGTGTTGCTCGGGATGCCCTGCGGTGTGTATCCCCTGCCAGACGAAACGCTATACCACTTACCGTCGGCACCGGGGATGGTGTCGGCTGAGGGAGTCGGAAGATATGAGTTAGTACCTTCGCCATCATCACAGATGACCCATTTCCAATTAAGACCAAGGGAAACTTTCGATAAGGATTGGCAATGGCCGAACATCTTGTTGGCATCGGCCGCCGAAGCGAGATCGAAGCCCGAAAGGTCGAGGGATTGCAGGGATAAGCAGTCGAAAAACATCCCGAACAGCCCTGCTTTATCAGGGTGCGCAGACCAACCTCGAATATCAAGGTTCTTTAGCGAATGGCACTCTTGGAACATGCAGCTGAAGTTGTATGTACTCGAGACATCCCATGAGGAAAGATTGAGTGACTGCAACTGTGTCACCATGAAGAAAGTATCGGCCATCTGGGTGCATTTGGATGTATCAAGCCGTGCGACATCAACGGACTTGAGCTTAGTCATGTTCGAAAACCAAACGCTTACGCTTTTAGGGGCGATGCCATTATCTACGATCTTGACCGCCTCAATGTGCGATTGATGCGTCGCCCAAGGAGCGGTCGACGAGCCATATCGGTTGGTAGGAGTCTCGACAAGCGTATACGCCCCCGTCTCGAACCCCGTGTAAACATCGGTCACCCTGCGGTAGTTGAACATGTCTCCCGCCTTGGGCACACCGCGGCGCTTGTAGAACATGAGGCTGTGGTCGTCCTCGGAGTACACGGCGAACGCCGTGCCGTTCTGAGGGTCGGGGATGTCCTCGGGCTCGTAGAAGTTCTCGCCCGTGGTGCCCGACCCGATCGCGCCGGTCACGAAGTTGAACTGGTTCCTGATGGCGGACGAGACCCACGGCCCCGCGATCAACACCACCAGGACGATGATCGCGATGATCAGGACGTACTCTACCGTCGACTGCCCCTTCGGGCGGCGGGTAAATCTCGGAGATACCCCCCCCCGAAAGGAGTTTCCACTGTGTTCATGTGCGGCTCCTCTCGGTTTGCTTTGAAATCATGGGGAAGCGTAGCCCGCAACGTGCCGCATGGAACCGATGTGCCGCTGCGGCAAGGATGGCGGCTGTACACTGGGTTTGAGAATGGCTAAAGAAAGCAGTGGATGCTTTTGCGTGTTCAGATTGAGGGAAATGGCTAAAAAATCAGCCAGGGAGAAGAAGCTCTTGAAAATCAATCGAATGAACCATGACAGCTGTGTTGGTCTTCAGCAACGATTAGGTAGCGTGTAGATATTTCTAAAGGGCACGGCTATGCAAAAGTGCGGCAGCACCACCGAGGTGAGCCGCGGTATCAGAGCATCTGGTCACTTGGATACGATCTCGAACGATATCTCGGTAGTCGGGAGGGGTCACGGCTGCTTTCGGACGGTCGGAAGATGTGGTTACGATCTCAATTGAATCGAGGTTCATGGGGACGGTACCGGCAGCCACTTCGAGGCATCCCTGAGTGTGCTTCGGGCCGAACGACAATTGCCAAGGCTTGACGGCCTTCGATACCGCCAAGACGGGTGCGTGACCATCTGACTCTGCCGCTCCGTACCAAATGATATCGAGGGGAATCTTCATAAAGAACATGTGGATTGAAGAGCATTTGCGGAACAATGCGGCATCGCCGATTGGCATCTCAGGGCGTCCCATCAATCCCATGAAGCGCTTCCAGAAGGTGTCCATCACCTCGAGTTTATAGGAGCCGATGCTGTTTCCGGTTGCGTCAAACAGACGAGCCTCGCTATCTGCCATGTCCTGTCCTTTCAAACCAAAGTCTTTGATGGTTTGAAGATAGAGGTCATGGGGTCTAGCGAGGCTGATTTGCCGCTGCGGCAAGGTTGGGGATTGAGGGAATAACTAAAGAAATCAGTCAATGAAGATGCTATTGAAAATCACTCCGATTGACTGGAGCTGAGCGTTGTTCGACCATAAGGGTTGGACGGGTTTGAGCTGTGGAGCGTGGGGCCGTAAATCTACTAGGAGTCATCATTGGCCTGTCCGATGCATCTGATGGCACTGAAGTCACCGGGGTTTCTGGCGGGTTCGAAGGCGTACCTCTTCCCGCGCCATACGTAGTAGCCGTTCTCGCGAATGGCCTTGAGGTCGGCGGGTTTTATGCAATGGCCGTCGGCTCTCACCTTGAAGGTCGTTCCGCATCCCGAAACCAGCGTCCATGATCCGTCTTGCGACCAGTGGTTCGACGTGCAGGTGAAGGATTTCTTGTTCTTGGTAAGTTTTAGAGCCTGACCGCACTTGGGACACAGACCATAGATCTCGGCGAAGGCATTTTCCTGCTTCTCGAATGCGTTATCCAGAACCGCAGCCGCCTCGCGCTTCGTTAGGTGCTCGACATCGATCGCCTCGGCATCATCGCCGAGCATGCGCCTGATTTGGCCGATTTGGGCACTGGAAGCGGGCTTGTTGCCCCATTTTTTGACAGATTCAGTGTCCCATAGGGATCTGTCTTGGGAGGGTACGGGATAGTGGTCTAACCAGCGTCGAACTGCGGCCTCGGCTTCAGCCTCATCGTCATATTCACGGACGGTCTTGTTGTTGCCGTTGAAATCGACCATGACACGGTAAAGGATATCGGGGGCGTGCATGCGAACCGACCAGCCCTTGCCTCGGATGACCTTCGAGCCATCTGCTCGGCGAATCCAAGCGATATTCTGGCTCGATGATGTGAGGTCGACCTTGCGGACGGAAAGAACCCAGCCCTCGGGCGTGTCCTCGGATGCCTCGATACGGTCGCGCATGCCCGACAGGGGGCCACGAACGGCCTTTTTCTCGTTCTCATCGAGGTCACTCGGGTCGATGCCGATCAGGCTCGGAGCAGTGCAGATATCGTTCTTGTCGGAATCGCCCACGCAGTCTATCAGCAGCAGGTTCTGTTTCTTGTAGCCCGTTTCGGGGTCCTCGTAGAGACGCAGGCCGCGCCCGACCATCTGCGTGTAGAGGGTTGAGTTTCGCGTCGGTCGGGCCAGTAGAATCGTCTCGATGAGAGGCATGTCGGTGCCTTCGGTGAATACACCGAAATTGATGATGACTGGAATCTTTCGGGCGGTGAAGTCCTCGATAATCTGGCGGCGCTCGTCCATCGGGGTCTTGCCATCGACGACCACCGCGCCCTCGATGAGGTCGGCCAACGCGTAGGCATGTTTGACCGACGAGGCGAAGATGAGAGTCTGGCCGCGATGGAATCGGCGGTATGCCTCGGCGACCTGCGCGTTCGATTTCGGGCGGTTCACAGCGTCGTTTAGGGCGCTCAGTTGGAAGTCTCCCGCCACGCGCTTCACGCCAGCGGTGGACCATTCGACTTCGACCTGCATACAGTCGATATCGCAGAGGTACCCGCGGCGGATACCCCAGAGGAGATCGCGCTGGAAGACAATATCCTCGAAGATATCGTCCAATCCCCTACCGTCGCCTCGATTCGGCGTCGCCGTGAAACCGATGTGGAGACGAGGTTGCAGGTAATCGATTATCTTGCGGTAGGTTGGCGCTGAGGCATGATGCGCCTCGTCGGTCACAATGAGGTCGAAATCGCCCGGCTTGAAGTTCCGCTCGAGGCGGGTGCCGCGCGATAGGGTCTGTACCGAACCGGAGACGACTGGCTCGCCATCCGAATGCCTTTCGGCTTTCTCAATTCCCACGGGGCAATCGAAATACTTGACCGGCTGCGCCACCAGCTCGTCCCTATGGGACAGAATCAGCATTCGGCCGTGTCTGTGGATGTTCGCGAACGTGACGGTCTTGCCCAAGCCGGTTGCCATCTGCACCAGATGGGCGCCGCCGTCTAGGTTGTCGATTATATCGATACATTCCGCTTGGTAGTCTCTTAATTTCAAACCGCTCGCGGACATGTGGCTCCTATCCCATGGAGGCCTTGCCGCGAATCCGTGGTATGGGTAATTTGCGTTTATGGACTCGCGGCATGTGGCCATGAAGTCCGGTCCCTTGTCCGGGCGGCAATCGGTCGCATTGAATTACGGAACGCTATGAAATCCTTTCCCTCTCGGGGGCAATCGCTGGCAGGAGACGTAGTCTGCTAAAACCGCCTAAATCGACCCCGCTTGGGTACTCGGTATCCGAAGAATTCCGTCATCCTTTGCGCCTTTCGCCAAGTTTTGAGCACTTGCGGACTCTTTCAGGCCCTTAGTGGCCACGTCCTCCGCGCTCGGCGCTTACCGATGCTGATCAGGCGTCGGGTCGCGCGGCAGGCAACCGGATAGGTCAAGAATAGCCAGTCGGGCGATATTCAGTTGTCGAGGTAGGTGTCGAGGCGGCGGGCAGATAGCGCGGGGTCGCGTTCGGGGATGTGTTCGAGTGAATGACTGGGGTCTAATCAGGCTGATAGACGCGCGGGCAGGCGATTTTCAAGCAGGTAGATTTTACGTGGAGTTTGAACATGATGTGGAGACGGTTCGGTATCGGGAGTCTGAAGAGGACGGTAGCGATGAGCTGGGGAAATGATTGGTTGGGGTTGTCATGACCGAGTTGAATTGGGCGACGGATAAACCATTGCTGCGGTGAGGATTATATGGCGGCTCGGCACAGGTAGAGGGCTAGCGGGTAGGTAGAAGGGCAGGAAGGAGCGGAAGGGATAAATAGGACGATGTGGGTTCACGATATGCGTGATGAAAACAACTTGCTTTACTGAGGGGCGCCTTTTTGGGGCGCCCCACATGTTTGACTGAGTGGATGGGGAGACGTCGAAATCGAGATTAGATTGAAATCTCTCCTAAACGATATTGATCACCTAGACTTACCAGGGTATAATGAAGATGTTCCGAAAGGAACCCAGGCTCGGCTGGTAAACCTGACGTTCGGCGCGGTGTACGTGGACGCGCCTGGAGAGCTTGACCTCGAGTACGTTCAAGCCTAGGGGCCTAAGCCCCCGCGCCTAGACTTCGGTTTAGGAGAGCAGACTGGCAGGCAGCAACCGAGAATCAATAAGGGCGCGAAAGCGCCCTTATTTGTTTAGAGAGTAGATATTGCCACTGCGGCACCGATAACGACAGTTTCAGCGATTGAGGTAGTTTTCCCAAAAAGGAGGCACCTCATGAGAAGCAACAGCTATGGGCGTCTAGCCGGCAAGGAAGAAGCTGAAGCAATAATTTCACTAGCCCAGCAGTTCGATAAGAATTTGAATGGCAAATCTTTTCTTATTTGCTTCGGTACAAAGACACTTCGTTTTCTCGAAGTGTCATTTTCTGCTGGCAACTTCAGTCATCTCGCGGGCATCGACAAACACAATTGCCGAATCAAACCTCATGAGGTGTATGCCCGAGCGATTGCAGGCAATCTTAAACCCCAAGACCTCGGCTATAGCATCGCGCCTAAGTTTAAGATGAAAACAATCGCAGCCAAATTCCTAAATGAATTCGGTTCCACCGCAACACATGTGAGTGCAGTCAACAAGCGTCGCTCAAAAGTTAACGCTGAGATTTGGATATCCGGATCAAAAGCAGGCTTCGCAATTGGCGCGATTCACATCGGTTCAAAGAAATCGGGGCCGGTAACCTTCGCCCCTACAAGCCTTCAACTCCTGAGCGATATCGAACTCCAAGAAAAGTCGGTTGGCACGGTTGAGCCTATCGCTATCATCCTCTCGCGCAGGAATGACGAAATGTCCTATTCGGTCATTGAATTTTTAGACGAAAATCTCACCGAAATCCACTCTTCTTCCCTTGCCTCGATACTGTTGAGCTGCGGAAATGAAGTAGCGCTAAGGAATAAATATCCTGAATTATGCGATCGGCTTTTCGACAAGGATTTCGAATCGCTCTATGACATTTCGGAATACGCCACGGAGTATGCCGAAGAGTGCAATCGAATCAACGCCCGCCGCGCGGAAATCGAAACGAGCCTCTCGAAATAAATACTCTCGAAGGCCGAGTGTCCTGTTGCCCCCTGAGCCCTCCGCCGTTGAGATGGCACCCGTGCATTGGGTCATCCCCTCTCTATGTGGGAAGTCCGATTAGAGTGACATGAAGTCAGTACATGCAACGGCGGATATATCAGCTAACAGTCAAGCTGTCATCGGTATGGCGCTTAAGCAAGGCGGCTATTTGAACCTGCTCAGGAAACGGCTCAAGGGATTGCGCTGCCACCATCGTTTCTTGTCGGTTTTCCCTTTCGACCAATCAGAGTTAGAACCATCGGATTCATCGGCTGCATTCTCATCTGGTTGAACAGCTTGATCTTCCTGCCCGTCAGCCATATCGTACGATTCCGCATCCGTTTCAATCGTTCCGAAGTAATCGAGCTCCGGTCCCTCGATCTCGGAATCCGCCTCCCTATCGATCTCGTCTACGATATCGCATAGACGAGTCAAATCCTCCCAAGTCAGGCGAGGCTGATTGCCCCAATCCTGCTTCCCGATACCCTTTGCCACGGCAATGTGGGCATGTCTGCCGATATATGGAAACTGAGCCCTTTCACTTTTAGAAAAACCAGATTGGTCTACATAGGGATGGTAATTATCCAGCACCGATACAGCCTTTGCAGTCCAAAGCCATTCGCGGCGCCTATCTCGCTGACATCTCGGGGACAGATCACCGAATACGATCCTCTGGAGCAATGATTCGCAATCCTCCGAGGTCAAATCGATACCGCCAAAATTTATCTCGATAACGTCCAGACCGATCTCGCTAAACTTTACTGCGTCTTCCAGCGACTTTTGGTGCTCCACGCGAATTTCAACCGCAACCCTGCCGAGATCCCCACGGCTATCTTTCAGTGTCAGGACGGCATCTGGGCGCAGGCCGTTTTCCTGAGTCGTCTCAAGCTCAACGGCCTCGATGGTGCATTTTCTCGCCGAGTACGGCACCCAGATCTCCGGATAGACGCAGCGGTCGTCCTGTTCGAAAGTCTGCCGCCAATCGTGAACCCATCGTCCGGAATCGCTCATCCTCGACGCGTGCGGCGCGGCGTCCGCCAAGGAGACCATCGGGAGGCGGAACTCCCTGCCGACCGAGTCGGCCAGAAGAGACTTAACTGCCCTATGCAGCTGCGACTCGAAACCTCCGCCACACGAGGACAGCGAAGAGTGCCTGAAGCACTTGTAGTACGGGTGAGGCGTATTTGTCGCAGTCCGCACGGCCTGCAGTTTGCCGCCACAGGACGGGCAGACGAGCCCGCAGCGCTCTCCGTACCTGTCGAGCGGTACCGAGCTCAACCATACAAACCTATCAGTTTGTGGGTCATATCCGAACGGCACGCCCCGTCCCGCGCATTTCGAAGCCATAGGACACCTTTCTGCTCACCTTGTTTAAGTCAACGTACAGGAGGCGCATAGTTCGGATTGGCCGTTGCCGCTACGGCAATCATGTTGGCTTGCCAATAGAAAAGCCCGCACAGGCTACGCGGGCTTTTCACTAGACGGGCTAGAAGCAGAAAGCGGGAAACAAGTGGAAGGCGTTCGCCGAGCCGTAGTAGCTGATCAAGGTGCCGCTATCGAGGACATAATAGAAGCTCGTGGATTTGTTCGGGTCAACAGAACGAGTCCAGTGATACTTGCTCGACGATGAAGCCTCGTAATGGTTCGACGTCGTCACGCGCTTGGATTTGTAGTACTCGTACTGGCTGCCATCGGACTGGAGGTCACCATAGATTTCCGCCGTCGAGAGCAGGAAGACCTTGTCGGTCGTGGCCGAGGGGGTGCCGGCGCTGCCGCCGCCCTTGTTATCGGTCATCTTCGTGACGGACTTCACCTTGGACTGGAGCTCGGAGGGCAAAAGCGCCCAGAGGTCGCCGGAGCTGAGGCGGCCGCGGAGCTCCGACTTCTCCCATCCGCCGGCGTTGGTAAGCTCGGCGTTCATACGCTGTCTGCCCATAGCATCGTTTGTCGCCTCGAACGTCAAACCGGCCTTGCCGGAGCCGTCCGCAAGGTCATCGTGGTTGATGCCAACTATACGGTACGCGAGCGTCTGACCGTTCGTCAGCTTGGTAGAGAATATCGTGCCTGCGTCCATGACCGCCTTGGCCTTGGAATACGCAGGCGAGGCCTCTCCCTTGGCGGCGATGTCTTTGGCGACTGCCTCCTGCTCATCCAGCGTCCAGTCCTTCGCGTCCTTGGCGATGGCCGCCTGGACGGTCGCGGAATCGGCCCCGCCGGACGCGCCGCCTCCCTCGATGCCGCCGGCCGTCCCGCTGTTCACCGTGTTGCCGACCAGGTTGAACTGGTTTCGAATCGCGCCCGAGACCTGAGGTCCCGCGAACACGATCACCAGACCGATGACCGCGATGATCAGGACGTACTCGATGATAGATTGCCCTCGGAGAAGGGTACCTCTAGGAGATACCCCCCCCGAGGCGAAATTGCCGCTGCATGCATAGGCGACACTCCCTTCGTATGGGGATTGATATTGCATGCAGGAAGTTACTATGGGCCAAACAGATTAGGGCATAACGTGCCGCAGCGGCATTAGTCAACTTGGGTTATCTGAACCGTGGTCATGGGCTCGGGCGTCGTCGGCTTCAACCTCGCCCCGAGGCGGGCACTGTTCTCGGACACGAACGTCCATATCATCGACTTCTATCGGTCCATCCAGGACGGACAGCTCACCGCCGCCGGCTGTAGGAAGTTCCTTGAATCCGAAGGCGCACGCCTGAAATCGAAGGGGGGGGATTACTACTATGAGGTCCGCGACCGGTTCAACGAATCGCATGACCCTTACGATTTTCTCTTCCTCAACCGGTCATGCTTCAACGGCCTCATGAGGTTTAACCGCCAGCACCGCTACAACGTCCCCTATGGGCACAACGAAAACCGTTTCTCCAAGGCGTACGTCACGAAGATCGTGAACCAGGTCGAGCAAGTCCAAGCAAAGATCGCCGAGAATGATTGGGAGTTTCTGACCATGGACTACGGGGACGCCATAGATGCCGCGCCTAGCAAATCCCTCATTTACTGCGATCCGCCCTATATCGGACTCACGAGCACCTATTTCGACACCTGGGACGAGGAGAAGGAAAAGGGGCTGCACGATTCGCTCATGGAAAGCGGGTGCAGGTTCATGGTTTCCTCGTGGTCGCACAACGACTACCGGAGCAATGAGCTCATCGGCTCGCTTTGGTCGGATTGCCACGTCTCCTACGCCGACAATGCCTATATCGTCAACGGTAAGCATAGGCCCGTGGTCGAGGTACTGCTGACGAACTATGAGGCGGAATGAGGGAGCCTCGCAGGGCGGTGACTAATACCGCAATCCCCCGCCCTAGCCCATCAGGAGCGATTTATGGGGCTACATACGAGACGGTCGTGGAGGGTGGGTGAATTCCGTTATACTCCCCGTATTTCGGATTCTGGCTCGTTTCTGGCGGCATCAGCTGCGGGCAAGGATCTCGTAAGCATACCCAAGCTAAAAGACGTCCGATTGTCAAGCCGCATTGCGCCGTTTCAAGGTGTTTTGTCATAGGCGCACGGCGCAACTAGCCGCAGTAGCTAGGCGCAGGCGGATGGGTTTCGCGTATGTAGAAGAATACAGGCGTAATAGATTACATATGCGGAATCAATAGATTCCGAAATTTGGAATAGAAGTGAAGGGGGGATCCATTAAAACTGCGATTCTACAAAACCGCAGGTAGATGGGCATGTCCTTATTAGCTAAAAAACAGCCGTTGATTCTTTTTTGATTACCTTGTTGATTCCTGATAAAAAAAGGTCAGGCACTAGGTGCCTGACCTGCAAACTTCTGGTCGGGACGACTGGATTCGAACCAGCGACCCCTTGACCCCCAGTCAAGTGCGCTACCAAGCTGCGCCACGTCCCGAAGCTAATGTTTGTTGCTCTGCTCTCGCTCGCAACAGGGAGTATATTAACCCGAAACTTTAGACTTGTGCAAGAACTTTTTTATAAATTTTGAAGCAAGTCCAAAATTGTATCTGCGAGCTGGGGTTTTGTTAGCACGGGAAGTTCTTGCGTACCCGTTGTGCTCACAATCCAGGCCTTGTTAGTGTCGGTTCCAAAGCCCGAATCGGCGCGCGAGACATCGTTGGCGATAATGGCATCGCAGCCCTTGCGGGCCAATTTGCGCTCGGCGTACTCGACAACGTTATCGGTCTCGGCCGCAAATCCGATTACGCACCGCTCGCCCTTCTGGCGCGAGAGCTCGGCCAAAATATCGACCGTTTCGACAAGCTCGATGCGATCCAGGCGTTCGTTGGCCTTTTTGAGCTTATGGTCCGCAGGGGTGGCGGGGGTATAGTCGGCGACGGCGGCCGCACAAATTGCCGCATCGGCCGTCTGGAAGGCGCTGAGCGCTGCCTGCAGCATTTCAGCGGCGGTCTGCACGCGCACGCACTCCACGCCGCGGGGGACATTGAGCGATGTCGGTCCCAGCACAAGCTTGACCGCAGCACCGCGGCGAGCGGCCTCCCCTGCCAGGGCGATGCCCATCTTGCCTGATGAGCGGTTGCCAATGAATCGCACCGGGTCGATTGGTTCGTGCGTGGGGCCGGCAGTGATGACGACGCGCTTGCCTGCCAGGTCCTGAGGCACGGGTTTGAGCACCTCACAGACAGCCTCGACGATGTCCTCGGGCTCGCTCATGCGTCCCGTGTCCACGTCGCCGCAGGCAAGGTAGCCGCTGCCGGGTCCCACAACATGGACACCGCGCTCGCGCAGCGTGGCCATGTTGGCCTGCGTCGCCGGCGCCTTCCACATGCCGTTGTTCATAGCGGGTGCGATCACGATGGGTTGCGGCGTTGCAAGCAGCGTGGTGGAGATAAGGTCATCGGCGATGCCGGTGGCCATCTTGGCGATGATATTGGCCGTCGCGGGCGCACGACCACCAGGTCGGGTTCCGTGCGCCAGCGAAATGTGGTGGATGGGGTCGGAGGGATCGTCGAATAGGCCCACGGCAACGGGCTCGTTGGTGAGCGCACGGAAGGTGAGCGGGCCCACAAACTCCGTGGCATGCTCGCTCATAACGACCTTGACGCGCGCACCGCGCTTTTGCAGCAGGCGCACGATATTGCACGACTTATAGGCGGCGATCCCGCCGGTAATGCCCAGCAGGATCGTTTTTCCCTCAAGTTGCATTGAATTGTTGGATGCCGCCATCGTTTAAGCTTCCTTGCTCGGGAGTACCAGGAGGCGGTGGCAGTACGGGCAGTGCGTAATCTCGCTACCGTCGTGGTTGAGGTCGCTCATGGACGACGCCTGCAGCGCAGTGTGGCAGACCGTGGGGATGTTGCCCTTGATGGTCTCGACGGCCAGGCCGCGGAACTGCTTGAGCAGGCGCTCGTAGTCGGTGAGCACGTCGGTCGGCAGTGTGGCGGCAAGCGCGGTGCGCTCCTTGATGGCGGCATCAATCTGTGCCTGGAGGTCGGCGGCCTTGGCGCGGGCAGCCTTGGTATCTGCCTTCACGCCCTCCTCGAACTTGGCGATGATAGCCTGCGCGCGAGCCTCGCGGTCGAGCGCCTCCTTATGGGCGACAACGACGTCCTTGCGGGTGTGCTCGATCTTGTCCAGACGCTTGGCCAGGGTGGCGAGCTCGTTCTCCAGGTCCTGAACCTCGCGGTAGTCGGAGCCGTCGACGTGGCGCTTCTTGGCAGCCTCGATGGCGTTGTTAGTCTGAATCTCGGTGGTGTTGAGATCGTCGAGCTCAATGTCCAGATCCTTGCGCTGGGCGTAGAGCTTGGTCATCTCGGACTTGAGCTTCACATAGGTCTTGCGCTTGGAAGCGAGCTCCTTGAGCTCCGGCATATTGGCAAGTTCGCTCTTGTTACGGGCGAGCTCCAAATCGATCTGTTGCAGCTTGAGTAGCGTAGCGCCGGCGCTCATAAGTACTCTCCTTTTGTCACAGTCCACCATTGGCAAGGGTTCAGTATTTTAATCGCATGACGGGGGTCGACCCCGGCGTCAACTGCAGAGTTCATCAATATATCAACGAACGGTTCCTCGGAGCGGTCGTGGCCGAGCAAGATCACCGACAGCCCGCGCAAGGCAAGGTCTTGCGCCACGTGGTATCCCGCCTCGCCCGTCACGACAACGTCCGCGCTCGCGGCGATGGCGAGCTCTCCAAAGTCGCCCAGGGAGCCGCCCAAAATGGCGACGGTGCGGCACGGGCGATCGGCTTCGCCCCACACACGCGGGTCGCTGCCGAAGGCCGTGGCAGCACGGGTGGCAAGATCGCGCAGCGTGTACGGGTCGTTGAGCGTTGCAAGCGCGCCCAGGCCGGTTGCCTCGGGGTCGTCCACGTGCTCCAGTGAGCTCACGGGTGCGGCACCCAGCAGCTCGCTCAGGCAGACACGGGCTTCGTGCGAGCGGTCCAGGTTGGTGTGGAGCGATATGATGCTCACGCCGCAACGGGCCGCCTCATAGAGTGCCGCGCTGCACTGGGGGCGAGTGGTATCCGCTGGACAAAACGCCTCGGGCGCCTTGATATAGACAGGATGATGCGTCAGCAGCACGTTTGCACCGGCTTCTTGGGCGCGGAGAACATTAGCTTCGGTCGCATCGAGCGCGCAGGCAACACCGGTGATCTCAGCAGCGGGATCTCCCACAGATAGCCCAACATGATCCCAGCCCTCGGCGTCCATCTTGGGGTAGCGCGCCAGCAGCGCACGTTCAAGCTCGGCGACGATCATGCGGCACCCACGATCGAGAGCAGCGTCTGGGCAAACTCGTCCAGATCGCCCGGATTCACACGGTCATCGAAGGAGATGCGCAGTGCACCCAGGGCCTGCTCGCGGCCAATACCCATGGCGCTGAGAACATGGCTCGGGTCCATGCTGCCGCTCGAGCAGGCAGAACCGGCCGATACCTCAAAGCCGGCGGCGTCTAGCTTGATGATGAGCTCCTCGGAGTCCATGCCGTCGACGTAGATCGAAACCATACCCGGCAGACGGTCGACCTGCTCGTAGTCGCCCATGGTGGCATGAATGCGTGAATGGGCCGTAAGCGTGGCGTAGAGTTTGTCGGAAAGGGCTTGCAGCTTTTCGCGCTCCTGAGCCACTTGGGGCACTAGCGTGCGGGCAGCAGCGGCAAAGGCTAGCTGCGTGCGCAGGTCCTGCGTGCCGGCGCGACGTCCGGCTTCCTGTCCGCCGCCAAAGATGCGGGGGCGCAGTGGCGTGCGGGTCTTAACGTAGAGCGCGCCGGATGCCACAGGACCGCCAATTTTGTGGGCCGCGACGGACATAGCATCGACGCCCAGCTCGGTGACATCGAGTGGAATGTGCAGATAGCCCTGGATAGCATCGGTGTGGAACACTGCGCCCACGGTATGAGCGGCCGAGGCAAGCTCGCGGATGGGCTGCACCACGCCGGTCTCGTTGTTGGCGACCATAATGCTCACGAGCGACACGTCGTCGCTCAGCAAGTCGCTCAGCGTGGCAGGCTCAATGTAGCCCGCGCGGCAGGGCTGCACCAGGTCGACGGTAAAGCCGGCGGCACGCAGCAGCGGCAGGTTGTCCAGAATCGAATCGTGCTCGATGGCCGAAACGATTACACGATCGCGCTTGCGATCGCGCTGACGAGCGCCCTCGGCAAGACCGAGCAGCGCCAGCTGGTTGGCTTCGGTGCCGCCGTTGGTCAGAACAATCTCGGACGGGCGGACGCGTGCGCCAAAGCTATGGGCGATCTCGCGACGGGCAACCTCCAGGCGCGCGGCGGCCTTGCGGCCGAGCGAGTGCAGCGAGTTGGGGTTGACGCCGGCAAGCTCGCTGTCGTCATATTCGCGCTGCGCAAGGAGCGCCTCGGCGCGCATGGGCGTCGAGGCGGCGTAGTCAAGATTCACGGGTATGCGGTTTTGACCTGCGGTCATAAGGGTTTATGCCTCCTGTGCGGCCTCATTGCCCAGCTTCTGCAGCAGCGCAACCTCGGCGGCGGGATCTTCGGACTTAAATACGGCGGAGCCGGCCACGAGAACGTTGGCACCAGCCTTGACGACCTCGGCAATGTTCTTGGAAGAAATGCCGCCGTCGACCTCGATCATGGGCGACACGCCGTGGCGCTCGCACATGGCCTTGAGCTCGTGCAGTTTGGCGATAGTGCCCGGGATAAAGCTCTGGCCGCCAAAGCCGGGGTTCACGCTCATCAGCAGCACCATATCGACGACGTCGATGATGCTCTCAAGTACGCACACGGGGGTGGCGGGGTTGAGCACCACGCCGGCCTTGACGCCGCGCTGCTGCAGGTGCGTGAGCGTGCGATGCAGGTGCGTGGAGGCCTCGTAGTGCACGGTGATCATGTCGGCACCGGCATCGGCGTACCAATCGACGGTCTCGTCGGGGTTCGACACCATGAGGTGCGCATCGACCGGCACGTTGGTGGAGCGCTTGACGGCCTTAAGGATGTCAACGCCAAAGGTCAGGTTGCCGGTAAAGTGGCCGTCCATAACGTCAAAGTGAACGTAGTCGGCGCCGGCGATCTTGTCGAGCTCTCCCTTGAGGTTGGCCATGTCGGCCGAAAGGACGGACGGAGCGATTTTGATGGAACCCATGGTAGTAGCCTTTCTACGCTAGTCGGTGAGTCCGTAGAACTCTTGAGAAGGGACGCGGTCGGTAAGAATCTCGAGCGCCCTATCCAAAGTAACACCGTTGTAGAGCGTTTGCTCCACGGCAAAGGTGAGCGGAATGTCTACGCCCAGTGAACGGGCAAGTTCGCTGACGCTGCGGGCCGCGACGGCGCCCTCGACAACCATATGCGTGCGCGTCTGGTACTCGTCGAGCGACACGCCGTGGGCAAACTCGTAGCCAAAGGTGCGGTTACGCGAATGCTCCGAGGTACAGGTGGCAATGAGGTCGCCCATGCCGGCAAGCCCCATGCAGGTCATAGCTTGACCGCCGCGGGCGTGCACCAGACGGCTGATCTCTGCCAGGCCGCGTGTCATGATAAGGGCGAGCGTGTTGTCGCCCGCACCGGTGCCGGCGGAGATGCCGCACACGATGGCGATTACGTTTTTCATGGCGCCGCAGACCTCGACACCGGTCATGTCCTGCGACAGGTAGATGCGGAAGGCCGTTGACAGAAGCAGGTCCTTAAAGGTCTCCCCTATCTGTGGATCTTCGCTGGCGATGACGGCGGCAGAAAGACCTCCGCGGCAGATTTCCTCGGCATGGTTGGGGCCAGAAAGAGCCGCGACACGTGCCTCGTTGCCGATCTCGCTGGCGATGACCTCGCTCATGAGCAGGCCGGACTCGGGCTCAATGCCCTTTGTGAGGCCGAGCACCGGGGTATCGGCGGCGATAAAGGGCGCGGCCTGGTGGCACACGCTGCGAAGGTGCGTGGAGGGCACGGCAAAGATGATGGCCTCGGCGCCGTTGAGCGCCTGCGACAGGTCCGTGGTGGCGACGACGTTGCCGGGCAGCTCGTAGCCCACAAGGTAGCGGGGGTTGCGGTGCTCGCCATTGATGCCGGCGGCCGTCTGCTCGCTATGGGCCCACATGGTCACGCGCTCGGCTCGCGCGGCGGCAAGGCCGGCGACGGCGGTTCCCCAGGAGCCGGAGCCAATCAGCGCAACATTCATGACTCTCTCCTACTTATCGTCGGGCTCGGTGACGCGCTTGGTAAACGAGAGCTTGGACTCCTTACCGGCCATGAGCTTATGGATATTCGAGCGATGGGCCCACACCACGGTGATTCCGATCAGCGCCATGCAGAACTTGAGGCCCAGGCTGCTGTACGGAAAGACCGCGCAAGCAGCGATGGGAAGACCGATGGCAGCGGCTAGCGAGCCCACCGACACGTACTTGGTTATGGCGACGGCCACGATAAACATGCCGAGCAGCGACAGGCCAATAGGCCAGTACCAGGCGAGGATGACGCCCAGACCAACTGCGATACCCTTGCCGCCATGGAAGTTAAGGTAGGGCGAGAAGATATGCCCCCACACGGCTGCCAGGCAGATGACGCCGAGCATCCAGTCGCCGGCGGCACCGGGGGCCATAATGCTCACGGGGAAGCCATAGCCCAAGTCGGCAATGAGCGGACGCGCGATAAGGACGCAGATGGCGCCCTTAAGGCAGTCGAGCAGCAGCGTGAGCGCGGCCACCTTGGGGCCGGCCACGCGCAGTGCGTTGGTGGTGCCGATGTTGCCGGAGCCAGCCTTGCGAATGTCGGTGTGGTTGAACACGCGGCCCAGGATCAGTCCAAACGGAATCGCCCCGATAAAGAACGAGACCACGGCGCAGATGGCGGTCAGAAGAATCGGATTATGCATCCTTTTGCTCCTTCTTCCTAAAGAAGAGTCGAATGGGCGTGCCGGCAAAGTCGAAGGTCGAGCGCATACGGTTCTCCACATAGCGCTGGTAGGTGTCGTTGACCAGGTCGCTGTGGTTGACGAAGAACGTGAACGTCGGCGGGTTGACGCCCGTCTGGGTCACGTAGTGCATACGCAGGCGGCGCTTGCCGTCCACCACGGTATGACCGAACTCGCGCAGGTCGGTGAGGAACGTGTTGAGGCGTGAGGTGCTAATCTTCTGCGAGCGCGTCTTCTCGGCAGCGTCTACCATCGCCCAGATCTTCTCGACGCTGCGGCCAGTGAGGGCAGAGATGCGCAGGTACTGGGCCCAGGGAGCCATGACGCCCAGACGGCGGTCGATGGTCTCCATGCAGGCCTCACGCTTACGGTCGTCGTCAAGCAGATCCCACTTGTTGAGCAGCACAACGATGGCGCAGCCGCGCTCGATGGCAAGACCCATGACCTTCTGGTCCTGCTCGGTAACGCCCACGGAGGCGTCGACGACGAGCAGCGCCACGTCGGCGCGATCGATGGCGCGCAGGCCGCGGACCATGGAGTAGTACTCGATGTTCTCGTACACGGTGCTCTTCTTGCGAATGCCCGCGGTGTCGACCATGCGGTAGTGCTTGCCGTTGCGCTCGACGACGGTGTCGATGGCGTCGCGCGTCGTGCCGGCAATGTTGGACACGATAGAGCGGTCGGCGCCCAGGATGCGGTTGAACAGCGACGACTTACCGGCATTGGGGCGGCCGATGATGGCGACGTTCAGCGCGTCGGGGAACTCATCGGCGACCTCGTCTTCTTCCTCGGGAAGCAGGGCCACGATATCGTCGAGCAGGTCGCCCGTGCCATGGCCATGCAGGGCCGAGAGCGGCGTGGGCTCGCCGATACCGAGCGAATAGAACTCCCAGATGCTGTCGTTTTCGCGATCGGGGTTGTCGAGCTTGTTCACCAGCAGAAAGACCGGCTTGTCGCAGCGCTTGAGCATGCGGGCGACCGACTCGTCCTCCTCGGTGACGCCGGTGCGGCCATCGACTACAAACAGGATGACTGCGGCTTCCTCGGCGGCGGCGAGCGCCTGGTCGCGGATGGACGTGGCAAAGACGTCGTCGCTCTTGAGCGGCTCGATACCGCCCGTGTCGACGATGGTGAACTCGCGGCCGTTCCAATCGGCCGTGTGATACGAGCGGTCGCGCGTGACGCCGCGAGACTCGTGGACGATGGCGTCCGAGGTCTGGGCCAGGCGGTTAACGAGCGTGGATTTGCCCACGTTGGGGCGTCCGACGACGGCGACGATAGGTTTCATCTGCTCTCCTTTAATGGGTAGGTTCAGTGGAAGTGTTAGAGTCGGCAGGCACAATGCCAAGGATATGCTCCAGGGTATCGAGCAGCTCATGCGGCATGGTCGACACCACATGAACCTCGGCGCCGCGACTGGTAAGGCTTGCGAGTAAATCGTCCCGATGATACTCGTCAAGCGTCATGCCGTCAGCGTTGAACATGAGCTTAGGCACAAAGAGCATAACCCCCGACAGATCTTGGGGCAGCTGCTCCAAGATGTCACACGCGACGATGAGGCCGGTCACGTCCACGTTGCCGCCAAAGTAGCGGTTCTTGATGGCCGTGACAGTGCCGGCGAGTCCCTGGGGCGACTCCACAAAGCGGGCCACCGTGTCGCGTGCGCTGGCGCCCGAGAGGCACAGCAAATGCTGGCTGCGGGCGGCGATGGCCTCGCGGACGCGGGCCAGACGCTCGGTATAGGCGGCAAGCACGTCGTCGGTCTCGTCTAGATACGAGCGGATCATGCCGATGCCGTCGTAGTACTGCGGGTAACCGTCGTAAAAGTCTGCCTCTGGAGGATCGATGCCGGCGTCCAGATAGAACTCGTCGCTCATCTGGAAGGTGTGGCGGCCAAAGCGCTCATAGGCGCGGTCCTGGAACGGTCGGATCATGGCAATGGTCTCGCGCGCCAGTTCGGGCTTGTCGCTGTATGACCAGCTAAAGCGGTTTTGGTGTTTGGTAAAACCGAGCGGCACAATGCCCAGGCTTGTGATTTGCTCGTGCTCCTCGCAAAAGCGCAGGGTCTTTTCCAGCTCCTCGCCGTCGTTCATGCCGGGGCACAACACGATCTGCGCGTGAATCTCGATGCCGGCGGCCATGATGGTCTCGAGTACGTCCATGCCTCGCTGGGCGTTACGGCCCATCATACGACGGCGGACGTCGGGGCTCACAGCGTGGACCGACACGTTCATGGGACTCATGTTGCGCTGGATGACGTTTTGCACGTCCTCGTCGGTGAGGTTCGTAAGCGTGACAAAGTTGCCTTGCAAAAAGCTTAGGCGATAGTCGTCGTCGCGAATATAGAGCGTGGAGCGGCCGCCCTTGGGGAGCATGGTCATAAAGCAGAACACGCAGGCGTTGACGCAGGTACGCATGCCGTCGAAGATGGGGCCATCGAACTCCAAACCCCAATCCTCGCCGGGAAAGCGGTCGAGCTCGACGGGGGTGACGGTGCCGTCGCGCGGGTCGAAAACCTCGAGGTCGACGGTATCATCGTCGGCCTCCCAGAGCCATACGATCATGTCGGTGAGCGCCTCACCGTTGACCGTGAGCACGCGCATGCCCGGCTCGATACCCACATCCCACGCGGGCGATTCGGGACGCACGTTCTTTACGAGCGCGCCCTCACCCGGCTCGGGGTCGCGGCTGCGCCCGTAATCGGCCACCTCGGCGGCGTATGCGGGTACGGTCTGGTCCATGGTTAGCGGCAAAGCTCCTTGATGCGCTCGACGGCGCGCTCGATGTGTTCTTGCGGGGTGGAGGCTCCGGCGGTGATGCCGATGTGGTGAGCGTCGGTAAACCACGCGGCTTGGAGCTCAGAAGCTTCCTCGATGTGATACGTGCGCTCGCAGGCGTCTGCGCAAATCTGCGCCAGGCGGCGGGTGTTGCCCGAGTTCTTGCCGCCCACGATGACCATGCAGTCGCAGCGGTTGGCAAGTGTGGCTGCTGCCTGTTGACGCTCACTCGTGGCGGCGCAGATGGTGTTGATCACGCGCAGCTCCTGCACGCGCGGGGTGATAGCAGCCACGACCTCGGCCAAGTTCTGCGCAGTCTGGGTGGTCTGCACAACCAAGCCCACTTTACCCTTGAGCGACAGCGCGTCCGCATCGGCAGCGCAGCTCACGACCTGCGCGTCATCGCCGGCGTGGCCCAGGATGCCCTCGACTTCGGGGTGGCCCGGCTCGCCCACGACGATCACGCGGTAGCCCTCGCGCACCAGGCGCTCGGCCGCCACGTGGACCTTCTTCACGTAGGGGCAGGTGGCGTCGACGACGTTAAGGCCACGCTCGCGAGCGGCATCAATGACCTGCGGCACCACGCCGTGGGCGCGGATGATCACAGTGCCCGACGTGGCGTCGTCCAAGGTGTCGGCCAGACCGACGCCTGCCTCGGCGAGCTCGCGTACCACGATCGGGTTATGGATGAGCGGACCCAAGGTATGGACCTGAGTGCACTCCCCTGCCTGCGGCGCAGCGGCCAGCGCCATATCGAGCGCACGCTGTACGCCGTAGCAGGTGCCGGCGTGGGCAGCGATTTCGATAGTGGGGGCGTCTGCCTTGCCGGGCACAGCCTCGGCGGTGTTCATGACTTCCTCGTCCATGGCTAGAACCTGCCCGGGTGCTCGGCGCACAGGTCATCACGCATGGCGTAGACGCGACTCATGGCTTCGGACTCAAACCAGGCTAGGCGCTCCTTGCGCTTGAGCTCGGCAGGCGCGTCGGAAAGCGAAATTGACTTGCCGGCGCGGATCCAGCACTTTTTGGGGCGCATGATCTTTTTGCCCGCAGGCGTAATATCGGACCAGCCGCAGATGGCGAGCGGGTTGACGGGTGCCTTACCCATCTGGGCGATGAGCGCAAAGCCGCCGTGGACCTCGGGCTTGATCTCGCGCGAGCGGATGCGCGTACCCTCGGGGAAGATCAGGACGTCCTCGCCGCGTTGCAGCGCATGCTGGGCGGCGCGCAGGCACTTCATATCGGCAGTACCACGCTCCACGGGGATGCCGCCAACGCGGCTAAAGGCCCAGCGCACAATCTTGCTCTTGGCGAACTCGGACTTAAAGATGGGACGAATGCGGCGCCCCCCAAAGAACAGCGCCGTCTCCACGGCCAAGAGCTCGGCCATCGAGGTGTGGTTGCAGATGACCACGCTGCCGCGGCCGTCCTGGCGCTCAAAAAGCAGATCGGCATCTTCGACCTTCCAACGCCACATGAGCTTGGAGAAGGCCCAAAGGATGGCCATGACTACGACGACGGTACCGCGGATGAGCGCCGGGAACTCGGCGTAGGGGGCGTTGTAATAGTCCTCGGGCGTCTGCTTAAACAGGCGCATGGGCTACCTCCTTTGGTTGATGAGGCCCTCGATAATGCGGACGACCTCGTCGATGGTATGGGCGGTGGAGTCGACGTGCACGGCGTCCTCGGCGGGAACGAGCGGCGCGACCTCGCGGCTGCTGTCGAGTTTATCGCGCTGTTTGAGGGCGTCGAGGGTCTCGTCGACCTCGGCCTCGAGCTGCTCGGTGGTGAGCGGCTGGGCGTCGTTCTGGTGGCGCTGCAGCACGCGGCGGCGGGCGCGCTCGCGCGGGTCAGCGGTCAGGAAGACCTTGACTTGCGCGTTGGGGAACACGACGGTTCCGATGTCGCGACCCTCGGCCACGATATCGCGGTCCTCTGCGGCGCGGCGCTGATGGATGAGCATGGCCGCGCGCACGCCCGGGTAGGCCGAGACCTTGGACACGTTGGCTTCGACCTGCGGGGTGCGAATGGCAGCCGAGGCGTCCTTGCCGTCAATGGTCAGGCGCGTGTCTTCGCCAGTTCCGTTGGTAAAGCGGATTTCGATCTGCTCGGCGAGGGCGTCGATGGCCGCCTCGTCGTCCAGGTCGATGCCGCGGTCGAGCGCGGCGAACGTGACGGCGCGATACATGGCTCCCGTATCGAGCTTGTTAAAGCCCAGCTGGCGGGCGATCTCCTTGGCGATGGTGGACTTGCCGGAACCGGCGGGGCCGTCGATGGCGACGATCATGCAATGCTTCCTTTCGGTGGTTGACGTGCTGGTATGGTTCGCGGGCGTTGGGGCGCGGCGGGTTGCCTAGCCTGTGTAGCGCTCGCGGTAGGTGTTGCGCTTGGGTGCGGAGCCGTGGCTGCCGTGGTGACGCGTGCGGCTGGCGGGCGTGTCTTGGGGCTTGCCGCCGTTGCGCTTGGCGCTCGCCTGCTTGGGCGGGATGCCGCCGCTTTTAAGGATCTGCACCTCGCGGTCGGTGAGCTCGCGCCACGAGCCCTTGGCCACGCCCTCGAGCTCAAGGCCGGCAAAGTTGCAGCGGTGCAGGCGGATCACAGGATGGTGAATCTTGCCCAGCATGCGCTTGACCTGGTTTTTACGACCCTCGCGGATTATGACCTCCACGGCGGTGGTGCCGGGTTTGACGCCCTGGGGAGCTACGGCCTCGGCCTCGCGCGCGTTGATGACGCGGCAGATCGCCGGCTGGCACAGGCCGTCGTCGAGCTCGATGCCGCTGCGGAGTGGTTCCAAGTCGCGGTCGGACAGCCGTCCGTCCACGAGCGCCTGGTAGGTCTTGTAGACGTGCTTGCTGGGGTGCAGCAGATCCTGCGACATGTCGCCGTCGGTGGTAAAGAGCAAAAGGCCCGTGGTGTCGCGGTCCAGGCGGCCCACTGGAAACAGGCCCGGAAAGCGGTCGCGCGGGACCAGGTCGGCCACGCAAGGGCGCTCCTGCGGGTCGCTCATGGTGGTGAGGTAGCCGGTCGGCTTGTAGAGCATCAAGTACACGGCGCCCTGGTTGAGCTTGACGGGCATGCCGTCGACCTCGATGTGATCGTGGTCGACATCGACCTTGGTGCCCAGCTCGGTCGCGACCTCGCCGTTGACGGTCACTCGGCCGGCGGTCATCAGGTCCTCCGAGCCGCGGCGGCTTGCCATGCCCGCGCGCGCCAAAAAGCGCTGCAGGCGCATCGTGTGCGGGTAGACGGGCTGGGCGTTGGTTGCGGGTACTGCGTTGCCCATGGCGCGCGTCTCCTCTACTTCGTTAGTCCTCGTCATGCATATCCTCCGAGGTTTCGTCGATGACCAGCGTATCCTCGTCCTCGACTGCCGCAACATCGGTATCGAGCAGTTCGCGCTCTTCGTCCAGGTCCTCGGCCTGTTCCTCGAGTGTGGACTGAATACTACGGCCGCTCAGACGCTCGCGGATAAACTGACGCGACTGCTCGTCGGGGGCAAATTGCTCCAGATCGGGCAGGTCGCGGGTGGAACGCAGACCGAACTTTTCCAAGAAGGCGTTGGTCGTGCCGTAGATGATGGCTTGACCGCGCTGGGGGTCACGGCCGAGCTCGCGCACCAGACCCTTGTCGACGAGCGACGCGATGACGCCGTCGGAGTTGACGCCGCGGATGCCCTTGACCACCTCGCGCGTAACGGGCTGGTGGTATGCGATGACGGCAAGGGTTTCGAGCGCCGCCTGCGACAACTTTTGCGTATCCCAGCTCAGCACGTAAGCCTCGACCACATCGTGGTAGGCGGGGTGCGTAAACAGGCGCCAGCCGCCGGCGACCTCGCGCAGCTGAAAGCCACGGTTGGCCTCCTCGTACTCAACCTTGAGCTCGGCGAGCAGCGACGCGCACTCGCCGGGGGCGATATCCAGTGCGCCGGCCAGCGCGGGCGCACTCACCGGGTCGCTCGACACCAGCAGCAGTGCCTCGAGGGCGCCTTTGAGGTTGTTTGCCTCCAGCGTGGAAAGGGTTGACATGGTTGCGGCTCCTATTCGGTGAGCTCGGGGCCCTCGCCGGGCACGTATGCCTCGGCGCCCTCGACGCGGTTGATTTGAATGGTTCCAAAGATCTCGTCCTGGCTCAGCGTGAGCGAGCCGCGCTTGGCGAGCTCGAGCATGGCCAGGAAGGTGACGACGAGCTGCTCGGTGGTGGCGTCGCCGTCCAACAGCTCGCGGAAGGTGCAGGTTTGGTGCGCCATGGTAAAGCGGTCGACCGAGGCCACGGTCAGGTCGAGCGGCACGCGATGGGGTGCCACGTGCTCGGCCTCCAGCAAAAAGGTCTGTCGCTTGCCGTCCAGGTCGGCACAGATGACAGCCAGGCCGCGCAGGGTGATGCCGGCTAGATAGTCGGGCATGAGGCCCAAGAACTCGGGATCGGGGCCAGCCACACGCGGGTGCATGCGGCTTTCGGCCTGCATGCGGGCACCGAGGGCTGCCGCCGCGCCCTTAAACTGCTTGTAGGCGATCAGGCGCTGGATCAGGACCTCGCGTAGGGCGTCGCCGTCGAGCGCACTGAGTTCTTCGAGGTCTTCGTCGTCCTCGTCATCGTCGATGGTTTTGCTGGGAGTCTCCTGCGGCACCAGCGAGGCGGCCTTGATGTCCAAAAGGGTCGCCGCAACCAGCAAAAAGTCGCTCGCCACGTCCAGGTCCAGCGCCTCGATGCGCTCGGCCTCGGCCAGGTATTGCTCGGCCACCTCGCTAATGGAGATGGCGCCGATATCTACTTTTTGGCGGGTTACCAGCTGCAGGAGCAGGTCGAACGGTCCGCTGTAGACCTGCGTCGACACGCGATACGACATTTTCGACCTCCTTTGACGGCGCCTTCGCGGCGCGGTTTGGGTGCATGTTGCGACCGTTTTGCACGGTCGACCTGTAAGTTTACCCTAGATGCCGGCGATTGCGAAGTTGAGCAGATGGTCCGCCAGCGGATACACGGTAACGTCGAAATACCGTCCGATCACGTCGATGCCGGTCCACATGGGCAGCAGGTACAGCACGATGATAAGGATCGGCATTGCGTATTGCTGCAGGTGATAGTAGTTGGCGAGCGCCTTGCCTTTGAGGAAGGGCACGATGATTGACGAGCCGTCGAGCGGCGGGATCGGGATGAGGTTAAAGAACGCGAGTGACAGATTGACTACGATGAACGTGACGCCGAAGTTCATGATCTGCGATGCCACGGCAAAGGACATGCTGGTGTAGAGGTTGCCGTATGCCGCGCGCATGAGAGCCGCGGCCAGGCACGCGAGCGCGATGTTCGATGCAGGGCCGGCCACGCTCACCAGGAGCTCGTCGCGCTTGGGGTGCTTGAGGTTGTTGAGGTAGACGGGCACCGGCTTGGCGAAGGCAAATACCGGACCGCCGGCCGCGAGCATAAACAGCGGCAGGATGATGGTGCCAAACGGGTCGATATGGTTGAGCGGGTTGAGTGACACGCGCCCGCGCGATCGGGCCGTCTTGTCGCCGAGCGCCCAGGCCGCGGCGGCGTGTGCACTCTCGTGGATCACGATGCCAATGATGACGGCGATGGCGCTCGCGAGCAGGTTCATGAAGTAGCTGCTGGACATGGCGCTCCCCTAGCGGACGCGGCGCGAGGCGCGCGTGAGCAGGTAGTCAATTACAAACAGGATCACAGCGACGATGGCGTAATCCAGACGGAACACGCCACCAAAGGGCGAGGTGATGACGCCGTAGCCGGCGATGGCACTCGGCAGCGCGCGCGAAAGCTCAACGACAAAGCCGACGATCTGCAGCTTGGCGGTCAGGCCGCTAAAGCACAGCAGCACGGTCATCGCGCTCATAAAGATGCCGCAGATGCGACACGCGATGGCGATTATGCTCATCGCCACGGCAGCGGCCTTACGAGAGTTCACGCGCGGTCTCCTCTTCGATCTGGGTGGAAAGCTCCAACCATTCGTCCTCGAGCTTGGGAAGCTCTTGCTTAAGGCCGTTATATTCCCCCAGCGCGGCGTTGAACTTATCCTGATCGGCATAAAGCTCTTCGCTGGCCATCAATTCCATAAGCTCGTCATAGCGGGCACGCTTTTTGTCAAGCTCTGTCTCGATTTTCTTGAGCTGGTTGCGCACGCCCTTGAGCTTTTTGTTGAGCGCAGCACGGGCCTGGGCCTCGGCACGCTTTTGCTCCTTGGTCTTTTTGCCCTCGGCAGGCTTTGGTGCGGCGGCGGGCGCATCGGGCTGGATCGCGGTGACCTTGGCGGACTTGGCCGTGGCCGGCGCACTCTCCCCTGCCGCCTCGGCAGCGGCGCGGGCTGCGAGGTCCTCGCGCTTGTAGAGGTAGTAGTCGTAGTCGCCGTCATAGACCGTGACCTTACCATCACGGATGTCGATGATGCGATTGGCCACGGCACGTACCAGGTGCTCGTCGTGGCTGATCAGCACGATGGTGCCGGGGAAGTTTTGCAGGGCGTTCTCGAGCATGTCCACCGAGTCGATGTCCAGGTGGTTGGTGGGCTCGTCCAGGCACAGGAGCGCCTCGGGGGCCACAAGCATCTTGGCCAGTGCCAGACGCGCCTTTTCGCCGCCGGAGAGGACGCGGACCTGCTTCTCGATGGAATCGTTGTCGCTAAACAGGAAGGCGCCCAGCAGGCTGCGCTGCTGCGGCACGGTCCACTTGGGCGTGACGGTGTCGATTTCTTGCAGGACGGTATTGGACTCGGTCATGCCCTCGAGTGCGTGCTGGGCGTAGTAGGCCACGCCCACGTTGGTGCCCAGGTCCCGGGTGCCGGTGGTGGGCGGCTCCAGGCCGGCGAGGATCTTCATGAGGGTGGACTTGCCGGCGCCGTTGGGACCGACGAGCGCCACGTGCTCGCCGCGGTAGAGCTTGAGGTCGATTTCGCTGTAGATATGCTTGTCGCCGTAGGACTTGGATACACCCTCGAGGCCCACAACCATGTCGCCCGAGCGCGGCGGGTCGGGGAACTTAAAGTCGATGTGCTTGTGGCCCTCGGGCAGGATGACGAGCTCCTTTTTGATTTGCTCGATCTTGCGGATGCGCTCCTGCGCCTGGGCGGCCTTGGTGGGCTTGTAGCGGAACTTGTCGACGAAGACCTGCATATGGGCGATATCGCGCTCCTGGGCAGCACGCTTGGCGCGCATCTGTTCCAAATTGTCCTCGCGCTGCTTGAGGTAGCTGCTGTAGTTGCCGGTGTAGGTGGTCACGCGGCGGTTTTCGAGCGCGGCGACGTGGTCGACGCAGGCGTCCATGAAGGCGCGGTCATGGCTAACGATGAGTACGGCGCCGTCGTAGTTG
>ENA-OQDL01000192-OQDL01000192.1-human-gut-metagenome-genome-assembly--contig:-NODE-192-length-41168-cov-6.207719_pt1 | contig 41168 bp, 36 predicted proteins | sample MGYA00242782_ERZ504609 | MGnify/ENA primary metagenome ERZ504609 (study PRJEB26092, sample SAMD00036320) | human gut metagenome | host: Homo sapiens | study: EMG produced TPA metagenomics assembly of... | reverse complement strand
AGCTTCTGCCGTGGATGCCGAGCACGATGGAGATCCATGCTGCCAGTGAGCTCTGCATCGTCATCGGGATCAGCAGCGTGTTGATGCTGTTTTCATATTCGAGCTGGAACGCCTGGTCCATCAGCTCGTACATGTTGGGAGCGCCGACGCCCATGTATACTCTGGTATCGTCATCAGGCGTTTCGATGCCCGCGTCAGCGAGCGCTTTGAGCGCTGAAAAGCACGCAGTGCAGGCGCTCTTTGAGCCTCTGCGTTTCACCTGCTTGAGTTTCTTTGCATATTCCGAATCGTCGAACTCAGGATACGGTATGTAAAATCTGCTGTGCAGCTTTTCCTTTGCGGGGTTGTCTTTCACGATCTCGTGGAGGTCGACTTTTCTGTCGCAGAGATTGCGGAAGACTTCGCTGTGCTCCGTTCCGGCCGAGCATATCGCGGACATGCCTGTTATCACGACTCTACGCATCGGCTGCTCTCCCCTTTATCTCGTCGATCTTTTCAACGATGTCGCTGATAGTACGCACGTTTGACAGATCGTCGTTGCTGAAAACTATGTCGAATGCCTTTTCGATGTCTCCGACGATCAGAACCTTGTCGAGTGAGTCGACGTGAAGGTCTGCCGCCAGATCGAGATCAGGCGTGATGGTGATGTCCGGGTCAAGCTCGCTGCCCAGCTCCTCTTTGATGATTTCGATTATCTTTTCGATGTTGTCCATTTCGTAAATCCTCCTGTGCTTGTCTTATATTATCTTTACTACCATCCGTCCGGTTGCGCCTTTGTCTTCGTGAAGCAGCTTGTGTGCGAGCGGGATCTCGTCCCATGAGAAGACCTGGCCGACCGGCTGTCTGATATTGTTTTTCACGATGAAGTCGACGAATCTGTCGTAGTCCTCCGGCGTCGCGGAATGACTGCCCTGCAGCCTTTTCTGTCCGAGCCACAGGAAACGCAGATCGAGATTCGTCCAGTATGAAGACGTCGCGCCGCATATCACGACCATGCCGTTGTTGTCGCATACGAATATCGACGTTGGCATCGTGTCAGCCCCGGGGTTGCTCGATGACGATTGCCGGATCCTTGCGCACGCCTGCAGCTTTCCATATGGATTTCCTGAATTTCATCGCCTCGTACAGCCATTTGCGCTGGACGTCCGGATCGGTATAATCCGCGATGCTGCCCCAGTGCGTGAAGTTTTTTCTGTTTATGTATCCGCGGGCGCCGATCGATTCGCAGAATTCTCCGCGTTCATCGCTCGAAACTACAGCGACAGGGATGCCGCCCATAGCGTCGACGAGCGGGATCGCGATGCTGCCTACAGCTCCCGCGCCGCCGTATACCAGCACGATGTCGCCTTCTTTGATCCGGTTGCCTTCCCAGTGCGTGAGCATCCTGTATACTGCAACGCCTGCAGCTGTAAAGGATGCAGCTTCTGCCATGTTGAGCGTCGGCGGGATCTTGTGGCACTGCTTGGTCATCACTTTGCTGAACTGTGCGAAAGAGCCCCAGTTCCCTTCGTATCCCCATACTCTGAATGTCGGACTGTTCACGGGATCGGCTCCGGCCCGGATCAGCGGACAGCCGTCATCGTACTGCGCCGCACCGACAGTCACGTAGTCACCGATCTGAAATTCAGTGACGTTCTTTCCGATGTCGTAGACGATGCCGGACGCCTCGGAGCCGCAGATGTGAAAATCCTCGTGCGGATCCGAAAGTTGCCGTTTTCATTTATCACGTTTTTGGGCTTTCCGAGCGCGGCCCAGATGCCGTTGTGGTTGACGCCTGCGTAAAAACTTCGCGACGATGATCTCGTCATCGCCTGGTTCAGGCACGGGAACGATCTCTTCTCTGAATGCAGTCGCCGGATCTCCGAGACGTTCATTTCGCAGCGTCCAGGCGTGCATTTTTTCGGGAAGCGTTCCGAGCTCAGGCAGAGTGCCCACGTCAAAAAGCTTGGATGTTCTGGTTACCAATTATGTTTCCTCCTGCAATGACGCTGAGGTGTAAATAAAAAATGTTTGCCTCAGCTAACTAACGTTTTAAAAGTATACCCCATACTTTTCAGGTTGTCAATCAAATAGTGAAACGATTCGCACTATTCGCCGGCGGCCTGCCAGAAGCCGTGATACGTGCCGCGCCTGCTCATCAGTTCGTCGTGAGTGCCGTGTTTCGGCGATGCGGCCGTTCTCGAGAACGTAGATGCGGTCGCACTGCATGACCGTGGAAAGCCTGTGTGCGATGATCACTGAGGTCATGCCTTCTGGAAGGCTCATGATGCTGTCGCTGACGGCTTTTTCGGTTACGGTGTCGAGACTGCTTGTCGCCTCGTCAAGTATCAGTATGTCAGGATCCTTTACAACCGCCCTGGCAATTGTAAGACGCTGCTTCTGACCGCCTGATAAGTTCTTGCCGCCCTGCTCTATCATATAGTCAAGGCCTCCCTCTTTGCCCTTTACAACCTCTGTCGCCTGTGCTATATCGAGTGCCTTCCACATTTCCTCCTCTGTGGCATCATTTTTGCCCCAGCGCAGGTTGTCGGCTATCGTTCCTGCAAAAAGCACTGCCTTTTGCATTACAACACCGATTTTATCTCGAAGCTGCACTGCATCGTAGTCATTTATATCATTTCCCTGAATCCTTATAGTACCCTTTGTGGCATCATAAAACCTCGGGATAAGGTTTACAAGGCTTGATTTTCCTGAACCTGTACCACCAATTATTCCGATTGTCTGCCCCTTTTGCACTGTAAAGCTTATATCTGTGAGTGTCTCATCGGCCGCTCCCTCATAGGTCATGCAGACATGGTCAAACTCAACCTCAGGTGCGCCGTCCTTTGCACCAATGAGCTTAGGATTTTTCTCAGGAAGCTTTGATGGAATAGAAAGCACATCCGCTATACGATTACCGCACGCCACTGCCTTTGTCACCTGTACGATGAGGTTTGCAAGCTTTATCAGCTCGACAAGTATCTGTGACATGTAGTTTACAAGTGCCACAACCTCACCCTGTGTGAGGATTCCTGCGTATACCTGCTTGCCGCCTGATACGATAACTGCGATTGTTGCGATATTTATAATGATAAATGTCAGAGGATTGGTGAGTGCTGAGATTCGTCCTACAACCTGCTGCATATTGGTTAAAAATTCGTTGTCCCTGTTGAAGCTGTCAATCTCATCATTTTGCTTATTGAAAGCTCTTATAACCCTGGTTCCCTCTAAATTCTCCCTGGTGTGTGAAAGCACTGTGTCAAGAGAGCTCTGCACCTTTTTGTAAAGCGGAAGGCTTGCAACCATAACTGAGAATACCACTATTGAAAGCAGAGGTATAGTAACAACAAAAACCATTGCCGCTCTTACATTTACTGTAAAAGCCATCGCCATAGCTCCGAATACAATAAATGGCGAGCGAAGGAAGAGTCGAAGTACCAGATTGACTCCTGACTGCACCTGGTTTATATCGCTTGTCATCCTCGTGATAAGTGTCGATGTGCCCACTGTATCCATCTTTGAGAATGACAGTGACTCTATCTTTTCAAACAATATATGGCGAAGCTTTGTAGAAAAACCAACTGCCGCCTTTGCCGCAAAATACTGTGCTGTGACCGAGCTTACCAGACCAACTGCCGCAAGCAGCACCAGCACACCTCCCATCTTCCATATATATGGCTTGTCCGAAGCCGTAATTCCGTTATCAATGATTGCCGCCATGACAAGCGGTACTATAAGCTCAAAGGATGCTTCCAGCAGCTTAAATAACGGAGCACAGATGCATTCCTTTTTGTACTCCTTCAAATATTTTAATATCTGTTTCATCTTTTCCCCTTTCAGATTTTATGTCGCCGATTACAGCTTCACTATTATAGATGATTTTTCTCATATATACAAGAAAAACGATACACTAAAAAACCAGTACCCTGCGGTACTGGTTTCATATATCAGCTCTTATGTATATGCTTCTTGATCGCTTCAAAGCTCTCAGGACTGATGACATGCTCTATACGGCATGCGTCCTCTGCTGCAATCTCCTTATCAACACCAAGCTTCTCAAGACACTCTGACAAAAGCTCATGTCTTTCGTATATCATCTCTGCTATCTGTCTTCCTGACTCTGTGAGTGTGATAAATCCTGCATCACTAACTGTGATATTGTTCTTCTCTCTAAGGTTTTTCATGGCTATACTCACGCTGGATTTCTTATATCCAAGCTCATTTGCTATATCAACTGAGCGTACCACAGGAAGCTTCTTGCTGAGAATAAGTATGGTCTCTAAATAGTTTTCTGATGATTCATTGTTTCGCATTTCGAATACCCCCGTGAGTTTATTTTCGTTCGTTTTAATTCAGTTATATTATTATAACATACATTTTATTGTTTGCAAAACTTTTCTTTTTGATTTGTACGCGATTTATAAAAATCCAAAAAAATATCAAAATCCCATATTTGTTATTGACTTCTAATTCATGTTAGTGTATGCTAACTATTGAATCAGAAACCAAACGTATGCATGATATATTTCTAAATCTTGTATGCCATAAATGTTTAATTATATCAGATAAGACCGGCCGATCACCGGTCTTATTTATTTTAAAAAATGTACATATTCAGCTTAAACGAGAGCTCTTTTTTAACCTTTCCAGACCTTCCATAAGCACTGCCCCGGGGCATGCGATATTCAATCTCACAAAGTAGCGTCCATTGCCTCCAAACTCAGCTCCCTCCGACAGATAAAGTCCTGTTTTTTCGCGAATCATCTGCGTAAATGCCACAGAATCATCTGTGAGTGCACTGCAGTCAAGCCACATGAGGTATGTCGCATCGGCATCCACTACATGTATCTGCGGCAGATTTTCTGCCACGAAGTCACAGACTGTTTTGCGGTTTTCCCAGAGATATTTTCTGAGCTCCTCAAGCCACGGCTCACCCTTTGTGAATGCCGCAACTGCTGCCGTGATGGCAAATGCGTTTGGCTCCGCCACCTCGTCTGTATTTAATGCGCGCCATACCTTGTGACGCAAAAATTTATTTGGCACCATCACTGCCGCAGTCTGTAAGCCAGCCATATTAAAGCACTTGGTCGGTGCAATACAGGTGATGCTTATATCGGCGCAGTCCTCTGATGCTGCCGCAAACGGCACGTATGATTTTCCCGGTGCTGTGATGTCGCAGTGTATCTCGTCTGATATAACCGTCACATTGTACTTCCTGCAGAGTGCACCTATTTTCGCAAGCTCATCCTTTGTCCAGATGATACCGCACGGATTGTGAGGGTTGCAAAATATCATAAGCGAGGTCTGTGGATTGGAAAGGTCATGCTCCAACCTGTCATAGTCCACAAAATATCTGCCGTTTTCGTATCCAAGCGGGCTTTCCTGCACATTTACGCCGTTATTAAATATGGAATTAAAAAATATATTGTATACCGGTGTCATGATAAGCACATTTTCGCCAGGTGTTGTGAGCTTTCGCACTGTAGATGATATGGCCGGTACGACCCCTGTGCAAAAAATCAGGCTGTCTCTTTCGATTTTAAGCCCATGGCGTCTGTCCCACCACGAAATATACGCATCATTCCACTCATCCGGAATGATGGAATAGCCAAACACTCCGTGAGAAACACGCTCTGATATTGCATCTATTATCTGGGGAGCTGTCTTAAAATCCATATCTGCTACCCACATCGGGAGCTCATTTTCTGCCACATCCCACTTTAGTGAGCCTGTATTTCTTCTGTCTACAACGGTGTCAAAATCATACATAGATTATTTTCCCTCACATATTATCTTAGTCTTTGATGGGTCAACTCTGTCCTTTTCGATAGTCAGTGTGCCAATCTCCTTTGCCCTTATCACTCCGCTTGTCGGATTTAAAACACTGTCCACCTTACTGCAAATCTCTGCATCTACCGAAGAATACTCAAATGCCAATGTAGTGTTTATGAGCTTACAGTTTTTCATAACGAGGTTGTCGATGTAGCAAAGCCCCTGCAAGCTCTCGATTGTGCAGTTTATAAGTGTCAGATTCTTTGCGTTCCAGCCAAGGTATTCACCTGTAATAAATGAATCATAGACTGTGACATTTTCCGTATTCCAGAAGGCATCCTTTGAGATAAGCTTTGAATCGTGCACCTCTACATTTCTTGAGCCGTCAAACGAATAGTTGCCGACCAGCTGGAAATTCTTCATGATAAGATTATTTGTATTCATGCCAAAATAATCTCCCTTTGCCGAGACATTCTCGATATCGACATGATCACAGCTCCAGAGTGTCTCCTGGGCATTTGGAAATGTCACATTTTTAAGCTTTAGGTTATTGCAGCGCCTGAAGTTCTTAGGTGCCTCAACTATTGAATCAGTGACAGAGATATTGTCAGTATACCAGACACCTGCACGCGCCATGTCAAACCATGTACAGTCCTTTACAGCTATGTCACTACAGTACCATAGCGGATATTTCCATCTAAAAAAACAGCCTGTCAGGCTAATGCCATGGCTCTCCTTAAGAGGTGACTCTCCGTCATCAAAAATTGTATCATATATATCCAGATCGTTACTTGCAAACAGGGCTCTTTCGCCTGTCAGAAACTCCTGATGGATTTGTTTTCTTTCGCTCATTATATATACTCCTTTTTCCCGGTAATTCTAAATAGTTATCTGCCATAAAATCAAATAACCGCCGAGCACATAATATATGCAGCCCGACAGTTATCATTATACCCCAAACCATACTGAATTTATAGTATTTTATATAAGTTTAATATTACAAAATTAATATTAAGAGCCTGATATTTACAGCTCAAGCCCGTCAAGTATGCTCTTAAGTGCATCAGCAGACTCCTTGAGCTTTAAAGCTTCCTCACCGTTTAACTCGATTGGGATATCGCTCTCCACTCCGTTTGCTCCAACGATTGCAGGCATTGAGAGAACCACACCGTCGATGCCGTACTGTCCGTGCATCATGTGTGAAACAGGAAGAATAGACTTCTCATCACGCATGATTACCTCGCAGATACGTCTGACCGACATAGCGATACCATAATATGTCGCATGCTTTCTGTTAATTATCTCGTAAGCACTGTTCTTTACGTTTGCAGCGATTTCCTCTGTATTCTCCTTGTGCTTGTAGTGACCTCTCATCTCGCACATCTTGTGAAGCTCCACTCCGGAAACATTGGCTGATGACCATGCAACCACCTCACTGTCTCCATGCTCACCTACGATAAATGCATGTACGCTTCGGCTGTCCACCTCAAGGTGCTCTCCAAGCGCGTACTTAAGTCTTGCACTGTCAAGCACGGTACCTGAACCTATGACACGCTCCTCAGGAAGTCCTGAAAGCTTCTGTGCCACCTGTGTTAAAATATCTACAGGGTTTGCAACGATAAGTAAGATTCCACCGAAATTTCTCTTTGCAATCTCCGGAATGATGCTCTTGAAGATTGCAACATTTTTATTTACCAGATCAAGTCTTGTCTCGCCCGGCTTTTGGCCTGCACCTGCAGAAACAACAATGATAGCAGCATCTGCCACATCATCATAACCACCTGCATATATCTTCATAGGTCTGGCAAAAGGAATACCGTGGCTTATATCCATCGCCTCTCCCTCAGCCTTGTCCTTATCAGCGTCAATGAGAACTATCTCAGAAAAAAGACCGCTCTGCATAAGTGCAAAAACTGATGCCGAACCAACGAATCCACATCCGATCATGACAGCCTTTCTTGGGTTTGTCTTAACAACTGCGCTAGTTTTATTGCTCATGTACGTTCCTCTCTTTCTTAAACTATAATTCAAATAGTTGCTTTTTATTATAACTATTCATCCCAAACACAAATTCTCAATATCTGCTTTGTTATCGGTAGTTCTGAATAATTATCTTTATTTATATTATACCCGCATTGTACATATAATCCGTTGTAAAAACAACAAATTACTTGATAAAATACAATCAATAGCCCATTGTTCCCATTTTTATACAATTTTAATGCAGATTTTTACATAAAAAGTACAGTAATAAAAAGCAAACCGGACCAATACAGCTGAATGAATTGTCATTTAGCATATTGATCCGGTTATATTAAAATGCTGTATCCGCTTATTTTGTGCTTGAATTTCTGTACTCAAGCGGTGTCATTCCATACAGCTTCTTGAACTGTCTGTTAAAATGCTCCACGTTCTGATATCCTGCCTCGATTGCGATATTCTCAACAGTTGTGATGCTGTTTCTCAGCAGTGTACGTGCCTTCTTCATCTTGGCATTGGTGACCAGCTCCCCGAAAGTCTTGCCTGATTTCTCCTTTATGTACTTGGAGATATACGGCTCCGTCAGGTTGAACTGTGCAGCCATGTCTGCAAGCGATACTGTCTTGTAGTTGGCCTGGATGAAGTTGAGCATTGCAATATAGCGCTCATCCTTCACGTGACTGTCAGCCTTGGTGGCAAGGTAATGGTTTACCGCAACAACAAGCGCTCCGATTGATGCCTTGATGATATCCTCATCCACACCTGCGCCCCAGAACATACTGCCGTCAACTGTGATACCCACATACGCCATAGCCTTTGATGAAGATCCGTGTGAAAGCGAATGCTCCTCGTATACAGTGAGCTCAAAGCTGATATCAAAATACTGCTTAATTATATTGCTGACTGCATCGAGACGGCCGTTTCCATTGGCATCTACCTTTCTGGTACTGTCATTGTGTAAAATAACTGCCTCTGCGAAAATGCCGTTTACCTGCTTAAAGTGGCACTCCGGTATAGTGAAATATGGATGAAAATCCACATAATTGTCTGTAAAGATACTGTGTACCCACTCAGGTGAAAGCTCCTTGTGCTCCTCGTCCGATACCTGCTTGACCATGTATCCGACCTGCTCTCTCATCTGCTGTGGCACATTGATACCGAAGCTCTGCTTAAGGATATATGCCACTCCGCCCTTTCCTGACTGGCTGTTGATACGGATAACATCAGCCTCGTATGTCCTGCCGACATCCTTTGGATCTATAGGCAGATACGGAACCGTCCACTTATCAAGCTTCTTTTCCTCTCTCCATGCCATGCCCTTTGAGATTGCATCCTGATGTGAGCCTGAAAAAGCAGAAAAAACAAGGTCTCCCGCATATGGCTGTCTCTCGCCTACCTTCATTCTGGTAAATGTCTCATACTTCTCCCTGATCTCAGGCAGATTTGAAAAATCAAGCTGTGGATCCACTCCGTGTGAGTAAAGATTCATGGCAAGTGTCACGATATCTACATTTCCTGTTCTCTCACCGTTTCCAAACAGCGTACCCTCTATCTCCTCAGCTCCTGCAAGCACACCAAGCTCTGATGTGGCAACACCGCAGCCTCTGTCATTATGAGGATGTAAGCAAAGCACTACTCCGTCTCTGTACTTGAGGTGCTTGTTGATATACTCTATCTGTGTGGCAAAAACATGTGGCATAGCATTCTCTACTGTGGTAGGGATATTGATGATGGCCTTATTATCAGCCTTTGGCTGCCATACATCAAGCACAGCGTTGCACACATCAACCGCATAATCCACCTCAGTGCCCGAAAAACTCTCCGGTGAATACTGGAAACGGAAATTACCGTCAGTCTCTGCTGCAAGGTCTCTCAGTAAAACAGCTCCGTCAACTGCAAGCTGCTTTATCTCTTCCTTTGACTTCTTAAACACCTGCTCACGCTGTGCAACAGATGTGGAATTGTACAGATGTACAACTGCTCTCGGTGCTCCCTCAAGTGCCTTGAAGGTCTTCTTGATGATATGCTCTCTGGCCTGTGTCAGCACATGTATAGTGACATCATCAGGAATCATATCCCTCTCAATAAGAGCTCTCGTGAAATTGAACTCTGTCTCAGAGGCTGCCGGGAAACCTACCTCGATTTCCTTAAAGCCTATATCTACAAGCATCTTAAAGAAGTCAAGCTTCTCCTCAAGACTCATCGGCTCGATCAGAGCCTGGTTGCCATCACGTAAATCAACCGAACACCACAGTGGTGCTTTATCTATATAATCCTTCTTAACCCAGTCATAAGTGCATTCAGGAGGCAGAAAATAACTGCGCTCGTATTTTTCATATCCTTTCATCTTAAAACCTCTTTTCGTTTGAACTGATATAATTGTAACACATAAGCGCAGTTATTGGAATGATTATATTTAATCACTTTGATTGATGTAATTTAATTTTTTATAAAAATATAATCAACTTTATTGATTTTGATTATTCTAATCAGATATTTAGACTAAAATATCCGGCTAATCCTCTCTCTTATTACCCCAGAAAAACAATGCAACTGTTCCCGGACCTGTGTGGCTTCCTATAGTCGTACCGATATCATTTATCTCTACTTTTCCATTCATCTTAGGGAAGGCAGCCTCTATCAGATCCGCTACGGCTTTAGCATCCTCATAGCATGCAGAATTTGATATATAGACCTTATCCGAATAATCGGCACCATCCTTGCAGAGTGCCTGCATCTTCACAAGCATCTCCTTTATTGCCTTCTTTTTGGTGCGGATTTTCTCACGCACAATAAGCTTTCCCTCATTGCTCACATTCATGAAAGGACAGATATTAAGCACATTTCCCACGAATCCCGCGGTCTTTGAGATACGACCGCCCCTGATAAAAAATGTAAGGTCTGATGAGAAGAACCAGTGATTCACCTCAAGTCTGTGCTCCATGGTCCAATCAGCCAGTGTATCAATATCCATGCCGCTATCCCTAAGGTCAGCGAGCTTATCCATCAAAAGACCAAAGCCTGACGATGCTGCCAGCGAATCAATCACATATATCTTTCTGTCAGGGTATTCCTCCTTAAGAGCCTCCTTTGCAAGCCTCGCCGAGTTGACTGTACCTGATATACCTGAGCTTAGTGTACAGTGAAGCACATCATATCCCTCATCCAGAAACTGCCTGAAGTACTCCATGTACTCCTCCTGATTGATCTGCGAGGTCTTTGTCATGGCACCTGCCTCCATTGCCTTGTAGAAATCCGGCAGTGGCATGGACTGTCCTAAATCATCCATATACTCTTTACCGTCAAGCTCATAGTGAAAGCATGCGTACTTAATATTTCTCTCGAGCATATGCTCCCTGGTAAGATCTGCTGTTGAACAGCAGCTAATCACATAATTTGACATATTATTTTCCTTTACCTTTTGACCTTTTATCATTATATGTAGTCAGATACATATGGTATCTCATGATATAAAATATCGTCAAGCTTTGCAACAGCATCATACGTAGCCTGTATTTTGCCCATCTGCAAAAGCTTCTCAGCACTCTTGTAGCCTAAAAGCAGTGTGGTAAACGTGCCAATAGACATGCTTAGGTGATGCTGTGGCTTTTTGTCGGTGAGAGCACAGTGCCCTTTCTCAAAATCAATGACAAATGTGCCATTGTTCCACGGCAGAAGCTCATCTTCTATCTCGAAGCTAAAGCAGCCGCCCGGGCCATCTGGGTCACAGTTATACTGTGATATAAACTGCGCCACGTCGATGATTCTGCCCATGGCGTATGGTCTTATTGTCTCCTTTATATCACTGTCATCGAGCTCAAAAGCGATTGGCTCGCTGTAATAGTTGTTGCCTCTGACCTCATCAATCATGGAATCGTGCGCATGAATGTACTCCCACAGACCAAGCTGCGCCTCACGGTTTAAGTAGATGAGCTCCTTGATGTGCATGACATCGGAGCTGATAAGATACACCATATAGCCACACGGTTCATCATCCTCGTTATAGTAGATGGCGACCATCGTATCGTCCTCATCCCAGCGGAAGTACTCCTCCCAAGCCAGATTGTTTCTGTACAGACAGCCGTGAGTCTTCGCGGCAAAGTGAGTATGAAGCTTCTTAAACTGCTCGTCATCCCACTGCACACGGCGCACATAGCCCGGCTCCTTAAGCTTTGTAGGAATCTGTCTGTCCTTTATCACATATGTCATCTTGTTTGAGATAATCTCCCAGCCAAGCCCTCTGTAAAGAGGTATGGAGTATGGATACAAAAGGGCAAACGACTTGTTGCTATCGCGCATCCTCGTAAGACTCTTTCTCATAAGCTTCTTCATGATACCATGGCCTGTGTACTCAGGATACGTGCACACACTTGTGACAAAGCCTACCTCGTAGCGCTCACCATATATATTCATATCGAGCGGATATACCGCAAACTGAGCCACAAGCTCCTCTTTTTTGTCTATGATATTGAAGCAGCCAAGCACATCAGCTCTCTCAAGCACCGGAAACTTCGACTGCTTGATTTCATCATCCTTCCAACCGGTCTCGGCAAGATCTGCCTCTGTTACCTGAAAAGCATAACGAAGCAGTGCATTGTATTCCTCCGCATCGTCCTTTGTCAATACTCTTATCTTAAATTCATCTGATTTAAAAGAATGCATAGTGTCCTTTCTCACCTGTCTTTACTGTATGACCATACATATTTTCCGAAATAATCCTAAAAATATAATAGTCCCAAATTCCTAAAAAGTCAATCTTTTGACTCAATAATGATAAATTTACCTCTATGGATATCAATCACTGCATGGTCATCAATTATTTCATTGGATATGCCAAGCGATGTAAATCTGTCAAAGGAATAATCCGTAACAGGATACTTAAATCCTCTAAGGCTCACCTCATTGTCGTCTGTCACTGCTATAAGCGAGACAAACCTGCCATACTGGGCTGATTTTTCAATGGTTACGGGCTTATCCGCCATTCTTATACGGTTGTTTGTATCGATAATGCTGATATCAGTTCCACTTTCCAATCCTATTCCCAAAAGTGAAATATTGCCGAGCACATGGTCTATTCTGCTTCCTGTTGCCCCAAGCACTACTATGCTTCGTGCACCCTCTCTTATGGCAAGTCTTATGGCATACTCTGTATCAGTATCATCCTTTATGGGATTGAGCCTGTGTATCTCGGTCTGTCCCTTTCTCTCAAAAAACTCCAATGCCTTTGTCGTGGCTGAATCGAAATCACCTACAATTATATCAGGCGTGACACCGTTTTCGTACAGGAAATCCATTCCGCTGTCAGCCGCAATTATGGCATCTATTCCGTCAGTCTTTATCTCATTTAAGCCGAATTCCTTATCTATTTTTCCACCACATACAATCAAATACCTCATTTTATCCACCTTCTTATAAATAACATATCCACATTTGCTACAGCCCCGGAAGCATTTCCGTTTTAACCTGCATCTGTTACATCATGATATTCAGAAAACCATTTACATTTTCTTCTATATCTCCGTTAAACACCGCACTTCCCGCAACAATGATATTGGCTCCTGCCGCAAGCAGTGTCTCCACGTTCTCAAGATTAACACCACCGTCCACCTCGATATCCGCCTTATTTGCGGTTTTCTCAAGAAGTGCCTTTAAGTCGCGCACCTTGTCTACAGTGTACGGAATAAGCTTTTGTCCTCCAAAGCCAGGATTTACAGTCATGATAAGCACCATGTCCACCTTAGGAAGCACATACTCTATGGCTGAGAGCGGAGTAGCCGGATTTAATGCTACACCTGCCAGTATGCCCTTTTCCTTTATTGCCTCGATTGTCCTGTCAAGATGCTTACATGCCTCCGCATGGACTGTGATGATATCTGCTCCTGCTGTCGCAAAATCATCTATATATCTGATCGGCTCATCTATCATCAGATGCACATCAAACATACGCTCTGTGCACTTTCTGATTGTCTTTATGACCGGCAGTCCTATTGATATGCTTGGAACGAAGCTGCCGTCCATAACATCTATATGCACATACTGTGCTCCTGCCTCATCAAGCTGCTTAAGCTGCTCTCCGAGTATTGAATAATCCGCTGATAAAATTGATGGTGATAAACAGTTCATGTTTTCCTCCGTTTGATTATGCTTTAAATTAATACTTTTGTCTGTTTTTAAGCTCCTCATATAAAAGCTTATAATTATCATACCGCACCTGCGATATTTTCCCATCTGCAAGAGCTTCCTTCACGCCGCAGTCCGGCTCATTTATATGACTGCAGCCCTGAAACCTGCAATATGGCTCATACTCTACAAACTCCGGATAACATGTCCACAGATCTTCCTTTTCAAAGCCCGGCACATCCATCGAGCTAAAGCCCGGTGTATCCATGATATACGTGCCATCCTTTATCGGGATAATCTCAGAATGTCTGGTCGTATGCTTTCCGCGCTCTATTTTCTCACTTATATGTCCGGTCTCCATCTGCACATCATCCTGCAGACAGTTGATGATAGATGACTTGCCAACTCCCGAGGGACCTGCAACCGTGGTCGTCCTTCCCTCTAAAATGTGCTTTATCTCATCTATGCCCTCACCTGTTTTCGTGCTGGTAAAAAGCACTCTATAGCCAGCCGGCTCGTATATGCTTTTAAGCTCCTGCTGCTCTTTAGGTGTGATTAAGTCCTTTTTGTTGAAGCATATGGTAACCGGGACATGCTGGTACTCCATCATACACAAAAACCTATCAAGCAGGTTGAAATTGGGATCCGGCTTTGCGGATGCAAAAATAACCAGGGCCATGTCTATATTGGACACAGCCGGCCTGATAAGTTCGTTTTTCCGTGGCAGTATACGCTCGACATTGCCTATGTGCTTTTCATCATCGAGGACTGCTATGTCGACTATATCGCCAACCAGCGGCTTTATCTTTTGTTTTCTGAAGGTGCCTTTTGCTTTGCACTCGTAGAGAGTGCCGCCTGTGGCAGTTTCTTTTGCTTCTTTGGTTTCTTCTACGTAGACGTAGTAGAAGCCGGCAATTCCTTTAATAATTTTTCCTGTCATGGTTTTCCTTGTGTGCTTTTGTATTTGCAGGAGTCACGCTTTCGGCGGGGTGCATGCCGCGCTTTGAGGTTGTGTGGGTGGCGGGGGCAGGCATATATTCCTCTTAAAAAATATGAAGCCAGCCCCGGGCTCTCCTACGGACAGGCTATGGCTTGCTCTGCCCTGTTCTTTCCTCGGTAGGTTTATGGCACCCCGGGGCAATTCATATTTTTTTGCTCGGAACACATGCCTGCCCCGCTATCCACAGTCCTTCTCCGCGAGTTCAGGTTTTCGTCCGCGGGTTGGGGTGGTTGGGGTGCGGATAGCACCACTTCGTGGGTGCTATCCGGTGGCTTACTGTACTTCTACTGTTTCTGTCTTTGTCTGAATTTCACCCTCAACTTCATTTCCATCTCCATCCAATGATGGAACTGTATATTTCCATGTTACCGTTAATTTACCGGATGCACAATTCATTGTTCCGGATACTGCAACCTCTGCTGAAGTTACTGTTCCACTTGCGTATGTCTGTCCATCACTTCCTTTTAAGGTATATGAACCATCTACTACCTTTGCATTTTCTATTCCAAGTGACAATGTCTTATTTACGCTCTTTGAAACCTGCTGCTTACCCTTACTGAGTGTAAGTGTGATTGTGGTGCCTGCGGCTACGGTTTCGCCGGATTTGGTCTGGCTGATTACGCTACCGGCTGGTACGGTGTCGCTGTACTGGGAGTCGGCGTAGGTGTACTTGAGGCCTGCTCCTGCGAGGGCGCTTTCTGCCTGTGACTGTGAGGCGCCTACTACGTTTGGCACGGTGATTGGCTTCTGGCCCGGTGAAAGGGTGACTGTTACTGTGCTGCCCTTTGCGGCCTGGTTCTTTGCTGATGGTGACTGTGCTGTTACTACATCTGCTGCTACACTGTTATTGTAATCTCCATACTCGAAGGTGACACTAAAGCCTGCTGACTCGAGTGTACTCTTTGCCGAGCTCTTGGTCTTTCCGATTACACTTGGTATCTTGACCATCTCTGATGTACTATCACCTTTTCCTGCGATAACTACATTAATCTGTGAACCACGCTTTACTGTATCTCCGGCCTTGACATCCTGATCAAGGATTGTGCCGTCCTTTTCATCTGACTGCTTTGTCTCAAATGCAAATACTGTGAGGTCAAGCTTTAAGCGGTCTACTGCCTTCTGAGCATCATCCACTGACATGCCTCTGATGTCAATCATCTGGCCCTCTGTCTCAGTCTGTGTCTCTGACTCTGATTCAGACTCGGTCTGTGTCTGTGACTCTGTCTGCTGTGACTCTGAGTTCTTTTTGCCGCCAAACTTAAACACTCCTGCCACTGAAAGTGCAAGATATATGATAACTATTACAATGATTACGGCTGTTACTATACCCATGATCGTGATTGCTTTATCCATCTTTGGATTTAAAAGCTTGCCGTCATCATCATCGTCATCGTCTTCTTCGTCATCATCGTCGTCTAAGAGTGACTCATCATATTCATCATCATCGTCTTCACCGTCAGCATACTCATCATCATTATCTGCATCGGTATCATCATCGTTTAAGTCCTCTGCGACACCTCTGCCCTCTTTTATCTTGTCAAGCTCATCCGGGCTTATAACCTTGGTCTTGCCACCGTCAACGAGTGGTGCTATTGTGACAAAATCCTCATCAGGATGCGCAAGAGAGCGCCTTATGTCTGTGAGAAGCTCCTCAATAGTCTGGTATCTGCGATCCGGTGTCTTTTGTGTACACTTTAAGATGATTTTCTCAAAGCTGATCGGCAGATCCGGTGCGTAGATGCTTGGCCTTGCAATCTCCTCCTGTAAGTGCTGCAGTGCAACTGCCACTGTGGTGTCACCGTCAAACGGCACACGGCCTGTAACCATCTCAAACATTACGATTCCCAGTGAGTAAATATCACTTCTGCCATCGACGAAGCCGTTTCTTGCCTGCTCCGGAGATGCATAGTGTACTGAGCCCATCACATCTGAGCTTATTGTATTTGAAGATGTAGCCTTTGCAATTCCAAAGTCTGTCACCTTTACCTTGCCATCTGTAGAAATAATGATATTCTGTGGCTTGATATCACGGTGAATGATATTTTTATTGTGAGCGGCCTCTATGCCCCTTGCCACCTGGATTGCAATACTTGCAGACTCCTTGAATGACAGCTGGCCCTTTTTCTCGATATAAGTCTTAAGTGTGATACCCTCGACATACTCCATGACAATGTAGTACAGACCATTCTCGCTGCCTACATCATAGATATTTACGATATTCGGATGCTCAAGTCCTGCTGCTGACTGTGCCTCAGCACGGAACTTGGTCACAAATGAACTATCCTCCGAAAACTCCTGCTTTAAAACCTTTATAGCTACAAAACGGCTCAGTATATGGTCTTTTGCCTTGTATACATCGGACATGCCGCCTGCGCCAACCTTGCTTAGGATCTCATATCGATCCGATAAAAAACTTCCTATCTCTAACATCTGTTATTACCTCGTCTTAAAATGGTTTAATAATCATTACTGTGATATTATCGCGGCCACCGTTTGCATTGGCCATGGCGACAAGCTGTGACGCTGCTGTCTCGATATTATCATTTTGCCTAATAGTATCGCATATTTCTTCATCTCTCACCATATTGGTAAGTCCGTCTGTACACAGAAGAATCCTGTCATCCTCACATAGCTCGACCTCAAAGAAATCTGCCTCCACATGATCTGCTGCCCCGACAGCTCTCGTGATGATATTCTTGTCCGGATGAACTCTCGCCTCGTCAGCATTTATCTCACCCATCCTGACCATCTCATCAACCAGTGAATGATCCCTGGTAATCTGTCTGATCTGCTCTGTGCCACCTACAATATAAAGCCTGCTGTCACCTATATTGGCCACAAAAAGCTTGTTTCCTATAATAGTTCCTATGACCAAGGTGGTACCCATTCCACGCTTAGCTTCATCCCCACGAGACTCAGCCACCAAAAGCTCATTTGCCTTGTTGATAGCCTCTTTGATGATGGATACCGGTTCATCCCCGGCATTTCTCGATACCGATGCAACCACACGCTCTATAGTGTATCTGGAAGCATAGTCACCGGCTTTGTGTCCTCCCATTCCATCTGCTACGATGAAAAGATTCGGAAGATTTCCTACTGCAGTGTCAGACGAGAAATAAAAATCCTGATTCATCTCACGAATAGCACCTGCATCCGTAATGGAAAACGTCTTCATCTAGTTTATTCCTCTCTCCTTATCTATATGCTTCTTGCGAAGCTGTCCACAGGCACCGTCTATATCTCTGCCCATTTCCCTTCTAATAGTAACATTAATTCCGTTTTTTTTCCAAGCCTATTTTTAAAAGCCTCTATAACACCCTTGTTGGACTGCACGTAGTCGCGCTCCTTTATCGGGTTTACCGGAATCAGATTTATATGGCAGTTCATGCCATGTACGAGTGCCGAAAGCTCTGCTGCATCCTCGGCTGTATCGTTCACTCCGCCTACCAGGCTATACTCAAAGGTGACTCTGCGGCCGGTCTGTGCAAAATAATATTTACATGCATCGACCACATCATGTATATCATAGCTGTTTGCAACCGGCATGAGAGCTTTTCTCTTTTCCTGGTTGGAGGCATGCAGTGAAAGCGCCAGCGTGATAGAAAGCTTTTCATCTGCAAGCTGTTTCATGCGCGGTACGAGACCACATGTGGAAACTGTCAGATTGCGCTGGCTGATATTGATACCGTTTTCATCAGTAAGAAGCTCTATAAAGCGCAGCAGATTGTCGTAATTGTCAAGTGGCTCGCCTGTGCCCATGACAACCACATTTGATATGCGCTCCCCTATGTCCTTGCCTATCTGATAAATCTGGTCAATCATCTCGGACGGCCTAAGCCCCCTGACGAGACCGTCAAGAGTGGATGCACAGAATCTGCACCCCATCCTGCAGCCGACCTGCGAAGATATGCATACAGAGTTTCCATGCTTGTACTTCATAAGCACACTCTCTATGACATTGCCATCGTCGAGTGCAAAGAGATATTTTCTCGTGCCATCGAGCTTTGACACCTGCACCTCCTCTTTTTTTAACGAGATGAGTATTGCATTGTCCTTTAATACCTGTATGAACTTTTTTGAAATATTGGTCATCTCATCAAAGCTTTCCACATGCTTCACATGAATCCACTCATATATCTGCTTCGCACGGAATTTCTTTTCTCCGAGCGATATGATAAACTCTGTGAGCTCATCCATATTCATTGATTTGATGTCAGTTAGTTGTTCTTTTATCTGTTCCATATTATTTTTATTAAATCTGCATTTAACTATTGTTTTATAATTCTACTAATTCGAACCAATTTGTATTTATTAATTCATGATTTACTTTAATATCATAATTTGCTTTTTATAAATCTTGCAATAAAGAATCCGTCACTTCCATGCTCACCGGGCAGTATCTGTTTCATTCCGGTGCCTTCCGCAAAGTTCTTATCAAGCTCAAACTCCAGATGCTTTTCAATAAACCACCTCACATTGTCCTCGTTCTCAGCCTCATCTATCGTACATGTACTGTACACGAGCACTCCGTTTGGCTTCACGTATGTATGCACGGTATCAAGTATCTGTCTTTGAAGAGCAGCAAGCTCATCTACAGACTCAGGTGTCATCTTGTAGCGGATGTCCTTCTTTCTTCCGAGCACTCCAAGCCCTGAGCACGGCAGATCACAAATCAGTATATCTGCTTTTCCTGCCGAATCAGCATCAGGTACGGTGGCATCCCACACCTCTGCCGACATATTTTTAAGGCCATGCCTTTCTATATTTTCCTCAATCATATCGACCTTGTTATCGGTCAGGTCACGCGCGAGCACATGACCGCTACCCTGCAAAAGCTCAGCTATATGGGTGCTCTTGCCACCCGGTGCTGCGCATACATCTATCACATAGTCGCCCTTCTTTGGAGCAGCCGTCTGTGCAACAAGCATTGAGCTTATATCCTGCACATAGAAAAGCCCGTCTCTGAAGCTCTGCAAGCCATTCAAATAATCAAATCCAGATATAACAAACGCATAATCAAGCTCATCAACCGCTGTGACCGTCACACCCTCTGCCTCAAGCATCGCACGAAGCTCATCCGGAGTACACCTGGTCAGGTTTGTCCTGATGCTTATTGTGCTCTTATTGTGAAAGGCCTTGAAAATCTCCTCTGCCTTTTTCTCTCCGTATGCCGCAACAAATCTGTCCACTATCCACTGTGGCATGGAGTATCGGATGCTTAAGGTATCAAACTGTACTGAATCTATATTTCTTGCAATATTTCTGAGAACACCGTTTACAAAGCCCGAAAGCTGTGCAAACTTATGCCTCTTTGCAAGCTTCACCGCCTCATTGCATACAGCTGAATCCGGCACCGCGTCCATGTACTTTATCTGGTAGACGCTCATGCGAAGAAGGTTTCTGATGAAGGGCTTCATCTTCCTTACCTTTGTCTTTGAAAAAGAGTCTATGATGTAGTCGAGCTGCAGCATATACTCAATAGTGCCGTCAACAAGCCTCGTCATAAAGGCTCTGTCCTGCTTTGACAGATACTGATACTTGTCAAGCACACTGCGAAGCACGATATGCGAAAAGGCTCCACGCTCATTAATCTCAATAAGCATCTCAAGGGCAAGCTCACGCGTATCCACAGAGTGCTCATTATGCGCTGCCACATTTGATTTTGCCGGTCTGCCCGGTATATTATTTTTGTTTATTTGGCTATTTTTATTGTTATGATTATTTTTACTATGATTATTTATATTCTTATTCGATGTCATATAGTTTAACCTACTTGCAGCTAAAACAGTATCAGTCGTCCCGTCTGCGTCCGTTTGTGATAAGTATTATACGAAGGAGCTGTAAAATAGCAGCCGCCGCACTGGCTACATAGGTAAGTGCCGCTGACTTGAGCACCCTTCTTGTGTACTTAAGCTCGTCATCTGCAAGTATGCCCTGTGTACGAAGCATGACAAGCGCACGTCTTGAAGCATCAAACTCTACCGGCAATGTCACGAGCTGGAAAAGCACTGCTGCCGAAAACAGCAATATGCCTATATCAATAATAAGCCCTGACGAGCGTGTGTTAAAGAACAAGCCGATAAGTATGACCGGCCATGCAAGCATTGAGCCAAAATTGGCTATAGGCACAAGTGCACTCCTGATTGAAAGAGGTGCATAGCTTTTTGCATGCTGTATAGCGTGTCCACACTCATGGGCTGCTACGCCAAGTGCTGCGACCGATGTGGCATTGTACACAGGATCAGATAAATTCACTGTTTTTGTGCGCGGATCATAGTGGTCCGTCAGACTGCCGGACACATGACGCACCTGCACATCATATATGCCTGCCGCCTGAAGCACTCTCTGAGCTACCTGTGCGCCATTCATGCCTGACATGCTTCTTAGCTGCGAGTATTTATTAAATGTACCTTTAACTCTTGCCGATGCAATCATACATATCACTGCACCTATCACAACGAGTATATATGTCGGATCCCAGTAATAATATCCCATGTATCATCTCTCCTTGCTGCTTATTATAATGCGTATAGTAGTTTGTCAATAGTTACTTATAATGAATAACTATAATGTAAAAAACGAGCCCTCTTCCACATGACAGCCTCTCAAAAATGAACCTGTATCCATGCGCTTCTTGCCCTGGAGCTGTACCTCTACTAAAGATAATGCTCCTTTTCCTGTCTGTACATACATATCATTTTTTCCGATATGATAAATGCAGCCCGGCTCATAATCATCGCTGCCTTCAATCACCTTTGCACTCCACACCTTAAATGTCTTACCGTTTAAGTGGGTGTATGCGCTCGGCCATGGATTAAGCCCCCTTATAAGCCTCTCAATCTCAACAGCCGGCTTTGTCCAGTCGATAAAGCCAAGCTCCTTACTGATCATTGATGTATGTGTGGCCTCCTCGCTGTTTTGAGGAGTATACTCTGCAGTGCCATCCTCTATCATCTTCATGGTCTCCACACACAGCTTTGCTCCCTCTGCTGAGAGCTTATCAAACAGGCTGCCGCCGGTCTCATCAGGTGCGAGTCTGACTGTACTCTTTGCAATCATATCGCCGGTATCGACGCCCTCATCCATCCTCATGGTAGTGACACCTGTAAACTCGTCACCGTTAATCACAGCCCACTGGATAGGAGCCGCACCTCTGTACTTTGGCAGAAGTGAAGCATGCACATTGATACAGCCGTATCGAGGCATATCAAGAATACTCTTTGACAGAATCTGTCCAAAAGCAACCACAATTATTATATCTGCATTAAACTTTCTGAGATACTCTATATTAGCAGTCTCTCTTATTTTAACCGGCTGGAATACCTCAATACCGTGCGAAAGCGCACACTCCTTGACCGGTGTATACTGCATTGTCTTGCCGCGGCCCTTTGGCTTGTCGGGCTGTGTGACAACCAGTGCCACCTCGTGCCCTGCCTCTATAATTGCCTCAAGTGTTCCCACCGAAAAGTCCGGTGTTCCCATGAAAATTACTCTCATCTTACTGCCTCCCAGATATTTTCCAAGCTCAGATAACAAATGTCATCCTAATGATTACTCCTGTGTATCCTCATATGTCACATCGTGAAGTGCGCCCTCAACCTTCTCCACATAGAGATGTCCGTCGAGATGGTCAAGCTCGTGGCAGATACATCTGGCCAAAAGCTCTTCTCCCTCTATCTCATACTCATTCATATCCTCACCCATGAAGCGGGCCTTTACATGATTCGGGCGTGTCACCTGTCCGGCCTTTCCCGGTACTGAAAGACAGCCCTCATCGCCGGTCTGCTCTCCGTCAGACTCGATAATTTCAGGATTAATCATCACGATTGGACCCTCGCCCACATCGATAACAACGATCCTCTTTAATATGCCAACCTGTGGTGCGGCAAGTCCTACACCATTGGCCTCATACATAGTCTCAAGCATATCATCAATAAGTGTTACTATCTTTGGAGTCACCTCCGTAACCTCTCTGCAGACCTTGCCAAGTACAGGGTCTCCCTCCACTCTAATAGTTCTAAGTGCCATAATTGCCTCCTTCTATATCTATCAAAATCCACTCATCGGATTGAAATCAAATGAGATATTAGCATTTTTCATTGCCGTATCAGCTTTCACAGCCTGCTCTATGCCATCCTTTATGGAAATGAGCGCCGCATAGTCAGATGTCTTCATGTAAATCACCTTGCGGTATATGTCATTTACCTTGGCGATGGTCGCATCCGCAGGACCGATGAGCTGAATCTGATGCCTATCATCCGGGCTTTGATTTTCATCTACATGCGATATCATCTGCGACGCTATATCGTACACTTGCTGTGACATGCTGGCGCACTCACTCTCATCAGGTGATGTGACATGGACTAAAAGCATATTCCATACAGGTGGATAATGCATAAACCTCCTGTACTCTATCTCCTTATCGTAAAAAGCCTCATAATCCTGCTCTTTGGCAGTCCGGATGGCATAATGGTCAGGGTCGTAGGTCTGGATAACCACATTGCCGGGCAGCTTTCCTCTGCCGGCACGCCCTGCCGCCTGGGTCAGCAGAGCAAATGTGCGCTCCGCCGCATGAAAATCATTCACATGCAGTGACATATCCGCCGCCAGCACACCAACCAGCGTGACATTTGAAAAATCATGCCCCTTTACAATCATCTGCGTACCGATAAGTATATCGGCCTCATGATTGGAAAATGCCTGCAGAATCTTCTCATACGCATCCTTCGCCCTCGTGGTGTCATAATCCATGCGCAGTATACGCGCCTGTGGAAAACGCCTTGCCACCATCGCTTCTATCTTCTGTGTGCCGGCCTTAAAGCCGCTAATGTACTTCGAGCCACAGCTCGGACACACCTTAGGTACCGGCTGTCTGTAGCCGCAGTAGTGACAGACCATCACTCCGCCGCTATGCTCACTGAGTGATACATCGCAATGAGGACATTTTACCACAAAACCGCACGCTCTGCACGACATAAATGCCGATTTGCCCCTTCTATTTAAAAAAAGCATGGTCTGCTGGCCATTTAGAAGCCTCTCCTCCATAAGCTCCTGAAGCCTGGTGGAAAGAATCGAGCGGTTTCCCTCACGAAGCTCCTGCCTCAAATCGACAACCTCACACTTTGGAAGAGGTCTGTCGTCCACGCGCTTATCCAGCTCCAAAAGCCTGTAAACGCCTGTCTTTGCCTTGTAATAGCTATCCACCGACGGTGTTGCAGAGCCAAGTACCACAATAGCATCGGACATGCGCGCATACTCTATCGCCACCTCCCTGGCATGATAGCGCGGCACCGACTCGCTCTTGTATGAATTCTCGTGCTCTTCATCTATTATGATAAGTCCTAAATTTGAAAAAGGTGTGAACAGCGCCGACCGCGGGCCAATCATGATGTCAATATCACCATTCTTAGCTCTCTCAAACTGGTCATAACGCTCACCATTTGAAAGTCTTGAATTGATTATCGAAACCCTGTTCCCAAATCTGGCAAAAAAACGCATCACGGTCTGGTAAGTGAGGGCAATCTCGGGAATCAGCACAATCGCCTGACGCCCGGACTGTATACAGTGTGCTATAAGCTCCATGTACACCTCTGTCTTGCCGCTTCCGGTAACGCCCTTAATCAGATAAGTATTTCTAAGGCCGGCGGCAATGTCGCCTTCTATCGCATCAACCACACTCTGCTGCGCGGCATTCAGTACCTTATCATAGGTGTCCACACTCATATGCTCCACAGGATTTCTGTAGCCGCTCTGTGTGATGACATCGATAAAACCTCTCTGCTCAAGCGCTCTTATAGTGGCAGCCGACACCGAAAGCTTGCCTGTCACAAAGGAATACTCAAGGCGCGCCCCATCATCAGCATCAATCAGCGCACGAAACAGCCTGGCCTTTGCCTTTTGTTTTTTTGCCTCGCAAAGCGCAAGCTGTGCCCTTGCCTTTACCTTGTCTATTTTCAGTGCAATACTGCGGCTCACCTGCTCCTTAGCCTGCTTCTTTACAGGTATAACAGTCTTAAGTGCCTGATTCATGGTAGAGCCGTAATTGCGCCGTATCCATGCCGCAAGTGCGATGAGCTTTGCCTCCACAGCCACAGAGTCTGCCTTTATCCCGATAAGAGGCTTTGTCCTTGCCGGGTCGTACTCAGGCTTATCCGTGACCTCAATCACATAGCCTGTGATAGTGCGGCTGCCAAATGGAATATCCACGCACACACCCGGACGGATGTCGCATAAAATCTCATCCGGGATGCTGTACTGAAATGTCTTATCCAGTTTTTCGTGGGATATATCCACAATCACGTTGGCATACATAACTGATACTATTTAACTCCTTCGTATTTCTCCTCGCAGTACTTGCAGCGGTAGATTTCGTTTTTCTCATCGGAAAGCACGAAAATCTGGTCAAGTTCCTGCTCAATTGAAGTAATGCATCTTGGGTTTTTGCACTTGATGACATTTTTCACCTGATGAGGCAGCTTAAGCTCCATCTTGTCCACAATCTTGTCACCCTTTATCACATTTACAGTGATATTGTGGTCGATAAATCCAAGGATATCGAGGTCTAATGACTCTATCGGACACTCTACCTTGATAATATCCTTCTTGCCCATCTTGCTGCTCTTTGCATTCTTTATGATTGCAACTGTGCAGTCTAGCTTGTCAAGCTTTAAATCCCTGTAAATCTGAAGACTCATACCTGCCTTGATATGATCGAGCACAAAGCCCTCATGTATTCCACTTATATTCAGCATATTATCCTCCTTTAGTCCTCAGCCAATCCAAGTAATGTCAGAATAAGCGCCATACGCACGTAAACCGCATACTGTGCCTGCCTGAAATAGCATGCTCTCGGGTCATCATCCACATCAACAGAAATCTCATTCACACGTGGGAGCGGATGAAGTACAATCATATCATCCTTTGCAAGCTCCATCTTCTCCTTTGTCAGAATGTAGAAATCCTTCAGACGCACATAGTCCTCCTCATTGAAGAAACGCTCCTTCTGGACACGTGTCATGTAGAGCACATCAAGCTCTCCCATGGCATCCTCGAGCTTTTCTACCTCCTTGAACTCGATATTGTTGGCACGAAGCACATCATCGCGCACATAGTCAGGCACCTTAAGCTCCTCAGGCGAGATAAGCACAATCCTCACATTGTCATATCTGATAAGTGCATTGATCAGTGAATGCACTGTACGTCCAAACTTTAAATCTCCGCAAAAGCCGATTGTGATATTATTCAATCTGCCCTTGATGGAACGGATTGTAAGGAGATCAGCAAGTGTCTGGGTAGGATGCTGATGACCTCCATCGCCTGCATTGATTACAGGGATACGCGATTTCTCTGAAGCCACAAGCGGTGCACCCTCCTTAGGATGACGCATGGCACAGATATCCGCATAGCAGGAAATAACCCTGATAGTATCTGAAACGCTCTCGCCCTTTGACGCAGATGACGAATCAGCACTGTGGAAACCTAACACCGAGCCTCCCAAATTAAGCATGGCAGCCTCAAAGCTAAGCCTGGTTCTTGTGCTTGGCTCGTAAAAACAGGTTGCAAGCTTCTTTCCATCGCACTTGTGTGCATATTTCTCAGGATGAGCCTCTATATCATTTGCAAGATCCAGAAGCTTGTCCAACTCTTCTACAGAAAAATCCAACGGACTCATTAAGTGACGCATAATTTGCCTCCATTCTTTTTCGCGTAACAATTTTTTTACATTTTTTCTATCATATAATAACTTAGCGCAATATTCAAGTTGGCTTTTACACTTTTTTGTTGTAGAATATATGTCAGAATGCAACTGTTCTGAATGCTTAGCAATTGTAGTGAAGTTTTCATACAATTACGACAATTTCAACATCAAAAAGGAGAATAATATGTCTGTAAATGAATCACAAATCAAAAACACCACCGCCGGCGCAATCGATGATGACGATGCTGTAATCTTTAAAGAGAGAAAGAGACTGCTGTTTCTCGGTCTGCCGTGGACTTTCACAAAATATACCGTCACACCGTCCTTTATCACTGTAGAGTCCGGACTCTTAAGCACCACAGAGGATGACTGCTACATGTATAAGGTAGCTGATGTAAAGCTTACCACATCACTGATGGAGCGCATTTTTAAGCTCGGCACCATAGTCTGCTACACAGGCGACGTTACAAACCCTGAGCTTAAGCTCGTTCACGTAAAGCACTCACGCGAGATAAAGAACTATCTGCTAAAGCAGTCTGAAGCCGCAAGACTTAAAAGACGCACCTTAAACACTGTGGATATCGGTGCACACGGAGCAGACATGGCAGATTTGGATCATGATGGTATTCCGGATTCTATGGAATAATACAGCCATTGCTGCGCAGCTGATTTTGCTCATATATGTGTGGATCTGAATAGTTACTCATGTCCATAAATAAAAAATGCGGTCGTATGACCGCATCTTTTATTTTTCAGGTAACTATTCAGAATAATTGCACAGATTAATATACCAGTCCATCGTTCTGCAAATAACCAGCACAATAACTTGCATGAATTTCCATCTGTAACATCAGAAAAGCTTGACATCTAGCAGCAGAACATCTGCCAGCAAAGGAATGTGGCTAGCAGACTGCAGCACTCGCTGCCCCTGCCACTAGGGCGTCCGTATATGTCTCCCATATCCGAATACCACGAGCCACCATTTTCAATTATCTGCATAAACTGGCGGTACTGCATGTTGTTTGGCTCAAGCGACACAGCTCGCTGTATGTGTTCTATGGCTGTCGCTGTGTTTCCGAGCTTTTGGTTTGCGACAGCACTGTAGTAGTACCACCTTCCGCGTCTCTCAGCAAAAGGTACCTCCTCAAGCACCTTCAGTGCCTCATTGTAGTAGCCGTTGCTGATGAAATTGCCTGCTGCACGCACCTTTGGATTGTCATCCTGTGCACTGCTGCCTGCATTATTGTAGGTATATCGGCCATAGAAACCGCCAAACGGTCCACCTGCTCCAAATGGATCACCTGCTCCCGGTCCACTACCATATGCTCCACCATAGGAGCTGCCTCCGTATGAGCTGCTGCTTCCCGCACCGCCATATCCACCGGCTCCGGCAGCACCGGACTGCTTTTCCTTCATTATCTGGTCATATGCCTGCTGCACCTGCTTAAACTTCTCCTCAGCCTGATCCTTGTTAGGATTGTTGATATTGGCATCAGGATGATATTTTCTGCTTAAGCTCCTGTAGGCCTTTTTTATTTCATCGTCACTTGCACTGCGGCTGACACCGAGCACCTGATATGGATCTATCATTTATGTTTCTTCCTTTTCTTCATCTGAATATACTCATACTTGCTCCACACACCGGAGTATAGAACATTTCTGATTATATCCGCATGTAAGAGAATTGGCAACCTCTCAAATATTTTTGCTGCCTCTGAAAGCATAGATGTCATCATAAGCCGACAGGATTTGTCAAATTTTTCCTGATCATTATTGCAGCAATGCATGAGCTGTATAAGTGGATTATATGATTTCTTTTTCACATCATCCCCTATGTCCTCATACGCATCCATTATATAAATAAATTTGCCCATGTAGCAGCCAAATTCCTTCAAATCCGTCTGCCACTCATCCTGCTTCCACGCAAAAAGTATGCCGAGCATCTCCCCTGTCAGCCCCGCAACTGCATCAATATTGGTATCATTGCTCTTCTCGCACTCTGTAAGCCTTGCAATGTAGTCCTCTATCGCCTTAGCCTGTACCGGATAGCCTTTTTTGGCCTTCTCAAAGTCCTTTTTCAGCATCTCTGCGTATGTCTTCTTCGGCAGGCTTTTATCGTCCTTCCAGTCATCTATCAGATTGTAGTATGCAAGCAGTATGTTCATAGCTGCAGCATACTCTGTAATCTCATTGGTGCGAAGTGTACGCTTCTTCGTAGGGTGCACGCTGCATACAAATCCATCCCGCGTCACACTATCCGGCTCGTACAAGCCTGTCAGAAGCACTATAAGAAAAGTCATGTCATAGTTTAGTGCCATCTGTGCACGCCTGCCATACTGCGACTTCATTGTCTGGCACAGCCCGCAATAATAGCTTTGATATATTTTTTTATTTTCCTCGGACAAGGTGTCCTTATTGACAGTTATATATCCAAACATTTCTCTTCTCCATGCTCTTATGTACAAGTATATATTGAGATACTAGCTGCGTCTCACGAACTGCTCTCTGCACTTCGGACAGGTAATACAGATCTTGCCATGTCCTCTTGGCACCCTGACCTCCTGCTTGCACATAGGGCACTTGAAGAACTTGTACTGCTTTCTCTGTGCAAAACGCTTTTTCCTGCGCTCTGCCTTTACGGTCCACTCATACCTGGCATTTAAAAACTTCTGATTCTCAGCATAGCGCTTGTTTACATTCCTCGAAAAAACGCGAAAATACATATGTATCATCAGTCCTATTGCCAATATATCAAGTATTGCCGACCTTGTAAATATTGAAACCAAAAGTAATATCATTACTACCCATGACTCAGCCCTTGCAAGCTCGTCCATCCCGTTTCTTCCATTCATAAATCTGATAAATTTTTCTCTCATATTACCGCCTCGCCCTATATTTTCATTATAGCCAAATTCTTACCTCATACAGTGTCCACGCTATGAATTTGAGGTTTTAAATCGCTCTTTACATTATTAAGATAATATTGAAGATAAAAACCGTCAATAGACCTATCGTCTTTTAAGAAACATTTTATATTTCGTTTATTAAAGTTGGTAAAAGGGCTTGATTTTTGGAAAAATGCTTGGTATATTAAATAAATATGCAGGACAGGTGATCGCGGCTGCAGGTGTCGAAAGACCGCAGGTGAGGAAAGTCCGGGCTTCATAGGGCAGGATGCCGGTTAACGGCCGGTGGAGGAAACTCTAAGGACAGTGCAACAGAAATATACCGCCACTTTTGTGGTAAGGGTGGAATGGCAGTGTAAGAGACTACCGCCTCACTGGTAACAGGGAGGGCACATGTAAACCCCATCCGAAGCAAGACCGAAACAAAGCTTTGACGTGGCCCGCCAGCTTTAGGTAGGTTGCTTGAGGCGTCTGGCAACAGGCGTCCTAGATAGATGATCACTCAACGACATAACCCGGCTTATCGTCCTGCGTATTTTAATAATCTAAAGCCTATTGGCGTTTCGTAAAATAACTTATCAGTAACGTGCGCCGCAAGGTGCACCATTAAAAATGCAACTGAGATTTCTCAGTTGCATTTTGTTATTAGTTTTAAACATTAAAGCAGCTTCCTCCTACAAACTCACGAAGCAGTGAATTGTTTGGTATGCCGTCAGCCGGCATCGGAAGAAAGTAGTCTAAGAGCTTAAGCAGCCTCTTTGCCTCGAGATACTCCGGGCAGTCTCTTTCTATGCCAAAAAGCAACGGCTCCGCATACACCTTGAGTACCGCAAGCTCATACACAAGTGCAGAGTTGAACATCACATCCGCCTGTTCCTGGAAAGGAAAGATATTCTCCCTTTCACCCTTTCTGACAGACGGCCACATAGCGATGGTCTCCATGGCATTGGTACCTCGTGTACGCGCATCACGCACAATCCGGCGTATAAGTCTTTCATCTGTGGTGGAAAGAGGATTGTGCTCGTCAATATTGAGCTGTGTAAGCGCTGAGATATAGATTTTGAACTTGTGCTCAGGCGGGATAAGCTGTGAAAGCCTGTCATTTAGGCCGTGGATTCCTTCTATAACAAGTATATCATCAGCTCCCAGCGTCAGCTTTCTTCCGCGGTACTCTCTCTTTCCTGTCTTGAAATTGAAGGAAGGCATATCAACAGCCTCTCCTTTAAGAAGCCTGTTCATATCCTCATTGAACAGCTTTATATCAATAGATTCAAGGCACTCAAAATCAAAGCTTCCGTCCGGATTCTTCGGGCAAAACTCCCTGTCCACATAGTAGTCATCCAGACTTAACGGATGTGGCTTTCTGCCCTTTGCGATAAGCTGGATTGACAGTCTGTTGGCAAACGATGTCTTGCCTGATGATGACGGACCTGCTATCATGACAAATTTCTTTTTGTCATCCGAAGCAATCTGCGCTGCAAGATTTCCTATCTTCTGCTCCATCAGTGCCTCCTGAAGCAGCATGATTTCCTGTCCCCTGCCGGCTGCAATCGCATCATTTAGTGAGCCTATCGTGCCTATTCCAAGCATCTTGCTCCATTCCCTGGAATCATCCAGCGTGTGAAACAGCTTATTTGATGTCACAAGCGGCTCAACGCTCCTGCTGTTGGCACCCGGAAAAAGAAGCACGAAGCCACTCTCATACGGCACTATATCAAAGTATTTGAGCATGCCTGTCGAGGGTGCCATAAATCCGTAGAAATAATCCACCACCCCATCCAGCTCATAGAGATTGACTCTGGAGCTTCTCCTGTAGTGCAATAACCTCTCCTTATCATGCTGCCCTTTTTCCTTGAAAAGCTGCTCCGCATACTGTGTTTTTGCACTGTGCTTGGTAATTGGTAGGTCTTTTTCCACAAATAAGTACATGCTGCATATTATCCTGTCGATATCATGCTCTGTCACGCTTTGCACACTGTTTTCGCTGCTTCCTTGGTTATCAGAACTATGCTTTTCCTGTTGGCTGTCCGCACACTCCTCTGCTTTCTCAAGCTGACAATAATAGCCTTCTCCGAGCGAATGCATCACATGAAGCTGTGTCATGCTGCCATATACATCGTATATAGCCCTCTGCAAAAGCAGCACAACACTTCTTCTGTATGTACGCCTGCCATCCCTGTCAGCTGTCGTCACAAAGCTAAGCTCACAGTCACTTTTTATTTTCTTATTCAGTTCACGAAGCCTGCCGTTTACAATTCCAAGGATTATGTCATCCTCATAATAATCCTTGAATCTGTCTGCTACAGCTTCTAAAGTATCACTTTCTGATGCTGTCACTGCCATGACCTGTCCGTCCGGCAAGGTCACCTTCACACTATATTCCTGCATTTCTTATTGCCCCCATAGTCGAATATGCTGCCTCATTGTATGCCATCATCTCGTTTATCTGCTCGATTCTGTCCATGATGGAATCACTCATCTCCTGTGTCCTTAGCTGCTGCATGATGGCAGCCAGCTTGTGGTGTTCCCTGACAAGGAACTTCCGAAGCACCGGATTACCGTTTTTGATAAGTACAGGTCCGTACAAATCGCATACAGTAACCGTCGTCTCGTCCATATTGTCCCATGCGGAATTGTCCGCACACGGCACACATCTGAACATCGGATAGTATTTTCCGTCCTCCAAAATCATATCCTCATCAACTATCTTATAGCCTGTGTTCCTTACATATTCACGGACTTTGCTCACTTCCGACTGTGGCTGCAGAATCAGCTCCTTTGCCGACCTGCACACTGTCTCCCCTGCGGTTAAAATGTGAATAACAAGCTCTCCTCCCATTCCTGCTATGACAATAGAGTCAACCTCTCCGTCGTGTATCGCTTCAAGCCCATTGGAAAGCCTTGTTGTAATCTGCTCTGTCAGACCGTTTGCCCTTATATGCTCATTGGCGCGCTCAAGCGGTCCCTTATTTATATCAACAGCAATTGCCTTCGGTATTATATTACCCTGCACCAGGGCAATAGGCACATAGCCATGGTCGGTTCCCACATCACACAGCGTGTAGCCGGCCGTGACCATTGATGCCACTGCCTTCATTCTTCTGGATAGCCTAATCATCTTACTCTAAGTAGTCCTTAAGCTTTCTACTTCTGCTAGGATGACGAAGCTTTCTTAGTGCCTTTGCCTCAATCTGGCGGATACGCTCACGAGTGACGTTGAACTCCTTACCTACCTCTTCAAGTGTTCTGGCTCTGCCGTCCTCTAAGCCAAAGCGGAGTGTGAGTACCTTCTGCTCTCTCTCTGTAAGAGTTCCAAGCACCTCCTCAAGCTGCTCCTTAAGAAGTGTGAATGCTGCCGCATCTGCAGGAACCGGTACATTATCATCCTTTATGAAATCACCAAGATGTGAATCCTCCTCCTCACCGATTGGAGTCTCAAGCGAAACAGGCTCCTGCGATATCTTGAGTATCTCACGCACACGATCTACCGGCATGCTCATCTCCTTGGCAATTTCCTCCGGTGAAGGCTCTCTGCCAAGCTCCTGAAGGAGCTGCCTTGACACACGGATGAGCTTATTGATCGTCTCAACCATATGCACAGGAATACGGATTGTTCTGGCCTGATCGGCTATGGCTCTTGTGATAGCCTGGCGAATCCACCATGTGGCATATGTAGAGAATTTGTAGCCCTTCTTGTAGTCGAACTTCTCAACTGCCTTGATAAGACCTAAGTTTCCCTCCTGAATCAGGTCAAGGAAAAGCATTCCTCTTCCCACATATCTCTTTGCGATGCTGACAACAAGACGCAGGTTTGCTTCTGCAAGACGCTTTTTGGCATCTGCTCCCTTGTCCACATCCCTCTGCAGTGTCTTTATCTCTTCCTTTATCTCAGCCTTTTCCTCTTCCGATGCACCATCAAGGCGGCCCTTTAGTACATTGATCTTCTCGATTGCTACCGCTCCGTCCTCCATATTCTGGGCGAGCTCAATCTCCTCATCTGCTGAGAGAAGAGGTACCTTACCGATTTCCTTAAGATACATACGGACAGGATCCTCGACGCTGACGCCCTCCGGTACTGAGAGATCAATCTTTTCAACCTCTACCTCATCCTCTTCATCGAGTATGATATCATCATCCACGTCATCATCATTGCTGATTTTAAGCACGTCTATGCCGTTTTGCTCGAGATAATCTATTACCATCTCAAACTTCTCCGGATCCAGATTTAAGTCCTTGAAAAAATCTGCAATTTCCTGGTATTCGAGCATATTCTTTTCTTTTTTCCAAGCTCAAGAATCTCAATAAGCTTCTGCTGGAATTTCAGTCTCAGCTCCTGCTCCTGTGCCATGTCTTTTTGTTCCTTTTTCTTTGCCATTTTATTTTCCTCTTTATTCTGGTACTTTTTTGTAATTCTTCGAGTGCACGCTTATCCTCAATAATCCTCATCATGCCCTCCATATCTGTAGGTGCCAGATGCTTTGAACGATAGTCTATGCTGTTTTGCTTGATACGGACAACAGTCTCCCTGAGTGCGGTTGCCTTGTCATTTTTGCCCTCCACCTGATGGATTGTGGCATTAAAAAGCCCTGCCACCTCGCGCTGTTCGTCCTCATCGGTAAACATGCTTACTATCCTGGCCGGATTTACTGTATGCGTAGTCTCGTACTGTGAAAAAACCTCCTTAGCCACCTTGTGGTACAGCTCTTCGGTAAAGTCATCTGCACTGATACGCCCCTTTATCCTGTCAAAAAGTGAATTGTCCTCTATGAGCCATGTGAGGAGAAGCTTCTGCGACTGCTTCATGCCATCCTCCTTTTTATTTTTCTCATTGATTCCACTTTTAAGCTTTGTCTGGGGCTTTACGATACCGCCCTTCATTGCCATACTGTTTACGAGCTTTCTTAAGTCGTCGTATGGTATGCTGTACTCTCTTGACACTGCCTGCGTATAGTTTGTCCGCTCAAGCTCCTCGGTAAAACCAAGCAGCTTCTTTGCGATTTCATTATAAAATGCGGTTTTTGACTCGGGATCGTCCATATCATAGCCTGCCTGCATGATCCGTATCTGAAACATAAAGCTGTTTTCAGCCTTTTTGATACGCTCCTCATACTCCTGTGCGCCGAGCGCCTTGATAAACTCATCCGGGTCCTTGTACGGCCGCATGTTAATGACCTTTGTTGTGATGCCTACCTCCTTGAGTATCGGAATCGCACGCAGCGCTGCCTTTACCCCGGCGCCATCACTGTCATATGTCAGATACACTTCATTGGTGTATCTCTTTAATAGTGAGGCATGTCCGCTCGTGAGCGCCGTACCAAGCGACGCCACCGCATTGTCAAAGCCCGCCTGATGCAGTGCTATGACATCCATGTAGCCCTCACACAAAAGGAGCTGGTTTTTCCTCGTGCTCCTTGCTATATTAAGTCCGTAAAGATTACGGCTCTTATCAAATATCTTTGTCTCCGGAGAGTTTAAATACTTTGGCTCTCCGTCACCCATCACTCGGCCTCCAAAGCCTATGACGCGGTTGTGCACATCCATAATCGGAAACATCGCACGATTCCAGAACTTATCGTGCCCGCCTCTGACCTCATCTATCGTCACAAGACCTGTCTCCTTAAGTATCTCATCATCATAGCCCTTGCTGCGCAGATACTTGTACAGATCATCACTGTACTGGTCCGAGTAACCAAGCCCGAACTTCTGCATTGTCTCATCGGACAGCTCTCTCTTTTTGAAATACTCATGCGCCCTTTGTCCTCTCGGTCCACGAAGCAGCATATAAAAATACTTTGCAGCCTCTTTATTTATCTCAAGCAGCTGTGTACGCCTGTCTGCCTCCCTCCTTTGTGCTGAGGTCATCTCCTGCTTTGGAAGCTCAATTCCCACACGGTCTGCAAGCTCCTGCATGGCCTCTGGAAAGGTGAAGTTCTCATACTGCATGAGAAATGTAAATACATTGCCTCCGGCTCCACAGCCGAAGCAATAGTACATCTGCTTATTCGGCGAGACGGAAAAGGATCCTGTCTTTTCGTTATGGAATGGGCATAATCCAAAATAGGTACTTCCCTTTTTCTGAAGGTGCACGTAGCTTCCTATGACATCGACTATGTCATTTCGCGAACGTACCTCCTCTACAAGCTCGTCAGAGTAGTACGGCATTTTATCATCCCCTTACTGTTCATCTTTGTTGGCGCCCGGTGAAAATCTTAATATCCATCTATTTCCCAGGCTACCGGTACGAAATACTCGTGGAATTTCGTGGTGGCATACTGGTCTGTCATGCCTGATATATAGTCGCATATGATGCGCCCCTTATCATCACCCTGACCTAGCATGGCGAGGTATTTCTGCGGCAGCTCCTCTATATGCTCCATATAATAGAAGTAAAGCTGCTTGAGCATCGCCTTGGCCTTTTTCTCCTCGCTTTTTGCGACTGGATTATTATAGAGGTTTGCGAACATGAATTTACGCAAATCCTGCATTGCCTGCGCGGACTCTTTTGACATGCATATATCGTCCTTTCCCATGCTGTTTGTGATGATATTGTGCACCATATGATTGAGCCTGGCCTTGGTGCTGTGTCCAAGCGTGTTTCTTATCTCAAGCGGTATATCATCCTCGCACAGAAGCTGTGCGCGGATTGCATCATCAAAGTCTGAATTTATGTAGGCTATCTTGTCTGAAAGCCTGACTATTTTGCCCTCTAAGGTGTGTGGCATGAGCGAGGTCTGGTGATTTAGCATACCATCTCTGACCTCCCAGGTCAGATTGAGTCCTGCCCCGTCCTTTTCGAGCTTCTCCACTATGCGCACACTCTGCTCATTATGCTTAAAGCCACCCTCGTATATCTCATTGAGGATACGCTCACCCGCATGTCCAAACGGTGTATGCCCCAGGTCGTGTCCCAGCGCTATAGCCTCCACCAGATCTTCATTCAGTCTCAGTGCCTTGGCTATTGTCCTGGCATTCTGTGACACCTCAAGTGTATGCGACATACGTGTGCGGTAATGGTCGCCCTTTGGTGTAAGAAACACCTGTGTCTTATTTTTCAGACGCCTGAATGCCTTGCTATGCAGTATCCGGTCCCTGTCCCGCTGAAAAACAGGTCTGATATCGCACTGCGGCTCATCATAGTCCCTGCCTCTTGAGTTGATGCTCAGGCATGCGAACGGACTAAGTATTTCCTGCTCACGTTTTTCTATCTGCTCGCGAATAGTCATTTATCTGCCTCCTCGCTGTCACAGTCGTTATGTTCTGCTGCTATTCACACACAAATGTAACAAATAGCGTTACATTCCACTAATTATGCTCTACACTAATAGTGCTCTACACTAGTTATTATTCGACGTGATTTTTAAAAATCCTTTTTTTATTTCTTTTTACTTTAATTTTCTTTCGGCAAAAATTAAATGCTATATCAATTACCGCCGAGCACATGGCGCAGCATCTGAAGCTGTCCTCCTGTGATTTCATTGTCGTAGCTGCCATAGTAAAATTTATCGTCTTTTGCCAGTATGCAGCCCACCCAGGTGCCCACATGACTGTCACTTTCTATGGCATCCTTCATGGATTTGTAGCCCTCTATTGTAAAATAGGCATCATAGTCCTTGAAGTCTGCCGGATTTATTTTCACTGCACCAAAGGTATCCTCAAGACTTTTTATGAAATCCTCATCGCACTCCGTATAGCCTGTGACATCCTTGCTGTAGCGAGACTCTGACTGCCACTCCTCATCCCACATAAGAAAAACACTGCAGTCCTTCCATGAATTACTTTTTTCAACTACAGACAGCTTCTTGTATGAATTTGATGTGTTGCCCGACATCTGTAAATATGTATCGTCACCGTTCTTATTCATATATAAGAGGTTTGATGCGGCAAGCTCATAGTACCTGCTGCTATAATCCTGATCCTTGTATACAATATAGCCAAGCGGACTGCCAGTCCCTGCATAGTCAAGCTCTATGGTTATCGGAATATACACCTGACTGTCATAAACCATAGGCCCAAGCCTGTCATCATTTGTGATACAGCTTGCGACCTTTTCATACTCAGCCGGCTCGTTTGAAGGCGACATGAAATATGTGTAAACAACAATAATTGCAATGACAACGACCGGCACAATGACTATTACAGCTTTTATGGTTTTCCTTCGAACCCTGCGTCTGTGAATGCGCACTTTCCTGTCTGCATGTTCATCGCAATACCTGTATTTCACCAGTCTGTATACAACTAAAAGCTCCAGCACAAGCAAAAGCACAGCAAAGGCCATCATACAGCCGGCCTGCCACATCACCTTGTGATTGACAAATTTCTTGTCTATAAACCTAAGCGGTATGAATATTATCGTCCAAAAAAGCGTATTTCCCAACACATACCGTGCATATATTTTCCTGCTTTTTATCACGGTAAGCGGAAAAAGTGAAACAATCACTGTCAGCATGAGCACAATTGCAAAAAATACCCCCATATCTCTGACAGGGTTGAGCCGTACAGTGCCTTGAAATACTGCGCCGGACCAAGCTTTTTGATATTGCCCCAGCCTGAGTATTTTGCAATAAAGAGCACTACCGTGCCGATAAACCATGTCAGTATATAGATGCCCATGTAGCATGCCATATTTTTCCTTGCAAAGCTGCCATATCTCATAACGGAATATGACACAAGCACCCCTGCAAGCACAGGAAATCCGCCCACTCTGCCAATCAAAAGATTTACATACTCCATAACAGCAAAGGACAAAACAAACACACATATTACATTAATATAAGATAGATTCAATCTCTTCACGCTGCAATCCCATCTCCAATATAATAATCAAATTCCTGTGACAGCTGTACCCCTCAGTGTGGCAGGCAACGGTTACAGACCATTAATAGCAAATAGGCTTTCAAAATTATCTGCACAAAATAAAATAGGAAGCCGTTCACCGACTTCCCTGTTAATGCAGGAGATGGGACTTGAACCCACACGATATTGCTACCACAGGCACCTGAAGCCTGCGCGTCTGCCAATTCCGCCACTCCTGCGAACAAGCATTATTCTACCAAAAAGTTTAGAAGAATGCAAGCATAAATTTAAAAAACTATACGAAATGTATGAAAAACTATAAATCTGTTACTACACCAGCTTTGATATATCTAAAACCAGTGCATCAACCTCCTCCTGTTTTGTGGCCCAGCTGGTACAGAATCGCACTACAGTGCCATCCTTCTCTCTTTCCATCTCTTCAAAATAGTACTTCTCGGCAAGTGTCTTCTTCTGCTCATCCGATAAAATCACAAACTGCTGATTTGTAAAGCTCTCAACCCAAAACGGTACCTTCTTCTGTTCAAAAGCACCTTTAATCTGCATGGCAAGCTCATCAGCACGCTTTGTCTTTTCAAAATAATCGCCATTCTCAAGCATAGTGGCAAACTGTAAACCCATCAGCCAGCCTTTTGCAAGCACTGCACCGTTTTGCTTCATATAAGCCTTAAAACGATACTTGATATCCTCAGCATTTATAACCAGCGCTTCGCCAAGGAGCGCACCACACTTTGTGCCACCGATATAAAAAACATCCGAAAGCATGGCAAAATCACAAAGTGTAAGGTCATTTTTATCTGAGCCCAGTCCATATCCCATTCTCGCACCATCAACAAACAGGTACATACCGTATTTCTTGCAGACAGCACTGATATCGCAAAGCTCTCTTTTCGTGTAAAGAGTACCCTGCTCAGTCGGAAATGAGATATAAACCATCTTTGGCTCCGTCAGATACTCAGGCTTTGCATTGTCATAATACTCTGCGGCACACGCCTCGATCTGCGCAGCACTGATCTTACCATCCGTGTTAGGAAGCGCAAGAATCTTATGACCTGTATTCTCAATAGAAGCTGCCTCGTGGCAATTGATATGTCCCGTATCCGCTGCAATCACGCTCTGCACCGGTGAAAGCGCCGCCGCAACCACAACATAATTGGCCTGTGTCGCACCCGGAATAAATTTAATCATGGAATCATCTCTGCCAATAAGCCCCTTAATAATCTGCTCAGCCTTATCGCACCACTCATCCTCACCATATCCCGGATAGCTGGTTGTATTTGTATCCGCCAGTGCCTTCAAAATGCAATCAAATGCACCGCGGTTGTAATCGTTATTAAATCTAATCATAAAAATCTTACCTTTCCTGTCTTATCAATCAATATAGGGCGCCTGCCCCGCAACAACCGAAGCCTTGCGGAAGATGGGTTGCAAGACGTCCGGGGGACGTCTGTTCTGCAACGACCGTAGCGGAGCGGAGACCTTGGACCCATGGGGACAAGGTCCGCTTCCGCTTCTAAAATTAAAAAGGGCTAAGCCCTAAGGCTTAACCCTTTTTAGTTTTATAATGCGGAAGATGGGACTTGAACCCACACGATTGCAATAATCACAAGATCCTTAGTCTTGCTCGTCTGCCAGTTCCGACACTTCCGCATGTATTTTGTTTTTGCCGCTTGTCTCACGCGACTCGTATATAATATCAGATTGTTTTCAAAAATGCAAGCACTTTTTTCAAAAAAATCATATTTTTTTACAGACTCTTTTCATAGCACAAAAACGGCTGCCCATACAGGCTGCATTCACCCACTGTATCAAATCCAAACACTGCATACGAGCGCAGAGCTTTCACATTGAGCTTGTTGACTAAAAAATGCACACTTTTGTATCCTCTCCTTGCGAGCTCTTCCATCCCAAATACCAGCATTTGTCTCGCAATTTTCTGATTCTGAAAATCCGGATGAACCGCAAGTCTTGAAAGCTCAGCCCCGGGTGCCAGTTTATGGCTCCAGCAATCAAGCCTCTCCACCTGTGGATCATCATCAATTGAAATCGCTGCGATAATTCTGTCCTCTTTGCTTTCGGCATCAGCATTAATCTCCTGCCCATCAATCATTACAAACAAAGATTCCCTACCAAGATCAAACTCAATCTCCTTCATTCCCGGATAGGAATCATCCCATGGACAAAACTCCCTGCCTAGCTGTATCTTATACAATTTTAAAATTTCTTCTTTATTTTCTTCTGTAGCTGCTACTATTTTTCTCATTCTGTTTCTCATTTCCTTTATTTTCCCATGTGCATCGTTCTCTTCTGTTACACGATTATCTTTATCATAGACTATCTTTGCAACATAGCCCATCGTTTCTTACTTCCGCAACTAAAAAGTCCATTACAATACACATAACATCTCTGTATATTGTAACGGACTTTTTTCAAACCCAAACTTGGTGCAAGCACCATTTCTGATAAAAACCTCGAAAGTTTTTATTCTATGTGCATATATTACTTAATTTCATTCACAAAGTCAATATATTTTCTGCTAAATTTTCAAATACCATTTATGTTTTGGATTATTATTTTGCCCCTTAATATATTGTATTACCCCACTAATGAATCTATACGCTTCAGCAATAACCTGATTTTTTTAACTGTTTTGAGATTTATAGTGATTTCAGCTACTTTTTGCCAGGTCTTTGCCGGCTTTTCTCCAGCTTTTGGGCTGGGTTTGGGAGCTGTTTTGATAATGTCTATATAATGGTGTAAATTACAAATCTATATAAAAAGAGCCGAGAGCTCATCTTTCAGTTATAATTAAGTTACCACACAAAAACATAATTGAAAGGATGAAACTCATGGCTCAATTACATTTTACATTAGATAGTGATTTTTTTGTAGGACTTTTTTC
>ENA-OQDL01000190-OQDL01000190.1-human-gut-metagenome-genome-assembly--contig:-NODE-190-length-41283-cov-5.698124_pt1 | contig 41283 bp, 36 predicted proteins | sample MGYA00242782_ERZ504609 | MGnify/ENA primary metagenome ERZ504609 (study PRJEB26092, sample SAMD00036320) | human gut metagenome | host: Homo sapiens | study: EMG produced TPA metagenomics assembly of... | reverse complement strand
CGGATAAATTCCACGTCTTCCTCCTCAGCCATCTGTAATATTTCTTCTCTGGTATAATTCCCCATTTTCATTCACTCCTTGTCAGCATAGTTTCTGCTGTTTTTGCTTTCTTAATGATTCTTCGATATAATTTGTTTTCTGTCTGCAGAATACTCCTCTTGCGATGGATTGCGCAGAGGCATACATAATTCCTCTCCGCCGCAGTGCAATTCTGTCCAGAGGACTTTTTATGTTATGGAAACATTACGGAATAATTTCATATAACATAAAAAATGGCGCACTTTCTACAGTTACTTTTCTATAGAAAGAACGCCTTTGTTCATGTAGGCAATTATAGCAATGTACCTTTTCTTTGTCAACTGCTATGATTGATTTTCTTCTACAGATTTTCCTGCACTTTTCTTGTTTTGACTCGAATCCTGTTTTTCCTCTCTTAGGTCAAGCATATTCTTTCCTTACATTGACCCTATTCACGCTTTTCTCCTCTTAGGTCAAGCATATTTTTCCCTTACATTGACCCTATTCACGCTTTTCTCCTCTTAGGTCAAGCATATTTTTCCCTTACATTGACCCTATTCACGCTTTTCTCCTCTTAGGTCAAGCATATTCTTTCCTTACATTGACTTTAATTATCGTTCTTCTAATTCAAGTCACTCGCAAGCTTTTCTTATGTTGACTTTAATTAAGGTTTTCTTGTTTCAAGTCATCCATGACCTTATTTCAAGATAATCTGGATCAGCTTTTTCAAATACACTTTAACTTAAAAAATGGTGTTTATCGCCTAATAATCATTCATTAAGCAACAGCACCTTTTTCAAACTTCTCTTCTTATTATTTACAAATAGGAATATCCCATCAGTGATTCATCTACCGCCTTCGCAGCTTCTCTGCCTTCGCGGATTGCCCATACTACCATGGGACTGACCTCTGTGCATATCTCCTGCTGTGAAGACTTTGTCTACGGAGGTCTGATACTGCTCTGGTTTTGTATCTACGTTGGTTCTTCCGTTAATAGCTACCTTAAATGCGTCTGTTACATATTTCTCACTGCCAAGGAATCCGGCTGCAATAAGAACTACGTCTACAGGAATGACTTCCTCGGTTCCTTCTACAGGTACCATCATCATACGTCCTGTCTTTGCATCTTTTTCACTCTTTAATTTCGTGAGTTTGGCCTGGCAGACATTTCCGTTTTTATCTTTGATAAATTCTGTAACAGTAGTCTGGTATACTCGTGGATCATGTCCGAATACAGCGATTGCTTCTTCCTGGCCATAGTCTGTTTTGAGGACTCTCGGCCACTGTGGCCATGGATTGGATGGTGTTCTTTCCACTGGCGGCTTGGGCATCATCTCTAACTGGATCACAGATTTGGCACCCAGACGGATAGATGTTCCCACACAGTCATTTCCTGTATCACCACCACCGATAACCAGAACATTTTTTCCTTTGGCAAGTTCATATGGAACTTTGGCAAAATCAGAGTCCAACAGCGCTTTTGTTACCTGTCCCAGGAAATCTACTGCGAAATAAATTCCTTTTGCATCCCGTCCCGGAACTTTAATGTCTCGTGGATTGGATGCTCCGCAGGCAAGGATAACGCGGTCGAACTGTTTCAGAAGTTCTTCTGCTTTGATGTCCTTTCCTACGTTTACATTTGTAACGAATTTAACTCCCTCTTCTTCCATAAGATGGATTCTTCTGTCAACAACAGCTTTGTCCAGCTTCATGTTAGGGATACCGTAGCGGAGAAGTCCGCCTACACGGTCTTTTCTTTCAAATACAGTTACACTGTGACCTCGTCTGTTCAACTGCTGAGCTGCTGCCAGTCCGGACGGACCGCTTCCGATGACTGCGATGGATTTGCCTGTACGCACTTCCGGGATCTGCGGAGTTACCCATCCGTTCTCGTAGGCTGTCTCGATGATCGCACGTTCATTTTCTTTTGTGGAGACCGGTTCTCCGTTTAAGTTACAGGTGCAGGCTGCTTCGCAGAGTGCAGGGCAGACACGTGAAGTAAATTCCGGGAAGCTGTGTGTCTTGCTCAGTCTTAAGAATGCCTGTTTCCAGTTGCCTGTGTAAACCAGATCGTTTGTCTCAGGTACCAGGTTGTGCAGAGGGCATCCGGATGCCATTCCACCTAACATCATACCTGACTGGCAGAACGGGACGCCGCATGCCATGCAGCGTGCGCCCTGAAGTTTCTGTTTCTCTTTATTTAATGGGGTCCTGAATTCTTTGAAGTTTGCGATGCGGACCTTTGGCGGCAGAACTTTTGCCGTCTCTCTCTCATATTCTAAAAATCCTGTTGGTTTGCCCATGATTTCCTCCTCTTCGCCGCACTTGCTGCGGCAATAATGGTATGGCCCACGCCACCTTTTTATTTATTCTAAAAGATGACGGGGCAACATTGATAAGTTCACACGATATATTCAATTATTATCAATGTTTAGCGCCAATACTTTCATAGAACGCTTCCATCTGTGCCTGCTGACTGTTGAGTCCTTTTTCTTCCAGTTTCGCACTTAAAGTGATCATCTTCTTGTACTCATTCGGAATGAGTTTCTTGAAGTGTGGCAGATAGTAATCAAAATCAGCGAGAACTTTCGCACCGAGTTTGGAACCTGTTGCTTCTACATGAGCTTCAATCAGGTCGCGAAGTTCTTTTTTGTCATATTTGTTTTCCACTTTTTCGATGGAAATCATGGCTTTGTTCAGGTTCTTGTAAAGAACATTATCCACATCCAGTACATATGCGATACCGCCGCTCATACCTGCTGCAAAGTTCTTGCCAGTCTTACCAAGTACGACTACGCGGCCGCCTGTCATATATTCACAACCATGCTCTCCCACGCCTTCTACAACTGCGGATGCACCGGAGTTACGGACTGCGAAACGCTCACCTGCAACACCATTGATAAATGCGGTACCGCTGGTTGCACCGTAAAGGGCAACATTGCCTACAATAATATTCTCTTCTGCTTTGTATGCAGCTTTCTCCGGAACCTTCAGGATCAGTTTACCACCGGAAAGTCCTTTTCCGAAGTAATCATTGCTGTCACCGGTCAGTTCCAGTGTAAGTCCTTTGGGGATAAATGCACCGAAGCTCTGTCCGCCGGCACCGTTGCAGTGTACAGTGATGGTGTCATCTGCAAGTCCGTTTTTATTCTTTCTGGTAATCTCTGCACCAAGGATGGTTCCGAATGTACGGTCAATGTTTGTCAGGTTTACAGAAAGCTCTGTTTTCTGACCTTTATTGATGGCATTTGCGCATTTCTTAACCAGAACCTTTTCATCCATGGTCTTTTCCAGTTCGAAGTTATATACGGCTTTCGGGTCAAAAGTAACTTTCTGGTCTTTGCCTGCGAACGGATTGTTCAGGATTGCACTTAAGTCTACTTTGCCCTGATGTGGTTCCTGTACGTTGTCTGTCTGAACAAGGAGATCTGTACGACCTACCATTTCACTGACTGTACGGAATCCGAGCTTGGACATGTATTCTCTTAATTCCTGTGCGATAAAGCGCATGAAATTCTCTACATATTCCGGTTTACCTTTGAATCTCTTACGAAGTTCAGGGTTCTGTGTTGCCACACCAACCGGGCAGGTATCCAGGTTACATACACGCATCATAACGCATCCCATGGTTACAAGCGGAGCTGTTGCAAAACCAAATTCCTCGGCACCCATTAATGCTGCGATCGCAACGTCACGACCACTCATAAGCTTACCGTCTGTCTCAATGCGGACACGGTTTCTCAGACCATTCTTGAGCAGTGTCTGATGTGTTTCTGCAAGTCCAAGTTCCCATGGAAGTCCTGCATTGTGGATAGAACTTCTCGGAGCTGCACCTGTACCTCCGTCATAACCAGAGATCAGAATAGTTTGTGCACCAGCTTTTGCAACACCTGCTGCAACTGTACCGACACCTGCTTCAGATACCAGTTTGACAGAAATATCTGCATATTTATTTGCATTCTTAAGGTCATAAATTAACTGTGCCAGGTCCTCGATAGAATAGATATCGTGATGCGGTGGCGGGGAGATCAGGCTGACACCTGGTGTAGAATGACGGGTTTTGGCAATCCATGGATATACCTTCTTTGCAGGAAGATGTCCGCCTTCACCAGGTTTTGCACCCTGTGCCATCTTGATCTGGATTTCTCTTGCAGATACAAGATAACGGCTGGTTACACCGAAACGTCCGCTGGCAACCTGTTTGATTGCGGAGCATCTGTCATCGCTGCTTCCTGCAGAATCCAGTCTCTCGTCACTTTCACCGCCCTCACCTGTATTGGATTTTCCATGGAGGTGATTCATGGCGATTGCCAGTGTCTCATGTGCTTCCTGTGAAATGGAACCATAGGACATGGCACCTGTCTTAAATCGTTTTACGATATCATCTACGCTCTCCACTTCTTCAAGTGGAACCGGAGTCTCAGCAAACTTAAAGTCCAGAAGTCCTCTTAAGTTTCCGTGGTTTTCTTTATCTACCAGATCTGTGTACTGTTTGAACAGATCGTAGCTTCCAGTCCATGTGGACTGCTGCAGAAGATGAATAGTCTGAGGATTGTAACGATGTTCCTCTCCCTGGCTTCTCATCTTGTGTGCGCCTACGCTGTCCAGTGTTAGGTCTGTCGGAAGTCCTAACGGGTCAAATGCTTCTGAGTGAAGCTTCTCTACATTCTCTTCGATGTCTTCCAGTGTGATTCCGCCTACACGACTGACTGTACCAGTAAAGTATTTCTCGATCACATCTGAGGAAATACCGATTGCCTCGAAGATCTGAGATCCCTGATAAGACTGGATGGTGGAAATACCCATCTTGGAAGCAATCTTTACAATACCGCTGATGACTGCATGATTGTAGTCATCTACTGCTGCATAATAGTCTTTCTCCAGCATATGGCTGTCGATCAGTTCATGAATGGTCTCAAGGGCAAGGTACGGGTTGATGGCACTTGCACCGTAACCAAGTAAGGTTGCAAAGTGATGTACTTCTCTTGGCTCACCGGATTCCAGGATAATTGCAAGGGAGGTACTCTTTTTCGTCTTTACCAGGTGCTGATGAACTGCGGATACTGCCAGAAGTGACGGGATTGGCATATGATTTTCATCTACTCCCCTGTCTGAAAGAACAAGGATGTTTGCACCCTCACGGAATGCTTTATCTACTTCTACGAAAAGACGGTCAATAGCTCTCTCAAGCTTGGTGCTCTTATAATATAAGGTAGAAACAACTGCTGTCTTGAAGCCCTCATGCTTGAAGCTCTTGATCTTCATCATGTCTGTATTTGTCAGAATCGGATTGTTGATTTTTAATACCTGACAGTTTTCCGGTTTCTGCTCCAGCAAGTTTCCGTCCTTGCCAACATAAACGCTTGTGCTGGTAACGATTTCCTCACGGATTGCATCGATTGGAGGATTGGTAACCTGTGCGAAGAGCTGTTTAAAGTAGTCAAATAATGGTCTGTTCTGTTTGGAAAATACTGCAAGTGGAGTATCCACACCCATGGCTCCGATGCTCTCTGCTCCGTTTAATGCCATGTTTCTGATGGAAGTACGATACTGCTCATAAGTATAACCGAATGCTTTCTGCAGACGTGCTCTCTGCTCAGGTGTATATTCTTCCGGTCTTTCGTTAGGAATCTTGATGTCTTTTAACTGTACCAGATGACTGTCCAGCCATTCACCGTATGGCTGCATTTTTGCATAGCCCTCTTTCAGTTCATTGTCATCAATTACTTTTCCCTTTACAGTATCTACAAGAAGCATTTTTCCAGGATGGAGACGCTCTTTTAATACGATTTTCTCTTCCGGGATTGGCAGAACACCCACCTCTGAGGAAAGGATCATATAGCCGTCAGAAGTAATATAATATCTGGATGGACGGAGACCATTTCTGTCAAGGACTGCACCCATAACATCACCATCAGAGAACAGGATAGATGCAGGTCCGTCCCATGGCTCCATCATAGTTGCATAGTACTGATAAAAGTCACGTTTTGCCTGGGAAATGGTGTCATTGTTTGCCCATGGTTCAGGGATTGTGATCATAACTGCAAGCGGAAGTTCCATACCGCTCATTACCAGAAACTCCAGTGTATTGTCAAGCATTGCAGAGTCGGAACCGTTTCTGTTTACAACAGGAAGCACTTTGTGAAGCTGTCCCTCCAGGTATGGAGATTCCATGTTCTCTTCTCTTGCAAGCATCTTATCTGCGTTGCCGCGGATGGTGTTGATCTCACCGTTATGTACCATGAAACGGTTCGGATGTGCTCTCTCCCAGCTTGGGTTTGTGTTGGTACTGAAACGGGAGTGTACCATAGCGATAGCAGATTCATAATCCGGGCTCTGGAGGTCTTCGAAGAAAGTACGAAGCTGTCCAACCAGGAACATACCTTTGTAAACGATGGTACGGCTGCTCATGGAAACTACGTAAGTGTTATCATTACTCTGCTCAAACTCACGTCTTGCAATGTAGAGCATACGGTCAAATGGAAGACCTTTTTCCACATCTTCCGGCTTTTTGATAAATGCCTGCATGATGCATGGCATACATTCTCTGGCTTTATGTCCGAGTACCTCCGGAAATACCGGAACCTGACGCCAGCCAAGAAGTTCCAGACCTTCTTTTTCAAGAATGATCTCAAACATCTTCTTTGCCTGTGCACGTTTGATCTCGTGCTGCGGGAAGAAAAACTGTGCGATACCGTATTCTCTCTCATCACCAATCTCAAATCCCTCTTTCTTACAGGCTTTCTTGAAAAATTTATGGGAAATCTGGAGAAGGATACCTACACCGTCACCAGTTTTGCCTTCTGCATCCTTACCTGCGCGGTGTTCCAGATGTTCTACGATCTTTAATGCATTTGCAACAGTATCGTGGGTTTTCTTGCCTTTGATATTGACAACTGCTCCGATACCACAGTTGTCATGCTCAAATTCAGACCGGTACAGACCTTGCTGTTGCTGCTGTTCTCTCACTTCTTTCATAATCTCCTCATCCTTTCTATTTCTGCTGCTGTTCTTCGCTTATTTTCTTATCGACGGCCGCCTGAATAAATCCTCTGAATAAAGGATGTGCATGATTCGGGCGGGATTTGAATTCCGGATGGGCCTGAGTTCCTACATAGAACGGGTGCCCTGCGATCTCGATCATCTCTACGATATGATTATCAGGAGAAGTTCCTACGATATTCATTCCCTTCTCCTGAAGTTCTTTACGGAATGCATTGTTTACTTCATAACGATGTCTGTGGCGCTCTTGGATTTCTTTTTTACCAAAAAGTTCATAGGATCTGGAACCTTCTGCAAGAATACATGGATAACTTCCAAGTCTTAAGGTTCCACCGATATCTTCGATATCTTCCTGATCCGGCATTAATGCAATTACCGGATGTTTAGTTTCCGGATTCAATTCAATACTGTTTGCATCTTCGTATCCAAGTACATGACGGGCGAATTCTACAATTGCCATCTGCATTCCCAGACAGATTCCAAGATATGGAATCTTATGTACTCTTGCATACTGTGCTGCCAGGATCATTCCTTCTGTACCTCTGTTTCCGAAACCACCCGGAACCAGAATACCATCTACATTGTGAAGCTGCTGATCCAGATTCTTCTCTGTCAGTTCTTCAGAATCGATCCAGTCAAGCTCTACCTTGGCTCTGCAGGAAATTCCGCCATGTTTCAGTGCCTCTACTACACTGAGATATGCATCATGAAGCTGTGTATATTTTCCTACAATTGCGATCTTTACTGTTTTATTCGGATTTCTCAGACTTTCTACCATTTCCTCCCAGTCACTTAAATCCGGTTTTCTGTTTTCCAGACGGAGACTTGAAAGAACTACATCTGCAAGCTTCTCTCTTTCCATTGCAAGAGGAGCTTCATATAAATATTCCACATCCAGGTTCTGAAGTACATGTGATACAGGTACGTTGCAGAATAAAGCGATTTTTTCTTTAATGTCCTCTGTCAGCTCATGTTCACTTCTGCACACCAGTACATCCGGCTGGATTCCCATTCCCTGAAGTTCCTTTACGCTTGCCTGTGTAGGTTTTGTTTTCAGTTCTTCAGATGCCTTTAAATAAGGAATTAATGTTACGTGGATCAGGATTGCATTGTCATGTCCCACATTGAGCTGGAACTGACGAATTGCTTCCAGGAACGGTTGGCTTTCAATATCACCGACTGTTCCTCCCACCTCGATAATGGCAATCTTGTTTTCCTCCGGTGATTTGGCGCGGTAGAAACGACTCTTGATCTCATTTGTAATATGAGGAATTACCTGTACGGTACCCCCGCCGAAATCCCCGTGACGTTCTTTCTGAAGAACAGACCAGTAAATCTTACCGGTTGTCACATTGGAATTTTTATCAAGACTCTCATCAATGAATCTCTCATAATGTCCCAGATCCAGGTCTGTCTCTGTACCATCGTCTGTTACAAAAACTTCTCCGTGCTGAATCGGGTTCATGGTTCCGGGGTCGATATTGATATAAGGATCAAACTTCTGCATGGTTACCTGGTATCCTCTCGCTTTTAAAAGACGCCCCAGAGATGCAGCTGTGATTCCCTTTCCAAGACCGGAAACAACTCCTCCTGTAACAAATACGTATTTCACTGCCATTTTGATTTCCTCCTCCATCATCCTTTGTTAATAAAAAAGCGTCAGATGCAGCTATCAGAGGGCACTTGACCCATCTGGTATTCTGCATCTGACGCCTTTGTCAGATCATCATATCTTCTATAATAATATGTTCAATTGGCTTTCTTTAAAAATATGCTATACTATAAAACATTTTTTTTCGTTTGTCAATAATGAATTTCCCGTTTTTAAGCAAATATGTTTTTTAAGCAAATCAAATAAATTCCTTCTGATAAACTATGAAGCAGTTATATTTTATGGAATTACTCTGAACACAGTCATAATACAGAAAAAACGAATCTGTAGAAGTTCATCTTCCAGACCCGTCTTCTCTGCGATAATTATTCGGTTATAAAAATGTAAAATTTATGCAACTGCAAATTTCTTCAATGTACGATCAAATTCTCGGCTCTCCCCGTGGCAGTCTACTGTCAGTTCTCTGGTCAGATCCAGACTAAGTACACCAAGGATTGATTTGGCATCAATTAAAAATCTGTTGTAATAAACATCAATATCAAAATCACATCTGCTTGCAGCATTCACAAATTCCTGCACCTCTTCAGTTGCATTTAACTTGATTTTACTCTGTGACATCGTGATCACCCTTTCTGAAAACATTCTTTGTTTTTTTCTATCAGACGCCCATATTATGTTCCACATTTCAGAATTTGTCAAGTTTTTGAAATTTACCAATTTTCATAAAGCGCAGGGGTTCTATTGTGCATTTTATTCATTTATATATGTTTTCACAGCATTATTTTATACATTATGTATAACTTCATCCTATATTGGTTTTACCATTATGTGAGATTGATTCCATATATCATCGACAGGTTTCTGCATTTTTATGAATTTTTGCGACTTAACACTTCACAATATCTGCAAACTCCGCATTTGTATAATCCGGAATCTCCATCGGATAATTTCCATCGAAGCATGCCTTACATAAGGGCAGGCCGCCCGCCATTCCTTCCAGATAATCTGTCTGCATGTAGCCAAGAGAATCTGCTCCGATCATTTTACAGATTTCCTCTGTGCTGTGGCTGGCTGCAATGAGCTGATCATTTGACGGCACATCCGTTCCGAAATAGCATGGATGTAAAAATGGCGGTGAACTGATACGTACGTGCACTTCCTTTGCTCCCGCCTCTTTTAACATGTGGATCAGGTTTGCAATGGTTGTTCCACGAACAATAGAATCATCCACCAGAACAATCCTCTTATCTTTTACAACAGATTCCAGCACACTCAGTTTCAGATGAACGCTGGACTCACGTTCTTCCTGAGTCGGTTTGATAAATGTTCTTCCAATATAGCTGTTTTTATAGAACGCAAATGCAAACGGGATTCCTGATGCTTCGGAGTATCCCTTTGCAGCAGGGAGTCCGGACTCCGGTACACCTGTTACAAGATCTGCCTCTACAGGATACGACTTGGCAAGAGATTTACCGCCGCGGATTCTGGCATCATAGACCTTCACCCCATCAATGGTACTGTCAAGTCTTGCAAAATATATATACTCAAACACACAATGCGCGCGTTTTGCAGCAGCAGACGCAAGCTCTTTATTTGACTTCAGTCCGTCTTTTGTGATCGTAAGAATCTCACCCGGCTCAATGTCACGGATAAATTCCGCACTTACAGATGTCAGAGCACAGCTCTCAGAAGCAATAACATAAGCATTTCCTCTTTTACCGAGACACAATGGTTTCAGTCCATATGGGTCGCGGACTGCGATCAGTTTTCTCGGGCTCATAACTACCAGACCATATGCACCTTTGATCTTCTTTGCAGTCTTTAGCACTGCCTCTTCTACTGTTTTAGAATGCACACGTTCTCTTGCGATATGGAACGCAATAACCTCTGAATCTGTAGTTGTATGGAAAATCGCTCCATTCTGGATCAGTTCCCATTTCAGTTCCGGTGTATTAACCAGATTTCCGTTATGTGCAAGTGCAAGAGTTCCCTTTACATAAGACAAAACAAGGGGCTGTGCATTCTCTGCAACAGAAGCTCCTGTTGTGGAATATCTTACATGACCAATACCAATATCCCCCTCATATTTACGGACAACATCCTGTCTGAGAACTTCACTTACAAGTCCCAGATCCTTATGAAACTTCACATTTCCACGCTCTCCCTTAGTATCAGAAACTGCAAGTCCGCAGGATTCCTGTCCTCTGTGCTGCAGGGAAGTCAGTCCATAATATATGGACGGAACTACATTGCCGCCATCCAGATCATAAATTCCAAAGACGCCGCACTCTTCTTTTATTCCAGCCATCTGATTTCCTCCGATCGTATTCTCTTGTCTGACTTTAACTTTACTTTCAAAACCCGCTGACATTGTTTTCTTATGTTTGGCGGGTTCCAAAATCAAATTATAATAATAGAAACAAATTTGTCAACCTATCCTTTTTTTGTCATATCTCAAAAATTTTTTCTGAATTTTTTCAAAAAAAGTGCTTGACATCTGTTTTCATTTCGTTTATAGTACAGCACATAAAGCAAAGGCGCTTTGGAAAGATCTACAGAGATCTCATCCAGGGCGCCTTTTTCGTTTTATAAAACTTTCGTTTCATAGAAAATGTTCGATGAGGAATTTTCTATGAAACGAAAACCGTAGGCAGTCACAATGGTGATCTGCAGCGGCACTACACATATTCAGAAAATATTGCAAACCGAAAGGAGAGTACCTATATGGCACAGAATATCCCTGAACTGTACGGCAGCCTGGTCTTCAACGACAAAGTAATGAGAAGTAAGCTGCCAAAAGACATGTACAAAGCATTAAAGAAAACAATCGAGAGCGGTACACACCTTGAACTTGATGTTGCCAACTCCGTTGCTGTTGCAATGAAAGAATGGGCTACCGAGAACGGCGCCACTCATTATACTCACTGGTTCCAGCCAATGACAAACGTAACTGCAGAGAAACATGACAGCTTCATTTCTCCTACAGGAGATGGTCAGGTGATCATGGATTTCTCAGGTAAAGAACTTGTAAAAGGTGAGCCGGATGCTTCCAGTTTCCCGTCAGGCGGTCTTCGTGCCACATTCGAGGCAAGAGGATATACAGCATGGGATCCGACATCACCGGCATTCATCAAAGACGGAACTCTTTACATTCCTACAGCATTCTGCTCCTACAGCGGAGAAGCTCTTGATAAAAAGACTCCTCTCCTTCGTTCCATGCAGACACTTGATAAAGAAGCTACAAAACTTCTCCATATAATAGGTAATAAAGATGTCAAACACGTAAATACAACTGTAGGTCCTGAACAGGAATACTTCCTGGTAGACAAGGAATTATACAAGCAGAGAAAAGACCTTGTATTCTGCGGACGTACATTGATCGGTGCTCCTGCTCCTAAGGGTCAGGAAATGGAAGATCATTACTTCGGTGCTCTGAAACCTCGTGTCGCAGCTTATATGCATGACCTGGATGTAGAGCTCTGGAAACTTGGTATTCCTGCCAAAACAAAACATAACGAAGTTGCTCCTGCACAGCACGAGCTGGCTCCTGTATTCGATACAACAAACGTTGCGGTTGACCACAACCAGTTAACAATGGAAGTAATGAAGAAAGTTGCCGACAAGCACGGACTTGTATGCCTTCTTCACGAGAAACCATTTGAGGGAATCAACGGAAGTGGTAAACACAACAACTGGTCTATGATTACAGATACCGGTGTAAATATCCTTGATCCGGGAAAAACACCTGCTGAAAATACACAATTCCTGATTTTCCTGACAGCTGTTATCAAAGCAGTTGATGAATACGCAGATGTACTTCGTATTTCTGTAGCAAGTGCAGGAAATGATCACCGTCTTGGTGCAAACGAGGCTCCGCCTGCTGTTGTATCCGTATTCCTCGGTGATGAACTGACAGAAGTATTAAAATCTATCGAAAATGACGAATATTTTGCAGGAAGCCGCGCAGTCCAGATGGATATCGGTGCAAAAGTACTTCCACATTTCGTAAAAGACAATACAGACAGAAACCGTACTTCACCATTCGCATTTACAGGAAACAAATTCGAATTCCGTATGCTTGGTTCCGAAGCTTCTGTTGCAAACCCGAACATTATCTTAAACACTGCTGTTGCTGAGTGTGTTCACCAGTTTGCAGAACAGTTAAAGAATGTACCGGAAGACAAGATGGAGGATGCAATCCACGAACTGATCAAGAAGACAATTATTGATCATAAACGTGTTATCTTTAACGGAAACGGTTATACAGACGAATGGATCGAAGAAGCTACGAAACGTGGTCTCTTCAACCTGAAATCTACACCGGATGCTCTTCCTCAGTGGATCGCAGATAAGAATATTGAACTCTTTACCAAATATCATATCTTCACAAAAGAAGAAATTGAATCCCGTTATGAGATCTGGCTGGAATCCTATTCCAAGATCCTTAACATTGAGTCAAATACTATGGTTGAAATGGTACAGAAGGATTTCCTTCCATCTGTATTCGCATATATCGACAAAGTTGCAGCTACTGCTGTTGCTAAAAAATCAGTTGTTTCAGATGTCAGCACAGCTTCTGAAGGAAAACTGATCAAAGAGCTGTCACAGCTTGCTGATGAGATTTCCACAGGTCTTGAGACCTTAAAAGCAGACACTGCCAAAGCGCTTGCTACAGAAGATCCTCTGGCTAATGCAAAAGCATACCAGACAGTTGTTCTTTCTGATATGGATGAACTCAGAAAGTCTGTAGATGCAGCAGAAACTCTGATTCCGGATGCACTGCTTCCATATCCTACATATGACAAGCTTCTGTTTTCCGTTTAACTAACAGGTAATAACAGGGGAATATCTTTATGAACTCTACTTCATAATTCATTATCGATTTCCTCATCCATTAATCACACGATATTTTGATGTTCCCCTGTTTTACATATAATTTTAAGCTGTATTGCATGCAGTCATGCAAAATGTCTTTTCTATTACATCAGTTATGCAATGCACTATAAATATGGATTTTATATTCGCAAAAGCGCGATGAACTGGCTACATTTCCAGGCATTGCGCTTTTTGCATTTTATAAAATATGAGGAAATTTTTATGAGGGAGGAATATTATTATGGAATTTTCCGCAGTAAACACAATATGGGTGCTGGTCGGCGCCGCGCTGGTCTTCTTTATGCAGGCCGGATTCGCAATGGTAGAAACAGGCTTCACACGAGCCAAAAACGCAGGTAACTTATTATGAAAACCTGATGGACTTCTGTATCGGAAACCCCGGTCTTCTGGCTGGTCGGCTTCGGTCTGATGTTTGGTGCAGGTAATGGATTTATCGGAAAGATCGGTGGTATTGCAACAGAAGCACACTATGGTTCAGGAATGCTTCCTGACGGAGTTCCTTTCTGGGCATTCTTAATCTTCCAGACAGTATTCTGTGCAACATCCGCAACAATTGTTTCCGGTGCAATGGCAGAACGTACCAAATTCCTTTCCTATTGCGTCTACAGCCTTATGATCAGTCTTGTTGTATATCCGGTATCCGGACACTGGATCTGGGGCGGTGGATTTATCAGCCAGATGGGATTCCACGATTTCGCAGGTTCCTGTGCAGTACATATGGTAGGTGGTGTGGCAGCTCTGATCGGTGCCATCATCCTTGGACCTCGTATCGGTAAGTATACAAAGGACGGCAAATCAAAAGCTATCCCTGGACACAACCTTACAGTTGGTGCTTTAGGTGTATTTATCCTCTGGTTCTGCTGGTTCGGATTTAACGGTGCTTCCACAGTCAGTATGGAAGGCGATGCAATCGTAAGTGCAGGTAAAATCTTCGTTACTACTAACCTTGCAGCAGCTGTTGCAACTGTAACTGTTATGATCATCACATGGGTACGTTACAAAAAACCGGATGTTTCCATGTCCCTGAACGGTTCTCTTGCAGGACTTGTAGCAATTACAGCAGGATGTGACACAGTTTCTCCTACATCCGCAGCGATTATCGGTATTGCTTCCGGTTTCATCGTAGTATTTGGTATTGAATTCATTGACAAAGTCCTGAAAATCGATGATCCTGTTGGTGCTGTCGGTGTTCATGGTTTAAACGGTGCTTTCGGTACTCTTGCAGTTGGTCTTTTCTCCGATGGATCAGGCACAGACTGGAAAGGACTTCTTACAGGCGGCGGCTTCCACGGATTTGGTGTTCAGTTCACAGGTATGATCATCACAATCGCATGGGTTGTTGTTACTATGACAATTATCTTCCAGGTAATCAAACATACAATCGGACTTCGTGTTTCAGCTGAAGAAGAGATCGCAGGTCTTGACTCCAAAGAACATGGTCTTGCAAGTGCTTATGACGGTTTCGCAATGGCTGGTGTTCCGACTCCTATGGGAACTTCCATAAAAGCTCCTGTTATCACAGCCAGACCTTCTGCTCCTGCTGAATCAGTTCCTGAACTTCCGAAAGAAGGAGTTCATAAACTTACTAAAGTCGTTATCATCACACGTCAGAACAAACTTGATGAATTTATGCAGGCAATGAATGAGATTGGCGTTACAGGTATCACCATCACAAACGTACTTGGATGTGGGGTACAGAAAGGTGCTCCATCCTACTATCGTGGTGTTGAGATGGAAATGAATCTTCTTCCTAAGATCAAAATTGAGATTGTTGTAAGTCTCGTGCCTGTACAGAAGGTTATTGAAACTGCCAAGGCAGTCCTCCATACCGGTCAGATTGGTGATGGTAAAGTATTTGTATATGATATTGAAAATGTAGTGAAGATCCGTACCGGAGAAGAAGGTTATCTTGCTCTCCAGGATACTAAATAAGCTTTCCACTCATAATAAATATCCTAAAATAAATATCCTAAAAGGAAGAAAGCCCCGGGATTTATACCCGGGGCTTTCTTCCTTTAATTTTAATTTCTGTCATTCTGTTCTTCATGCGGAGACAACCTGGGTAAATTCCAGTGATAATGCGCAGCCAGATATCGGATCAGCACCACCACGATTGACGATACCACCATTGCTTCTACATTTCCCACAAACCGGTTCATATATACGCAAACGATTGCGCCAATGATTGATGCACAGGCATAGATATGCTTTACAAAAATATATGGCGGCACACTTGCCATCATATCTCTTAAAAGACCGCCTCCCACTCCTGTGATCGTTCCGAGAAACACAAGGAGAAATGCATTATCCATATGTCCCTGACGGATTCCCGCATTTACTCCTACTACTGTAAAAATCCCCAGTCCCACAGAGTCCAGCACCAGCATAAATTTGTCATAGGTTTCTCTTCTGTGTCCCTCCAAAAGCTCTCTTTTGAAATAAAAAATAAAGAACACAATACAGGAAGCAAGCACAGATACCAGTGCATACACCGGATTTCTGAATACAGCCGGAGGTATCACTCCCAGAACAATATCCCTGATCATTCCTCCTCCCACTGCTGTTGCCACTCCCAGAACACTGACACCAAAAATATCCATATTGCGCTCTACTCCCACCATTGCTCCGGAAGCTGCAAACGCCACTGTTCCTGCCATTTCCATAATAAATGTTGCAATCGACTGATAATCCATATATAAATCCCGACTCCTATTTTCTTTCTGTCTTTTCCTAACAGTATATATAAGATTTCCCTCTATGGCAATAACCGTCTTACAGATGCTCCCTTAAATAAAGTACCATCCACAGTAAAACGGTCGATCAGCGTAGTCTTTGGATTCTCAATCAGATCGATCAGCTTCTCTGCCGCTATTCTGCCGATCGCAACGGTATCCTGACAAAGCGTAGTCAGTTTTGGTTCCAGTATCTTTGCAATTGTAATACCGTCATATCCCGCAATAGAGATATCCTCCGGAATCCGAAGCCCTCTTTCCCGGATTTCATTGATCCCGCCTATCGCAGCATAATCATCCGGATAAAGAATACAGGTTGGAGGATTGGGAAGATCCAACAGTTCCCCCGTAACCTTTGCAGCGCTATCTGCATCTCTGTACGGACATTCTTTAACGTAAGCATCCGGTATCTCCACTCCCAGCCGCTGTAAAGTCCGATAAAAACCGGAAAGACGCATTCTGGTAACAGACGTATTATCTCCATGAATATATGCAATGCGTCTGTGCCCCTGGTTATAAATATAGGTAACCAGTTCTTCCATTCCCTGACTGTTATTGGAAACAACTGCAATATTTCCGTCAAATACATGGTCGATCGTAACTACCGGAATCTCTGAACGGATCAGTTCCTGCACTTCATCCGCATAAAAATCCACACAGGCAATGACTACACCATCCACCCCTCTGTAGCGGCAATGTTCATAATAACTCAGTTTCTGTCCGGAAATCTTTCCGCTTGTGAAGGTAATATCGTACCCTCTTTCCTCTGCAGTCCTCTTAAAGCTCTCCAGCACATGATTAAAATAATCATGGGTAAGCCCGCTGGCAGCTTCATCAACAAACATTACTCCGATATTATAGCTTCTTTTAGTCTTCAGCGTTCTTGCTGAAGAATTAGGCAAGTATCCCATTTCTGAAGCTGTTTTCAGAATCATTTTCCGTGTTTCCTCACTGATATCGGAATAACCATTCAATGCTTTGCTGACACTGGCCACAGAGACATTACACTTTTTCGCAATTTCTTTCATCGAAACCATAGGTATGCCTCAATCTTTCCTAAAATTTTCGTAAACGTTTTCGTGCTTTTATTGTATAACTATCCGCACAATTATTCAAGCTTTTAGCTTTATTTTTTGTGCATCTTTGCCACTTTTCGTATGATTGCACAATTTTCAATCCTTATTTTTCCCTTTTATCACAAATTCATTTCATCATTTTACCAAAATTTCGCTCTTGTTTTTTGACATTTATTTTTCTGCAAAGCAGTTGATTTTGCCACTGTCTTCCGCTATACTAAAGGAAAATAGCAGTAATGCCACGATAACCGCATATTTTATTCTAAACTTATTCGTTTTCGTGTCTTTATTTTCTGTACATTCAGAATAATCACTACAAATTATTTATAAAACAGGAGGACTTCATATGAAATTCGGTTATTTCGATGACAATGCCAAAGAATACGTCATCACTACACCAGACACTCCACTCCCATGGATCAACTATCTGGGTTCTCAGGATTTCTTCTCACTGATTTCCAATACCTGTGGCGGATACAGTTTTTACAAAGACGCCAAACTTCTTCGTATCACCCGTTACCGCTACAATAATATCCCGGTAGATTCAAATGGAAAATATTACTATATCCATGACGGCGAAGAAATCTGGAATCCAGGTTCCATGCCTTCCAAAACACCTCTGGATTCTTATGAATGCCATCATGGAATCGGCTACAGCCGTTTTCTTTCTTCCAAAAATGGATTAAAAGCTAATCTTCTTGCTTTTGTTCCTGTTAACTCAACCTGCGAAATCAACAAACTGACTCTCACAAATACAACTGATACTTCGAAAACTTTTTCCCTTTTCTCTTATGTAGAGTTCTGTCTATGGAACGCAGTTGATGACAGCACAAACTTCCAGAGAAATTTAAGCATCGGAGAAGTCGAACTCGAAGGCAGCACTATTTACCACAAAAGCCGAATATCGCGAACGCCGCAGACATTACAGTTTCTTCAGCGTAAACAGCCCTGTTGATGGTTTTGATACTAGCAGAGATGTTTTCCTGGTATGAATAACGGAAACGCTTTCCCTGCTGCCTGTAAAAGAAAATAAAAGCAAGAAATTCTGTGGCAAGCGGCTGGTACCCTATCGCAAGCCACCAGATTAATATAACACTTTCCGCCGGAGAATCCAAGGACTTTATTTTCATTCTTGGTTACAGCGAGAACCCTCAGGATCAGAAGTTTGTTGCTCCGAACGTAATCCGCAAAGACGGCGCACATAAAATCCTCGAACAGTTCCAGACAACCGAACAGGTTGATGCGGCATTCACAGAACTGAATGCTTACTGGGATAAACTACTCTCTCGTTATCATGTAGAAAGTAATGACGAACACGTAAACCGTATGGCCAACATCTGGAACCAGTATCAATGTATGGTCACTTTCAACATGTCACGTTCTGCTTCTTACTACGAATCCGGCACAGGCCGTGGAATGGGATTCCGTGATTCCTGTCAGGATCTTCTTGGTTTCGTACACCTGATCCCGGAACGTGCAAGAGAACGTATCCTGGACATCGCAGCTACTCAGTTCGAAGATGGAAGCGCTTATCATCAGTATCAGCCACTTACCAAGAAGGGTAATCTGGACATCGGAAGTGGATTTAATGATGACCCATTATGGCTGATTGCAGCTGTTTCCGCTTATCTGAAAGAAACAGGTGACTTCTCTATCTTAAATGAGATGGTAGATTTCGATAATCAGAAAGAAAAAGCAGCACCTCTGTACGAGCATCTGCGCCGTTCTTTCGAATATACAGCCACTCATCTCGGACCGCACAAGCTGCCATTGATCGGACGTGCAGACTGGAACGACTGCCTGAACCTTAACTGCTTCTCCACAGAACCGGGAGAATCCTTCCAGACTACAGGACCTTCCGAAGGACCTGTTGCAGAGTCTGTATTTATCGCAGGTATGTTTGTAAAATACGGCAGAGAATTCGCAGAGATCAGCCGTCATATGGGGGACACCACAGCCGCAGACAGAGCCGAAAAAGAAGTCGATACCATGTATCAGGCAGTTCTGGATGCCGGCTGGGATGGAGAATGGTTTGTACGTGCATATGATGCAGAATCAAAAAAAGTTGGTTCCAAAGAATGCAAGGAAGGTCAGATCTTTATCGAACCGCAGGGCTTCTGCGTTATGGCAGGAATCGGTGTGAAAGAAGGTCTTGCCCAAAAGGCTCTGGATTCTGTCAAAGAGCGTCTGGATACCAAATACGGTATTATGATCCTTCAGCCGGCCTATACCCAGTATTATCTGAACCTTGGAGAAATTTCCTCCTATCCGCCGGGATATAAAGAGAACGCAGGTATCTTCTGTCACAATAATCCATGGGTTTCTATCGCAGAAACCGTCATCGGACGCGGCAACAGAGCTTTTGAGATTTACAAGAAGACCTGCCCGTCCTACATCGAAAATATCAGTGAAATCCACTGTACGGAACCATATGTATATTCTCAGATGGTTGCAGGCGCTGACGCAGTTTTCCATGGTCAGGCAAAGAACAGCTGGCTGACCGGTACTGCTGCATGGACTTTCTGGAACCTGTCTCAGGCTATCCTGGGTGTACAGCCATCCTACAACGGACTGTGTATCAATCCATGTATCCCGGAAGGGTTTGGTGATTTCAGACTTACCAGAACATTCCGCGATGCTGTTTACCACATTGAAGTCAAGAACCCGGATAACGTTCAGAAGGGTGTTAAGAAAGTGGTTGTAGACGGCAAAGAATATGAAGGCTGCCTGATTCCATTTGAAGAAGGCAAGAAGGAATATCATGTAACTGTTTGCATGGGATAATAGTTCAATTATTTTTATGTGCCCTTATCCTGAACATTTCTTATCTTCGCATATTTACTTTATGATATAGTGAATTAAAGATATAACCGAGTCTACATATACTGCCCGAGACTTGGAATGATTAAGAAAAGATTTGGAAAAATTACAATAACAAGGGAGCTACTCAATTAAGAATAGCTCCCTCATTTTTATCACTTTTTACTACTCTGTTTGGACACGATAAATGCTTATTTTAAGCCATTTATTAGAATTTACCAGCTTTAGCAGCTTCCTCAATGGAAACAGCTACTGCAACTGTCATACCAACCATCGGGTTGTTACCAGCGCCGATGAGACCCATCATCTCTACGTGAGCCGGTACAGAAGAAGAACCAGCGAACTGTGCATCAGAGTGCATACGTCCTAATGTATCTGTCATACCGTAGGAAGCTGGACCTGCTGCCATGTTGTCCGGGTGAAGTGTACGTCCTGTACCACCACCGGAAGCAACTGAGAAGTATTTCTTACCTGCTTCAAGACGTTCTTTCTTGTATGTACCTGCAACCGGATGCTGGAAACGTGTCGGGTTTGTGGAGTTACCTGTGATAGAAACGTCAACGTCTTCTTTCCACATGATAGCAACACCTTCCGGAACGCTGTTAGCGCCGTAGCAGTTAACTTTTGCACGAAGTCCTTCGGAGTATGCTTTTCTGAATACTTCTTTAACTTCGTTCTTGTATGGATCGTATTCTGTCTCTACATATGTAAAGCCGTTGATACGGGAGATGATCTGAGCAGCATCTTTTCCAAGACCGTTCAGGATAACACGTAATGGTTTCTGACGAACTTTGTTAGCTTTCTCAGCGATACCGATAGCACCTTCAGCTGCTGCGAAGGACTCATGTCCAGCCAGGAAGCAGAAGCACTCTGTTTCTTCTTCAAGAAGCATCTTGCCAAGGTTACCATGTCCAAGACCTACTTTACGTGTATCAGCAACGGATCCAGGAATACAGAATGCCTGAAGTCCTTCACCGATAGCTGCTGCTGCATCTGCTGCTTTCTTGCATCCTTTTTTGATTGCGATTGCAGCACCTACTGTGTATGCCCAGCAAGCGTTCTCGAAACAGATTGGCTGAATGCCTTTGATCTGATCGTATACATTAAGACCTGCGTCTTTTGTGATTTTCTCAGCTTCTTCGATAGAAGCAATGCCATAGCTGTTTAAAACAGAATTGATCTTGTCAATTCGTCTCTCATATGATTCAAATAAAGCCATTTCCTGTTACCTCCTAAATTATTCTTTTCTTGGGTCGATAATTTTAACAGCGTCTGCAACACGGCCATACTGACCTTTTGCTTTTTCCCATGCAGTATTCGGGTCATCGCCTTTTTTGATGAAATCAGTCATTTTTCCAAGGCTTACGAACTGATATCCGATGATCTCATCATCTGCATCAAGAGCAATACCTGTTACATAACCTTCTGCCATTTCAAGGTAACGAGGTCCTTTTTTCAGAGTTCCATACATTGTACCAACCTGAGAACGAAGTCCTTTACCAAGGTCTTCAAGTCCAGCACCTACTGGAAGTCCTTCTTCTGAGAATGCAGACTGTGTACGTCCATAAACGATCTGAAGGAAGAGTTCTCTCATAGCTGTATTAATCGCATCACAAACTAAGTCAGTGTTCAATGCCTCCATAACTGTAAGTCCCGGAAGAATCTCGGAAGCCATAGCTGCAGAATGAGTCATACCTGAACATCCGATTGTCTCAACCAGCGCTTCCTGGATGATACCTTCTTTAACATTTAATGTAAGCTTGCAGGCACCCTGCTGTGGTGCACACCAGCCAACACCGTGTGTAAATCCGGAGATATCCTTTACTTCTTTTGCCTGAACCCATTTTGCTTCTTCCGGGATCGGAGCGGCACCATGATGTACGCCCTGTGCCACTGGACACATTTCTTCTACTTCGCGTGAATAAATCATTTTAAAACTCCTTTCAAGTATAGATTAACTTCATGTTGTTATACTCTCCACTGTACAGAACTGCTGAATGAACTGCACAGGATAAAACTCCGATGTCTGCTGAATGACTTCAGAGGAGTATGCCTAACAACCTAGTGTTATTTTCTCACAAAAGTGCTGATTCGTCCAGTCATAAATTGTAAAATTTTTAACCATCTTTGATTTTTTTGTGGTAAAATAGTTCTAATTTCTATTAATGAAGGGATTTCTATTATGACAACAAAGTTACCTGCTTCCTTTCTCCCTGCAAAATTTCAGGTTCTGAGCGGAAGCGCTTTAAAATTAATCGCTATCATCCTGATGCTGATTGACCATACAGGCTTAATGATCCTGTATAATTATCCTGCCACAACCGCAACCCCTTTTTCAGTTTTCGGCGGCGTGGATTACAGCTGGTATCGGATTTTCCGGGATATCGGCAGGGCCGCTTTTCCAATTTTCTGTTTTCTGTTAGTGGAAGGATTTCTGCATACACATAACCGTAAGAAATATGGCCTGAATCTGTTTCTATTTGCATGTATCTCTGAGATTCCATGGAACTTCATGTTTACCAACACCTGGAGATATGAAAAACAGAATGTATTTTTCACCCTGTTTCTGGGATACCTGGCATTCTGTGCCCTGGAATACTTCTGGGATAATCAGAAAATGCAGCTTGTCTGCGTGCTGGCACTGCTGACTGTCTCTGTGTTTCTGAAGGCAGATTACGGATGGCGGGGATTTGTATTCCTGCTGATCATGTACTGGTTCCGCAACGACAAAACCGCCCAGGCGATCATCGGAAGCTGCTGGCTTTACTATGAATGGAAAGCCTGCTTTGCTTTTCTTTCCATTAATATGTACAATGGTGAACGTGGATTTGTAAAAGGAAAATTTCTGAAATATGTTTTTTACTGGTTTTATCCGGTGCACATTACCATTCTGGTAATCCTGAGAAAACTTTTATTTCATATGTAATATCAGGTACAACAAATATCTTCTATATCAGACAGACATAAAAATATAAAAGGGCAGGCTGTATGACTGAAATAATATCCTTCATACAACCTGCCTCTTCTATATTTTCAACTTCTCTTTTCTGCAACTTCTGTTTTTGACTTATAAATGTGATTTGCAGGTACGCAGCCTCTTACTGAGGAAAGTGGGTAAATGTTGCAGCAGCGTCCGATCACAGTTCCGGGATTTAATACGGAGCCGCAGCCTACTTCTACGTTGTCACCCAGCATTGCGCCGAATTTCTTCAGGCCTGTTTCAATCTTCTCGTCACCGTCTTTTACAACTACCAGTTTCTTGTCAGATTTTACATTGGAACAGATGGAACCTGCGCCCATATGGGATTTGTAGCCGAGAACTGCATCGCCTACATAATTGTAGTGCGGAACCTGTACCTTGTTGAAAAGTACCGCATTCTTTAATTCCGTAGAATTACCTACTACTGCACCCTCACCTATAATTGCTTTTCCGCGTATAAATGCACAGTGGCGTACTTCTGCTTCTTTACCTATGATGACCGGACCGTTGATGCAGGCTGTAGGTGCTACTTTGGCACTCTTGGCGATCCATACATCTTCTGACGGGTGGTCGTATTCTTCTTCACTTAAGGTCTGTCCCAGTTTCAGAATGAAATCTCCGATCTCCGGTAATACTTCCCATGGATATGTTTTTCCTTCAAATAAATCCTTTGCGATTGTTTCGTTCAGATCCAGAAGGTTTGCAATTGTAAAATCTTTTAACATAATATTTTCCTCTTTTCTCTCGCTATGATGACATGTTTTCTTTTATCTGTCACAAATACACACTACTTTGAAGCAGACGGCTTTCTGCAGGTACGTGATCGTCCCGCTGCGGACGTTGATCTGCCTGTTGTTTTCGCACTGTTTTTTTCAGATGAATCCTTATAATTCACTGCTGCAGCATCAAAGAACTGTCTCAGATATGGCTGGATATTGCTGTCCTCCACCTGTCTGGTGCGAAGGCGCACAAAATGTTCCAGCTTATCCATATATTCCTGTTCTGTAATACTGCCCTCTGCCACATAATTCAGTCCTTTTTCCCAGCTTGCAGTCAGTTCCGGGTTCAGAAGCTGTCTGATGGAGCAGTTTACCACATCAAAGATCATCTCTCCAAGAAGGGTTGGAGTGATCACCTGGGTTTTCTTATTGAGTGCCAGATATTTGATATTGCACAGTTTCTTAAGAATTTCCGCTCTGGTGGCACTGGTTCCGATTCCGCAGCTTTTAATCTGGGCACGAAGCTCTTCGTCCTCGATCAGCTGACCTGCATTCTCCATTGCAAGAATCATAGAACCGGAATTATAACGCTTTGGCGGCGATGTCTCGCCCTCTTTGATACTCAGGCTGTCCACAGAGAGTATATCACCTTTTTTCAGGTTCTGCAATGCGGCAAGAAGTCTGGTATCACATGCCATATCCTCAGCCGAATCATCAGCTTTGTTCCCGCCGTTTTTTCCTGTATCCGGATCTTCCTCTTCACTTCCCTCACTGTCCGCTGCACCGGCTCTGTTCACACTGCTCATGGCATCTGCTGCTTTTCGCTTCGCAAAAGAATTTGTGGCAATTTTTAAATACCCTTCATCCAGCAGTACTTTAAATGAAGAAAAGAAGCTCTCATTCTGAATTTTTGTCACAAGACTGATCTTCTGATATACTGCAGGAGGATAAAAAATACATACAAACCTTCTGACAATGGTCTCATATACACGCTGCGCAGTAAGAGAAACACTTCTCAATGTGTTTAAGCCCTGGCCTGTGGGTACGATTGCATAATGGTCTGTGATCTGCTTATCATTAACATATCTGGTCTTTGCCAGATTTTTGTAATTTCCCTGTTCAATAATGTGCTGTGCGATTTCCGCTGTATGTTCATAATTACGCAGTCCGGAAATATTCTTATAAATTTCCTTCGCAGCCGCAGTAGACAATACACGGGCATCTGTTCTGGGATAAGTGACCAGTTTCTTTTCATACAGTTCCTGCACGATTTTTAATGTCTCATCCGGGCTGATCTTGAACAACTTGGAGCACACATTCTGAAGCTCCGCCAGGTTAAATAAAAGCGGCGGATTCCTGTTCTCTTTTTTCCGCTCGATTTTCTCTACTGTACATTGCAGTGGCTGACTCACAGACAGCTCCTGTATCAGTTTTTCAGCATAGGCTTTCTCTTTAAATCCGTTCTCTTTATACAGATAAGGAGTCTGGAAATATCTGCTGCCTTCCACAGCTCTCCATTCTCCCTCAAAGTTTTCTCCCTCAAGGGCAATGCAGCTGAGTACGCGGTAAAACGGAGTTTTCACAAACGCACGGATCTCGCGTTCTCTTCGCACTACCATTCCAAGCACACAGGTCATAACCCGTCCTACAGAAATGGCCTGATATTTCGTATTTAAATAATTTGACACACTGTTTCCATAACGCAGTGTCAGTACACGGGAAAAATTAATTCCCATGAGATAGTCTTCTTTTGCTCGAAGATAGGCTGAAGCAGAAAGATTGTCATATGCTGACAGATCCTTTGCCTCTCTGATTCCTCTCATGATCTCTTCTTCTGTCTGAGAGTCAATCCAGACTCTCTTTTCTTTTTTTCCATGAACACCTGCCATCTGTGCCACCAGACGGTAGATGTATTCTCCCTCGCGTCCGGAGTCGGTACACACGTAAATGGTGTCCACATCCTCACGGTTAAGCAGTCCTTTGACAATCTCAAACTGCTTCTGCACTCCGGGGATCACTTCATATTTAAATTCGCGCGGCAAAAAAGGCAGGGTATCTAAACTCCACCTTTTATATTTGATATCATATTTTTCCGGGTAGCTCATGGTGACCAGGTGTCCCACACACCAGGTCACCACGCTGTCCTGAGATTCCAGGTAGCCATCCCGTCTTTGTCCGTTGATTTTCAAAGCTTTTGCGAATTCCTGCGCCACACTGGGCTTTTCGGCTATGTATAAAGCTTTTGACATATTATTTATCTGCACTCATCTTTCTGAGCGGCCATGCCAGCAACAGGGCACCGCCCACCATATTTCCTAAAGTTACTACTACCATGCTCTTTACCATGGCTCCAAGGGATAATCCAGGTACCAGGCAGTATGCGGTAACAAAGATTCCCATATTTGCGATGCAGTGCTCAAATCCGCTTACAACGAATCCTGAGATACACATAACGATCATCAGGAATCTTCCTGCATCACTCTTTAATTTCATACCACAAAGCACGCCAAGACAGACGAAGAAGTTACAGAGCACTGCTCTGAAGAACATCTGTCCGAGCGGAATACTCAGTTTATTTCCAATGAATCCCGCAAAATAGTCTGCTGTTCCGGATGCTCCTGCACCTACAAACAACAATGCTAAAATTGCACATCCGACAAAGTTTCCAAGGTAGCTTACGCCCCATACCTTACCGGCCTCTTTCCAGCTTACCTGTTTATCATAGGCTCCGAACGCCATTACCATATTATTTCCTGTAAAAAGCTCGCCGCCTACGAAGCTGATCAGAAGCACTGCAATGGAGAATACTAATGCCCCCACAAATTTTCCCCATTCAGGCATGGTCTTGGAGAATACGTTTCCAACTACATTACTGTAGATCATAGCCACATCAATAAAAAATCCCGCCATGACCGCACGTATAAAGTACTTGAAAAAATTGGTATTCACCAGGTTACTCTTGGCTTTCGCCGCGTTTGACACTTTCTGTACATCTTCGTAATTCATAACTACACCTCCGCAATGTATTTTATTGAGAACATTATATCACCTGAATATCTGTTTCACAACCGAAATCGTCAAACAATTCAAGAATATTCTTCAGATTTGTAGTTACTGTTCACACACCACTATCCGCGAGGTGTTTTGGCATGAATATGCCAAAATCCCGAGACATACAAGCCAAAATTCCATTGCCGCAGGCAATCTGGAATGAATTTTGGCTACGTTACTGTGAACAGAGTGAACAGTAACGATTTGTAATTATGTTCCATTATATTCGAAGATTTTTATAGCAATTCCATATACTAATGCAATCGAGACAGTTCGGCAGAATACAAAGGACAAGAAAGATATCTGCAGACATGCTGACGCAGGAGAAAATGTCTGAAAGTAAAGCTGATTTTTTTATTCAAATACAACTGCTTTATCCTGCAATTCTGTTACATATCCGATAACACCGCCGAAGATATCCATACCTGCAAGCTCTTCTGCAAGGGCATCGGCTTCTTCTGCCGGTACTGCAAGCAGAAGTCCGCCGGATGTCTGCGGATCAAATACCAGATCCTCCATCCAGAGTTCCTTAATCTCACTTCGTACTTCATCGCCTGCGAAGTCACGATTTCTGTATGCACCTTCAGGAATCAGCCCCATCTGTGCATACTCTTCAACACCCTCAATGATCGGAAGTTTCTCAGACTGGATCACCAGGGTTTTCCGGCTGCCTTTTGCCATTTCCAGACTGTGACCTGCAAGACTGAATCCTGTTACGTCGGTGCAGCTGTGGATCGTGTATTTAGATGCAATCTCTGCTGCATATTTGTTCAGCTTCGCCATGATTTTCTGAACTCTCTCAATTTCTTCCTGAGACGCCATTTCTGCCTTAATGGCAGTGTTAAGGATTCCACAGCCCAGCGGTTTGGTAAGAATAAGGATGTCTCCTTCTTCTGCGCCGTAATTTTTCCACATTTTGTCCGGATGCACATAACCAGTTACACAGAGTCCGTATTTCGGTTCTTTATCATTGATAGTATGCCCGCCTGCAAGGACTGCTCCGGCTTCCATGACCTTATCTGCACCGCCGCGCAGAATCTGCTCCAGTACTTCCGGACCAAGGCAGTTTGGAAATGCTACCACATTTAATGCCAGTTTCGGAACACCGCCCATTGCATAGACATCACTCAGTGCATTGGCTGCTGCGATCTGCCCGTACATATACGGATCATCCACTACTGGCGGAAAAAAGTCTACTGTATGGATCATTGCCAGTTCATCATTAATCTTGTATACTGCTGCATCATCTGATGTCTCCGGACCTACCAGAAGCATCGGATCTGTAAATTTCGGAAGTTTGCCTACTACCTGTGCCAGAACCTTCGGGCCAATCTTAGCACCGCATCCGGCTGCACTGGCAAGCTGTGTAAGACGCACTTCATTTTTTTCATTTCATTTCCCATAAGTCAGTTCACCCCAATTGATCTCCATATTCAGAATCTCCTCGTAACTGTTCAATACTTTCGTTACTGTAAACGGAGTGAACAGTAACGTACTTTCACAGCCGACAGACTGCCGAATAGTTACATATCTTCTATAACAAGAGATTCAGTGCTATCATTGTATCATGTTTTCACATATCCGTCAAAATGTGAACCGTTTACCATATATCAGGTGTTCCTATAAATCTTTCCATTTTACGCAAGAATCCTATAAATCTTTTCATATTCCAGATCCTGTTCCTTCATATAGGAAGCTGTTTCTTCTTCGTTCTGTTCCCCACATTTCCACGCAAGGCCGCAGGAAGCTGATATTTCTCTTGGCACAGGGATCAGTCTGCCTGTAAATTTGTTTTTCTTACATTCCCTTTCCATGGCAATTGCCTGAGTGGTAGTTTCAAAAGTCACCACTGTTGTCAGAACTTTTTCTTTCATAATCCGTCGTGTCCTCATAAAAAGAGGCACCGTTACCGGCACCTCTTTTATTATTTTCTATAAATTATTTCGCCTGGATATATCCTTTTGCTTTTAAGGTTTCAGCACAGAGAACTGCTCCGCCTGCTGCACCTCTGACTGTATTGTGGGAAAGTCCTACGAATTTCCAGTCATATACGGTGTCTTCACGAAGACGTCCTACAGATACGCCCATGCCATGTTCGAAGTTTACATCCTCTGTAACCTGCGGACGGTTGTCCTCTTCCAGATACTGGATGAACTGCTTCGGAGCACTTGGAAGTTCTAATTCCTGTGGAAGTCCCTTGAACTCTACTAATGCTTTGATAAGCTGCTCCTTAGTAGGGTTCTTACGGAATTTAACGAATACAGCTGCTGTATGTCCGTTCAGTACCGGTACACGGATACACTGGCATGTGATAACCGGTTCTGTAGCAGGTTTGATTACACCGTCTTCTACTTTACCCCAGATTCTTAATGGCTCTTTCTCGCTCTTCTCTTCCTCGCCACCGATGTATGGGATGATGTTTCCAACCATTTCCGGCCAGTCCTTAAATGTCTTACCTGCTCCGGAGATTGCCTGATATGTAGTAGCAACTACTTCATATGGCTCGAACTCTTTCCATGCAGTTAATACAGGAGCATAACTCTGGATAGAACAGTTTGGTTTAACAGCGATAAATCCGCGTGTTGTTCCAAGACGTTTCTTCTGGGATTCGATTACATCGAAGTGTTCCGGATTGATTTCCGGCACTACCATCGGTACATCCGGTGTCCATCTGTGAGCACTGTTGTTGGAAACAACCGGTGTCTCTGTCTTAGCATATTCTTCTTCGATCTTCTTGATCTCTTCTTTTGACATATCTACAGCAGAGAATACGAAATCAACTGTTGCAGCAACCTTCTCTACTTCGTTTACGTTCATAACAACAAGATTCTTGACACCCTCCGGCATTGGAGTATCCATTTTCCATCTTCCGCCAACTGCCTCTTCGTATGTCTTTCCTGCACTTCTCGGACTTGCAGCTACAGTTACAACTTCAAACCATGGATGATTCTCAAGCAGAGAGATAAATCTCTGACCTACCATACCTGTAGCACCTAAAATACCGACTCTAAGCTTTTCACTCATAATATCTTTCTCCTCTTTATCTTCTGCCCGCGTCTCTACCCTTTCGCGGACATTTTTATCCAGGTGTCCTTATATTGCGTACATCTGTCTTTCTTGTACATACTATAACAAACCAAAATAAATTGCAAGCATTTTTTTTAATTTTCTTCCAGATATTTTTTGTTCTCAGCGATCACTTTCTCCATCACGTCAGGTCCCGGTGCACCGATGGTCATACGTTTTTCCACACAGGTTTTCATACTGATTGCTTCGTAAATATCGTTCTCGAATACCGGGCTGATGGCTTTATATTCTTCAAGAGGAAGTTCATCCAGAGAAATCCCTTTATCAATACAGGTAAGCACCAGACGGCCTACAATGCCGTGTGCATCGCGGAAAGGTACTCCATGATTTACCAGATAATCGGCTGCATCTGTAGCATTTGTAAAGCCATTCTTTGCACTTGCTTCCATATTCTGTTTGTTGAACTGCATAGTAGAGATCATGCCTGTAAAGAGGGCAAGACATCCTTTTACAGTGTCAATGGCATCAAATTGTAAGTTCTTTGTCTTCCTGCATATCTTTGTTGTATGCAAGCGGGATTCCCTTCATGGTTGTAAGGATAGATGTTAATGCTCCGTATACACGACCTGTTTTTCCTCTTACAAGTTCTGCGATATCCGGGTTCGTTCTTCTGCGGCATGATACTGCTGCCTGTGCTGTAGGCATCGTCTATCTCTACGAAGCGGTATTCATTGGAGTTCCACATAATGATTTCTTCGCAGAAACGGCTCATGTGCATCATAATTGTGGAGAATGCGGACAGAAGCTCAATCACATAGTCTCTGTCTGATACAGAGTCCATGCTGTTTCTGGTCGGGCCGTCGAAACCGAGAAGCTGTGCTGTATATTCTCTGTCAAGTGGGTAGGTGGTTCCTGCCAGTGCACCTGCACCCAGAGGGCAGGTGTTCATTCTCTTACGGATATCTGCAAGTCTGCTTCTGTCACGTACAAACATTTCAAAGTATGCACCTACGTGGTGAGCCAGTGTGACCGGCTGCGCTTTCTGGAGGTGTGTGAAGCCTGGCATGTATGTGTGGACATTCTCTTCCATGATCTTCTGAAGTGCTTCGAGAAGTTTCTTTACCAGTTCGTCTGTCTCGTCAATCTCATCTCTTACATAGAGTTTCATGTCAAGGGCTACCTGGTCATTACGGCTTCTTCCTGTGTGAAGTTTCTTGCCTGCATCACCGATTCTGTCGATAAGGTTTGCTTCTACAAAGCTGTGGATATCTTCATATTCGGATGTGATCTCGAGTTTGCCGGATCTTACATCTGCAAGGATTCCGTCAAGACCTGCTTCGATCTGATCTTTTTCTTCTGCTGTCAGGATTCCCTGTCTGGCGAGCATTGCTACGTGTGCTTTGCTGCCTCTGATGTCCTGCTCATAGAATTTCTGGTCAAAAGAGATGGATGCATTGAAGTTATATACAAGTTTGTCTGTTTCTTTTGTGAAACGTCCGCCCCAAAGCTGTGCCATTGTGTTATTCCTCGTTTCTTCTTTATTTTTGGTATTATTGCTTTTACGTGTTAGTGTAACATATTTTTTCAGTATTGCAAAGTAGTTAGTTTGGAATCATTCAAAAGGTACGTGAAGAAAAAGAAGGTGTGTTGGGGCTTAGTTTCGGAACCCTGTAATTCTAAGGCATTCGGGAATCTGCTAAAACCATGAGCCGCCCTCTCAAACTCGCTCCGTTGCAAACTTCGCTCAGACACGTGAGACGGTCGGCTCATAACGCAGATTCCCGAATACCAAGAATTACAAGAACCCTCAAATGCGCCCCAACACACCTTCTTTTTCTTCACTGGGTATTGGCTATATGTTACATAATTGTGGTTACTGCTTTATTTTCTGTTTTCAGCCTCTCTTCGGGAATAGACGCAACCGCAGTAGTTCTGACGGTAGAGGTCGTATTCGTGGGATAGTTCGATGGAACGTTTGTAGCCGTTCTTTTTCTTGAAGTCGGATGGGAGGTGTTGGACGTGGTAGATTTCTGCCAGTTCTTCACCGATTTCGTTGATCTTGGCTGCGTTTTTCAGAGGGCTGATGGAAAGGGTGGTGGTAAAATAGTCATAGCCGCCCTCTTCTGCCAGTTTTGCTGCTTCTTCCATGCGGAGGCGGTAGCATTTGAAGCAGCGTTCGCCGCCTTCGGGTACATTTTCGAGACCTTTTGCCATCTGGAAGAATTCCTGCGGGTCGTAGTGACCCTCTATCAGTTTGACAGGGTGTTCAAATTCCATGGAGTTTACAAGACGGGTAATTTCATGGACTCGTTTGCGATATTCTTCTTCCGGGTAGATGTTTGGGTTGTAGTAGAATACTGTGATGTTGAAATATTTTGACAGGTATTCCAGTACGTAACTGCTGCAGGGTGCACAGCAGCTGTGGAGAAACAGGCTTGGGATCTTGTTATCTTTTTGCGCCTGATCTATAAGTTTTTCCAGTTCTTTCTGATAGTTTCGTTTATTCAACAGTATTATTATATCCTTTCTGCATCTTCACAAATGCTTTTTATTATCTTTTAATAAAATGCGAATACCTGTTCAGGTATTCTCTATTGTGCCTTCGTAATGATTCTTTGTATTTTTTAACTTCCTGCACTCTCCTATTCGTTCGCCCATTTTTACAATAGTCTCATATCCCTCTTCTGTATTCTCGATCAGATCATAGGCAATACGGACTTTTCCCGGCTGGATGAGGAGGATTATTGTGGAACCTCCGAATTCGAAGTTGCCTTTTTCCTGGCCTTTCTTTACTGTGGCAGGATTTTTATGGAGATTTGTGATTTTTCCTACCATCATGGCGCCTACTTCCATCATGAGGATGGTTCCGAATTGTTTTGTTTTCAGCAGAGTGTATTCTCTGGCGTTTTCTTTGTAGATGGGATATACATCGTTTGCTGCAGGATTCACTGTGTGGAAAACGCCGGGCAGAGTTACATTCGCGGATTTTCTTCCATCTGCCACATAGCAGTAATGATGATAGTCATCTACTGTCAGTCTGAAAATCAGCGCATAGCCGCCTGTGTATCTCTCAGCAATTGCCTTATTCTTCAGAAGCTGTCCTGCTGTATATTCTGTATCTTTGATGCTGAAACGTGAGTCTGAGCTGATCCTGTGTACGGAAAGTTTTCCGTCACAGGGGCTGATCAGGATGTTTTCGCGCATATCGATCGGGCGTTCTTCTTTTCGGATGCGCCTTATAAAGAAGTCATTCCATGAAGAGAAGTTCTGTTTTTCGTAAATGCTCAGGTCAATCTTGTTGTTTTTTACAAAATCCGGTACAAATCTGGCAGAAAGTCTGGTGTTAAGCAGGACTCCCGCTGCCTTTGACACGAAAGGTCTGATCAGGAGTTTCAGGCAGAGTCTGCCACCCCGGTCATTATATAAATGCCGCAGGAATTTATCCTGCTCATTCTCTTCAATCGTGATATTTCCTTTTCTGTCAATATACTTCATTCGTATCTTCCCTCCATAAAAGTATAACCGCAGCCTCCCCGTTTCCCGGGAACCGCTGCGGCCAGTCAACAGTTATATTTATTTTATATCAAACGGAACATCTTCGCAAGTGCAAGTGCCACGACTGCAACCAGCAGGATACGTACCGGATTCTGAGGTTTTTTTACCTTTATATCCAGAATAAAAAGCAGTCCCACGATAATCACTGCAATATGTATCACAATCAGGAAATAGAGTCCGCAATATCTTCTCATCAGATAAAGGAACGGCAGGATGATCGCCATGGATGTGATCGGAAGCCCCTGATAATACTGTCTGTTCTCAGAAGTCTCATTCTGTCTCTTTGCTTCTGAAACATTAAAATATGCAAGGCGGATGACAGATGCCACACTGTAAAAAATAAGCGCCCCAATCCCCGCCGATGTATTCACACCCAGACAGTAACAGATCATTGCCGGAAAAATACCAAAGCAGACCACATCACATAAGGAATCGATCTGAATCCCGAAATTCTTCTCATCATCCGTACGGTTCTTCTTTGTTCTGGCTATCTTTCCGTCAAACATATCACACAGTCCGGAAAGCGCCAGACAGAAAATCGCAACCTTAAAATCCCCCTCCAGAGCCCTGGTAATTCCAAATACGGAAATTCCCAGACTTATATAAGTCAATATTACCGTATAATCATAAATTCCTAAAAACATATTTTCTCCCCCTACTTTTCTTCTTGTTCTTTTCTTCCTATTATGAAATACGCCACACAGGTCATCACTGCACTGATAAGCATCTGTGCATAATAGGAAATTCCTCTGCTGAGCAGCATTGCAGGAAGTAATGCTTCTCCGAAAACCGGTGCAAACATCACCAGATAAAGAGACTCACTGATTCCCATTCCTCCGGGTAAAGGCAGCATATCAACAGAGACAGATATGACAGACTGCAAAATCGTAAGGGTTATGATGGAATATCCATGAAATCCCAGCGAACGGTATACCCAGTATGTAACTGTAAATAACAAAATCCTCTGCACCATAGTGATCAGTAACACTTTCAGGATCACCAGCTTGTGACTTGCCCAGAAAGCCGCAGTTTCATGATACTGGTCCATAGACGCTTCCAGTTTCTCAAGCCGGGTTGTCTTTGGCTTAAGGAAACGGAAATGTTCAATAAGTTTCAGTCCTTTTACCATAATCCACTTCGCCAATCCAGGGGCAAATACAAGGATCATCATGAAAGTAACGCAGAAAATATTCAGGCCTACGCCCAGGTAAAACACCCACATGTACTGACCAAGATATCCTTCCAGAAAGCCTCTGCCAAAAATCCAGATTACAATTCCGATCACTACCAGAACCGCTTTATAAGTAATCGTGACAATCATCAGGACCAGCGTAGTGACAGGAATCGGAAGTTTGTCCTTTTTCATAAAATAAATCTGCATTGGCTGTCCGCCGGATGCAGACGGTGTGATACAGCTGAAAAAGAATCCCACAAAAGAATACAGAGCACAATGCCCCATCTTTACTTTTGCTCCGAGAGTCCGCATCATATAGAAAATAATTACAGACTCGCCAAGTATGAACAGTACCACACAAACCACACTGACCAGTAAGTAAACCGGATCTGCCTGCCGTACTGTATGAATAATCTCTCCCAGATCCTCTCCCTTAAATACCATATATACGGTAATGGAAATATAAGGATCAGAAAAATGGTGTTAAATATTGCTTTCTTTTTGTTTCTCATTTGCTTACACTTTCTTATACACTTTTTTTACAGCATTCGTCTGATTTCTATACCCAATTCATGTATGTCACAGTGTCTGATATATGTATATTTCTGATATGAAACACATAGTAAACAGTAACGTATTCCTTACAGAACATTTGCCCTCAAATACTATAGTATTATATGTGTAGAGTCTGTGGACAGAGGATAGGGGAATGTGCAGCATGTTTCCGTATTGCTCCCATTTTGTTACCAATTGCTATCCTTTTACTACCATTCTGCCTCTTTTTTTCAGAATTGACCTGTGCTAATATTATCATAGACAAATGAGACATGAGCTACAAACTTACATTTCATTTGTTTCTCTTTTGCAAAAGAATACGGACAAAATATAAAGCGTCTGCTCATTGCCGGAATGGTGATGGGTATGGCGCTTTTTTTTAGATGCCGAAAACCGGGTGACGACCTGAAAAATTGAAACAGGAGGAAATAGCATGGCATATGAATATGACCACGATTGCCCATTTGAAGCTTACATCACGAATCTCGGAAAATATAACGAAGGGGAGCTGGTAGGCGAATGGGTAAAGTTTCCTACCACGTCAGAAGATCTGCAAAAAGTATTTGAACGAATTGGAATCGGTTCAAAAGATGACTTTGGTAATCCTTATGAAGAATGGTTCATAAGTGATTATGATGTGTACGGCGGCAGACTGCCGTGAACCTGTGTAAGCAGAATAGGCTTGATGCCTGGGGCAGCCTTCGGGTTGCCTTTACATAGTTTCCACTTTCCAAAAAATTAAAAAAATTTGCGCTTTTTTGAAAGCGACATCTTGCATATACTATTAGCAGACAGTATAATACGTACAGCGAAGCGGTTTCGAGAAAATGAAAAAACTTCAATTTTTGAAAGCGGGTATGGAGTCCGGTGTCAGTCCCGCTCAGTTCATCTCTATTAATTTTGAGGATTTAAACTACGCATATCTGCAAACTGCAAAGGCACTGCATAATGAAATCACAAAACGAGCCACAGAAATCAACGGTAAAGCCTATCTGTTCTTTGATGAAATCCCGGAAGTAAAAGACTGGGAGAAGTGTATCAACTCCCTGCGTGTATCCCTTGACTGCGACATCTATATCACCGGTTCAAACGCAAAGCTTCTTTCCAGTGAGCTTTCCACTTATCTTGGCGGACGTTATGTGGAGTTTATTATTTATCCATTCTCCTTTGCAGAGTTCCTGGAACTGTATCGCCCCATTGCGCCAGATGAACCGATCCAGAAATGCTTTCAAAAGTATCTTTTATCTGGAACTTTTGCGCCGGGACTATAAAGTTACAGTAGGCAAAACCGGAAACAAGGAAATTGACTTTGTATGCGACAAACGCGGGGAAAAACTGTATGTTCAGGTTACCTATTTGCTGGCATCCGATGAAACCATCCAGCGTGAGTTTGGAGCATATGATAACATCCGTGATAACTACCCGAAATATGTTGTCTCTCTGGATGAATTCGACATGAGCAGAAACGGAATTAAACACCGCAACATACGGGATTTCCTACTGGCAGAGGAATGGAATTAAAAAAATAGCCGCTAATGGAATTCATTTTCCAAAAGCGGCTGCTCTTTTTATCTCTTTATTTCTTTAATTTAAATTTTTCAATTCATGTCATATGATTATCTTCCGGAGGTAGTACCACCATCAATGCACAGTGCCTGGCTTGTGATCTCGCGGGCGAAGTCACTTGCAAGGAATACGGTTGCCCAGGCAATATCTTCTTCCTTCTGATCATGTCCCAGCGGGATCATGCTCTTAACGGAAGCATTCCACAGTTCTTCACGTTTCTCAGGAGTCAGTTCATTATGAACTTCTGGATCCCAGCCATTGTTCATGCCTTCCAGGATCTCTTCCCACATTGCTGTACGGATAATTCCCGGGAGAATAGCATTTACACGGACTCCGTAAGGAGCTGCATGTTTTGCTGCGGACTGCATCAGGCTTGTTACAGCTGCCTTGGATGCGCTGTAAGTCTGGAGCATTCCCATACCGTCTCTGCCTGCAATAGAGGATACAAGGATCATGTTTCCGCCCTTATTTGCTTCCAGATGTGCCAGACCATGTTTGATCATATGTACGGTTCCCACTACATTGATATTGAACAGTCTCTGAACCTCTTCTGTAGTTGTATGCATCATATCCTGAAGGGAAATTACGCCTGCTGCATTTACGATCACATCGATCTTTCCGCCGCCAAATGCTGCTGCGTCAGCGATCAGCTTCTTAACGTCTTCTTCCACAGCTACATCACATTTTGTAAAGCCGCCCTTTACGCCAAGTGCCTCGATCTCTTTTACAGTAGCAAGGCCCTGATCTTCTTTACGGTTTGCAATATATACGTTTGCGCCACATCCTGCAAACTGAAGTGCCATCTCTTTACCCAGTCCACGTCCACCACCTGTAACAAGGACTGTCTTTCCAGTAAAATCAATATTCATTGCCATAACCAAAATCCCCTTTCCAGATATATGTTCTGTTTAACTCTGTTAATATTTTATCACTCTGTATGGAAATGTCAATGTTTATAATCTTAAGTTTTTACAGTTTTTCCCATAATTACAGGCTTTTCTTTTGTTAATTTTTTAATCAACTTTTTCAAAACAACCACATTTATTCTCCGGCCAGGTATCCTCCAAACCTTCCCGGTAATGGTACCACAGGATTTCTCCATCTGCCATGGATATGCCGATTTCTTTTATCCCGTCATGATCTAAGTCTTCCATCTGTGCTTTAGCCTGCCAGTCCGCTTCTTTTTCTGATCCCCATAAAAGAGTTCCTACTCTGGCACCGTTTGCGCTGTCATATACAGCATAGCCGTTTCTATTATCTAATGGGGAAAGGCAGAAAATGAGAGCGCCTGTATCATCCAGGTGCAGGTCTTCGGAATAAGCCCTGTAAGTGCGCCAGTCGCTGCCAGGGATGTTGGAATCTGAACCGGAACCTGGTTCTGGCTCTGCATCTGTGTTTTCCGTAATGATCTTTCCGTTTTCTGTTGGACCTGCAACCGGCTCCTGGACCTGGATCCCATATAAGAGCCAGAATGTGCAGACCAATAAAAATACACTGACCAGAACCGGGATGATCCCAATGATCATTAAAATACGCCATTTTTCTGCCCCGTCTTTCTGCTCTGGATCATGCCTGCTGCAATAAAACTAATTCCCAATAGCAATGTGGCTATTTCCAATCCAAACATCCATTTTCCCTCTTTCTTACAAATTATGAAACTGATCCTATTGTTCTGTATATCTGAACTATACAGCTGTTCCTTCAGGGAAAATATTAACTAAGGGTTAGTTTTAGAAACAGTTTTGGGGACTTTATTTTTTTACTATACACATTTCTATTTAAAGGCTATAATAATTCTGGAAAAATATGAGTATAGAGAGGGTATTCTTATGTACGATTTAAAAATGTTAGAAGAGATCAAAAGCCAGGAAGAGCGTATCCACTTTTCTTCTTTTGATTACAATGATGCTTACACACTGGGAACCATGCTTCGCGAGCGTGGTCTGACCACTCCAAAGCCAATCGCCATCCGTATTGTTTTTGATGATATTATCCTGTATCAGTCTTTCCTTCCGGGAACAGACGAAAGCAATAACCAGTGGATGAACCGCAAACAGCACACGGTTGAGCGCTGCCATACTTCTTCCCTGCGGGCTGCTGTTGAACGGGAATTAAACGGTGTAAAAGAAAACTGGCAGCAGGATGAGTCCCACTATGCATTCTGCGGCGGTGGATTTCCAATTATTGTAAATGATGAGTTCCGCGGTGTTGCCATGATCTCCGGCCTGCCTCATCTGGAAGACCACAGAAACCTGGTGGAAGTAATGGATCAGTTCTGCGCACAGAAGAACGCATAAGCTCTATTCCTATTATTGGTTCTCACAGCAAATATAAAACAGGTCGCGGATATTTCCATAAAATGTGATATCTGCGACCTGCTTTTTTATTATACGCATTTTTCTGCTATTTTTATCTATTATCTATCTATTCCCATTTTTTCCACACATCCGGCTGATAGCCTAAGGTAGACTGCTTTCCGTTTCTGATCACCGGTGTTTTGATCACCTGGGGATTTTCCAGGACTTTTTGCAGCTTATCTTCCTCTGCGATATATTTGATCAGGGACAAAATATCTTTGTCTTTCCCATCCCAGTTGATCATATTTTCCAGGCCTCCGTTTGCCTGGGCAACGGAGTTAAACTCGCCTTTTGACATGCCTTTTTCCTTCATGTCAATGAACTGGTATTTGATGCCACGCTCTTTGAAAAAGCGTTCTGCTTTCTTTGTATCATTGCACTTTTTTGTGCCGAAGATCTGGATGTTCATAAAATATGTCCGCCTTTTTCCTGAAAATCTGTGTTTTTATTCATATCTTCACTCATGATACCATGCTGCATTTGTCTTTACAAGCCGTCTTTATCTGCGGATCACCTGGATCTCCTGCTCTGTGCCAAGATCTACCGGTTTGAAGGTGTTTTCCAGGCCTTCTGTAATATAGATCTGGCCTTTATCATCTTCTAAGACTGCCTCGTAATTCTGGTGGCTGCGCCAGTGTTCAGCCGCTTTTTCCGGACCCATGACAAAAAGGGCAGTGGAAAGACCATCACAGAGGAAACCGCTGTCACTGATAATGGTCACAGATACCAGCCCATTTTTAGCCGGAGCACCGGTTTTAGGATCCATAATGTGCCAGTAGACCTGACCGTCATCACCTGTGAAATAACGCTCGTAGCCACCGGAAGTAACCACCGCCTTATCTGTTACAGAAACACCTCCCAGATAACGGTCCTCTTCTGCTGCCCGGATACCGATGAACCAGTCAGACCCGTCCGACTTTGTACCTACTGTCTGGATATTTCCTCCCAGACTGAAAAGAGCAGAAGTAACACCTTCTTCTTTCATCAGGTTTGCCAGGACCTCTGCTGTATAGCCTTTTCCTACACTTCCCAAATCTACCATCATATCCGGTTCTATGGATACAGTATTACCATTTACCTGGATTTTGCGGTAATCTACGCGGGAGACTAATGCTTTGCGTTCTTCCTCATCGGGGATGCGATGTTCACCTGTGGTAAAGCCCCAGGCTTTTACAATGGGATAGGCGGAAATGTCTAAGGCACCGTCTGTATCTTTGCAAAGTTCAAGTGTCTGCTGCATCTGCTTTGCAACTTCTTCTGCAAACTTTGCCTCTTTCTTCTGGTTTAATTCCCACATGGGACTTCCTTCTTTTGTCACAGAAAGTGTATCTTCCAGTTCTTCTATTTTCCCCCGGACTTTTTCTTCTACGTCATCATTTCCGCCATAGATCTGGAACTGCATCACTGTGTCCATGGCAAATACGGTAAAGTTCTTTTCTTCGGATCCTGTCTCTGTACGCAAAACAGGGCGGTCATTTTTGACCGCCTCTGTTTCTGCTGTTTTTGTAGATGCACTGCATCCGCATAACATCAGTGTCAGGATCACCAGACACCATTTTTTCAATTAGATTTCTCCTTCTGTTTCGGTTGCTTCTGTATCTTCGGCAACATCGTCAGCTGCAGTGTCTTCGGAAACATCTTCATTGGAGTCTTCGGAGTCCTTATCCTCAGATGCATCTTCCTCTGGCTTATCCTCTGCCGGCTCTTCTGCAGTATCTTCCTTATCTTCCTCAGAAGGTTCGGTTACTTCATCTTCTGCCGGAACTTCTTCTGCATCCTTATCAGCCGGCTCTTCCTCAGCCGGAACTTCCGGAACAACTGTTTCATCCTTTGTTTCAGGAACAGTTACTTCTTCCTGAGCCTCTTCTTTCATTTCCTGCTCATCTAAAAGTTCTTCCTCTGCTTCGGTTGGGTCTACCAGTTCGCCATCTCTTACATAGAATACATAAGAACCATATTCGCTCTTCTTACTGTAAATAGTAACTTTGATCAGATCACCTGTTTCGTAAGCATCGAAACCATCCTTAGCAAAATCAATGTAATCTTTTCCTTTTCCCATACCATCACTTTCAGGTGTTGTACCTACTTTAAACTGCTGATCTGATATAGAACCATAACTACAGCTTTCATACTGATGCTGTCC
>ENA-OQDL01000181-OQDL01000181.1-human-gut-metagenome-genome-assembly--contig:-NODE-181-length-42444-cov-4.656781_pt1 | contig 42444 bp, 38 predicted proteins | sample MGYA00242782_ERZ504609 | MGnify/ENA primary metagenome ERZ504609 (study PRJEB26092, sample SAMD00036320) | human gut metagenome | host: Homo sapiens | study: EMG produced TPA metagenomics assembly of... | reverse complement strand
CTTTTTTTGCGCAATTATTTTGCTATATGGCAGATATCCTGAATATGTGGCAGTTATATATATCAGTATTAAACAGCTGATATATAATAAGATATCTGCTGAACAGATTAAAGATGGATTTTGGTTCCGGTTTTTCCCTGGATACCGTCTTTGGCTTTCTGAAGTAAAGTGATCATGGCAGTTCTTCCTTCTTTGGAGCTTGCAAAATCAACGGCAGCCTGAACTTTCGGGAGCATGGAACCTGGGGCAAACTGTCCCTCATTAATATATTTCTTAGCGTCATCTACAGTGATGTCATCCAGCCATTCTTCGTTTTCCTTGCCGAAGTTTACAGCAACCTTCTCCACTGCTGTAAGAATGATAAGCATATCTGCATCCAGCTCTTTGGCCAGGAGACAGCTTGCATAATCCTTATCAATAACTGCTGATGCACCTTTGAGATGATGTCCGTTAAGAACAACGGGAATTCCGCCGCCACCGCAGCAGATAACGATTTTATTTGCATCCACAAGACTGTTGATTGCATCCTGTTCAACGATTTCAACAGGCTTTGGAGATGCAACTACACGACGATAACCACGCCCTGCGTCTTCTTTCATGATATGTCCATATGCCTTGGCCTGATGGTCTGCTTCCTCTTTTGTCAGGAATTTGCCGATCGGCTTGGATGGATTTTCAAAAGCAGGATCATTGGGATCTACACGAACCTGAGTGACAACAGTGACGACAGGTGTGCGGACAAATCCTCTGATTCGAAGTTCCTCTCTCAAAGCATTCTGCAGATCATATCCGATGTAAGCCTGACTCATGGCAACACAGACAGAGAGAGGAGTGTTTGGCTGATTCTCATCTTCTCTGGAGAGAGCAGACATGGCATTGTTGATCATGCCAACCTGTGGCCCGTTTCCATGTACAACAACAACCTGATGACCTTCTTCGATCAGATCGCATAATGCTTTTGCAGTAGTTTTTACAGCTACCATCTGTTCCGGGAGAGTATTTCCCAGAGCGTTCCCACCGAGCGCAATAACGATTCTTTTTCTTGTAAACATTTGTAAAAACCTCCTGATTTTAAAGGCAAAGAGGGCCGCCGCAATAAAGATTGTGTGCTTTCTGCGACAGCCCCGCCTGCTATACAATATGATGAGTGCTATTTTTCAATATATTTAAATTCTGAAACTGCTTTCAAAATTAAATATCTGTTTGAAAGCAGCTGGAATATTACTGCAATCCAACTGTTAATCTGCGCCTGATTATTTCAGGATTCTTGGAGCTGCTTTGACTTCAAGTTTCTTCAGGATATCCTGTGGATTTTCAAATTTGGAAAGCATGATCATAGCAGCGATGATGTATGGTTTGAAGCTTGCTTCTTTGTATAACGGGATTCTGTAACGATCGAATACAGAAGCGTCAACCTCACCTGTTTCGCAGCTTACACCTGTAATATCAGCCGGCAGGCAGTGCAGGTAAAGAGCTTTTCCGTCTTTTGTTGTTTTCATAAGTTCTTCTGTGCAGGCCCAGTCTTTGTGCTGTGCATTCTGTGCAAGAAGTTCTTTCTCTAATTTATCGATTCCGTCGAAGTCGCCTTCTGCATAAAGGTCTGTACGTTTTTCCATAGCTGCAAATGGAGCCCAGCTCTTTGGATATACGATATCAGCATCTTTGAAAGCTTCAGCCATATCGTTTGTCTTTGTGAAGGATCCGCCGTTTTTCTCAGCATTCTTTTTGGCGATTTCTTCAACTTCCGGCATTACATCGTATCCTTCCGGATGAGCAAGAACAACATCCATGCCGAAACGTGTCATCAGACCGATAACGCCCTGTGGAACGGAGAGTGGTTTACCATAGGATGGAGAGTAAGCCCAGGTCATAGCGATCTTTTTGCCTTTCAGATTCTCAACACCGCCGAATTCATGGATGATGTGCAGCATATCTGCCATACACTGTGTCGGATGGTCAACGTCGCACTGAAGGTTTACAAGAGTAGGTCTCTGCTCAAGGATACCGTCTTTGTTTCCTTCTGTAACAGCTTCCATGAATTCTTTCTGGTAAGCATGTCCTTTTCCGATGTACATATCATCACGGATACCGATCACATCAGCCATGAAAGACACCATGTTTGCTGTTTCACGAACAGTTTCACCATGAGCGATCTGAGATTTCTTTTCATCAAGATCCTGTACTTCCAGACCAAGAAGGTTACATGCGGAAGCAAAAGAGAAACGTGTACGTGTGGAGTTATCGCGGAAGATAGAGATTCCAAGACCACTCTCGAATACTTTTGTGGAGATATTGTTCTCTCTCATGAAACGGAGAGCATCAGCAACTGTGAAAACAGCTTCCAGTTCATCATCTGTTTTGTCCCATGTCCAGAAGAAATCGTTGTTGTACATTTCTTTGAAGTTTAAGCTGTTTAATTTATCAATGTAATCCTGTAATGTTTTCATAAAATCAATACCTGCTATGCTTTGATAGCTTATCCTTTCCTGATATGAAATAATTGAATCTCTGCGTTTGGCAGAACACCGGTTATCCGGCTGTATCTGTTTATCTTGTGTCCCTGCCTGTTACAGCAGGGATTCTGTCCGGACACATATTAAGCCTTTAGGATGATAGGAAATCCGTCGCCTAAAAAATTTGAAAATTTATTTATTATTTGCAGTATGCAGTTGGAAGAGCAGCGTATACAGCAGCGCATCTTACAAGGTCGATCTTCCATGTTTTTTCGTTCGGAGCATGAGCCTGTGCTTCTGCACCAGGTCCGAATCCGATACAAGGAATGCTGTTACGTCCCATGATTGTTACACCGTTAGTAGAGAATGTCCATTTGTCTGTAAGCGGACGAGCTTTTCTCATGCCTTCTGTCTCAGCATTTCCGAGACGCTCTTCGCCGTACAGTCCTTTATATGCTTCTTCCAGAGCCTGTGTTACTTTGTGATCTTTCGGGATTACCCATGTCGGGAAGTAGCACTCGATCGGATATACAAGGTCTGTATAGGACGGACGGTTGTATTCATACATGGATACTGTTACGTCGTCGCCATATTTCTGTACTGCCGGAAGAGCACGGATCTCATCCAGGCAGCTTTCCCATGTTTCGCCTGCTGTCATACGACGGTCAAGAGATACAGAGCAGGAGTCAGCTACTGCACAGCGGCTTGGGGATGTGAAGAAGATTTCGGAAGTAGTAACAGTGCCACGTCCAAGGAAACGTGCTTCTTCCCATTCAGGGTTGTATTTCTCATCAAGCATTTTTACAAGACCTTTGATCTCTGTGGTATCAGCAGCATCATTTTCGTTTAATGCGCGGATATCCTGGAGAATATCAGCCATTTTGTAGATTGCATTGTCACCACGTTCCGGAGCAGAACCATGGCAGGAAACACCCTTTACATCTACGCGGATTTCCATACGTCCACGCTGTCCTCTGTAGATACCGCCGTCTGTTGGTTCTGTGGAAACAACGAATTCAGGACGAACACCATCTTCATGGATGATGTACTGCCAGCAGAGACCGTCACAGTCTTCTTCCTGTACAGTACCTGTCACAAGTACCTGATATTTATCGTTTAAAAGACCAAGATCTTTCATGATCTTAGCACCGTATACTGCAGAAACAATACCGCCCATCTGGTCAGATGTTCCACGTCCGCCGATTTCTTCATCAGATTCGAAACCTTCGTATGGATCAAATTCCCAGTTCTTGATATTACCGATACCGACTGTATCAATGTGAGCGTCAAAACCAATGAGAGTTTTACCTGTTCCCATGTAGCCGAGGATATTGCCCATCGGATCGATCTGGACTTTGTCGAATCCGACTTTTTCCATTTCCTCTTTGATTCTCATGATATGTCCTTTTTCTCCGCAGCTTTCGCCAGGAATGCGAACCAGATCGCGAAGGAACTTAGTCATATCATCCTTATAACCCATTGCAGCTTCGTTAATTTTTGCGTAATCCATTTTTTTACCCTCCCAATATGTATAAAATATTATGATGTTAGGGTCAAAAGGTATTTTGCCCCTAATCTGATATCATATTATTAGTTACTGGTATATCATTTTCGAGATAACCATACCACTTACCTGTTTGTGTTCACCCAAAACATCATTTGCTTAAAGATTCGTCTGTTCCGTATAATCCGTCCCATACGATCTCGCGGTAGCGAACAGGATCAGTGTCACCTTCTGTGGAAATAACAAGTACTACGGAATTCTCATCCAGTTTCAGCGCTTCTTTTAAGTCTTTTGCATCTTCATCGTGAAGAGCAGTGAAGCAGAAACCAAGCGGAACGGAACCGGATTCACCGGAGACAACGTGTGGATCATCTCCCAGTGGATTAGCGTAAATACGTGTTGCCTTTGCGCTCATCCAGTCAGGACAGGATGCAAATACATCTACGTGATTTTTCAGGATATCCCATCCGATCGTATTTCCCTCACCACATGCAAGACCGGCCATAATTGTCTGAAGATCACCTGTAACATTTACCAGATTTCCTGTCTTTGCAACAGCGGAGCGGTACAGGCAGTCAGCAGCACTTGCTTCACAGACAGCCATAACCGGCGGGTTATCTTTATATTTATGAGCGAAATAACCGACTACGGCACCTGCTAAAGAACCAACACCGGCCTGAACAAATACATGTGTCGGACGTTCAACACCCATTTCTTTTAACTGCTGGTCAGCCTCAAGAACCAGTGTTCCGTATCCCTGCATGATCCAGGATGGAATTTCTTCATATCCGTCCCATGCGGTATCCTGAACGATGATACCATGTTCTGTTTTGGCAGCTTCTGCTGCAGCCATTCTTACGCAGTCATCATAGTTTACTTCTTCGATCGTAACAGTAGCACCTTCTTTGGCAATGTTATCGAAACGAGTCTTTGTTGTTCCCTTAGGCATTCTTACAACTGCTTTCTGTCCAAGGCGGTTAGCTGCCCATGCAACTCCACGTCCATGATTACCGTCTGTTGCAGTAAAGAATGTAGCCTGTCCGAATTCTTCTCTTAATTTATCAGAAGAGAGAACATTGTATGGCAGCTCGCTGATATCACGTCCAAGTTCTTTTGCGATATAGCGGCCCATTGCATAAGAACCTCCAAGTACTTTGAAAGCATTTAAGCCAAAGCGATAGGATTCATCCTTACAGAAAATATTTTTTACTCCTAAATATTTCGCAAGGGATGAAAGGTTCTGAAGAGGCGTCACACTGTACTGTGGGAAACTTCTGTGGAACTCATTTGCTTTCTTTACATTTTCTTCGGACATCAGTTCCAGGTGTTTATCATCTGATTTCGGAACCTCGTTTACAGTCCATTTTAATCCTTCTGTCATAAAATGACCTCCCTTAAAAATTATCATTTGGTTTCCTTAACTTGTGATTCTATCATACCATATATTTTAAAAATTGCAATAGAAAATACAAAAATTTTTAGGTTTTTCAAAAAAAATTAGGTTTCATAATTTGTACATTGATATAAGGATTTGGATATGATAAAATAATGAGTAATGTTCGTTTTATTTTTACAGGATAGACAGTAAAGTGGGTATAAAAGAGCAATACAAAAGATACAGAAGAGGAGAAAATATTATGGCAGTATTTCATGCATTCCGGGCACTTCGACCTACACCGGAAAAGGCTGCTGATGTGGCAGCACTTCCATATGATGTGGTAAACCGGGAAGAAGCAAAATCAATCGGAGATGAGAATCCCCTGTCCTTTCTTCATATTGACAGACCGGAAATGGATCTGGAACCTGAGACAGATCTGTATGATGACCGGGTTTATGAAAAAGCAAAAGAAAATCTTGACAATATGGAAGAAAAGGGAATTCTTGTTCAGGATCAGAAGGCCTGTTACTATATATATGAACTTGTAAGAAAAGGAAAGACACAGACCGGTATCGTAGGATGCAGCTCCATTGATGATTATGTGAATGGTGTAGTGAAGAAACATGAGCTTACCAGAGAAGATAAGGAACAGGACAGGATCCACCATGTAGATTCCTGTAATGCAAATACCGGTCCTATTTTTCTGGCATGCAGATATCCGGATTCTCTGCTTACACTGATGAATAACTGGAAAGATCATCATGAAGCAGCATATGATTTTACAGAAGAGGATCAGATCACACACAGAGTATGGGTGATTGATGAAGATGAGGTTATTTCTGAAATAAATAAGGAATTTGCAGGGATTGATTCTCTGTACATCGCAGATGGACATCACCGCGCAGCTTCCGCTGTAAAAGTAGGTTTAAAGAGAAGAGAACAGAATCCGGGATATACAGGGGAAGAAGAGTTTAATTATTTCCTGTCTGTTGTATTTCCCTATGACCAGCTCTGCATTCTTCCTTATAACAGGATTGTAAAAGATTTGAACGGCCTGACTGTAAAGGCATTTCTGGGCGCCCTGAAGTTCAACTTTGAACTGATGCTGATGCCGGGATTTCCATGCAAGCCTGTAGAGAAGCATTGTATGGGAATGTATGTGGACGGACAGTGGTATCACCTGAAAGCATGGCCGGATATCTATGAGAAGAAGGACGTGGTCGGACAGCTGGATGTATCCATTCTTCAGGAAAAAGTCCTCAGACCAGTCCTGGGAATCGAAGATCCGCGCACAGACCAGAGAATCTCCTTTGTGGGCGGAAGCCATAAGGCAGCAGAGCTGGCAGAGATTGCGGACAGAACCGGCGGTGTAGCCTTTGTCATGTACCCGACATCTATGGAAGACCTGATGAAGATTGCAGACGAGAACAAATTAATGCCTCCAAAATCCACCTGGTTTGAGCCAAAGCTTCGGAGTGGGCTGTTTATACATAAGTTATAATTTGCCGAAGATGTCTTATAAAAATATTATAATAATTTCGCTGTAGACTTTTTCTTCCTTCAATGGTACAATTGGTTCTATACAAAAGAGAACGAGACGTACTATAACGAAAGGAGGGAAGAATGTGGAAGATGCGGAATTGAGAAATATCCTTTTTTCTATACAGGGAAGCATTGCCGGTTTTCAAAATGATATGTCCGATGTAAAGAACGATATCGCAGATATGAAGACAGATATTGCAAACATGAAGACGGATATCACGAACATGAAAGCAGATATCACGAACATGAAATCAGATATTGTGCAACTCAATGGAAGCGTAAAAACTATAGAACTTAAACTGGAAAATGAAATTGACAGAAAAATATCTGCCCTATTTGATGCACGTATGGATGAGCTTCGCTATAGAAAGGAGAATAAGGCAACTCGAGAGAAAGTTTTTGAACTGGATATGCGTGTAGACAATTTGGAAAAAGCCATCATGCCAGCGTAACTGTAACAGATGATCGTAAGGCTTGTACATAGGATAAACAGGAAGAAATTTTATAACATAAAAAAGTACATGAAATTTCTTCCTGCTAAATTTGTATAATTTTTGTAAATTTTTCAAAAAACAGTTGAAATCACAGAAATAATTTGTTATACTAACTTGCGTTACGGGGTATGGCGTAGCTTGGTAGCGCGCACGGCTGGGGGCCGTGAGGTCGCAGGTTCAAATCCTGTTGCCCCGACTGACATATGGTTAAATTGTTTGTAGTATATTTACAATGAATGATTCAGACGTATGTTCATTTCAAAAAAGCCAAATAAAGTTATAAGTAAAATGCAATGATAAGGAATAGTACACCCGGGACCGGAGCACAGAGAACTGCTGTTTGCTGAGAAGCAGTGGAAGGAAATTGTGGAACTCGCCTTTGAGCAGCTGCCTGAAATTATACAAGAGTAGGTGCAGACGGTTTCCACCGTTATATGGAGAGGATATAAGAATACCGGATATCCGGAGATTCCGTATCCCATGAGTGTATGACATTGTTCATAAATAAGAGTGGTACCGCGTAAGATGATAATATCTTTCGTCTCTTGCAGATAAGTCTGTGGAGATGGAAGATTTTTTTATGTCTTTTTACAGTCAATCCCCACAGTCCAAACATAATATTTACATAACGGAGGAAGAAAAAATGATGAATCCAAGCAAATATCAGAGACAGTATTTTATGCCGCCTGTTAAATGCATGAAATGGGCAGAAAAAGAATATGTGGACAAAGCACCTATCTGGTGTTCTGTAGACCTTCGTGACGGTAATCAGGCACTGGTGATTCCGATGAGTCTGGAACAGAAAATTGAATTCTTTAAACTTCTTGTAAAAATCGGTTTTAAAGAAATTGAAGTAGGTTTCCCGGCTGCTTCTGAAACAGAATATGAATTTCTGCGTACCCTGATCGAGCAGAATCTGATCCCACAGGATGTAACTATTCAGGTTCTGACTCAGGCCAGAGAGCATATCATCCGCAAAACTTTTGAAGCTGTCAAAGGCGCACCGAAGGCAATTGTACATGTGTACAATTCCACCTCTGTAGCTCAGAGAGAACAGGTATTTAAGAAATCCAAAGAAGAAATCTTAAAGATTGCAGTGGATGGTGCCGCATTATTAAAGAAACTGGCTGATGAAACAGAAGGAAATTTCCAGTTTGAGTACAGCCCTGAAAGCTTTACAGGCACAGAACCGGAATACGCTCTGGAAGTATGCAATGCAGTTCTTGATGTATGGCAGCCTACAGCAGATAACAAATGCATCATCAATCTGCCTGTAACTGTACAGCATTCCATGCCGCATGTATATGCAAGCCAGGTAGAATATATGTGTGAAAATCTGAAATACCGCGAGAATGTAATCGTATCTCTCCATCCGCACAATGACAGAGGATGCGGTGTTGCAGATTCTGAAATGGGATTACTTGCAGGTGCAGACAGAATCGAGGGTACTCTGTTTGGAAACGGTGAGCGTACCGGAAATGTAGATATTGTTACACTTGGTATGAATATGTATTCCCAGGGTGTAGATCCAAAACTTGACTTCTCTGATATGCCGCATATCTGTGAAATATATGAAGAATGTACCGGAATGAAAGTAGGCGAAAGAAGTCCGTACAGTGGTGCACTTGTATTTGCCGCATTTTCCGGTTCTCATCAGGATGCAATTGCCAAGGGTATGCACTGGAGAGATGACAAGGATCCGGATCACTGGAATGTTCCGTATCTTCCAATCGATCCGACAGATGTGGGAAGAAATTATGACGCAGATGTTATCCGCATCAACAGCCAGTCCGGTAAAGGTGGCGTGGGATATATTCTTGAGACCAAATTCGGTCTTAACCTTCCTCCGAAAATGCGTGAGGCAATGGGATATGCCACAAAAGCTGTTTCAGACCACAAACATAAAGAGCTTCATCCTGACGAAATTTTCAATCTGTTTAAACAGACCTTTGAGAATATCACAGAACCGTACAGCATCAATGAAGTACATTTCCAGCAGAAAGATGGCGGTATTGTAACAAAAGTTACCTCTACTTTCCGCGGAAAGACAATCACTACAGAGGCATCCGGTAACGGACGTCTTGATGCAGTCAACAATGCACTGAAGAAGGCATATGAGCTGAAATATTCCCTGGAAACATATCAGGAACATGCGCTGGAGCGCAGTTCAAGTTCCAAAGCTATTGCTTATGTCGGTATCAAAAAGCCGGATGGAACCCTTGCCTGGGGTGCAGGCGTAGACGCGGATATCATTCGCGCATCTATTGATGCACTTGTAACAGCAATCAATAACCGTTAGAGTGTTCCGACACGCCCGATTCTTTCCTGCTGTTTTTTGACTTCTGCAGGTCAGGCTAATATCCGCTTGGCAGGGAATAATATAGTTTACATAAAATATCAAAAATCAGATACCGGTCAGATTGTCCAGAGGACTTCCTGACCGGTATTTTTTTGTATTTATAAAAATACAAGAAAGTCTTAATGTACGCGATAAAGTACAATAAAGAAGCAAACTCCGGAGAAAAGCTATCAGAATTGTATTTAATTAAAATCATAAGAGAAATTAATTGACATAACACTCAGGTTTACGTATACTGACAGCGTGGACAGAAAAGTGTCCTAAATAAGTACAATTTACATTTTATTATCTCACTCCAGACTAGTGAGAGATGCGCGGAAATATTTTAGAGAAAGAGGTAAAAGAATGAAAAATTTCGAACAGTGGAATGGCTTTAAGGGCAACCGTTGGAAAGAAAAAATTCGATGTACGTAACTTTATTGGAATGAACTATACACCATATGAAGGTGATGCTTCTTTCCTGGAAGGACCTACAGAAGCTACAAACAAACTGTGGGGCAAGCTCCAGGCACTTCAGAAAGAAGAACGTGCCAAAGGCGGAGTTCTTGATATGGAGACAGAGGTAGTTACATCTCTGACAGCATATGGTCCCGGATATATTGATGAAGAAACAAAAGACCTTGAAAAAGTTGTTGGTCTTCAGACAGATAAACCTCTGAAACGTGCTTTCATGCCATACGGCGGTATCAAAATGGCAGAGCAGGCTTGTGAAACTTATGGATATAAAGTAAGTGACAAGATTAAAGATGTTTTCCACAACTATGAATTTAAAACTCACAACCAGGGTGTATTTGATATCTACACACCTGAGATGAAAGTAGCACGTCACAACAAGATCCTTACAGGTCTTCCGGATACTTACGGACGTGGACGTATCGTTGGCGACTACAGACGTGTGGCTCTGTACGGAATCGACGCTCTGATCGAAGGAAAACAGAAAGACTTCGCAGCATGCGACCGTCAGGGTATGAGACGTTATGACTTCCAGCTTCGTGAAGAGATCGCTGATCAGATCCGTGCTCTGAAAGGCATGAAAGTTATGGCTGAATCTTATGGATATGATATCTCCAAACCGGCCAAAGATGCAAGAGAAGCTTTCCAGTGGCTGTACTTCGGATATCTTGCAGCCATCAAAACTCAGAACGGTGCTGCAATGAGTGTCGGACGTATTTCCACATTCCTTGATATTTATATTGAAAGAGATCTTCAGAACGGAACTCTTACAGAGAAAGAAGCTCAGGAGCTTGTTGACCACATGGTAATGAAATTCCGTATGGTTAAATTTGCACGTATCCCTTCTTACAACCAGTTATTCTCCGGTGACCCGGTATGGGCAACTCTGGAAGTAGCAGGTATGGGACAGGACGGACGTTCCATGGTAACAAAGAACGACTATCGTTTCCTGCACACACTGGAAGATATGGGACCGGCTCCGGAACCAAACCTTACAGTACTTTATTCTTCAAGACTGCCTGAGAACTTCAAGAAATATGCTGCAAATATTTCTGTTACAACAAGTTCTGTTCAGTATGAGAATGATGATGTTATGCGTCCGGTATGGGGCGATGACTACAGCATCTGCTGCTGTGTATCTGCTACAGAGACAGGTAAAGAGATGCAGTTCTTCGGTGCTCGTGCAAACCTTGCAAAATGCCTTCTTTACGCGATCAACGGCGGTGTTGATGAGAAGACAAAACAGCAGGTAGGACCAAACTATCAGCCGATCACTTCTGAATATCTTGACTATGATGAAGTAATTGCAAAATATGATAAAATGATGGACTGGCTGGCTCATCTGTATGTCGGAACACTGAACATGATCCACTACATGCATGACAAATACTACTATGAGGCAGCAGAGATGGCTCTGATCGATACAAAGGTTGAGCGTTCTTTCGCAACAGGTATCGCAGGATTCTCTCATGTAGTAGACTCCCTGTCCGCTATCAAATATGCAAAAGTTAAAGCTATCCGCGATGAAGACGGTATTACAACAGATTTCCAGGTTGAGGGTGACTTCCCACGTTATGGTAATGATGATGACAGAGCAGACGAGATTGCAACAACTCTTCTGTCTACATTCCTTGAGAAACTGAAACACATCCATACTTACCGTGATTCCAAGCCAACCACATCTATCCTTACTATTACTTCCAACGTTGTTTATGGTAAGGCTACAGGATCTCTTCCGGATGGAAGAAAAGCAGGTGAACCTCTTGCTCCTGGTGCAAACCCATCTTACGGTGCAGAGCAGAACGGTCTTCTTGCTTCCCTGAACTCTGTTGCCAAGCTTGACTATGAAGATGCTCTTGACGGTATCTCCAATACTCAGACAATCAATCCTGATGCTCTGGGACACAGTGATGACGAGCGTTCAGAGAATCTGGTACATGTACTTGACGGATACTTTGATCAGGGTGCTCATCACCTCAATGTAAACGTATTTGGTAAAGAGAAACTGATCGACGCTATGGAACATCCGGAAAAAGAAGAGTATGCAAACTTCACAATCCGTGTATCCGGATATGCTGTTAAGTTCATCGACCTTACAAGAGAGCAGCAGTTAGACGTTATTGCCAGAACCTGCCACGACAGAATGTAATTAATGGATGATGATATAATGGATAATAAACAGATAAAAGGCTATGTTCATTCTTTAGAAAGCTTCGGGTCCGTTGACGGACCCGGAGTAAGATATGTGATTTTTTTAAAGCGGCTGTGCTATGAGATGTCAGTTCTGTCATAATCCGGATACCTGGAAGATGAAGCAGGGAGAGCTTTATACGGCAGATGAGCTTCTTAAGAAAGCTTTACGTTATAAGGGCTACTGGGGCAGCAAAGGCGGTATCACTGTAAGCGGTGGTGAGCCATTGCTTCAGATGGATTTTCTTACAGAATTTTTTAAGAAGGCAAAGGCAGAGGGTGTGCATACGAATCTTGATACCAGTGGAAATCCCTTCACTGATCAGGAACCATGGCATTCCGGATGGCTGGAGCTTATGAAGTATACAGATCTTGTAATGCTTGATATCAAGCAGATTGACGAGCAGGAGCATATTAAGCTTACCGGTCATTCCAATAAGAATATTCTTGCGATGGCGCAGGAACTTTCTGATATGGAAAAAACCTGTATGGATCCGTCATGTGCTTGTGCCGGGCGGAAGTGATAAGGATGAATATCTGCACCGGTTAGCTGATTTTATCCATACTCTTTCCAATGTGGAGAGAGTGGAGGTGCTCCCTTATCATACGCTTGGTAAGTTTAAATGGGAGAATCTGGGGCTTTCTTATCCACTGGAGGGGGTTAATCCTCCGACGCAGGAAAGGATTGATAATGCCCGGAAGATTCTTGGAGCTATCTGAGTAAAAATATATAGCTGTCATATCCTCTTTTTGGGGGTATGGCAGCTTTGTTTTTGGTTTAAAAAAGGGGACGCGAAGCAGGCGTATAGTTGTACCGGATACGGTTTCGGCATCTAAGAGATTCTAAGCCCTCGAAAATCCGCTAAAAGCATGAGACGAAAAGTCCGGAATTACTCGCTGTCGCTCAGACAAGGGACTTTTCGTCTCATAACGCAGATTTCCGAGGACTAAGAATCTCTAAGATGCCTGCAAATGCATCCGGTACAACTATACGCCTGCTTCGCTGGTTTTGGTTAAGATATAATACAAGGTGGAGTGTGAATTATAAGAAGGACTTTGTTTATATAAAAATGAATTGAGACGTGAAATATATCCCCCGGGAGGGCTTGTTGGAAAGGGGAGGGATTTGATATAATTTTGGCTATATATGATTATAAATTGCATGCATGGAGGTTGGCATAAGGTGAAGGATTTATTATCGGAGATTGAGAGTTACTGGACTACCCGGGCTGAGGGGTATTCTGAAGTTAATCATAAGGAATTGAATGGGATGCAGAAGGGGGCATGGCTTGAGGTGTTGAAAGGGCAGTTCCCGGAGAAAGCGAAGGATGAGATTAAGATTTTGGATATCGGAACAGGACCTGGATTTTTTTCTGTTATTCTGGCTGAGGCGGGATATAAGGTGACTGCTGTTGATTATACACAGGAGATGTTGGATACTGCGAAGAGGAATGCCGGTAATCTTTGTGAGCGGATTTCTTTTTATAAGATGGATGCTCAGAATCTGGAATTTGAGGATGATGTGTTTGATGTTGTGATCAGCAGGAATCTGACATGGAATCTGAAGGATCCTAAGAGAGCTTATGAAGAGTGGTGTCGTGTACTGAAACCGGGCGGAAAGCTTCTTAATTTCGATGCAAACTGGTACGGTTATCTTTATGATGAGGAGAAACGCCTGTCTTATGAGGAAGACCGAAAGAGTGTGGAGAGTGAGCATCTGGATGATCATTACCTCTGTACGGATATTGACAGAATGGAGAAGATTGCACTGCAGATGCCTCTTTCTTCTATTAACAGACCGTCTTGGGACAGGAAGTTTCTGAAGGAGAACGGGTTTGAATCTGTGGCAGTGGATACCGGGATCTGGCAGCGGGTGTGGAGTCAGGAAGAGAAGCTGAATTATCATTCTACGCCGATGTTTATGATCAGCGCTGTGAAGGAAGAGAAAAACGTCTGGTCCGAGAATGATGGAATGGGTGATTCTGATAGCGGATATGACAGGAAAAGAGATTTGGAGGATGCCATGCTGTGTGCTGCTCCGGGTATGAAAAAGAGCGGATTCCTGAAACTGGGCGGAGGTGAGTTTTCGCTTCCTTATACAGTAATCTGCGGTTCTCATCCCGGAAAGACAGTTCTGATCACCGCTGCGGTTCATGGAGGAGAATATGTGGGAATCCAGGCTGCTGTTGAGCTTGCAGATAAACTGAAGCCTGAGAAGATCCATGGAAGAGTAATCCTGGTTAAGACTGTGTGCAGGAAGGAATTTGAGGAGAGGAGCGGCAGTGTCTGCCCGGAGGATGAGAAGAATCTGAATTGTGTATTTCCGGGGAATCCGCAGGGAACCAGGATGGACCGTCTGGCGTATGAGGTGGTTCAGAAGCTTCACAGTGCAGCAGATTATTATATTGATCTTCACAGCGGGGATGATTATGAGCAGCTTACGCCTTATATTTACTATGCCGGATGTGCAGATGAAGATGTAGTTCAGATGTCAAGGAAGATGGCAGAGCAGGCAGATGTTCCCTATATGGTAAAGTCTAATGTGGCATCCGGTGGTTCTTACAATTATGCTGCCGCATGTGGCATTCCCAGTGTTCTGATCGAACGTGGCCAGATGGGAGGCTGGAGTCCGGAGGAGGTTCATTCTACAAGAAAAGATGTGCGTAATATTCTGTGTGCGCTGGGTGTTTACGATGGCATGAGAAGTTACAGTAATTATTATCCCATGGAAATTGAAGATGTGCGTTATCAGTCTGCCAGTGTATCCGGGCTGTGGTATCCTGCCAAAAAACCGGGAGATATCATTAAGGTTGGAGAGTATCTTGGCTGTGTTAAGGATTATGAGGGAAATATTCTGGAGACAAGTTTATCCGATTTAAATGGAGTGGTTCTATATCAGGCGGGAAGTCTTCAGGTTATTAAGGATGGTCCGATGATCGCATATGGCAGTTTCAGCAGAAGAAAGGATGAACGCAAGGAAAAGATCACAAATTATTGGGCGAAAAGAAGCGACAGTTTTATGGAACAGAGAAGAGCTGAGCTTCACAGTGATATGGCTGATAAATGGCTGAAAGAGATCGGGACTTTTCTTCCTGATGGAAAATTAAGGATTCTGGATGTGGGATGCGGTGCAGGCTTCTTTTCCATTCTTTTAGCAAAACTGGGACATGAAGTTACAGGAATCGATCTGACACCGGATATGATCATTCATTCCAGGGAACTGGCAAAAGAAGAGAATGCCTCCTGTACGTTTGAAGTAATGGATGCGGAAAATCCGGATTTTCCCGATGGTACCTTTGATGTGATCGTATCCAGAAATCTTACCTGGACACTTCCGGATGCAGCAAGAGCATATAAAGAATGGATTCGTGTGCTGAAAACGGGAGGAATCCTGATCAACGCAGATGCCAATTATGGTGCAGATGATTTCTCAGATACTGCTGATCTGCCTGCCAATCATGCTCATTTTACAGTAGGCGATGCCATGATGCAGGAATGCGAGGAAATTAAACGCCAGCTTCCTATCAGTTCCTATGTACGCCCTGCCTGGGATCTGGAGACACTGGGAAAACTGGGTATCAACAGATTCTCCATTGATCTGGGTATCAGCAGCAGAATTTATACAAAGAAAGATGAGTTTTATAATCCAACCCCTATGTTCCTGATCTGCGGCGAAAAAAATAAATGTAATAATTGAGAAAAATGAAGCATATATTAAAGGGAGATTTCATTGATGGAACCTTCCTTTTTTCTTTTTTGCAAGCTAAAATGTTACAAAAATATGAAAAAAGCTTGACAAAATCAATTATATTAAATATAATTTTCTTATAAGTTACAGAAATGTTACAACCATAAAAACCTGTAATTAAAAAATCTCAAGGAATGATAAGTATGAAAGTTCAGAAAAAAGAGTCAAAACAGTCCGGCAATCCGGCGCGGAGTCTGATACTGGTTACAGTGTGTACCTGTACGGCGATTGCGTTTGCAGCAGGCGGCAGAATAGCAGATTTTAATGGAAAAAACAAAGTATATGCAGCTTCTGAAAATAGGGAGAAAACTTTTTCCTCCGATGCTAACGAAACAGATGTACTGCCAACAGGAATTGCAGGAGTAGTATCCGGAATGAATGATACAGCTTCTCCCAAAAAATCAGTCACACGTATCGGAACTTCCTGTGAACAGGTAATGGTCGGTCAGAGAATCAAAGTTATTGAAGATAATATGGCAGAATTCGATGTCAGCTCTTCTATGGAGAGCAGCATCAATGAGTTGGATGCAAGGACAGCGGCTCTTGCAGAGAGTGCCCGGATGATGTCGGATGAGGACTATGATACATTGCTTCATATTGTAGAAGCTGAAGCGGGTACTGAGGATGTCAAGGGACGCATTCTGGTTGCCAATGTGATCATGAACCGTATAAAGAATAAGGAATTTCCTGATACAGTCACAGAAGTGGTATGGCAGAATACCAATGGTGTTCCGCAGTTTTCACCGACTTATGACGGACGTATCAATGAAGTAACTGTTACAGATGAGACAAGAGAAGCCGTCAGACAGGCTCTTGAAGGTGTGGATTATTCAGAAGGAGCACTGTTTTTTATCCAAAAGTCTGAAGCTGAAAGCCAGAATGTCTCCTGGTTTGAGAAAGATCTGAAAAGGCTGTTTAAATACGGCGTACATGAATTTTATACCTATCCGGATTCAGCAGAAAGTTCCACAGGATCGTAATAAACGATACTCTTCATATAACTCATTTAACAGGATTGCGGTAATACTGCTCAAAATATGGACATATTCTTCGGGAACAAAAGAATATGTCCATATTTTTGATTTATAGTAATCAATCATAAAAAGACAGAAAAAAGAGTAATAATTTAGGATAGTATTTTGCTAAAGTATATGCTATAATGTGCTCAATTGGCGAAATGAATAACTGTAACTGTTCAGCGGTTTATTATTACTGCCAATATACTGAACAGTTACGAATAACTTTGGAAAGGCAGGAAATATCATGCAGGTATTATACAAAAGCACAAGAGGAAAAGAAGAAACCGTAACAGCTTCTATGGCTATTTTAAAGGGGCTTTCTGAGGATGGCGGCTTATTTGTGCCGACAGAGATTCCGAAGCTGGATGTCCCAATGGATGAGCTGGCAAAGATGAGCTATCAGGAGACAGCATATGAAGTAATGAAATGTTTCCTTACTGATTTTACAGAAGAAGAATTAAAGAACTGCATCAACAATGCCTATGATGAAAAATTTGATACAAAAGAGATTGCGCCGCTTCATGAAGCAGACGGAGCTTATTTCCTTGAGCTGTATCATGGTGCGACCATTGCGTTTAAGGATATGGCATTATCAATTCTTCCACATCTTATGACTACAGCTGCTAAGAAGAATCAGGTAAAAAATGAGATTGTTATTCTTACCGCTACTTCCGGAGATACAGGTAAAGCGGCAATGGCCGGATTTGCAGATGTTCCGGGAACCAAGATCATCGTTTTCTATCCGAAACATGGTGTAAGTCCTATCCAGGAGAAACAGATGGTAACTCAGAAAGGCAACAATACATATGTTGTGGGAATTACCGGAAACTTTGACGATGCACAGACTGCCGTAAAGAAAATGTTCAATGATAAGGAACTGGAAGCAGAACTTGATGCTGCAGGATATCAGTTCTCATCTGCGAACTCTATCAATATCGGACGTCTGGTACCGCAGATCGTTTATTATGTATATGCATATGCATCACTTGTACGTCAGGGCAAGATCAAAGACGGTCAGGAGATCAATGTGGTAGTACCTACCGGAAACTTTGGAAATATCCTGGCTGCTTATTATGCAAAACAGATGGGACTTCCGGTTCACAAACTTATCTGTGCCTCCAATGATAACAAGGTTCTGTATGATTTCTTCCGCACGGGAACTTATGACAGAAAGCGTGACTTTATCCTTACAACCTCACCGTCCATGGATATTCTGATCTCCAGCAATCTGGAACGTCTGATCTACCGTATCGCAGGCGGTGATGCAAAAAAATGTGCAGAGCTGATGCAGTCTCTTACTGCAGGCGGCGAGTATACCATCACAGAAGACATGAAGGCACAGCTTGCAGACTTCTATGGCAATTACTGTACAGAAGACGAAACAGCAAAAACAATCGCAGAAATCTTCAAAGACAGTCATTATGTGATAGATACCCATACTGCAGTTGCAGCAGGTGTTTATGACAAATATGTAAAAGATACCAATGATACCACACCAACTGTCATTGCATCCACAGCAAGCCCATATAAATTTACAAGAAGTGTAATGGAAGCACTTGGAGCAGATACAGACGGTAAGGATGATTTTGCACTGGCTGATGAACTGAGTGTGCTTTCCGGAGTGAAACTTCCACAGGCAGTTGAGACGATCCGCACAGCACCAGTGCTTCATAACCGGGTGGTAGATGCGCCGGATATGCCAAAGGCAGTAAAAGATATCCTTGGAATCCGATAATCGTTACTGTTCACTCCGTTCACAGTAACGTAGCCAAAATTCATTCCAGATTGCCTGCGGCAATGGAATTTTGGCTTGTATGTCTCGGGATTTTGGCATATTCATGCCAAAACACCTCGCGGGATAGTGGTGTGTGAACAGTAACCGATAATCTCCATATTATAAAAAATATAATTAATTCTACATTTTATGTTGAAAAAGAACATATACTGGAGTATAATAAGAATCAGTTAAAAACAGTGAATATCCTGAAATGTACGAGGCCCCTTCTTTTTTTGAACCTACATCGACTTTAACGGGAACCCAACATCGCAGGCCGGATGTCAGGCCGTCATTATGCAGCGGAAGACAGAAGGTCTGTTGAGGATACCCACCTAGCTGCGGCTAGGCGTCAATGGGAAGGGAACGGCATTTCGGGAACTGTAAAAATGAGCCGTAGAGAGGCTCTTTTTTATTATCTTTTGGATTTAATATTATTTTATGATACGGGAGGTTGGAAACAATGAGTGTTTCTGAAAGAAAGTTCGGTGTATTACAGACTGGGGAAACAGTAAAAATTTTTCATCTGGAAAACAAATCCGGGGCATATGCGGAAGTGACAGATTTTGGAGCAATCTTGGTTAAGGTCTGCGTACCTGATAAAGATGGTACTTTAACAGACGTAGTACTTGGATATGATGATCTGGCATCTTATGAAGTAAATGGATGCTTTTTCGGTTCAACCATCGGCAGAAACGGAAACCGCATCGGCGGTGCGAAATTCTCTGTCAATGGCAAAGAAGTAGTTCTTGCTCAGAATGAGAATGACAATAATCTTCACAGCGGTCCTGACGGATTTGAAAAAAAGCTCTGGAAAGTGGCTGAGATTTCCGATGATAAAAACAGTGTTATATTTAACCGTATAAGTCCGGATGGCGAGAATGGTTTCCCGGGAGAATTTGATGTGTCTGTAAAATATGAGTTTACGGAAGACAACGAACTGAGGATCCATTATCAGGGAATCTGCGATGAGCCGACAGTTGCCAATATGACAAATCATTCTTATTTCAATCTGAATGGTGAGGGAAGCGGAACCGCCATGGATCAGTATCTTACAATCCATGCAAAATATTATACACCTGTAGCCGACAGTCATTCCATTCCTACAGGAGTGTATGAGGAAGTTGCAGGGACTCCCATGGATTTCAGAACTGCCAAACAGATCGGGCAGGATATTGAAGCAGAATTTGACCAGCTGAAATTCACAGGCGGATATGACCACAATTATGTGACAGACAACTATGCAAAAGGAAACAGAAGACTGATCGCAACCGCATACAGTGATAAAACCGAAATTGCCATGGATGTCACTTCCGACTGTCCATGTGTACAGTTTTACGCAGCAAATTTTGTCGAAAATGAACATGGTAAAAATGGTCATACTTACAATAAGCGGGATGCTTTCTGTCTGGAAACGCAGGTTGAACCGAATGCGGTCAATGTTGAAGATTTCCACTCCCCGATTCTTAATGCAGGTGAACAGTATGATTCTGTGACTGCTTATCATTTCTACATCAGAAAGTAAAAATCTGACCATAAAACTAATTACATATTGATCCGGTTTTTTTCATATCTACAGCGTTCCAGCATGAAAAGAACCGGATTTTATTATCCATAATTCATGTTTGTCATAACGGCAGTTTCATGGTATGATAGTAAACAGAGATATTCGAAACAGTTATCTTTATAATTACAGCAATCACCATAAATGCATTATCAGAAATGACTGCTGTAAAATAACAGAATGGAGACATATATGAAAAAGAAAAATAAAACCCGGTCTGTTACAGGGCTTTTATTCGGGTTTATGGAACGTGTATCCGGAGATCACGTAGGAGCTTATGCGACACAGGCAGCGTATTTTCTGATCATGTCTTTTATTCCCTGTATTCTGTTTCTGACTACACTGGTACGGTATACACCTCTGACCTATAATGTAGTCAGGGATGCGATCGTTGCTTTTATTCCGGAGAATCTGCAGAGTTTTGTTCTGGGGATCGTGGTAGATGTATACAAAAGAAGTACTGCAATTGTCCCTTTGTCAGCAATTGTGGCACTGTGGTCTGCCGGAAAAGGAATGCAGTCTATCATCAATGGATTAAATACCATTTATCACGTAAAAGAAACCCGTAACTGGCTGTTAACCAGAATTTATGCAGTATTCTATACTTTATCACTGGTGATTGCGGTGATCGTGTCTCTGCTTATGCTTGTACTCGGAAACGAAATACAGAAAGTTGTATCAAAATATATTCCTTTTCTTGGAAGAGTCCTGGGAAAAATACTGGGGGCAAGAGCACTGTTGGTATTTGGTGTGTTGTTTCTGGTTTTTCTTATGTTGTATAAGGTTCTTCCGAACAGAAAAGCCACATTCAAAAGCCAGATTCCCGGAGCCTTGATCATAGCAGTTGCATGGTCGATATTTTCATACGGATTCTCTTTTTATTTTGAGATTTTTCCGGGGTTCAGTAATATGTACGGAAACCTTGCGACGATCATCATGGTCATGGTATGGTTGTATATCTGTATGAATCTTCTGTTATACGGTGCAGAGATCAATGCTTATTTTGAAAAAGAATTCCGGATTGCACATAAATCGGTACAGGAACTGCTGGCACATGAAAAAGAAAAAAAGCAGCAGGAAAATGAATGAATTTTGGCTACGTTGTGAATATGACAGTCAGGGGCTTTTTATTGTAAAGCCTTTCTGAGTGTGCTATAATAAACCATAATTTTGGAGAAACAAAAGGAATCAGTTCTATGATCGTTGTATATTTGATATTTTTGGCTGTCATTCAGGCTGTGACGGAATTTCTTCCTGTCAGCAGCCTGGGACATTTATGCATATTGGAACAATATATGGGAATCGGCCACGAAACCGGATTGCTGTCAGAAACGATGCTCCATCTTGGAAGTGCGGCAGCAATTATATTTTTGTTCCGCAAAGATTTAAAAAAAATCGGACTGGGACTTCTGGGGATGTTTATGGATATGATCGGTAATCTGAATCTATATATCCATAACAAGAAGACAGGGGAAAGTTTGGGCTATGCCAGAATAGTCACCGGAACATATCGGAAAACAGGTGCACTTCTTGTGATTTCCATGATTCCAACAGCACTTCTGGGACTTACAGGAAAACGGCTGGCTCTTCTGGCCGCGGACTCTCAGATTGTTCCGGGAATCGGATTTTTACTTACAGGCGTATTTCTTCTGGTAACAGATCTGAATAAATCCGGTGGAAAAAAGGGACCGAGAGAGGCTTCTTATGACAGCGCCATGTGGATTGGAATTTGTCAGGGGGCTTGCTGTCTTTCCGGGGATTTCCAGAATGGGATTTACGTTATGTGCTGCACTGTTATGCGGATATAACCGCAAATTTGCGGTTCGTTTTTCTGTTTTTATGAGTCTGCCTGCTATCATAGGTGCTTTTTTTACGGAAATCGGAAATTTGGTGCTTCTGAAATGACGGCAGGACTTGGGTTTACCTATGTATTTGCAATGATCATCGCCGGTTTTGCGGGATGTCTTGTTATCCGAAATACAATAGCCATGACTCAGAATGTAAAATTACGCTATTTTGCATATTATTCATTTATAGTCGGTATTATTACACTGGCATTAAATTTTGCCCTGTAAAGGGAAGATATTTACGAGAAAATCAAGGAGGGGAGCCTTAGAATGGCAGCATCAAAGAGTAAGAATACCGGGCATTCGGGAAGAAATACAAAAAAGAAGACAGCAATGGAACAGGAAGTCGGCAGATTTCAGACAGAAATCATATTATTTGTGATTTTGGCCGCATGTGTAATCCTGATGGCAAGCAATTTTGGAGCAGGTGGTTTTGTGGGAGATGCAATCAGCAATTTCTGTTTCGGTCTGATGGGACTGATGGCATATCTGTTTCCAATCGTATTTTTCCTTGAATCAGCATTTATTCTGATCAATAAAACAAACCGGCTGGCATATAAGAAACTTGCAGCGGCGTTTGTGATGTTTCTGTTTCTGTGTGGGGCAGCGCAGCTTCTCACAGACGGATATATGCAGAGTACAACTTTGCTGGATTATTATGCTTTAAGCGCAGATTATAAAACAGGCGGTGGTCTGATCGGAGGAGCGATCTGTATTTCTGTCACATCTGCTTTTGGAACTATCGGCGGATATGTGATCATTATACTGGCATTTGTTGTATGTATGATCATTATCACACAGCGCTCTCTGCTCGATTTTGTAACGCGGCTGGTTATAAAGGTGTGTGATTTTGTAAAAGACAGACATATGCGCTATATGCAGGGGCAGCCTGAACGTGAGCGATATAGAGAAGAACGTGCCAGAGAACGTCAGCTTATAAGAGAACAGCGGCGTGAAGAAAGAGTCCGCAGACTGGAGGAAGAAATTGGCGATGATGAATTTTCAGATGATGACTTTCTCATGGATCCTTCGGAAGCAAAAAAAATGAAAAAAGGCGGCTTTCTGGAAGGAACCAAGCTGACAGGCTATTCTGAACAGAAGCCAAAGAAAAAGGGGAAACTTCTGAAAAAAGCAGCAGATACAGATAAAGCAGCAGCAGAAACAGCCGAAGCTGCGGAGGATACCGAGAACACAGGGATTAAATCCTCTGATGATGCGGATAATAAACCATACATCGATGCTCCGATGAATTTTGAGATTCACAGAGCGGATACATCCCCGGATACATACGAGGCAGATAATGAATCACAACAGCAGGAAGACCTTCCATTTGAAGATGCTGTCACTGACCGGAAGAAATCTGTGGTTTCAGAACCGGAGGAAGATCTGCCCCCTTTTCAGGATGAGAAGGCAGTGCGGCCGCCTTCGAAAAACCCCAAATCTTCTGAAAAAGGAGATACAGAGCGGAATTGTAAACATTCAGCATGAGATCACCCGACAGGAAGCAGCCGTAAAAAAAGAATATAAATTTCCAGCCTTAAATCTGCTGAAGAAAGGAAGCAGCAAAGCTCAGGGGGATTCTGATGCCTATCTGCGTAAGACTGCAAAAAAACTCCAGGAAGTACTTCACAATTTTGGCGTGAACGTGACTGTCACTAATGTGAGCTGCGGACCAACAGTTACCCGTTATGAACTTCAGCCCGAGATGGGAGTGAAGGTCAGCAAAATTGTAGGTCTTGCAGATGACATCAAACTGAATCTTGCCACTCCTGATATCCGTATTGAAGCACCGATCCCCGGCAAAGCAGCAGTGGGCATTGAAGTTCCCAATAAAGAGAACAGTACGGTTATGCTCAGAGATCTGCTCCAGTCAGAAGAATTTCAGAAGGCAAAATCCAAACTTTCTTTTGCAGTAGGAAAGGATATTGCAGGTAAGACTGTAGTTGCGGATATTGCCAAAATGCCACATCTTCTCATCGCAGGTGCAACCGGTTCAGGTAAATCAGTATGTATCAATACACTTATCATCAGTATCCTGTACAAGGCAAAGCCGGATGAAGTAAAGCTTATCATGATCGATCCTAAAGTAGTAGAGCTCAGTGTGTATAACGGAATTCCACATTTGTTTATTCCGGTTGTGACAGATCCGAAGAAAGCAGCAGGCGCATTAAACTGGGCAGTACAGGAGATGACAAACCGTTACAATACATTTGCGGAGTACGGTGTCCGTAATCTGGATGAATATAATAGAAAAGCAGAGCAGATCAAGGCGGCAGGAGCTGAAGAAGAACCTGTGAAAATGCCGCAGATCGTGATCATCGTGGATGAGCTTGCAGACCTTATGATGGTTGCGCCCGGAGAGGTGGAGGATGCTATCTGTCGCCTGGCCCAGCTTGCACGTGCGGCAGGTATCCATCTGATCATTGCCACACAGAGGCCGTCTGTAAATGTTATCACCGGTCTGATCAAGGCGAATATGCCTTCCAGAATTGCTTTCTCTGTATCTTCCGGTGTGGATTCCAGGACAATTCTGGATATGAACGGAGCCGAGAAGCTTCTTGGAAAAGGTGATATGCTCTTTTATCCTCAGGGATATCAGAAGCCCGCAAGACTTCAGGGTGCATTTGTATCTGATGATGAGGTAAGTGCTGTGGTTGAATTTCTTGCAGATAAAAATCCGGGTGTCCAGTATAACCAACAGATTGAGCAGCAGGTAAATTCTCCTGTAACAACAGGTATGTCCGGAGATGAAAGGGACATCCATTTTGAAGAAGCAGGTAAGTTTATCATAGAGAAAGAGAAAGCTTCTATTGGTATGCTGCAGAGAATGTTTAAGATTGGTTTCAACAGAGCGGCAAGAATCATGGATCAGCTCTGCGACGCAGGTGTGGTGGGACCGGAAGAGGGAACAAAACCGAGAAAAGTTCTTATGTCTATGGAGGAGTTTCAGAATTATCTGGAAAATCAGTAAGTGAGGACTGTCTATGAAATGTCCTAAATGTCATAAAGAGGTGGAAAAAGGCTCTCTGTACTGCCCCTACTGCCTTGCGGAGATACCCTGGGTAAGAGAATTCAGCACAGTGGAAACTCTGATGAAAAAGGAGCAGCAGAACCGCCCATCCGAAAAAAAACAGAAAACAGAAATTATAAAATATTTCAAACATCCAAAAAGAAGAAAGCTGAAATTCAGCAGAAAACAGCTTCTATGTCTGCTTCTGTGTGCGGCGACACTGCTGGGGTTCTTTTGTTATCGGCAGTTAAATACTTTTTCTGCCTTATATTCCAGGGCAAAAAAAACAATATGCACAGCAAAACTATGAAGAAGCACAGCGGATTGCAGAATATGCTCTGGATAAAAATCCCAAAAATGAAGCCGCCAATCTTCTTCTGGCCAAAAGTATGGAGAAATCAGGCGATAAACGATCTGCACTTCTTGTTTTGCGCCCGTTTATCCAGAACAAAACTGCGGGAACAGGAATATATAAAGAGTATGTGAAGCTTCTTACACAGGAGGGAAAGACCAACGAAGTCAGACTGATCCTGAAATCTGCTGACAGAGAGGTGCAGAATGCCTGCGCAGAATATATCTGCGAAACACCTGTATCAAATCCTGCCCCCGGAACCTATACTACAACGCAGACTCTGAAACTGGAAGGTAACTGCCAAAAGATTTATTACACATTAGATGGAAGCACACCTACCAGAAAGAGTAAAGTATATACAGAACCTATTATTCTGAGGGAAGGCACAACTGAATTAAAAGCCTTTGGTGTAAATGATAAAAACATCGAAAGTGATGTGATCAGCAGAAAGTATGTGATTGTTTTAAATGCACCGAAAGCCCCTAAGGTAATACCTAAATCAGGGGATTACAATAAAAAAACAGAGATTAAGATCACTGTTCCGGATGGATGTAAGGCATATTATGCATTTGATTCTGAACCGGATCTTAACAGTACTGTTTATGAACAGCCAATCTCCATGCCTGTGGGTTACCATAGGCTGAATGTTATTCTTGTTGCAGCAAATGGCAAGACCAGTAAAATGACTGCTATGGAATATTATCTGCAGTACTAAAAATACTGTGATTTTATCGCTGATTTTATTAAAATAGAAGGAAGAAGATCATGGAAATCCGTATTGTTACAGTTGGAAAGATCAAAGAAAAATATCTGTGTGACGGAATCGCAGAATATGCCAAACGGCTGAGCAGATACTGCAGGCTGACTTTCTGTCAGGTAGCAGATGAAAAAACACCGGATAAAGCGTCAGAAGCACTGAACACACAGATTAAAAATACAGAAGGCGAACGTCTGATGAAACATATACGCGAACAGGATTATGTCATCGCACTGGCAATTGACGGAAAAACGCCGGATTCTGTAGAACTCTCTCAAAAAATTGAGAAACTGGGAGTTTCCGGTATCAGTTCCATTGCATTTGTGATCGGAGGTTCCTTAGGACTGAGTGAGAGTGTTCTGAAACGTGCAGATTATAAGCTCAGCTTTTCCAGAATGACTTTTCCGCATCAGCTGATGCAGATGATCCTTTTGGAACAGATATACAGAAGCTACCGCATTATGAATCACGAACCCTATCATAAATAAACGAATGTACCAACAAGCCCAAAAGAAAGAAGAAAACTATGAACACAGAAAAATTTGAAGAATTTATTTCACAGTACCCGATTTTTGAATACCGCATACTGGACACAAAAGATATTACAATTCAGGAACGCGTACGCACGATCTGCCAAGAAGAATGCGAACGTTATGATTCTACCTGGGCCTGTCCCCCCGCAGTAGGAACCCTGCAGGAATGTGAAAAAAAAATAAAAAGTTATCCTCAGGCTGTTTTCTTTTCCAGTGTAGCGGAAGTTTCGGATATCATGAACATGGAAGAAATGCTTTCTACAAGACGGGCACACGAGGATCTGACTACAGAGGTGGGAAAATATCTGAATAAAGAAGGGTATGAAACTTATATCCTGTCTACAGAATCCTGTGATATCTGTGAAAAATGTGCCTATAAAGAGGGAAAACCATGCAGATATCCTGACCGGATGCATCCATGTCTGGAAAGTCATGGTGTAGTAGTAAATGAGATTGTAGAGCGTGAATCTATGGAATATAATCTGGGTGGAAATACAATTCTGTGGTTTTCTATGGTTTTGTTTCGATGATTGCTGCTGAAACGTGTTTTAAAGAAAGTTCTTCCGGCATAGACTGATAGTAAAAGCCGGGGGGAACTTTTTTTTATGAAAAAATGCAGGACAATGGAAAAACCGGATGGTGCTGGCATTAGAACTTCCGCCTGATCTGGCATATAATGAAACGACGTCACACTGACCGGTCAGACGGAAGCTGTTATCGAAAATTATAAATCTGTTTTTAAATATACACCTTCTGAAATTGTGATACAGTCTTTTTGCGGAAAAGTGACCATATCCGGGAAAAATCTTGAAATCCGCTGGTACAATTCCAGTGCAATGAAAGTGACGGGAAGTATTTCTGATATAAAAGCGGGTGACAGCGAATGTTGAAATTTTTGAAATTAATATATGGTTATGTGATCATCCTTGTAAGAGGAGAAAATCTGGAACGCTTTCTGAATCTCTGCAAAAGCAGAAAAGTTTATATGGAAAAGATCCGGTACAGAGAGGACGGCCAGCTTATGGCACAAATGCAGGCCGCTGATTTCTTTCGCCTGAGACCTCTCCGGAATAAAACAGGTGTACATATTCAGATCATACAGAGACGGGGAATGCCCTTCTTTTTTTTAAGGAATAAAAAAAGAAAGGCTTTTTTTACAGGCATGATTCTGGGAGGTATCCTGATATTTTTTTGACAGGGAGAATCTGGAATATCCATATTGAAGGAAATATCAGAAACAGTACCGGAGAAATCCTCGATTTTCTGGATAAGCAGGATATAAACCATGGGATGTCCAAAAAAAAGGATCAACTGTTCAGAAATTGCAGCAGCTGTACGGAAAAAATTTTCCGGAGATTACCTGGGTATCTGCCAGAATAGAAGGAACCCGTCTGATTCTTAATATCCAGGAAGGGATTATCCCCCAAAAAACCAACAGTAATACCTCACCCTGTAATCTGCTCGCAGACAAGGACGGAGTGATCACAGATATGATCGTCCGAAGGGGCATACCGGTAAAAAAGGCCCGGGGATTCCTGCAAAAAAAGGGGAACTTCTGGTATCCGGGGAAACTTCATATCATGAATGACAGTCAGGAAGTCCTGCGAAAGGAATACGTTCATGCAGAATGACGGAATATTTTTATTTCCAGACAAATTTCCTATTATCAGGAATTTCCATTAAAATACCGTACAGAAATCCCTGCCGGCCAAAAAGGAAAAAAAGAAATGTACTTCCGGATTTGGGCACTGGTATCTGGGAATTGTATCCGACATTACAATACAGGTCAGAAACGTATCACAGAGGAAATTACCTCTGCGTATCACAGAAAATTTTATACTTCCTGTATGGATCGGATGGACCGAAACTACTGATTATACAGTAAAAGAAGAAACCTATACCAGAAAAGAAGCCGAGAAGGAAGCTGTGCGAAGATTTCATCAATATGAAAAGAAGCTGCTTCAAAATGGCATTAAGATCAGTGAAAATCATATTACTACCAGGCTGACAGAATCTCTGTGCATTACCGGAGGAACCCTGCTTATCATCGAACAGACAGGCGAAAAAAGCCGGATAACATAAAATTCCATAAAAATTTGTATTTAAAAAGTTGCAGGGAGGTGTTACAATGGATGCATCTGGTTTTAACCGGACTTTGATTATCGTCCATAAACGAGGCAATAATCCATTATTAACTTATCAACAGGAAAGGACATCACAGGATGGCTGGCAATATTATTGAATTACACACAGAAGTCCCCGCAGAACTGGAAGCAAATGTATTTGGCCAGTTTGATGAGCATCTTAAGCTGATTGAGAGAACACTGAATGTGACAGTGATCTCCAGAGACGGAATCCTTAAGATACTTGGCAATGAACAGAATGCGGCTTCTGCGAAGAAACTGATAGAAGAACTGACAGTACTTGCAAAAAGAGGCAACACGATCACGAAACAGAATGTCAATTATGCTCTTTCTCTGGCAATGGAGCAGAGAAACGAAGTTCTCACAGAAATAGACAAAGATTTTATCTGTAACACCATACAGGGCAGACCTATCAAGCCCAAAACACTGGGGCAGAAAGATTATGTAGAACAGATACGCAAAAAAAATGATCGTGTTCGGTGTAGGTCCTGCCGGTACCGGCAAGACCTATCTGGCGATGGCAATGGCTGTCACAGCCTTCCGAAATGAGGAGGTCAGCAGGATCATCCTGACACGTCCTGCTATTGAGGCCGGTGAGAAGCTGGGATTTCTTCCGGGAGATCTGCAGAGCAAGGTAGATCCTTATCTGAGACCACTCTATGATGCACTGTACCAGATCATGGGAGCGGACAGCTTTGCGAAAAATATGGAGCGTGGCCTGATCGAGGTTGCACCGCTTGCATATATGCGCGGACGTACACTGGATAATGCATTTATCATTCTCGATGAAGCACAGAATACTACTCCGGCACAGATGAAGATGTTCCTGACACGTATCGGATTTGGTTCCAAGGTTATCATCACCGGAGATGCCTCACAGAAAGATCTTCCAAGAGATGCCACATCCGGACTTGACGTGGCAATGAAAGTACTGAAAAAAATAGATGACATTGGCTTCTGCCAGCTTACCAGCAAGGATGTTGTCCGTCATCCTCTGGTACAGCAGATCGTACAGGCTTATGATGCCTATGAGAAGAAACAAAAACCTGAAAGACCGGCAAGACGCAGAAACGGGGTAAATGAACGATGAACATGCAGATTGATTATGAGACAGAGCGTGAACTGGGGATCGACTATGAGACACTGGCAGTAAAGGTAGCTGACAAGGTTCTTGAAATGGAAGGATGTCCCTATGATGCACAGGTGAATCTTGTACTTACAGATAACGAAGAGATTGAGAGAGTTAATACTGAGTTTCGCGATATCGCAAGACCTACGGATGTTTTATCCTTCCCTATGATTCCTTTTGAGACACCGGCAGGATATGATATTGTGGAGGAAGATGAATCTTACTTTGATCTGGATACAGACGAACTTCTTCTTGGAGATATCATGATCTCAGTTGACAAGGTATTTGCGCAGGCAGAGGAATACGGACACAGTGTGACAAGAGAATTCTGTTTTCTGGTTGCACACAGTATGCTGCATCTGCTGGGATATGACCATATGACTCCCGGGGAAGCGGCAGTCATGGAGGCAAAACAGGCGAAAGCCCTGGAGGAGCTTGGGATTACACGCTGATCTTCAAATTCTGTTATTGCAGGCAATTTCTGATGGATTTTGTCTCGTAACTGTAAAGACACTGAACAGTTACAAAAAATATATTTATATGGAGTAACAAAAAGATGAATTACCGGGAACGACTTAAAGATAAAAAACGTATTGTAATTAAGATCGGTTCTTCTTCCCTGACTCATTCGGAGACAGGAAGACTGAACCTTCGCAAACTGGAAGTGCTGGCAAGAGAGCTCAGTGACCTTCGCAATCAGGGAAAAGATGTCATACTGGTTTCTTCAGGAGCTATAGCAACAGGTGTGGCAGCTCTTGGAATGCATGAGAAACCCACAGAACTGAAAGGAAAACAGGCATGTGCAGCAGTAGGACAGGCCAGACTGATGATGATTTATCAGAAACTTTTTTCTGAATATAATCAGCTTTCCGCTCAGATCCTTATGACCAAAAATACTATGGTTAATAATGTTAACCGAAAGAATGCTCAGAATACTTTCGATGAACTGCTCAGTCTGGGAGTGATTCCCATTGTAAACGAGAATGACTCCATTTCCACCTATGAGCTTCAGAATCTGGAGAAATTCGGAGATAATGATACATTGTCTGCAATGGTTGCCGCACTTGTACGGGCAGATCTGCTGATCCTGTTATCAGATATTGATGGTCTTTTTACAGATGATCCCCATACTAATCCTGACGCAAAATTCATTGATGTGGTAGAAAATCTGGATGATAATCTGCTTAACATGGGAAAAGGTACTTCCGGAAGTAAGGTAGGAACCGGCGGAATGGCTACTAAGCTGACAGCAGCACAGATCGCTTCTGCAGCAGGCGTAGATATGGTGATCGCAAACGGAGCCGATTTCCATATTATCCATAAAATCACAGAGGGACGCAAGTATGGTACATTGTTTGTAAGCCAGTCCAAAGAGGAAGTTTATCTGATCGATATCATTGACAGACTGTTATAATACCGGAAATTTACCGGGCCAAATGCATTCACAGAGTAAATGGCAGTGTTTACAGACAGACTGCCGCAGACAAAAAACAGGAGGAAGAACTATGGAAGTTGAGAAAATCGACCGTATTAATGCACTTGCACATAAAGCCAAAAGTGTAGGGCTTACTGAAGAAGAGAAAAAAGAAAGAGAACTGCTGCGTAAGGAATATATTGCATCTGTCCGTATGAACCTTCGCGCTCAGCTGGACAATATGGATGTTCAGCAGGAAGACGGAACAATCATTAATCTGGGTGAAAGATATGGAATCAAAAAAAGACATTAGAAAGAAGATTTTCGCAGAAAGAAAGCTGCGCACAGATGAACAGATAGAGGCAATGAGCCTCACGATCACTGACAAAGTGACCGCACTTCCTGCATTTAAGAATGCGGACCGCATTCTGGTATATGCAGATTACAACCATGAAGTTGTCACAGAGTATCTTATAAAAGAAGCATGGAAGGCCGGCAAGGAGGTTGCCGTTCCCAAGGTTGTGGGAAAGGATATGGTATTTTATAAGCTGACAGACTTGGCCCGGCTGGAACCCGGATATTTTGGGATTCCTGAGCCTGTATCGGGGGAGATCGTCAACTGGTCAAAGGCTCTTATGATCATGCCGGGAGTGGCTTTTGACAGAGCAAACCACAGAGTCGGATACGGCGGTGGCTTCTATGACCGTTATCTTGAGAAACATCCGCAGCTTGAAAGAGTTGCCATTGCATTTTCTTTTCAGATGTTGCCGGAGGTTCCCACAGAACCTACTGATATCTGTCCGCAGATCATAGTAACAGAAGAGGAGATATGCTATCTTACTGACTGAAAGGGGACCTGAACATGAATGAAATGCTGAACCGCCTTGGCATGAATGCGAAGGCAGCTGAAACAGAAATGAGAAATCTTTCTACAAACAAAAAAAATGAAGTGCTTCTTGCAGTAGCAGACAAACTGGTAGAGGACGCACAGACTCTGCTCAGTGCCAACAGGCTGGATGTAGAAACCGGAAAAAGGAATCATATGCCTGAGGGGCTGATCGACAGGCTTCTTCTCACAGAGAGCAGGATTGAAGGAATGGCAGAGGGCCTGCGTCAGGTTGCAGCCCTGGATGATCCTGTCGGGGAAGTAACCGGGATGAAAAAACGCCCAAACGGACTGCTGATCGGGCAGAAGAGAGTACCTCTTGGCGTGATCGGAATTATCTATGAAGCAAGACCGAATGTAACTGCGGATGCATTTGCACTCTGCTTTAAGACCGGTAATGTGGTAATCCTAAAGGGTGGAAGTGATGCGATCCATTCCAACGAGGCAATTGTAAACTGTATCAGGGAAACTCTGAATGAACAGGGCGTGACAGAGGATGCGATCCAGCTGATTTCTGATACATCCAGAGAGACAGCAGCAGAATTCATGAAGATGAACCAGTATGTGGATGTACTCATCCCGCGAGGCGGCAGAGGCCTGATCAAAGCCGTAGTGGAGCAGAGCACCATCCCTGTGATTGAGACCGGTACTGGAAACTGCCATATTTATGTGGATGAAACCGCAGACCTTGAGATGGCAGCAGACATTATCATGAATGCCAAGACTCAGAGAGTAGGCGTCTGCAATGCCTGCGAATCTGTTCTTGTACATAAAGATGTAAAGGATGCCCTGCTTCCAGTCCTTGCAAAGCGTCTGCAGGAGAAACATGTGGAGATCCGCGCAGATGAAGCGGCTTATGCGTTGATCCCGGGAGCTGTACACGCAACAGAAGAAGACTGGGGCAAAGAATATCTGGATTATATTCTTTCTATTAAAGTGGTTTCTTCTGTGGAAGAGGCGATCGCTCACATCAATAAATATAATACGAAACATTCAGAGGCAATTATTACCAATAATTATGAACATGCACAGAAGTTTCTGGATGAAGTGGATGCTGCGGCAGTTTATGTCAATGCCTCCACACGTTTTACAGATGGATTTGAATTCGGTTTCGGGGCAGAGATCGGTATCAGCACACAGAAGCTTCATGCGAGGGGACCTATGGGACTTCTGGCTCTGACCACAACGAAATATATCATCTATGGAAACGGACAGGTACGCCCATAGACGGCACATTGATTTTTTCTGAGGGATGTGCTATACTTCAATTCAGATTTGGGATTACTGACTGCTTCGTGGGGAATAAGAAATCGGATGGTGTCAGTAGTGATTTTAACTAAAACTCATCTATGGGAGGACATACAATGAGAAAAAAAACAACTTTTTGCATTATTAATGGCAGGTGCCCTGTCTGTAGGAATGGCACCGACAGCCACATTTGCAGCAGATACTGCTGCTGAGACATCAGCCGAAGGCGAACTGGAAGGTGAACTTGACTCTGCAGATACAGAAGAACCTTCTGAAGATCCGGCTGAAACTCCTGAGGAACCAGCCGAAGATCCAGCCGAGACACCGGAAGATCCGGCCGAAACTCCTGCCGAAACAACAGCTGATCCTACAGAGGCACCGGCTGCTGAAGAAACTGATGAGCAGGCTGCTGAGGCAGGATCTGCTATTGTAGTTGATGGAAATTCTTATTCAACACTTGCTGAAGCATTTGAGGCAGTACCTGAAAGTGCAGATATGACCGATGAGGCAAAGTACGTCAAAGTAAAAGGTGATATTGAAATCAGTGCTACGGTTGATGTTCCTTCTAATAAAAATATTATGCTGGTTGCAGCAGAAGATGCGACTATTAAACGTGCGGCAGGATTTATCGGAAGCATGTTTACTGTAAATGGTGGTAATCTTCAGATGGCAGGTTCGGCAGAAGATGCGGCAACAGGCGCTGTTGACAGTACTTTAATTGTTGATGGAACTGGTGAAGGGGTTACTGGTTCTATTGTTGAAGTGATAAGTGGTAACTATGCTTTATCTGATGGAGCAACTCTGACAGGTAATACTACAACAGGAGATGGCAGTGCAATCAACAACAGTGCGAATGCATATCTTTTAGGAGGTACGATCACAGCAAACAGCACGACAGGAAATGGTGGCGCGATTAATAATGCAGCCGGTGCAAATGTATATCTTCAGAATGGCACAATTACAGCAAACTCCGCTGCAGCAGGCGGTGCAATTTACAGTGAAGGAACTGTAAATATTCAGGGAACCTTAAGTGTTACAGGAAATACCGTTACAAATTCTTTTGAAGCTATAAGTAACCTTGTGCTTGCCAAAGACGGTGTGATCAATGTAAGCGGTGCTGTTACAGGCTCTGCCATTGGTGTTGCTGTTCAGGAGGCTAGCGCCGGAAGAACAGTAGTAAAGCTGGATGACGCTGTTACTGATGTGAAACTGACAGATGTTCTTTCTCAGATTACATATGAGGGAGATTCCAGCCTTAAAATCGGAGAAGACGGAACTTTAGTCAGTACAACAGAACCGTCCCCTACCCCAACTCCTGCAGAAGAAAAACTGAAAGTAACAGGAAAAGAATGCAAATGGTCTGGAAGTGGTACTGTTAAAATTAAGTTCCAGTCAAATGTAAAAGGTACCTATTATATTGACTGGGTAAAACGTGGTGAGAAAGCACCGACAATCGATACTTCCAGAGTAGGTGCTCCTATTGAGGCTGATACAAATGTAACAGCAAAAGTTACTGATCTTCCTGACTATGATGTTGATATTTATGTATGTGTGATCAGTGATAAGGATAAGAGTAATTATGGCTCTGTAATGTTCCAGCCTGATTCAAAGGAACGTCCTGTTACACCTACACCATCTCATACTCCGGTAGTACCCGATGTAAAAAGAGAGTGTTGTACAGGGATTTGAGAAAGCACTTGTGTTCTATCCGAATACTTTCTATGACTTCAAGGTAATCGGTGCAGGTACACAGAACAATAATCCGGGAGAAGGTGATGTCAGATGGGTACCTGTAGGATGGAGTATGTCTTCTAACCCGTCAACCTGGAACACATCCTGGAAAATTGGTGCCAAGAGCGGTATTTATACAGATGCCGAGAAAGCATATACTATTTACATTAAATATGCAAAACAGGTATACAGTGGAAATGACTGGCAGGAAACAGATGCTTCCGAAGTTCTGCCCTATCAGTTCAAGGCAGCTCCTCTGACACAGGCCACTACCACACCAGGTGCAAACGGAACAAGCGGAGACGGAACCGGATCCGGCGACGGAACTACAGATGGAGGAACTACAGATGTAACTCCTACCACCTATGCAGATGGAACAAACGGAACAGCGAAATCAGCAGTATCCACAGGTGATGAATCACCGATCGGAACTATGCTGGCTCTTGCTGCTGCTTCTGTTCTTGCAGGTGGTTATGTACTGATAAGAAGACGTAAAAAAGGAAATGTAAATATAATTCAATTATTTTAAGAGACAGGTCTTATGGCCTGTCTCTTTTCATATATATAATAATAAGGCAGCCATTTCAGCCGTCCATACAGGTCAGAATCCGGAATCTGATCCAGGCTGCTGAACATTTGCCAAAAAGGAGGAAAGAATGTATGTCAACAGAACAGATGGGAACTTATGAAAAAATATACTTCGCATTGTGGGAACTCGGACAGAGATATGGAAATTTTGTCCAGTTCAGAGTGATCGGAAGAAGTCATGATGACAGAATGATCCCCATGCTTGAGATTGGAAAGGGTGATACCTGCATTATCTGTCTGAGCGGAGTGGAAAGCGGAGACAGAAATCTCCCGGAATATCTTTTGTCCATTGCAAAAGATTACTGCAGATCCTATGAAAGCAACTGGACCATCGGAGAAAGTTATGAAGTTCGTAAACTTCTGGATAAGGTTCGTATCTGTATGATCCCCATGCTGAATCCTGACAGCTATGAGATATGTGAATACGGATATGGTGCCATACATAATCCCATCCACAGACAGATGCTGAAAATGCAGGACAGGCCTGTGGAAGAGTATGAATGTAATGCCAGGGGAATTGATCTGCGCAGAAATTTTCCGACTAATTATTATCAGCGGAAAAGAGTGAATCAGGAGCCTGCCAGTGAGAATGAGACTCGTGCCCTGATCAGCATTTTTCAGGAATATTCAAGCCTTGGCCTGCTTACATTCAGTTATTCCAGAGGGAAGATCGTTTACTGCAGACAGGAGAAAGGCTTTGCCTACAATCAGAAAAATTACAGACTGGCAAGGCATTTACAGAAATGTTCCGGCTATCGTCTGGAAAAAGGGATTGCAGGTGGTGCGAGAGTCAAAAAAGCCGGAGCAAAACCTGAGATGGGATCTCCGGAACAGTTTTATGCGGAAGTAATCCGTCAGCCCTCTCTGGCAATTGAGATTCCGGAATACCGCAAGGACGATATGGAAGAACTGCGTCTGATTCCACTTGAATATCTTTATTCTTTAAACAGCGGCATATTGGCAAACGCATAAATCCGTCACACAGTCAAAGAAAAAACAGTCTCTGAAAATAAAAAGTAATAAAAACATGTAAAAACAGAGATTAGCGTTTGACATAAAGCCATAGATTCTGTATGATAAAAAGAGTGCCCCGAAATGTTGTAAACAGAAAGATGAGGAATCAATAGTGAATAATAATACACAGGAAAGTAAAATACAGTTAGAATATATCAATAAATGTACAGAGCTTGTGAAGGAAAAATATGAAAAGGCGCCAGCTTTCTTTATCCAGAATGCAGGCTGCCAGATGAATTCCCTGCAGACGGATACAGTGGCCGGTATCGTGAAACGTATGGGCTATACAGAAGTATCCAGAGAAGAAGATGCAGATGTTGTCATCTATAACACCTGCACAGTCCGGGAGAATGCAAACCTGAAGATTTACGGTCATCTTGGCCATCTGAAAAGTATTAAGAAAAAGAATCCTGAACTGAAGATTATATTGTTTGGCTGCATGATGCAGGAGCCGGAAGTAATTGAGAAGATCCACAAAGAATATTCTTTTGTTGATCTGGTTTTCGGTACCCATAACTTCCATAAGTTTCCGGAGCTTTTCTACAGAAGCTTAAATACGGAGGGACAGATCATTGATGTCTGGAAGGAATCTGATGAAATCGTGGAGGGTATGCCTTCTGACCGTAAATATTCCTTTAAAACGGGTGTCAATATTATGTTTGGCTGCAATAATTTCTGCAGTTACTGTATTGTACCATATGTAAGAGGAAGAGAGAAGAGTCGCGAACCGGAGGCGATCATAGAAGAGATCAAGGGTCTGGTGGCTGACGGTGTAACGGAAGTTATGCTTCTGGGACAGAACGTTAATTCCTATGGAAAGACACTGGAACATCCGATTACTTTTGCACAGCTTCTGAAACAGGTGGAAGCAATTGAAGGATTAAAGAGAATCCGTTTCATGACTTCCCATCCGAAGGATCTGTCTGATGAACTGATCCGGACAATGGCAGAGAGCAAAAAAGTGTGCCATCACCTCCACCTTCCCATGCAGTCCGGAAGCAGCCGAATCTTAAAGATCATGAACCGCCGTTATGACAAAGAAAAGTATCTGGAGCTTGTAGACAAGATCCGTAATGCCGTACCGGATATTTCCCTTACTACAGATATCATTGTAGGTTTTCCGGGAGAAACGGAAGAGGATTTCCAGGATACTCTGGACGTTGTGGAAAAATGCGATTTTGATTCTGCGTTTACCTTTATTTATTCCAAAAGAAGCGGCACACCTGCTGCCAAAATGGAGAATCAGGTACCTGAGGATGTAGTAAAAGACCGTTTTGACCGTCTTCTTGCTCTGGTTCAGGAAAAAGGCCGAAAGGCTTCTTCCCGTTTCGAGGGAACTGTTCAGGAAATCCTTGTAGAGGAAGAAAGCAGAGAAAAAGGTATCTTTACAGGAAGAACAGAATATAACCTTCTGGTCCATTTCCCGGGATGTCAGGATCTGATCGGTAAATATGTAAAAGTAAAACTGGATACCTGCAAGGGATTCTATTATTTCGGAAGCCTTGCAGAATAAAAATGATGGCTGTTTCTGAACAGCAATATAAAGGACTTCTACAGAAGCCCATATCAATTTGGATATAAAGGGTGGAAGATAAAAGTGAAACAAAATAAATACGAAATAGATATGTGTAACGGAACCATCATGGACAAGCTGATTTCCTTTTCACTGCCGCTGATGCTGTCCGGAATCCTGCAGCTGATGTTTAATGCTGTGGATATCATAGTGGTGGGAAGATTTAGCGGAAGTCAGGCACTTGCAGCCGTAGGCTCAACCACAGCACTGATCAATGTGTTTACCAATCTGTTTATTGGTATCTCACTTGGTGCGAATGTACTTGCTGCCCGGTTCTATGCGGCAGGAAAAGACCGGGAAATGTCAGATACCGTTCATACGGCTGTAACTCTTGCACTGGTAAGCGGTATCGTCATGGCATTTGTGGGACTGATTTTTTTCCAGATGGGCTCTGGAACTGATGGGTACCCCGGATGATGTGATCGGACAGTCTGCACTGTATATGAAAATCTATTTTCTGGGTATGCCGTTTTTTATGCTTTATAATTATGGAGCTGCGATTCTGCGGGCTGTAGGAGATACGAAACGTCCACTGATCTTTCTGGTTATTTCCGGTGTTGTAAATGCAGTACTGAATCTGATCCTCGTGATCATGTTTCATATGGATGTGGCGGGCGTAGCCATTGCTACTGTGATCTCCCAGTTAATTTCCTGCATTCTGGTACTCAGATGTCTGCGTACATCGAAAACCAGCTACCAGCTTCATTTTGGAAAATTAAGGATCAATACTGTTTACTTAAAACAGATTTTCCAGGTTGGGATTCCGGCCGGGATCCAGAGCACAGTCATTAATCTGTCAAATGCTCTGCTTCAGTCCTCGGTTAACTCCTTTGGATCGACCGCCATGGCAGGGTATACGGCGGCCAATAATATTTTCGGTTTTCTGTATGTGGCGGTGAACTCTGTCACACAGGCATGTATGAGCTTTACCAGTCAGAACTATGGTGTGCATAAATTTAAACGTATGGATAAGGTTCTGGTCGACTGTCTTATTATTTCCGTAGTTACCTCCTTTTCCCTTGGATGCGGTGCATATTTCTTCGGTTCTGAGATTCTTAAGATTTATACTGCCGATCCGGAAGTGATCCGCTGCGGACTGGAAATCCTGTCTTACACTACCGTACCTTATTTTCTCTGCGGGATTATGGATCTGTTTCCGGGTGCCCTGCGTGGAATGGGACATTCCGGCGTTCCAATGATCCTGTCAGTGATCGGAACAGTAGGAACCAGGATCGTATGGATATTTGGAATATTCCCGCATCACAGATCACTGGCTGTTCTGTTTATTTCCTATCCTGCATCCTGGATGCTGACGATCATTATGCAGGTCACCTGTTTTTATTTTGTCAGAAGAAAAGTGCATAGAGTATAGGTCTTTGAGCTTTCGCGAAAAATAATTACCGGCAGAATATTACCGGCGGTTATTTTCTGTGAGAGCTCTTTTTTGTGTTACTGCTGCTTACTCTGTTCACAGTAGTTACTGTTCACTGGTAATATCCCGCGAAGCGTGTTGCTGGGAACGGAGTGAACAGTAACTCACAGTAATCTTTTTGTTTCCGATATGAAAAAACAGTATTGACAAATACCCCATAAGGGTATATAGTGACTATTGTAAAGATACCCCATAAGGGTATTTTGAAATTGTTATATATTTCAGAAATTTATATAAAACAGAGCTTATTTATAAAAATGTACTCTCGGAGTCTTTATTGCACTTGCTTTTATGGCTGATTTTTCGCCAGATGCACCCGAATTTTATCAACGTACGCACCGCGTACGCCTCAAAAATTTGGGCACAACTGACAAAAAATCTTCTCACAAAATCAGGTACAGAAAGATTCCGAGAGTACATAAAAATCAGAAGGAGGATTTCCCATATGGCAGATACACAGGAGAAAAAAGTCTGTCCCTGTTGCACAAAACATACAATGCGTTCTGAGGAGGAGAGAAAGAAGCTGATCAATCGTCTTAAACGTGTGGAAGGACAAATTCGAGGGATTATCGGTATGCTGGAGAATGATGCGTACTGTAACGATATCCTGATCCAGTCCGCAGCAGTCAACGCAGCAGTGAACGCATTTAACAAAGAACTGCTTGCCAGCCATATCCGCAACTGTGTGGCAAGAGATATCCGCGGGGGCAAGGATGAGACGATCGATGAACTGGTGGCTACTTTGCAGAAACTGATGAAGTGAAAGCTGTGTTCAGACTGTTATAGCATCAGAGTACAGCAGAACAAAGATCCGGGAACTGCAAAGCAACAGAGCAGTAGATATCAGGTAAGGAACAACAAGTCGTAGGAGGAATAGAAATGGAACAATACAATGTAACCGGAATGAGCTGTGCAGCCTGCAGCAGCAGAGTGGAGAAGGCCGTATCCAGGGTTCCGGGGGTGACATCCTGTTCGGTCAGTCTGCTGACCAACTCCATGGGAGTAGAGGGAACTGCCGGTGCAGGTGCGATCATCAAGGCAGTACAGGATGCAGGTTATGGAGCATCCTTAAAGGGGGCATCCGGAGAACAGATATCTGCTTCTGCGGCAGAGGAGGCACTGGAAGACCATGAAACACCGGCACTGAAACGAAGGCTGATCGCATCTGTAGGCTTTCTGCTTGTGCTGATGTATTTTTCCATGGGACATATGATGTGGGGCTGGCCTCTTCCGGCATGGTTTAATGATAATCATATTGCCATGGGACTGATACAGCTTCTTCTTGCCGGAATCATAATGGTCATTAACCAGAAATTTTTTATCAGCGGATTTAAGAGTCTGTGGCATCGTGCACCAAATATGGATACCCTTGTGGCACTTGGCTCCATGGCATCCTTTTTGTGGAGTGTTTATGTACTTTTTGCAATGACAAGGGCACAGGTGGACGGAGATTCGGCAGCAGTTATGAATTACATGATGGATTTTTATTTTGAATCTGCAGCCATGATTCTTACCCTGATCACAGTTGGAAAAATGCTGGAAGCCCGATCTAAGGGAAAGACAACGGATGCGCTGAAAGGTCTGATGAAGCTGGCACCTAAGACAGCAGTTGTTGTCCGGGACGGACAGGAAGCTACGGTGCCCATTGAACAGGTGCGAAAAGGTGATGTTTTTGTGGTACGTCCCGGTGAGAACATTCCGGTGGACGGAGTGGTCCTTGAGGGAAACAGTGCTGTCAATGAGGCTGCACTTACAGGGGAGAGTATTCCTGTTGACAAGAATCCGGGAGATGCAGTCTCTGCTGCAACCGTAAACCAGTCCGGGTTTATCCGATGTGAGGCAACCCGGGTAGGCGAGGACACCACTCTTTCCCAGATTATTAAGATGGTCAGTGATGCGGCTGCAACAAAAGCACCTATTGCCAAAATCGCAGACAGGGTTTCCGGAGTTTTTGTTCCGGCAGTTATCAGTATCGCGGTTGTCACCACCATTGTCTGGCTGCTGGCAGGAAAAGAGTTCGGATATGCACTTGCCAGAGGTATTTCTGTTCTGGTCATCAGTTGTCCCTGTGCACTTGGACTTGCCACACCGGTTGCCATCATGGTAGGAAACGGAATGGGGGCCAAAAACGGAATCCTGTTTAAAACAGCAGTATCCCTGGAGGAAGCAGGTAAGATCCAGATGAGCTGTGCAGCCTGCAGCAGCAGAGTGGAGAAGGCCGTATCCAGGGTTCCGGGGGTGACATCCTGTTCGGTCAGTCTGCTGACCAACTCCATGGGAGTAGAGGGAACTGCCGGTGCAGGTGCGA
>ENA-OQDL01000180-OQDL01000180.1-human-gut-metagenome-genome-assembly--contig:-NODE-180-length-42838-cov-13.662148_pt1 | contig 42838 bp, 40 predicted proteins | sample MGYA00242782_ERZ504609 | MGnify/ENA primary metagenome ERZ504609 (study PRJEB26092, sample SAMD00036320) | human gut metagenome | host: Homo sapiens | study: EMG produced TPA metagenomics assembly of... | reverse complement strand
ATACATTATCTGATAAAGAGTTCAGTTTCAAACACTGGTTAATTTATCGGGGCGATTGTGGATCCCGTTTATGATTAAAACAATCTCACCCCCAACAGAGCTGGTGGTACGGACTTGCACTTTGACTAGTCAAAATTGTAAAATGGAATGGAATTATCAGTAGAATTTTTTGGTTAGTGACGCTGGTTTATCTAATGACACTTGGAATTATATAGTTGGTACATCACCACGTTTATATGAGACTTTATTTCCGGCCTGGTTTGGATTTTATTGCTTGGGAATTTAAGTACGTTGTGGATGGAAATTGAAAGGAAACGGATATACGGTTGCAGGTACACTCGTATTAAGCTGTGCTGAAGCGGTTGGATTACGAGATCAGGACTTGATATTGGATTCTGTATAAGTCAGATAACAGTTGCTTCATTCCTTTATTTCCTTATTCTGTCACCATGATTGGCTGGTTTCTGAAGAAAAGTGGAAATAATCGTAGAGATTGCCGATTACTATCAAAGATAGGAGATTGATTATATGGGATTTTCTATATTCATATAGCAGTGCTGATGATCGTCGGCAGGATTATAAAATGGAAAACGGGTATGTTTATTGGATGCTACAATTTGTACTGATATCATTCATTAGTTACATTATAAAGCATATTGATCAGGGGTATTGTAGAACCATAAAAAGTTGTTACGATATATTGGCTTTGTGTAAAATGTACTGAAAGAGGAGGATATACGTGTGAAGCCAGAAAAAGTATATGCTTGTTATAACAAAGATAAAGATGTAAGACTGAGCAGTTCTTCTGGAGCGGTATTTTCTTCTTTGGCAGAATATGTGCTTAATAAGAATGGCATTGTTTATGGAGTTGCAATGTCTAAAGATTGCTATTCGGCTGAATTTATTGCTGTTACAGATGGTGAAGGATTAACAAAGCTCCGAGGATCAAAATACTTGCAAGCAAAAGTTGGAGATACATTTAAGAAAGTTAAGGCAGAGTTGCAAGCAGGAAACCTTGTGTTATTTACAGGAACAGGTTGTCAAGTAAACGGATTAAAGAAGTTTCTAGGAAACGATTATGACAATTTAATCTGTATGGATGTAATTTGCCATGGTGCACCATCACCGGCATTATGGAGAGAATACGCCCAATATCAAGAAAAAAAGTTTGGTGGAAAGCTGAAGGGGATTAACTTTCGGTGCAAGGATGAAAGCTGGACTAATTTTGGCATGAAGGAAGTTTTGAAAGATATTCCAGAAGATTTCGTAAAGAAGATTTATATATCTAAAGATAAAGACCCATATATGCAGATGTTTCTGAGAGATTACTGCCTACGCCCTTCTTGCTATGAGTGTGCGGCAAAAATAGAGAAAATGTCTGATTTAACGGTTGCGGACTTCTGGGGGATTGAAGAAGTTGTCCCAGAAATGAATGATGGGCTAGGAACCTCTCTCGTATTAATCCGAACAAAAAAGGGGCAAGAGGTATTTGATTATATTAGTGGTGAAATGAAATTAAAAGAGGTGACATATGAGGCTGGAGTGAAGGAAAATCCTGCTGAATACAAGTCATGTGTAAGGCCTTCACAAAGAGAGTCTTTCTTTGATGATATGTACACAATGAGTTTTGAAAAACTGGAAGAAAGTATGCAGCTCCGATAAAAAATTCCTTAAAAGCAAGAACCAAAAGGAAAGTAAAGATAATAATTAAAAGTTTGTTTCAGTAATCGGGGGGGGGGAGAGTAATATAGAGTACGGACTACTCTTTGTGTTTGATTGTAAGGAGGAGAAGCAGAATTGAAGAATATACCGGTACTATATAAAAGAAAAGAAGAATGTTGTGGATGTACCGCTTGTTATGCAATTTGCCAGAAAGAAGCTATATCTATGGTGGAAGACGAAGAAGGCTTTGAGTATCCGCAGATAAATGAAAGCAAATGTGTTCGTTGCTATCAATGCTTAAAAGTCTGTTCGTTTAAGTCTATGTAATGTTGGCAATTTAGTTTGATACGTTTTAAGAAATGAGGAAACGGAAAAATGGGAAAAAAGAAATTAAAATTAATGCTTCTTGGAGCAATGGATAAGTTGGAACAAATAAAATGCTACACAGGTGGAGAAAAACAAGTATAAGGATAAATGTAGAATTCAGATATGTGATAGAACAAAATTAAGTAAAGAACAAATAGCAGAAGTTAATAATCTGTTTGTTGACAACTACGGAAAGAAGATTCCCTTGTGTTGATATGAAAGTTATACGGCATATACCGGAAAAATTGTGGAAGCATATGGCTTTTTCAAATGATGAATGGATGCGGCGTGTTTGGAGAAAAAACACTGGAGATATTATAGTGGATTCGTAAAATGAATAAACTTGAATATGCTGACAGAATAAAACATTATTTTGGAGAATAAAATATTAATGAATTTATTGATCTACAGTGTGAAGTATTACATAGTAGCTGCAGATAAATGAAAACAAGTGTGTTAGATGCTACCATTGTTTGAAGGACTGTCTATATAAAGTAGCGAAAGAAGCATAATTGAGGAAAATAAAAATGAGCAAATACTTTGGAACAGACGGCTTCCGCGGTGAAGCTGGAATTACATTAACATCAGACCATGCGTATAAAGTTGGTCGTTTCTTAGGTTGGTATTATAATGCTCTGCGTGAGAACAACGGTGATACCAACCCTGCTCGTATCGTGATCGGTAAAGATACTCGTCGCAGTTCCTATATGTTCGAGTACAGCCTGGTTGCTGGTCTGACAGCTTCTGGTGCGGACGCTTATCTTCTGCATGTTACCACCACTCCATCCGTGGCTTACATCGCCCGTGTGGATGATTTTGACTGTGGCATTATGATTTCTGCAAGCCACAATCCATACTATGACAACGGTATCAAGCTGATCAATTGTTATGGTGAGAAGATGCCGGAAGAGACTTTGTTGTTGATAGAGGATTACCTTGATGGTAAGCTCCATGTGTTCGATAAGGATTGGCCGGAACTGCCGTTTGCAAGCCGTGATCATGTTGGCTGTACGGTGGATTATGTGGCAGGCCGAAATCGTTACATGGGTTATCTGATCTCCTTAGGTATCTATTCTTTCAGAGGTGTCAAGGTTGGTCTGGACTGTGCGAATGGCAGCTCATGGAATATTGCAAAGTCTGTTTTTGATGCTCTTGGTGCAGATACCTATGTTATCAATAACCAGCCAAACGGTACCAATATCAACAACAATGCTGGATCTACCCATATCGAGGGACTGCAGAAGCTTGTTGTGGAGAAAGGTCTGGATGTTGGATTTGCCTACGATGGTGATGCAGACCGTTGCCTGTGCGTGGATGAGAAGGGTAATGTAATTACCGGTGATCATATCCTGTATATTTACGGCTGCTATATGAAAGAACGTGGTAAGCTGCTGAATAATACAGTTGTTACTACGGTCATGTCAAACTTTGGTTTGTATAAGGCGTTTGATGAGCAGGGTATTGGCTATGCTAAGACTGCAGTCGGTGATAAGTATGTTTACGAGTATATGGTGAAGAATGACTGCCGTATCGGTGGTGAGCAGAGCGGGCATATTATTTTCTCCAAGTATGCCAGCACCGGCGATGGTATCCTGACCAGTCTGAAGATGATGGAAGTCATGTTGGCGAAGAAGAAGCCGATGAGTGAACTGACAGCACCGCTGAAGATCTATCCGCAGGTGTTGGAAAATATCCGTGTGACCGATAAGAAGGCAGCACAGAATGATCCTGCTGTACAGGAAGCGGTGTCCAGGGTTGCAGAAGCACTGGGTGATACTGGCCGTATTCTTGTCCGTGAGTCCGGAACGGAGCCGGTCGTGCGTGTTATGGTTGAAGCACCTGACCATGATACCTGCCAGAAGTATGTTGATGAAGTGGTCAACGTAATTTGCGAAAAGGGATATAAAGCATAAGGTCAATGACGACTCTGGGGGATCATCCAGAGCCGTTTTGCATAATAGGGAAGTATAATAGACGAGAGATTTAAATAACGGGAGGGATAAACCTATGTGTGGAATCGTTGGTTTTACAGGAAAACGGCCGGCAGCACCGATCCTGCTGGACGGTCTGTCGAAATTGGAATATAGAGGATATGACTCAGCTGGACTGGCTGTCCGTGATGGAGAGGCTCTGGCAGAGGTCGTGAAGGCAAAGGGCCGTCTGACGAATCTGGTCGAGAAAACAGATGCAGGCAAAGCGTTAAAAGGAGCATGTGGTATTGGACATACCCGTTGGGCTACCCATGGTGAGCCTAGCCAGATCAATGCACATCCTCATGTTTCTGGTAACTGCAGTAAATCAGGTTCCGGTGCTGTGGAGTCTGAGGTCGTTGGTGTACATAACGGCATCATTGAGAATTACACAGAATTGAAAGAGAAGCTGCTGAAGCACGGCTACACTTTTTACAGTCAGACCGATACAGAGGTGGTTGTTAAGCTGGTTGATTACTATTATAAAAAGTACAACCTTGGTCCCATCGACGCCATTGCTAAGACAATGGTCCGTGTCCGCGGTTCTTATGCTCTGGAGCTGATGTTCCGTGACTATCCGGGCGAAATCTGGGTGGCGCGTAAGGATAGTCCGATGATCATTGGTATTGCAGATGGTGAGACTTATGTGGCTTCCGATGTCCCGGCAATCCTGAAATATACTAGAAATGTATATTATATCGGTAATCTTGAGTTTGCAAAGCTGACACCGGGCGAAGCTCATTTTTATGATCTGAACGGTGACGAGATCGAGAAGCAGACTACAGAAATCAAGTGGGATGCGGAGGCTGCTGAAAAGGGTGGTTTTGAGCATTTCATGATGAAAGAGATCCACGAGCAGCCCAAGGCTGTCCAGGATACCCTTAATTCCGTGATCAGGAATGGTGCGATCGACCTGTCCAGTGTGGAGATCAATGAGGACGAGATCAAGAACTTTGAGCAGATCTATATTGTTGCCTGTGGTTCTGCATGGCATGTTGGTATGGCTGCTCAATATGTACTGGAAGATATGGCAGATATCCCGGTACGTGTGGAGCTTGCGTCAGAGTTCCGCTATCGTAAAATGCCGGTTGACCAGAAAGCTCTGGTGATCGTTGTCAGCCAGTCTGGTGAAACAGCAGATACACTGGCAGCACTGCGTCTTGCAAAGGAAAAGGGTATCGCTACGATGGCGATCGTCAATGTGGTTGGCAGCAGTATTGCCCGTGAAGCAGATAAGGTGTTCTACACACTTGCTGGTCCGGAGATCTCTGTTGCTACGACCAAGGCATACAGCGCACAGCTTGCGGCTATGTACTGCCTGGCTGTTCAGTTTGCAAAAGTCAGAGGAAAGATCACAGATGAGCAATATGGTTACTATATTTCTGAGCTGCAGACCATTCCGGAGAAGATGCAGAAGGTTCTGGAAGATAAAGAACGTATCCAGTGGTTCGCTGCAAAGTATGCAAATGCCCATGATGTATTCTTTGTGGGCCGTGGTATTGACTATGCGGTTTGTTTGGAAGGCAGTTTGAAGTTGAAGGAAATCAGCTATATCCATTCTGAAGCATACGCAGCGGGTGAACTGAAACATGGCACGATCAGTCTGATCGAGCAGGGAACGCTGGTCATTGGTGTATTGACTCAGAGCGGACTGTATGAGAAAACTGTAAGCAATATGTTAGAATGCAAGAGCCGCGGATCCTACCTGATGGGGCTGACTACATATGGTAAATACGAGATTGAGGATCAGGTGAACTTCACTGTGTATGTGCCGAAGGTTGATGAGCATTTTGTGGGCAGTCTGGCAGTGATTCCTCTGCAGCTTCTGGGCTATTATGTTTCTGTTGCAAAGGGTCTGGATGTCGATAAGCCGAGAAATCTTGCAAAGAGTGTTACAGTGGAGTAAAAAATACGTGTATAAGGCTGGTTTATTTGCAGATTTGTGATATACTAAAATGCGAGTGAAAGATTGAAATAAAAATAATGCCGTGTGTGAAACACATGCTCCTTCAGAGCTAAATCACACACGGTATATTTTAAAAACCGCTATATAGTTTATAACGAAAATAAGACAAACTAAAAAGGAGTACAAGAAAAATGAACTTATCAAAAATACACCACATCGCCATCATCGTATCCAACTACGAATCCGCCAAGGATTTCTACGTAAACAAGCTTGGCTTCTCCGTTATCAGAGAAAACTACCGTCCGGAGCGTAAGGATTGGAAGCTGGATCTGCGTGTGGATGAGAACACGGAGCTGGAGATTTTTGCAGAGCCAAATCCACCGAAGCGGGTGAGCCGTCCGGAGGCTTGTGGTTTGCGTCATCTTGCTTTTTGTGTGGAGAGTGTGGAGCAGACGGTGAAAGAGCTGGCGGAGGTCGGGATCGAATGTGAGCCGATCCGTGTGGATAATTTTACCGGCAAGAAGATGACGTTTTTTCATGACCCGGACGGACTGCCGCTGGAGCTGCATGAGTAAGGGGAGATGGAACAAATGATATTTCGTAAGGCAGTAAAAGATGATTTTGACAACATAAAATCTCTGTACTGGGAGCTGATCGATCAGGAGCAGGGTGATCCATCGTTTCCACATTGGAAGAAGGGTATCCATCCTTCTGATGAAATGCTGCGTAACAGTATTGGTAAGGAGGAACTGTATGTTCTGGCAGATGACGGCGAGATGACCTTCAAAATGTATGAGTTGGTTTTGTGATCTATGGGTGAGAAAAGAGCGTATAAACCAAGAAGGCCCGGAGGTGGCCGTAGGAAATCTAAGCCGGAGTATGATGCCGGGAAGATCCTTAAGGAACTGATGGATCCTGCTGTTGTGCTTTATGAAGCGGGAATGTCTTTGCAGGCCATTGCTGATGAGCTGGGGCTGAACCCGATCAAGGTTCGGAAGCTGCTTATCACGGCTGGTGTGTATGCATCGGATGTGGCGGAGAAGGTGCAGAAAACCTTTGATGATTTTAGAAAAACACAGGATCACAAAGCTGCTGTCTTTTCAACTGCAAATGCTCTTGGCCTGTCCAGGTCCTCTGTTACTTCATATCTTCCGTACAAAAAGGGTGTGTATTTTCCATGCACAGCACCGACAGATAAGATCAGTGTTGGAGCTGAGCGGCAGCGGAGGTACAGAGCGATGAAGCGTTGGAGGAATGCCCCAACAGAAGAAGTATCAGGAGCTGTTCGTATAACAGCGAGATCAAAATGAAATAATGGTTGACAGAACCGGGAAAGAATGTACTGTTCGAGTGGGATTTGCATATGTTGCACAAAGTAAAACAGCCATCAACTTGTTATTTGCTCTATGAAATGATAAAATCAAAATAAAACAGGTGAGTTGTAACCTCGTGCTTGAGGAACAGCTTCAGAAAGGAGTCTGAAAAGCATGGGAAGATTTGTGAACCCGGACAACAGTGCATTTCAGGTTGCTCTTAACTCCAGAATATATATGGATAAGACTGGCCTGATCGAGTACACAAACAGTGTTCTTGATACAACAAATGCTTATATCTGCAATAGTCGGCCGCGCCGGTTCGGAAAATCTTATGCAGCTAATATGTTAGCTGCGTATTATAGCAAAGGCGCAGATTCTGAGCAGATGTTTTCTGGATTGCAGATAAGCAGGGAGGCCGACTTCAAAAAGCATCTTAACAAGTATGATGTGATCCATATCGATATTCAGTGGTTTCTGGCAAACTGTGATGATGCGGATAATATAGTGAAGCATGTCACGGAGGCGGTCCTGGATGAATTGCGGGAAGTTTATCCGGATGTTCTGCCACTTGAAGTATCTGGCTTGCCGGATGCACTTTCAAGAATCAAAGATAAGGTGGGACAGAAGTTTGTTGTTATCATTGATGAATGGGATGTACTGATTCGTGATGAGGCGGCCAATAAAAAAGCACAGGAAGATTATATAAATTTCCTGCGAGGAATGTTCAAAGGAATAGAACCTACAAAGTATATTCAACTGGCGTACCTTACAGGTATTCTTCCCATAAAGAAGGAAAAAACACAGTCAGCTCTGAATAATTTTGATGAGTTTTCTATGCTGAGCCCAGGCAGTCTCGCGCCGTATGTTGGTTTTACTGAGAATGAAGTGCGGAAACTGGCAGAAGAATATCATCAGGATTTTGATGAGGTAAAGCGTTGGTATGATGGATATCTGCTGAATGGTCATCAGGTTTATAATCCTCGAGCAGTTGTTGGCGTGATGCTTCGGGGAGAATTCAAGAGCTATTGGTCAGAAACAGCATCGTATGACGCGATTGTTCCGCTGATCAACATGAATTATGGTGGTTTGAAAACAGCTATTATTGAAATGATCTCTGGCGCAGAGGTTAAAGTAAACACAGCAACCTTTAAGAACGACACGGTAAGCATCAAAAGTAAGGATGATGTGTTAACCTACATGATTCACCTGGGCTATTTTGGATATAACCCTAAATTAAAGACTGCTTTTGTGCCGAACGAAGAGATTCGACAAGAACTTACAGCTGCTGTTGGAAGTAAGCAGTGGAATGAGATGTTGGAATTCCAGAAAAATTCAGAACATTTACTTGATGCTACGTTGGACATGGATGGAGTAGAAGTTGCTGCTCAGATTGAAAAAATCCACAACGAGTATGCGTCTTCCATTCAATATAACAATGAGAACTCGTTGAGCAGTGTTTTGGCAATTGCATATTTAAGTGCAATGCAGTACTATTTTAAACCTGTCCGGGAATTGCCGACAGGCCGTGGATTTGCTGATTTCGTGTTTATCCCGAAGATAGAGTACTGTTCTTCTTATCCGGCGTTGATCGTAGAGCTGAAGTGGAATCAAAATGCCCAGACTGCTGTGATGCAGATTAAAGATAAAAAATATCCTTCTTCAATTCTGGATTACACAGGTGAAATCCTGCTTGTTGGGATTAACTATGATAAAACCAGCAAGGAACATCAGTGTTTAATTGAAAAATATGAAAAAGAGTGACATTGGAACATAATTGTATAATAAAAAAACACAAAATACAAAGACTGCCGCAGGTTTCGCGCCTGCGGCATTTTGCAGTTTGTACAAAAAACACAGAAAATATATTGGAAAAAGAGCGGGAAAAGGGTATAATGTCAGAGAAAGTGTGATTGATAAAATACAGACGTTTTTTTCTGCTTTGTCAGGTCATAAATAAGTGAGGCGGAGGATGTAACAATGGAACAGCAGCATATGTTTACCAACCGGATGATCCGTAATCTTCTGGTGCCGGTAGTGCTGGAACAGATTTTGAATTCGATAATGGGAACCGCAGATACCATGATGGTCAGCAATGTGGGATCTGCGGCTCTTTCTGCGGTATCGTTGGTGGATTCCATCAATGTGCTTCTGATCCAGGCTTTTTCGGCGCTGGCAGCGGGAGGCGCCATTGTCTGCGCCCAGTATATCGGACAGAGGAATTATGAGAAGGCGAATATGTCTGCCAGGCAGGTGCTTTTTATCATCACAGCGATCTCTGTAGTGGTGTCTGCAGTCTGTCTGATCTTCCAGAAGCCGCTTTTGAGGCTGATCTTCGGTGCGGTGGATGCGGATGTTATGCGTGCATCGGAAACCTATTTCTTTTTCACGGCACTGTCATTCCCCTTTATTGCGGCTTATGATTCTGCGGCTTCGATCTTTCGTGCCCAGGAGAATACCAAGGGGCCTATGGCCATCTCCATGATCTCCAATATCATGAACATTGGCGGAAACGCGGTTCTGATCTGGGTTTTCCACCTTGGTGTTGCAGGAGCGGCGATCTCCACACTGGTTTCCCGTATTTTCTGTGCAGTGGTTGTTCTCTGGCAGCTGCGTAAGGATCGTCAGCCTGTCGTTGTGAAAGATTACCTGAAGATCCGTCCGGACTGGAGCATGATCGGACGTATCCTGGGACTTGGGATTCCTTCGGGAATTGAGAACAGTATGTTTCAGCTTGGAAAGCTTGCCATCCAGTCTACAGTTTCCACACTGGGAACAGCAGCCATCGCAGCGCAGGCAATGACCAATATCCTTGAGAACCTGAATGGTATCGCGGCCATCGGAGTAGGTGTGGGTCTGATGACCATCGTAGGCCAGTGTCTTGGTGCTGGCCGCAAGGATGAGGCGGTCTATTACATAAAAAAACTCTGCGTCATTGCAGAGACAATTATTATCGTAAGCTGTCTGATCGTGTATGCTTTGGTCAGACCGGTGACGATCCTTGGCGGAATGGAGAGTACCAGTGCGGAAATGTGCATCCACATGATCACATGGATCACCATCGTAAAGCCTGTGGTATGGACAATGGCGTTTGTGCCGGGGTATGGTCTTCGTGCAGCCGGTGATGTGAAGTTTTCCATGATCACCTCCTGCTGTACCATGTGGGCATGCAGGTTCTGTCTCTGTGTTTTCCTGATCCGTGTACTGGGCTTCGGGCCTATGGGTGTCTGGATCGGAATGTTTGCAGACTGGACTGTTCGTGGGATCATTTTTACCTGGCGTTTCCACAGCCGCAAATGGCTGGAGCACAAGGTAATCTGAAAAGGAGGGCATCGTATATATGAAGAATGGACTGGAAGACCAGTATGTCATAAAAAACAACAAGCGCCTCCGTTATGGCTACACAACAGGTTCCTGTGCAGCCGGGGCAGCCAGGGGTGCAGTCCGGATGCTGCTTTCGGGAGAGACTCTTTCCGAGGTAGAGCTTGATACCCCAAAGGGGATCACTCTCACGTTACAGCTTCACGATATTACCCGGGGCGAAACCTATGTCTCCTGTGCGGTACAGAAGGATGCAGGGGATGATCCGGATACCACCAACGGGATCCTGGTCTATGTAAAAGCGGAGAAGTTTTCTGTTTCAGCGGCAGAACAGGCCGGGCAGCAGCAGAAAGCAGAGAGATCCCGGCCTCAGATCATCCTGGACGGAGGGGTCGGTGTGGGGCGTGTCACCAAGCCGGGACTTTCCCAGAACGTGGGCGAGGCGGCGATCAATCCGGTTCCCAGAGCCATGATCCTGCGGGAAGCTGAAGAGGCGGCCCAGGAATATGACTACGAGGGCGGTTTGAAGCTTACCGTATCCGTCCCTCAGGGGGAGGAGATCGCGAAGAAAACCTTTAATCCCCGTCTTGGCATTCTTGGCGGGATCTCCATACTTGGAACCAGCGGGATCGTAGAGCCCATGAGTGAGAAGGCTCTGATCGAAAGCATCCATGTGGAGATGAAGCAGCATTTCTGCCAGGGAGAAAACTATATCCTGGTGACACCGGGGAATTACGGTGCGGATTATCTCAGGGAGCATATGTCCATTCCCTTTGAGAACAATATCAAGTGCAGCAATTATGTAGGAGAGACCATTGACATGGCCATTGATATGGGCGTAAAGGGCATTCTTTTTGTGGCTCATATCGGTAAGTTTGTAAAGGTTGCCGCCGGGATCATGAATACGCATTCCCACTGTGCTGACGGAAGGATGGAGGTTCTCTGTGCAAGTGCCATCCGTGCAGGGGGCTCTCTGGAATGTGCCAGAGAGATCCTGGAGGCGGGGACTACCGATGAGGCGCTGGCTGTTCTTGACAGCTATGGTATCCTGAAAGAGACTATGGCTGTGGTCATGGAGAAGATCCAGTTTTATCTGGACCATAGATCCTATGAGCAGATCCTTCTGGGTGCTGTGGTGTTTTCCAATGTATACGGACTGCTGGGGCAGACCCGGGATGCAGAGGAGCTGATCCATAAGATACAGGAGCAGGCAGTCGGGGTGAATGATATTTCATGCGTGAAACCCTGATCCGGATGGAGATTTTTGATCCGGGGACAAAATTTGATATAAATAACAGACAGGTTTTATCCTGTCTGGAAAATATAGTTAGGAGGAAAGAAATATGGCAGGTAAATTATATGGTGTAGGTGTAGGACCGGGAGATCCGGAGCTTCTTACCTTAAAAGCACTTCGTCTTGTAAAGGAGGCAGAGGTGATCGCACTTCCGGGACAGGTTCCGGAGGATACGGTAGCGTTTAAGATCGTGGAGGGGGCTTATCCGGAGCTTGGAAAGAAGGAGCTTCTTGCAGTTCCTTTTCCAATGTCCAAGGATCCTGAGGTGCTGAAGAGCTATCACGATGCAGGAGCAGATAAAGTCAAGGCTGTCCTGGACCAGGGGAAAGATGTGGTATTTCTCACACTGGGAGATCCTACCGTGTATTCCACATATCTCTATATCCATCACAGACTTGTGGCGCAGGGCTATGAGACGGAGATCGTCTGTGGCATCACATCCTTCTGTGCAGTTTCTGCACGTCTGAACACCGGACTTGTGGAGAAGGCAGAGCCTCTTCACGTGATCCCGGCTTCCTATCAGATCGAGGATGCGCTGAAGCTTTCCGGTACCAAGGTCCTTATGAAGGCCGGAAAGAAAATGAAGGATGTGAAGGCGGAGCTTCTTTCCCAGGGGGCAGAGGCCATGATGATCGAAAACTGCGGAATGCCGGATGAAAAGATCTACCGGACCGTGGAGGAGATCCCTGAGGATGCAGGATATTATTCCCTGATCATTATCAAAGAAAACAAAGACAGAAGAGAGGAATAGATTATGGTACATTTTGTAGGAGCAGGTCCGGGAGCACCGGATCTTATCACAGTAAGAGGTAAACAGTATCTGGAAGAGGCAGATGTGATCATCTATGCGGGATCTCTTGTAAATCCCCAACTTCTGGAGTATTCCAAGGATGTGTGCACCATCCATAACAGTGCAAAGATGACCCTTGAGGAAGTGATCTCTGTTATGGAGCGAGCAGAGGCTGAGGGTAAGATGACCGTTCGTCTCCACACCGGCGATCCATGTATCTATGGTGCGATCCGTGAGCAGATGGATATCCTGGATGAAAAGGGAATCCCCTATGATTCCTGCCCGGGTGTCAGTGCCTTCTGCGGAGCTGCATCTGCACTGAACCTGGAGTATACACTTCCGGATATTTCCCAGAGTGTGATCATCACAAGAATGGAAGGAAGGACACCGGTGCCGGCAAAAGAGAGCATTCAGTCCTTTGCCGCTCATAATGCGACTATGGTTATTTTCCTGAGCACAGGCATGCTGGAGGAGCTGAGCCGCAGACTGGTGGAGGGCGGATACCGTGAGGATACACCGGCTGCCATCGTCTACAAGGCAACCTGGCCCGATGAGAAGAAGTTTATCTGTACAGTGGGTACTCTGGCCCAGACAGCAAAAGAGAACAAGATCACAAAAACAGCGCTTATGCTGGTAGGCGATGCGGTCAATGCTGCAAGCTATGACAGATCCAAGCTGTATGATCCGGGCTTTACCACAGAGTTCCGTGAGGCTACGAAATAAAATATGAACATTTCCATCATTTGCTTCAGTATGACAGGGCTGGAGACAGGGGAAAGGCTTCAGAGGGCTCTGGAAAAAGAGGGTGAGAGTGTCACCCTTGCAAAAAAGAGCCGGTACCTTCCGGATCCGATCTCTGTTTCCACCTCCCAGTGGGCAGGGGAACAGTTCCGGACAGGAAAAGAGGGCGTGATCTTTGTTGGTGCCTGCGGGATCGCAGTGCGCAGTATCGCACCTTACATTGCCGGAAAAAAGACGGATCCGGCTGTGCTGGTGATCGATGAATGCGGAAAATTTGTCATTGCTCTTCTTTCCGGACATCTGGGCGGAGCCAATGAGCTGGCTCTTCGCTGTGCCGGATATCTTAAGGCGGTGCCGGTTGTGACAACAGCCACAGATCTTCACAGCCGTTTTGCAGTGGATGTTTTTGCAAAAAAGAATGGCTGTGCTATTTTTCATATGAAGGCTGCAAAGGAGGCTTCTGCAGCCCTTCTTGCAGGAGAGAGCGTTGGCTTTTACAGTGAGTTTCCATGGGACGGGGAGCTGCCGGAGGGTCTGGTGCTTTGCGGGAAAGACGGAAGGCCCTCAGCTGCAGCGGATCCGGAGAATGTTGAGAAAGCCGGTGAGGTACCGGAAACAGGTATTGCGGTGACGATCCACAGAGGCTGCCTGCCCTTTAAAAATACAGTCCATGTGGTGCCGCCCTCTGCAGTTCTGGGAATGGGCTGCCGCAGGGGAAAGGATGCAGCCTCCATCCGGAAGGCGGCAGAGGAATGTCTGAAGGAGTCGGATGTTTACAGAGAAGCACTGAGAGCCATTGCCAGTATCGATCTGAAGAAAGAAGAGGTGGGACTTCTTTCCCTGGCAGAAGCCTGGCAGCTTCCGTTTCTGACCTTTACAGAGGAAGAGCTGAAGGCAGTGCAGGGTGAATTTACCCCGTCACAATTTGTAAAAAAGATAACAGGTGTAGAGAATGTCTGTGAGAGAAGCGCGGTTCTGGGTTGCGGACAGGGTACACTGATCAGAAAAAAAACAGGCCGGGACGGTGTGACCACCGCCCTTGCAGCCGGAAATCGGAGGATACGTTTTGAGTAAGATTTATGTTGTAGGAATTGGCCCGGGTGCGTATGACCAGATGACTGGAAGAGCGATCCGTGCATTAAATGAAAGTGATGTGATCATCGGTTACACGGTGTATGTGGATCTTGTAAAGGAGTATTTTGCTGGTAAAGAGTTCATGACCACACCGATGAAAAAAGAGGTAGACCGCTGTGTACTTGCTTTTGACGAGGCAAAAAAAGGAAAAACCGTTTCCATGATCTGCAGTGGTGACGCCGGTGTCTATGGCATGGCAGGTCTGATGTATGAGGTGGGAGAAAACTATCCGGATGTGGAGCTGACCATTATCCCGGGTGTGACAGCAGCCACAGGCGGCGCCGCAGTGCTGGGTGCACCGCTGATCCATGATTTCTGCCTGATCAGCTTAAGTGATCTTCTGACTCCGTGGGAGAAGATCGAGGCAAGGCTTCTGGCAGCAGCACAGGCGGATTTTGTGGTATGCCTTTACAATCCGTCCAGCAGAAAACGTAAGGATTATCTTCAGAAGGCCTGTGATCTGATGATGAAATACAAGTCTCCGGATACTGTCTGCGGCACGGTTGCCCAGATCGCACGTGACGGCGAGACTGCACAGGTCATGACACTGAAGGAGCTCCGTGATACAGAAGTGGATATGTTTACTACCGTATTTGTGGGAAATTCACAGACTAAGAATGTAAACGGCAAGATGGTAACACCAAGGGGATATAAGAATGTATAAAGCCATTGTTTTTGCAGGGACCACCGAGGGCTATGCACTCTGTGAGTTCCTTGCGGAAAATCATGTTCCGGTCTATGCCTGTGCAGCCACGGAATATGGCGGCTCCCTTCTGAAGGAAAATGAATTTCTCCATGTCAGTGCCGGAAGGCTGAAAACCGAAGATATGGAGGAGCTTTTCCGAAGGGAAGCTCCGGAGATCGTTCTGGACGCCACTCATCCCTATGCAGCAGAGGTGACAAAAAATATCCGGACTGCCTGTGAGAACGGAAGCATCCGCTATCAGCGTGTCCTTCGCCCGGAGGGGGAGAAGAACAGGGAAGCCATCTATGTGGAAAGCACGGAGAAGGCGGCAGAGCTTCTTTCCGGTACAGAGGGGAACATTTTTCTTACCACAGGAAGCAAGGAGCTGTCTAAATTTACAGTGATCCCGGATTACCAGGAGAGGCTTTTTGCCCGGGTGCTGTCCATCCCTTCCGTGATCAGCTCCTGCGCGGAGCTGGGGATCGAGGGAAAGCATCTCATCGGTATGCAGGGGCCATTTTCTACAGAGATCAACGAAGCCATGCTTCGACAGTTTCAGTGCAGCTATCTGGTCACCAAGGATACCGGTCTGGCAGGTGGATTCCCGGAAAAGATGGAGGCCTGTCAGCGCTGCGGCGTCACACCTGTGATCATCGGAAGACCATTGCAGGAGGAGGGGCTGTCCCTGCCGGAAGCAAGGGTATTTCTGGCAAAGCTGTTCGGCCTTACCCTGTCACAGAGGGTTTCTCTTGTAGGCATCGGCATGGGTGCGGAAAAAACACTGACCCTGGAAGGAAAGAAGGCCTTTGATGAGGCGGAGCTTCTGATCGGTGCAAAGCGTATGACAGATGCCGTACAGAGGCCGGGGCAGATGGTTCTCCATGAGTACCGCAGTGATAAGATCGTGGAGTATATCAAGACACATCCACAGTACCGTACCGTAGCCATTGCCCTTTCCGGCGATGTGGGCTTCTACAGCGGTGCAAGGAAGCTGATCGATCTTCTGGATGGCGATGTCCAGGTGATCTGCGGGATTTCTTCCGTTGTTTATTTTATGGCGAAGATCGGTCTTTCCTGGGATGATGCCAGGATCGTCAGCGCTCATGGAAGAGACTGCAATCTGATTGCCCTGATCCGGCATAACCCCAAGGTTTTTTCCATTCTGGGAACAGAGGATGGGGTAGCTCGTCTGGCTTCTCGTCTGGTTGCGTATGGAATGGGTGATGTGACCCTTTATGTGGGCGAAAATCTTTCCTACGAAAATGAAAAGATCTTTCATGCCAGTGCGGCAGAGCTTACAGAATACCGGGGTGATGCGTTAAGCGTGGTAACTGCGTGCAATGAAAACGCAGTACCTTTGCCCGCAGTTCACGGGATCTGTGATGAGGAATTTCTTCGTGGGAAGGCGCCTATGACAAAGGAAGAGGTGCGTACGGTTTCTCTGTCCAAGCTTCGTCTTCAGGAGGATTCTGTCTGCTATGATGTGGGAGCGGGCACAGGCTCGGTTTCTGTTGAGATGGCGCTTCGTGCCTGGAAGGGTCAGGTCTATGCCATCGAGAAAAAGGAAGATGCCCTTGCTCTTCTGAAGGAGAACAGGCGGAAATTTGCCACAGACAATCTGGAGATCGTGCCTGGTACTGCACCGGAAGCGATGGTGGAACTACCTGTTCCGACACATGCCTTTATCGGCGGGTCTTCCGGAAACATGAACGAGATCATCCGGCTTCTTCTGGACAAAAATCCAAAAGTACGGATCGTGATCAACTGCATCACTCTGGAGACGGTGACGGAAGCCATGAATGCCATACGAGATTTCAGCCTGACGGATGTGGATATCGTACAGCTGTCTGCGGCAAGATCCAAATCTATCGGAAGGTATCATATGATGATGGGTGAGAATCCGATCTATATCATTTCCTGCAGCGGAAGAGGGGAGGAGATTTAGGTGAAGGTCTCGAGAATACTTCTTGCGGCAGGTGCCAGCGGAAGCGGAAAAACCCTGATCACCTGCGGGCTGCTTCAGGCGCTGGTGAACCGTGGCCTTAAGGTGGCTTCTTTTAAATGCGGCCCGGATTACATAGATCCTATGTTCCACAGCCGTGTGATCGGTACAAGATCCCGAAACCTGGATACGTTTTTTACAGATGGAGACAGAACCCGGTATCTTCTGGCAAAGAACGCATCGGACTGTGAGATCGCAGTGATGGAGGGAGTCATGGGGTATTATGACGGTGTAGGAGGGATCACCTCCAGAGCCAGCGCCTATGATCTGGCCTCCACCACAGATACACCGGTGATCCTGATCGTAAACAGCCGTGGCATGAGTGTTTCCCTGGCTGCCTATGTAAAGGGCTTTCTGGAATACAAAAAGGATAGTCATATCTGCGGCGTGATCTTTAACCAGATGTCTCCCATGCTGTATCCCAGGATGAAGAAGCTTCTGGAAGAGGAGCTTTCCGTAAAGGTGCTGGGATATGTTCCGAAGGTGGAGGACTGTGTGATCGAAAGCCGTCATCTGGGGCTGGTGCTTCCGGAGGAGATCCCGGAGCTGAAAAGCCGTCTGCAGAAGCTTTCCGAGGTACTGGAGAAAACCCTGGATATCGATGGGATCCTGGAGCTTGCAGGGGAAGCACCGGAGCTTGCGGCACCAGAGACGGAAATGCTGATACAGAAGGATACTGCCTTCGGATACCATACAGAGGAAAAGGTGCGGATCGGTGTGGCGGATGATGAAGCCTTCTGCTTTTTCTATGCGGATAATTTAAATCTTCTGGAGCAGATGGGAGCGGAGCTAGTACGTTTTTCACCCATTCATGACAGAGAGCTTCCGGAGGATCTGGACGGGCTTCTTTTAAGCGGCGGTTACCCGGAATTAAACGGGGAGGCGCTGGAAGAAAATCAGGAAATGTGCACCCGGATCCGGGAAGTCATCCTGGACGGAATGCCTTGTCTGGCAGAATGTGGCGGATTCATGTATCTTCATCAGGAGATGGAGGATATGGAAGGAAAGCAGCGCAGAGTCTGCGGGGTGATCCCTGGAAGGGCTTACCGGACACCGAAGCTGAACCGGTTCGGCTATATCACCCTTACGGAAAAACAGGATACCGGACTTGGTGAGATCCCGGCTCATGAATTCCATTACTTTGATTCCACAGATTGCGGAGAGGATTTTCATGCGGCAAAGCCGGCATCTAAAAGAGGATGGGATTGTATCCATGACCGGGGCAGGCTGATGGCAGGATTTCCGCATCTTTATTATTACGGAAATCCCAGGGTTCCGGCACGCTTTCTGAAGAACGCACTGGAATATAAGAAGGAACGGAGGCAGAAAAAAGATGCTGAAATATAGTCTTCCTGCACTGGCCATAGGATTTGTGCTGGATCTTCTGATCGGAGATCCCAGATGGCTTTATCATCCGATCTGTGTCATCGGCAATCTGATCGCAGTGCTGGAAAAGGTGATCCGGAAGATTTTTCCGAAAAATCACGGCGGTGAGCTGACAGGAGGCTTTCTGATCGTAGTGCTTGTCTGTCTGTTCAGCGGCGGGGTGCCGCTTCTGGTGCTTTATTATCTTTACCGGTATCTGCCGGTGGCCGGATTTGTGCTGGAGGTTTTCTGGTGCTATCAGCTTCTTGCCACCCGTTCCCTGAAGGATGAGAGTATGAAGGTTTATGACCGGCTGAAAAACGGAACTCTGGACGAGGCACGCTATGCGGTGTCCATGATCGTAGGCCGTGATACCAGAGAGCTTACGGAAACCGGCGTGACAAAGGCTGCCGTGGAAACCGTTGCGGAAAATGCATCCGACGGCGTGATCGCCCCCATGCTATATATGGCTATCGGTGGGGTGCCGCTGATGTTTTTGTACAAGGGTATCAATACCATGGATTCTATGCTTGGATATAAAAATGACAAATATCTTTATTTCGGCCGTATTGCGGCAAAGCTGGATGATGTGGCCAATTATATCCCTGCCAGGATTTCCGGATGGCTGATGGTGGCAGGAACTGTTTTTACAGGAATGGATACAAAAAACGCGGCAAAGATCTACAAACGTGACCGGAGAAACCATGCAAGCCCCAACTCTGCTCAGACAGAGGCTGCCATGGCCGGAGCGCTGGATGTACAGCTTGCGGGAAATGCATATTATTTCGGGAAATTATATGAAAAACCTACGATCGGGGATCCGATTCGCCCGGTGGAGCCGGAGGATATCAAAAGGGCTAACCGGCTGATGTACGCGGCATCTATACTGGGTGTGGTTGTATTTGGACTGCTCAGTGCGGGGATCCGGTTCGGGTTATTAAGGTAACAATAAATACAGACAGGAGAATGACCAATGACAAAACACATACATGGAGGAGACGTATATAAACATAAAGACTGCCTGGATTTTTCGGCAAATCTGAATCCTTTGGGAACACCGGAAAGTGTGAAGCAGGCCATTATCCACAGTCTGGATCATATTGCACAGTATCCCCAGGTGGGATGCGGCGTTCTCAGGGAAAGGATCGCAGAATCGGAAGGGGTAAAAGCGGAAGAGGTAATATGCGGTAACGGAGCGGCAGAAGTGATCTTTACGCTTTGTCATGCAGTAAAGCCAAAGCGGGCTCTGATCCCGGCGCCTACTTTTGCGGAATACGGACAGGCTCTGGCCAGCACTGGCTGTGAGCTGGAATATTACATGCTGACGGAAAATGACGGTTTTGTGCTCAGTGAAGCATATCTGGATATCCTCCATAAGGGACTGGATATGGCTTTCTTATGTAACCCCAACAATCCTACCGGCATGTTGATCCCCCACAGGCTTCTGAAAAGGATCCTGGAAAAATGCAGAAAGCTGGATATCCTGCTGGTGGTAGATGAATGTTTCCTTGATTTTGTAAAGGAACCGGAAGAGTATTCTCTGAAGCATTCTCTTTCCGGGTTCAATAATCTTTTTATCCTGAAAGCATTTACAAAAAGATATGCCATGGCCGGTGTGCGGCTGGGCTATGGCCTCTGTTCTGACAGAAAGCTGATGGAAAGGATGGAGCTCTGCGTTCAGCCATGGAATGTTTCCACCATGGCCCAGGCAGCCGGGCTCCAGGCACTTACAGAGACGGAATATGTAGAGGAGGGAAGACAGCTTGTTTTTCGGGAGGCACAGTGGCTGAAGGATGAGCTGGTCCGCATTGGGTATAAAGTATTTCCGTCGGAAGCAAATTATATTTTCTTTAAAGGACCGGAGGAGCTCTTTGACTTCTGTCTGCGGAAGCGGATACTGATCCGTGACTGCAGCAATTATCCGGGTCTTACAAAGGGGTATTACCGGATCGCGGTAAAGCGCCATGAAGAAAATGTAAAACTGATCGAAGTACTTGAGGGAGGTATATTATGGCAAAAGCAATAATGGTACAGGGAACCATGTCCAATGCCGGAAAAAGCCTGCTGGCTGCGGGACTTTGCAGGATCTTTAAGCAGGATGGATATCGTGTGGCTCCTTTTAAATCACAAAATATGGCACTGAATTCCTTTATCACAGAGGATGGTCTTGAAATGGGACGGGCTCAGGTCATGCAGGCAGAGGCAGCCGGGATCCGGCCGTCTGTCCTGATGAATCCCATCCTTCTGAAGCCTACCAATGATGTAGGCTCCCAGGTGATCGTAAACGGAGAGGTTCTTGGAACCATGAGTGCCAGGGATTATTTCAAATATAAGAAGACCCTGGTTCCGGATGTGATGAAGGCGTACAATGCTCTTGCAGCGGAAAACGATATCATTGTCATCGAAGGTGCGGGAAGTCCTGCCGAGATCAATCTCAAGGATGAGGATATTGTAAATATGGGTATGGCAAAGATGGCCAAGGCACCGGTCCTTCTTGTGGGAGATATTGACCGTGGAGGTGTTTTTGCCCAGCTGATCGGTACGGTGGAGCTTCTGGAGGACGATGAGAAGGCTATGGTAAAGGGGCTGATCATCAACAAATTCCGCGGAGATAAGACTATTCTGGACCCTGGTGTTGTCATGCTTGAGGAAAGAAGCGGGATCCCGGTGGTGGGTGTGGCGCCTTATCTGGATATCCAGGTGGAGGATGAGGACAGCCTGACGGAGCGTTTTGACCGGAAGCAGGAAGCCGGTGTCATTGATATCGCAGTGGTCCGTACACCAAGGATTTCCAACTTTACGGATTTTAATCCTTTTGAGAGCATTCCCGGAGTTTCTCTCCGCTATGTAAAACACCCGAGAGATCTTCACTCTCCGGACATGATCATCCTTCCTGGAACCAAGAACACCATGGGCGATCTGATCTGGATGCGGGAAAGCGGAATGGAGGCAGCAGTTCTCAAGGAAGCCTCCAGAGGCAAGCTGATCTTTGGTGTCTGCGGTGGCTATCAGATGCTGGGCGAGACCTTAAGCGATCCTCATGGAGTTGAAAATGGCGGTTCCATGAAAGGAATGGGACTTCTTCCCATGGAAACGGTATTTGCCGAAAAGAAAACCAGGACCAGGGTGCAGGGGCATTTCGGTCAGCTGTCCGGTGTGTTTGCTCCTCTTTCCGGTGCGGAGATCGAGGGCTATGAGATCCATATGGGCGAAAGTATCCTGAAGGACAATGCAGGAACAGCCACGAGGATCACAGACAGCGTCAGCGGTAAGAAAAAAGAAGAGGGTGCTTTTGCGGGAAATGTGTGCGGAACCTATATCCACGGCGTTTTCGATAAGGAAGCATCTGCAGAGGCGATCATCCGCGTGATCGGCGAGAAAAAAGGTATTGATGTGGAAAATATGACAGGCGTGGATTTTGCGGCATTTAAGGAACAGCAGTATGATATCCTGGCTGCAGAGCTGCGGAAGCATCTGGATATGAAAAAAATCTATGAGATACTGGAAAACGGGATTACGGAGGAAGAATAGAAATGAAAGTTGAGCTTGAAAATGTAAAACCCATGGAGATCGAAAAAAGAAGCTTTGAGATCATCACAGAAGAGCTGGGGGATACTCCCCTGATTCCGGGAACAGAGCTGATCGTAAAACGTTGCATCCACACAAGCGCAGATTTTGATTATGCAAAAAATCTCTGCTTCTCGGAGGGTGCAGTGGAGATGGCCATGGACGCCATCCGCAACGGTGCCTGTATCGTCACAGATACCCAGATGGCAAAGGCCGGGATCAACAAGCGTGCACTTGCCCGCTACGGCGGTGAGGCTTACTGCTTCATGTCCGATGAGGATGTGGCTGCCCTTGCAAAAAAGAACGGGACTACCAGAGCCACAGCCAGCATGGACAAGGCAGCAGAGATGGATAAAAAGCTGATCTTTGCCATTGGAAACGCACCTACCGCACTGGTACGTCTTTATGAGCTTATTGAGAACGGAAAGCTTTCTCCTGAGCTGATCATCGGTGTGCCGGTAGGCTTTGTGAATGTTGTGCAGTCCAAGGAGCTGATCATGCACGCAGATGTGCCTTATATTGTGGCAAAAGGACGCAAGGGTGGAAGCAACATCGCTGCGTGCATTGTAAATGCCCTGCTCTACATGATCGATAACCGGAGAGATTAGGAGCCGGTAACCTCCTTCAGAAGCTGACAGGCAGGCAGAAAATCCTTGGATGGAATGGAGGAGCAGGAGAGGACCAGGGTGACCTCGGCTCCGTTTTCTCTGAGAACCTCCAGTCCCAGACCACGGTTCCGGGCTCTGTCTGTCAGTTCACTGCCTGTGAGAGAACAGGGAAGAGTAAGGGCAAGGCTGGTTCCTGCGGCTCCTGTTTGGATCTGGCAGTCCTGGCCGAAGGTTTCCCGGACAGCCTGGGAAAGAGCCTTCAGCTTCTGGGAATAAAGGCGGCGGAGCTTTCTTGTCTGGGAAGCCAGATGCCCGTCGCGGATAAACTGGCAGAGCGCGATCTGTTCTGCCTTGGAAGCAGTCTGATTATAAAAGGCTGCTTTTTTTGTATATTTTTCCCGGAGAGAGCGCGGCAGTACCATGAAGCTGACACGGATGGAGGGCAGCAGCAGCCTGGAAAAGGAACCGATATAGACAACGTTTTCACCACCTGCAAGACCGAAAAGTGAAGGCGTCGGCTTCTGGAAATAAACAAATTCGTTTTCGAAATCATCCTCAATGATCAGATGGTCATTGATCTCCGCATGACGGATCAGCTCCAGGCGTCGTTTTACCGGCATGATCTCGCCCCATTTCGTCATGTGAGCAGGAGAAACATAGATCACATCGCAGCTTTTGTCCCGGTAATGGACATCAAAGCCGTAATCCTGAAAGATGGTGCTGCATGTGGTGAAGGACGGTGTGGGGAACGAAACGGTTTTCCGTTCATGGATCAGAGGGCAGAGGATCTGGAGAAGGGGCTGGAGACCGGCCCCTACTACAATGTCATCCGGGGAGCAGATCACATTTCTGCGTTCCCGGATATAGTCTGCGAGAACCTCCCGGAAATCGCTTTCGCCCTGGGGTTCGCCATAAGAAAGCATACGGTCGCCCTGGCGGAGGGCGCTTTTGATGTAACGCTGCCACAGATCAAAACGGAAGCTTTCCCGGTCAACACCGGAAGAGGCAAAATCATAAAGGCAGGGCGTGATGTCCTTATCCTGTTTTTCGGGGGTAAGCAGATGTTGCTTGGAAGCAATGCCGGTGACATAATAGCCGCTTTGTGCCCTGGCGATGATATAGCCGTCTGCTGCCAGCAGAAGATAGGCATTTTCGATGGTGGTACGGCTCAGCTTCAGCTCCTGGGCGCATTTGCGGAGGGAGGGCATTTTGCTTCCGGGAAGGAGACGGCCTTCCAGGATCAGCTTCCGGTAATAGTGATAAACCTCCAGATAAAGGTGTTCTTTTTTGTGTTCAGTGGATATATTTAACATAAGTATGATGATTTCCTTCCAAAAATGATTGCGTAAACCTGACAGTTCATTCTATAATATTACAGAAAAAAACTCAAGACTGGAGAATTACCATGAAAAAAATAGCAGTGATCAATGATCTTTCCGGGCTGGGGAAATGTTCACTGACAGCAGCGATCCCGGTGATCTCGGTGATGGGAGTCCAGGCGTGTCCACTTCCCACCGCTGTTTTAAGCAATCAGACCGGTTATGAAAGTTATTTCTGTGAGGATTTCACAGAGCATATGGAACCATATATGGAGCAGTGGAAAAAAAGAGGATTTTTCCCAGATGGGATCTATACAGGATTTCTTTCTGACGATAAGCAGGCAGACAGGATCCTGAAATTTATGGATGCGTTTGCAGGGAAGGATACTCTGATCCTTACAGATCCGGTGATGGGGGATGACGGCGCGGTTTATCCGATCTATACAGAAGAACTCCGCAGCCGGTTCTGCGAACTGACACGTCGTTCCTATGTGATCACACCGAACCTTACGGAAGCCCTCCTTCTTCTCTACGGAAAAGAAAAAATGGAGGAGATCTGGAATAAACTGCAAAAGGTATCAGAGGCCCGGCGGATGGAAGAGATCCGGGAGATCGGGTGCAGACTTGCCCGGAAATTTTCACTTCCTGCCGTTGTGATCACCGGAGTGGATCACAGGGAGGAGGGGCAGCCTCTGAAAATGGGAAATCTTGTCCTGGAAAACGGAAACAGCTCCTGGGTATTTGCAGAGAAATCCGGCGGAAGCTATTCCGGGACAGGAGATCTTTTTGCATCCGTGCTCAGTGCAGGGCTGGTAAAAAGATATTCCATGAAAACCTGTGCAGAGCTGGCCGTGGACTTTATCTCGGCATCGATCCGGGATGCGGTGGAGGAAGGAACAGACCGTAACGATGGTGTATGCTTTGAACAGCATCTCGGCATGCTGCTTCTGTAAAAACATAAGGGGATAAAAAAGAGCTGACCGTCAGGCCAGCTCTTCCCATTTTTCATAAAGCTCTTCCAGTTCTTCAGCGATGGCTGCTTTTTCGCGGCTCAGCTTTGTACATTCCGCTACATTGGTGCAGACATCCGGAAGGACCATGGTTTCGTCGATCTCGCTGTCTCTTGTTTCCAGCTCTTCGATACGGGCTTCGACTTTTTTCAGCTCGGCTTCCCGTTTTCGTTTCTTTGCCTGTTCTTCCTTCATCTGCTGCCAGGAAAGCTTGTTCTCGGAAACCGCTTTTTCTTCGGCAGGTGCCTCCGGAGAAGTGCTTCCCGGTGCATAGGTACTGGTCAGCTCCTCCTTCTTTTCCAGATAGTAATCATAATCACCGATGTAATTTACCACTGCCTGGTTTGTCAGCTCCATGATCCTGGTCGCAGTCTGATTGATAAAGTAACGGTCATGGGATACATAAAGGACTGTACCGGTGTAGCTGACCAGTGCTTCCTCCAGGATCTCCTTGGAGGCAATATCCAGATGGTTGGTAGGCTCGTCAAGGATCAGGAAGTTGGCTTCGGAAAGCATCAGCTTTGCAAGGGAAACACGGCCTCTTTCTCCACCGGAAAGTGCGGAGATCTCCTTGAAAACATCATCTCCGGTAAAGAGAAATGCAGCAAGCATATTTCGGATCTCGGTCTCTGTGAGAGTCGGATAAGTATCGGAGATCTCCTGGAAAATCGTCTTGTCCATATGCAGAACATGATGTTCCTGATCGTAATAACCGATCTGCACCTTGGAACCAAGGGAAAATTTGCCGGCATCTGCCTCAATAAGACCGTTGATGATCTTCAGCATGGTGGTCTTTCCGGTTCCGTTGTTTCCGATCAGTGCCACACGCTCGCCGCGTTTGATATCAAAGGAGATATCGGAGAACAGGGTCTGTCCCGGAAAGGCCTTGGAAAGCGCTTCCACGTGGAGCACATCGTTTCCGCTTAACACCCGTGGTTCCAGCGAGATACGCATCCGGTCCTGGAGCTCAAGAGGCTTTTCGATCCTCTGTACACGGTCCAGCATTTTTTCACGGCTTTCCGCACGTTTGATGGATTTTTCACGGTTAAAGGATTTCAGCTTGGCGATAACGGCTTCCTGATGCTTGATATCCCGCTGCTGATTTAAGTATGCCTTGTACTGTGCGTCACGAAGCTGAGCCTTCTTGAGAGCATAGGCAGAGTAGTTGCCGCTGTATACGCGGGTCTGTCCGGCTTCGATCTCAATGACCTTGGTGACCACCTTATCCAGAAAATAACGGTCATGGGAGACGATAAAAACAGCTCCCGGATAATTCAGAAGATAAGTTTCCAGCCAGGAGATGCTTTCCATATCCAGGTGATTGGTTGGCTCATCCAGAAGCAGGATATCCGGCTTGGAAAGAAGCATCTTGCCCAGCGCCACACGGGTTTTCTGACCGCCGGAAAGAGTTTCGATCTGCTTGTCATAATCTTCCTCCGTGAAGCCGAGACCCTTTAAGACACCGGTCAGCTCACTTTTGTAAGCGTATCCGTTCTCCAGCTCAAACTGATGGGTCAGGCGGGTATAGGTTTCCATCAGACGGTTCAGCTCATCACCGGTCACCGTGTTCATTTCCTGTTCCATATTGCGGATACGGCGCTCCATATCGATGATGTGCTGCTTGGTGGTAAGAAGCTCCTCGTAGATGGTATGATGTCCGTGGATATCCTGGTACTGGGCAAGATAGCCGATATTTTTATCCCGGGCAAGCACCACGGTACCGGAATCAGCAGAAAGCTCCTGCATGATGATACGCAGCAGTGTGGTCTTTCCTGCACCGTTGCATCCGATCAGAGCAGCCTTTTCACGGTCTTCAATGTGAAAGGATGCATCATTTAAAATTACTTTTTCGCCAAAGGCCTTGCATATATTCTGACATGATAAAATCATAAAAACTGTCCTCCTGTATAAAGAATCACCCCTGTTTATGTCTGAACAGGGAAAAATCCTCCACCTATTATAACGGAAACTGCCGGGATTTCAAAGAAAAAATCAATTATTAGAAAAAATATAAAGAAATTTGTACAGAATAGACAACTTTAATTGACAGGAAAATGTCAATTCGTTATAATTAACCTAGTGTAAGGTAAGGAGGAAAACTATCGTGGAGACAAAACAAATCTCGAAAGCGGTGATTAAGCGTCTGCCACGCTATTACCGCTACTTAGGAGAGCTGATGGAAGATAATGTAGAACGTATTTCTTCCAATGAGTTAAGTAAGAAGATGCATACCACAGCTTCTCAGATCCGTCAGGATCTTAATAATTTCGGCGGTTTTGGGCAGCAGGGGTATGGCTATAATGTACATTATCTTTATACAGAGATTGGTAAGATCCTGGGACTGGATACCGTTCATCCGATGATCATCCTGGGTGCCGGTAATCTGGGACAGGCACTTGCCAATTATGTGGATTTTGAGAAGCGTGGTTTCAGGCTGGTTGGTATCTTTGACGTAAATCCTGTGCTTGAGGGCATCGCAGTCCGTGGACTTGAGATCCAGATGCTCAGTGAGCTTCCGTTTTTCCTGAGAGAGAATAACGTGGAGATCGCGATTCTGACACTTCCCAAGAATAAAGCCAAGGAAATGGCAGATATCCTGGTGGAGAACGGGATCAAGGCAATCTGGAATTTTGCACATCTCGATCTTGAGACACCGGATGATGTGATCGTAGAGAACGTTCATCTTTCCGAGAGTCTGATGACACTGTCTTATAATCTCAGCAAATACAGGCAGGAACATGTGGATAAGTAAGAATTGTTAAGCTGCCGGAAACGGCAGCTTTCTCTATGACAGAGGGGAGGCAGAAGACAGAATGAAGAAGCTTGTTACCTGCAAAGAAATGAAGGATCTGGACTCCACAACGATCCGTGAGATCGGAGTTCCCTCCGAGGTTCTGATGGAGCGGGCAGCACTGAAGGTGGTAGAGGAAACAGAAAAGTATCTCCAGAAGGACGAAAGGATCCTGGTAGTCTGCGGAAGCGGAAATAATGGCGGTGACGGTATCGCTGTTGCCAGATTGTTCCATCTGAAGGGGATGCGGGTAGAGTTTTATATGGTCGGAAACAAAGATAAAATGACCAGCGAGACCGCTCTTCAGTATAAGATCGCTTCCGGTTATCGTGTCCCGGAGGTGAATAACCCGCAGTGGAGTGAATATACTACTATAGTAGATGCCGTGTTTGGGGTAGGCCTGACGCGTCCGATCGAGGGGCATTATGCTGATATCATCCATGAGATGAACAGTGCGAGGGCCAAAAAGATCGCAGTTGACATCCCGTCAGGAGTGAACGGAGATACTGGCCTGGAAATGGGAATTGCCTTCAGCGCCGATCTGACTGTCACATTTGCCTACCGGAAAAGAGGTCTTTGCTTTTATCCGGGAAGACTGTATGCAGGAAGGATCGTTACCGCCGATATCGGGATCTATGAGCAAGAAGCTGTGACTGCATCTGCCGCCTGTCTGGAAAATAAAGATCTGAAGCTGTTTCCGGAACGTGATCCCGGCGGAAACAAGGGTACCTTCGGAAAAGTGCTCTTTGTGACCGGAAGTGAGGGAATGTGCGGAGCCGCTTATTTAAGCGCCAGTGCAGCACTTCGTGCCGGTGCGGGAATGGTAAAGATCCAGACTGTGGAAGCCAACAGGATCCCACTGCAGATACTCCTTCCGGAGGCTATGGTCTGCAGCCGCTTTGATCAGGAATCCAATGAACAGCTTCTATCCTGGTGTGATGTGATCGTGATCGGACCGGGACTTGGAACATCAGTGGCCAGCCGTGAGAGAGAACAGTGGTTTCTCACGGCGGCTGCCCGGGAGAAAAAGCCGCTGATCCTGGATGCGGACGGCCTGAACCTTCTGGCTGCACATCCACAGTGGTATCAGTATCTGGGAGAGCATGTAGTCCTGACACCGCATATCGGAGAAATGAGCCGGCTCAGTGGCAGAACGATCCAGGAGATCCAGCATGAGATCGCAGATACTGCGCTGAAATGTGCTGCGGAAACAGGCTCTGTGTGCGTATTGAAGGATGCATGTACGGTGATCGCAGATGAAAAAGGCCAGATGTATCTGAATCTTTCCGGTAATTCCGGAATGGCAACTGCAGGAAGCGGAGATGTGCTTTCCGGGATTCTGGCAGCAGTGTTATGTATGTATCTGAAAACGGAGGAACAGCCTCCCATGGTTTTAAAGGCCGCGTTAGGTGTTTATCTTCACGGACTTTGCGGTGATCTTGCAGCCGCTGAAAAAGGAAAGCGCAGTATGCTGGCAGGAGATATCATAGAATATCTGCCCAAGGCATTAGCTATAGGTGAAGAGGAGTCGAAGTTATGAAGAAATACGAGAGAGTAAAAGCACTGGTATCACTGGATGCCATTGCCCACAATTTTGAGGAAATGCATAAAAATGTCAAAGAAGGGACAAAGATCATCGCTGTGATCAAGGCAGACGGTTATGGCCATGGTGCCAGAGCTATTGCCCGTCTGATCCAGGACTATGACTATATCTGGGGATTTGCAACAGCTACTGCAGAGGAGGCACTGGAGCTTCGGCATGCAGGGATCACCAAGCCTGTCCTGATCCTTGGCCTTGTATTTGAGGAATATTATGAGGAGCTTGCAGCCAATGATATCCGGATCACCATATCGGATCTTAATACAGCGGCAGAATATGCAAAAGCAGGTGCACGCATTGGAAAAAATGTACATATTCATCTGGCTCTGGATACGGGAATGACAAGGATCGGATATGCGGATATTCCGGAAAATGCGGTAAAGATCGAAAAAATCTCAAAAATCCCGAATCTGGTGATCGAGGGAATGTTTACCCATTTTGCCAGGGCGGATGAGACCGACCGTTCTCCTGCACTGGTGCAGCTGGACCGTTATCTCCGTTTTGCAGAGCTTCTGGAAAAAAGAGGTGTTCATATTCCGGTACGTCACTGCTCCAACAGTGCAGGTATCATCCGTGTTCCGGAAGCAAATCTCAATGTCGTTCGTGCCGGCATCACCATTTACGGTATTTATCCGTCAGAGGAGGTAGAACGTGATATTGTGAAGCTGACACCTGCAATGGAGCTGAAAAGTCATGTATCCTATGTGAAAAATGTGGAACGTGGAACAGCGGTAAGCTATGGAGGAACGTTTGTTACAGAACGCTTTACCAGAATGGCAACGATCCCCGTAGGTTATGCAGATGGCTATCCGAGACAGCTTTCCAATAAGGGCTGGGTCCTGATCCGGGGCAAAAAAGCTCCGATCCTCGGACGGGTCTGCATGGATCAGTTTATGGTTGATGTCACAGATATCCCGGAGGTGAAGGCCGGGGACGAGGTCACCCTGATGGGAAGAGATGGGGAGGAATTTATCAGTGTGGAGACACTGGGAGATCTTTCCGGAAGATTTTCCTATGAATTTGTCTGTGGGATCAGTAAACGTGTTCCGCGGGTTTATATCAAAGACGGTAAGGAATGCGGAGAAGAGGAGAGCTTTTTCCAGTAGATCCGTAAATACCCGGATTCGGAAAACGCCGGGTCAGACATAAGGCCGGTAAAAAAGTACCACGCATGGTATACACAAAGAAATTGTGGAAATACTTATCTGTAAAAAGGAATACGGCTTGTAAATAAGCCGGACCAGAATCGGAGTGTGAATTGTGTGGTTATAAAAAGAGGGGATATTTTTTACGCGGACTTAAGACCTGTAGTGGGCAGTGAACAGGGCGGCATCCGTCCGGTGCTGATCATCCAGAACGATGTGGGCAACCGTCACAGTCCCACAGTGATCTGTGCGGCAATTACATCAAAAATGAATAAGGCAAAACTGCCGACACATATTGAGATCGATGCATCCGCCTATGGGATCGAAAAGGATTCCGTGATCCTTCTGGAACAGCTCCGCACCATCGACAAGCGGCGTCTGAAGGATAAGGTGTGTCATCTGGACAGTGCTATGCTTGATAAGGTGAATCATGCGCTTGAGATCAGTCTGGAACTGACTTTTTAGGGGAACATGAGGAATTTTGACCGGTTTGTTTTCTGATTCTTGACGAAATCTTTCATAAGTGCTATATTAAACCGAGTTGCAATTATGTAAAACGGTACCCAAAATGAGCAGGGCACGAAAGAAAATATACGGTAACAAGGAGAGGAAGATACCATGTCAGGACATTCAAAATTTGCCAACATCAAACATAAGAAAGAGAAAAATGATGCCAAGAAGGGTAAGATTTTCACAGTCATCGGCCGTGAGATCGTTATGGCAGTAAAGGCCGGCGGCCCGGATCCTGCAAACAACAGCAAGCTTCGTGATGTCATCGCAAAAGCAAAAGCGAACAACATGCCGAACGATACGATCGATCGTGGAATCAAGAAGGCAGCAGGTGCGGATTCTGCAGACAGTTACGAGAAGGCTGTATATGAGGGATATGGTCCGAACGGTGTTGCTATTATCGTAGAGACTCTTACAGATAACAAGAACCGTACTGCAGGTAATGTACGTAACGCGTTTACCAAGGGTAACGGAAGCATCGGAACACAGGGATGCGTATCCTTTATGTTCGACCAGAAGGGCCAGATCATCATCGACAAGGAAGAACTTGAGGATGAGTGCGGTGAGATGGATGCGGACGAGCTGATGATGACAGCTCTGGATGCAGGTGCTGAGGACTTCAACGAGGAAGAGGACAGCTTTGAGATCATCACAGCACCGGACGATTTCAGTGCTGTACGTGAGGCTCTTGAGAAAGCCGGAATCCCGCTTGTAGAAGCACAGATCGCCATGATCCCGCAGACCTATGTGGAGCTGACGGATGATCAGGCTATCAAAGATCTTCACAGAACACTGGATCTTCTTGATGATGACGACGACGTTACTGACGTATGGACAAACTGGGACGAATGATCTCTGAATAGAAAGTAATATTTTGCATATAATACCTCCAGAATTTCAGATTCCGGAGGTATTTTTTTATGGAAAAACAGAGCGAAGAGGGAAAACAGAAGGAACTGGACCGGGAAGCGAGCCAGAACGAACAGATCCGGGAAACAGGGCAGGCAGTGCTCGATGGAAATTCCCGGAAGCATAAAGTGGAGCTTCTGACGGTGATCGGGGAAATCGAAGGTCATGAATCCGCGCCGTCTCACAGCAAAACAACCAAGTATGAGCATGTACTGCCAAAGCTGGCTCTCATTGAGGACGATGAGGAGATCGAGGGACTTTTGATCCTTTTAAATACGGTAGGAGGAGATGTGGAGGCAGGGCTTGCTATTGCGGAGATGATCGCGTCTCTGAGTATCCCTACGGTTTCCCTGGTGCTGGGCGGGGGACATTCCATAGGTGTACCCATGGCGGTATCAGCAGATTATTCCTTTATCGTGCCAAGTGCTACCATGGTGGTCCATCCGGTACGCCAGAACGGAATGTTCATCGGTGTAGCGCAGTCCTACCGCAATATGGAAAAGATCCAGGACCGGATCATTGCCTTTGTATCCGGACATTCACATATCACGGCAGAACGGATGGAGGAGCTGATGCTGGATACCTCCCAGCTTGTAAAAGATGTGGGGACTATGCTGGAGGGTGAGGAAGCGGTAAAGGAAGGACTCATCGATGAAGTAGGAGGGATCCGGGAGGCACTGGACCGATTGTATACCCTTATCGAAAGGAAAAAAACACAGAAATAACCAGTTTTGTATGTGGCTTTTGATGATGTTAGTTGTATAAGACTAACATAGTTGCGCTGTGCTGTGGTAAAGAATTTTGACAGAAATTGTAAATCTACTCTTGTCATATGCTGATTTTTAGCGTATTATTAATAAAGGTTTATAATTTGCGCGAGGAGGAAGACCATGTATAAGGTTTTAAAAGCTGAAACGCTGGCAGCTAAGATCCATCTTATGGTTGTGCATGCACCACGTGTGGCAAGCCACTGTCTGCCAGGACAATTTATCATTGTGAAACTTGACGAAAAGGGAGAAAGGATCCCGCTTACCATCTGCGATTACGATCGCGAGGCCGGTACAGTTACCATCGTATTCCAGGAGATCGGAGCATCTACCATTAAGATGTCCGCACTGAAGGCGGGAGATTCATTCCGTGATTTCGTAGGACCTCTGGGATGTCCGTCTGAGTTCGTTCATGAGGATATCGAAGAACTTAAGAAGAAAAAAATGGTATTCGTAGCCGGTGGTGTTGGTACCGCACCTGTTTATCCGCAGGTTAAATGGCTCCATGAGCACGGCATCACAGCGGATGTTATCCTTGGTTCCAAGACTAAGGATATGGTTATCCTTGAGAAAGAGCTTGGCGCTGTTTCCAATCTTTATGTTACAACAGATGACGGTTCCTATGGCCGTTCCGGTATGGTAACAAAGACTCTTGAGGATCTTGTGACAAACGAGGGCAAGCATTATGACGTCTGTGTAGCGATCGGACCGATGATCATGATGAAATTTGTCTGTCTTCTTACCAAGAAGCTTGGTATCCACACAATTGTCAGCATGAACCCGATCATGGTTGACGGAACCGGTATGTGCGGCGCTTGTCGTCTCCAGGTCGGTGATGAGATCAAATTTGCCTGCGTAGACGGACCGGAGTTCGACGGACATCTCGTTGATTTCGATCAGGCTATGAAGAGAAGCCAGATGTATAAGACCCAGGAGGGCCGTGCATTACTGAAGCTTCAGGAAGGCGATACCCACCACGGTGGATGCGGACATTGCGGAGGTGACAACTAATGGCAGATGCAAAAATGTTAAAAAAAGTTCCTGTAAGAGAGCAGGATCCGAAGGTACGTGCGACAAACTTCGAGGAAGTATGTCTTGGATATAATCAGGAAGAAGCAATGGAAGAGGCACAGAGATGCCTTGGCTGTAAGAAACCGAAATGTGTAGAGGGATGTCCGGTATCCATCAATATTCCGGGATTTATCGAGCACATCAAAGAGGGCAACATGGAAGAGGCTTACAAGGTGATCGGTTTATCTTCCGCACTTCCGGCTATCTGTGGTCGTGTATGTCCGCAGGAATCCCAGTGTGAGGGACAGTGTATCCGCGGTAAGAAGGGCGAGGCTGTTTCTATCGGTAAGCTGGAGAGATTCGTTGCAGACTATGCTCTGGAGCATGATATCAAACCTGCAGGAGCAGAGGTTAAGAACGGACATAAGGTTGCAGTGATCGGTTCCGGTCCATCCGGACTTACCTGTGCAGGTGACCTTGCAAAGGCAGGATACGATGTAACTGTATTCGAGGCTCTTCATGAGCTTGGCGGTGTTCTTGTTTACGGTATTCCGGAGTTCCGTCTTCCGAAGCAGAAGGTTGTTAAGAAAGAGATCGAGAAGGTCAAAGAGCTTGGCGTTAAATTCGAGACAAACGTTGTCATCGGTAAGTCCACTACCATCGATCAGCTGATCGAGGATGAGGGATTTGAGGCTGTATTCATCGGTTCCGGTGCAGGACTTCCGATGTTCATGGGCATCCCGGGTGAGAATGCAAGCGGTGTATTCTCTGCAAACGAGTACCTGACAAGAAGCAACCTCATGAAAGCATTCGATGATTCCTATGATACACCGATCGCAGCAGGCAAAAAGGTTGCAGTTGTCGGCGGTGGTAACGTTGCCATGGATGCTGCAAGAACAGCACTGAGACTTGGTGCTGAGGTACATATCGTATACAGAAGAAGTGAGGCAGAGCTTCCTGCACGAGCAGAGGAAGTTCATCACGCTAAGGAAGAGGGCATCATCTTTGATCTTCTTACAAATCCGAAGGAGATCCTCGTTGATGAGAACGGCCACGTAAACGGTATGAAGGTTGTCAAGATGGAGCTTGGTGAGCCGGATGCATCCGGAAGAAGACGTCCGGTAGAGATTCCTGGTTCCGAGTATGATATGGATGTAGATACTGTCATCATGTCTCTTGGTACTTCACCGAACCCGCTGATCTCTTCCACAACCAAGGGCCTTGACATCAACAAGAGAAGATGTATCGTTGCCGAGGAAGAAACCGGTAAGACATCCAAGGACGGCGTATATGCCGGTGGTGATGCCGTTACAGGTGCAGCTACCGTAATCCTTGCCATGGGTGCAGGTAAAGCTGGTGCAAAAGGTATCGACGAATATCTGAAAAATAAATAAGCAGAAAGTCTGTTTATAAACAGATCCTCCGACTGTGTTTTCTGATGCAGCCGGAGGATTTTTTATCTTGCAGATCAAAAAAAGAACATTTGTTTGAAACTTTTACCAAGTGAAGATTGTAAGTTTTACTCAGTTATGCTATAATGTGTTGGAAAAAATTTAAGAAAAGGAAATATCATTATGTCAGTGATACATGCGATTATATTGGGAATCATTCAGGGAATCACCGAATTTCTGCCGGTGAGCAGCTTCGGACATCTCTGTGGAGTGCAGGATCTTTTGGGCGGTACCAGAGGCTCCGGTGTGCTTTTTGAAGTGATGCTCCATCTGGGAACTATGATAGCTCTGATCCTTGTTTTTCTGAAGGACATCAAGAAGATCGGGATCGAGCTGATCGGAATGATACTGGATCTGATCGGAAATGCCAATATTTTTCTCTATAACCGTAGGACTGGGAAAGAGCTTACCTACGCAAAGATCATAAGCGGAACTTACCGGAAGCTTACTGCCCTGATCATGGTATCTACTATTCCTACAGTCCTGATCGGATATCAGTGCAAACGACTTGTTGTGCGAAGCGCATCCTCACACATGTTTTCCGGGATCGGAATCCTTCTTACAGGTGTGATCCTCCTTGTTGTGGACTACAGTAATGTCAATGGCAGCAAGGGAACAAAAGAAACCAGCTTCGGAGATGCTATGTGGATGGGTATCTGCCAGGGTCTTTCTGTGTTTCCGGGACTTTCCAGGCTTGGACTTACCATGAGTGCAGGACTTTTCTGCGGCCTCGGACGGAAGTTTGCAGTGAAATATTCGCTGCTGATGAGCATTCCGGCTGTGGTGGGAGCTTTTTTTGTGGAGATGGGAGAGTTCACTTCTGTTCATATGACTGTTGGCCAGGGATTTACTTATGTTCTTGGAATGATCGTGGCCGGGATCACAGGCTATCTGGTGATCCGTTTTATGCTTAAGCTTTCGAATCAGGTCAGACTGCGTTATTTTGCATTTTATTCTTTTGCAGCCGGAATCTTTATTCTGGCAGCGAATTATATTTGATATCAACTGGGAGGAGTCTGACAATGGCAGCTTCAAAAACGACAAAAAAAATGAAAAAGAAAACCTGCGGCGAAGCAGCAGCCTGTCGGTAAATCGCTTTCAGACAGAGATCCTGATCCTTGTGATGTTTGCGGCCTGCCTGATCCTGATGATCAGTGCATTTGGTATGGGAGGGATCGTAGGAAATGCCATCAGTGCCGTATGCTTTGGCATCATGGGACTTTGTGCATATATTTTCCCGATCCTGCTTTTTGCCGGAGTTACGTTCCTGATCGTGAACAATACCAACCGTCTTGCCTACAAAAAGGTACTGGCGGGCGTGGTATTTTTTGTGTTCCTCTGCGGCTTTCTTCAGCTGATCACAGAGGGCTATACGCCAAGTACCACGTTTTCGGATTATTATTCACTGAGTTCGGAATACCGTACCGGCGGTGGAGTATTCGGTGGTGCAGTATGTATTTCCACAGCATCCGCTTTTGGCGTTGTGGGCGGAACTGTGATCATCGTTCTGGTGCTTCTTGTGTCTCTCATCATCATAACACAGAGATCCTTCTTCGGATTTATGAATAAGATCCTGGACTTTTTTACAGATGCAGCAAGAGAGGGCAGAGAAGCTTATCTTGAGGGACAGCCGGACAGAGAAAAGCAGAAGGAGCTTCGCAGAAAGATCCGTGCGGAAAAAAGAGCGGAGAAGATCCGCCGGCTGGAAGAAGAGCTGGAGGAAGAAGAACTTGCCCTTACAGAGAAAGATCCGGAAAATATCTCGAAAAAAACAAAAGCAAAAAAACAAGAAGATCGCAGAAAGAAAGACAGGCTGCGGTGAAGGCGAACCGGGAAGGAGAATTTAATCTTCCTTCTTTCCTTGATGAACAAAAGGCTGTACTTCCGGCAGATACAGATCTGACAGAAGAGGATCCAGGGCTTGATGAGAAACCGGAGGAGCATGCTCAGCCGCGGGAATTCCAGATCCACCGTTCACAGTCTCAGCCGGCCCGGGAAGAGTCGGAGGAGCCGGATTTCGAAAGAGAAATGCAGGAAGCCGAAGAGGAGGATGCCTATGCCGGCTACGAGGATGTAGATATTCCCGAGATGCAGCAGATTCTGCCGGCAAAGACAGCTGTAGCAGCAAAAGCTTCCCGGGAAACAGGAAAGGCAGCCGTTCCTGCTGAGATAAAGGAGGATCCTCAGCCGGAAGATGAACAGAAGGCATCCCATCAACCCTCCAGAAACCCGAAGTCATCTCAGACAGAGATCGAGCATGGGATCAGAAATATCCAGCATGAGATCAGCCAGGGAGAAGCTCCGGAGAAGAAACCATATCAGTATCCGCCGCTGAAGCTTCTGAAGCGCGGAGATGGCAGATCTCAGGGAGATTCCGATGCACATCTGCGTAAAACAGCGCAGAAGCTTCAGGAAACCCTGCATAATTTCGGCGTCAATGTAACCGTTACCAATGTGAGCTGCGGACCTACCGTTACCCGCTATGAGCTGCAGCCGGAAATGGGTGTGAAGGTCAGCAAGATCGTTGGTCTTTCCGATGATATCAAGCTGAATCTTGCTACACCGGATATCCGCATCGAAGCACCGATACCGGGAAAGGCAGCCGTGGGGATCGAGGTCCCGAACAAGGAGAACAGCCCGGTCATGCTGAGGGATCTTCTTCAGTCAGAGGAGTTTAAAAATGCAAAATCCAAGCTGTCCTTTGCAGCAGGTAAGGATATTGCCGGAAAACCGGTAGTGGCAGATATTGCCAAGATGCCGCATCTTCTTATCGCCGGAGCAACCGGCTCCGGAAAATCCGTCTGCATCAATACGCTGATCATCAGCATCCTTTATAAGGCTACACCGGATGAGGTGCGTCTGATCATGATCGATCCGAAGGTGGTGGAGCTCAGTGTATATAACGGGATCCCGCACCTGTTCATTCCGGTGGTCACAGATCCGAAGAAAGCGGCCGGTGCGTTGAACTGGGCTGTTTCCGAGATGACCAGTCGTTACAATGCCTTTGCGGAATATGGGGTACGTAATCTTGGAGAATATAACAAAAAGGTTGCCAATATGCGGGTCCCGGAGGGAGAAAAGGCACCTGAGAAGATGCCGCAGATCGTGATCATCGTGGACGAGCTTGCGGATCTTATGATGGTTGCGCCGGGAGAAGTTGAGGATGCGATCTGCCGTCTGGCCCAGCTGGCACGTGCAGCAGGTATCCATCTGATCATTGCTACCCAGAGGCCATCGGTCAATGTCATCACAGGTCTGATCAAGGCCAATATGCCGTCCAGGATCGCATTTTCCGTATCTTCCGGTGTGGATTCCAGGACGATCCTGGATATGAACGGTGCCGAGAAGCTTCTTGGCAAGGGCGATATGCTGTTTTATCCGCAGGGGTATCAGAAGCCGGCCAGACTGCAGGGTGCTTTTGTTTCCGATGAGGAGGTCAGTGCAGTCGTAGAATATGTTTCTGACAAAAATCAGGGTGCTGTTTATGATACCTCCATCGAGAAGCAGGTCAATACAGCCGGTGTCCCGGGAGGAGCCGGCGGCGGTGACAGAGATGTCTATTTTACAGAAGCCGGTAAATTTATCATTGAGAAGGAAAAGGCCTCCATCGGTATGCTCCAGCGTATGTTCAAGATCGGATTTAACCGTGCGGCAAGGATCATGGATCAGCTTTGTGACGCAGGAGTGGTAGGTCCGGAGGAAGGAACCAAGCCAAGGAAGGTTTTGATGTCAGCAGAAGAATTTGAGAATTATCTGGAGGAGAACGGCGGATGAAAATAAGTATCCTGACAGTAGGGAAGATCAAGGAAAAATATCTGCGGGATGCCATTGCGGAGTATTCCAAGCGCCTCGGGCGTTACTGCAAGCTGGAGATCATAGAAGTGTCCGACGAAAAAACACCGGATAATGCCAGCGAAACAGTAGAAGATGCCATTCGGAACAAGGAAGGGGAGCGTCTTCTTAAATATATCCGGGATGATGCGTTTGTGATCACTCTGGAGATCGGAGGCGAGCAGCTGACCTCTGAGAACTTTGCACGGAAGATCAACGAGCTGGGAATACGTGGGACTAGCCATATCCAGTTTGTGATCGGCGGCTCTATCGGTCTTGGAAAAGAAGTACTGAAGAGATCAGACTATGCTTTAAGCTTTTCGAAGATGACATTTCCTCATCAGCTGATGCGTGTGATCCTTCTGGAACAGATCTACCGCAGCTATCGTATCATCAGCGGAGAGCCCTATCATAAATAATATCATACTACATATCCGCAAATATCTTGACAATTTTCGGATATGTAGTATGATAAAAAAAGAGTAGCACTCGAAGCTTAAGAGTGCTAATAATCACAGAAAGAAGGAAATGAATATGGCATTAAAACCAGTTGCAGACAGAGTTATCGTAAAATATTTTGAGACAGAAGACAAAACCGCATCCGGCATCGTACTTCCGGACAGCTCCAAGGAGAAAACCCAGCAGGCAGAGGTTATCGCAGTAGGTGGCGGTAAGGTCGTAGACGGTAAAGAAGTACCGGTACAGGTAAAGCCGGGCGACCGTGTGATCTACGGAAAATACACAGGAACCGAGATCAAATATGAGGGTGAGAAATATCTGGTGATCAACGCAGATGATATCATTGCCATCGTAAAAGACTGATGAAGAATTTTTATCGTAATTTTCTGAAATTATGCTCCATGCTGGTGTTGCAGAATGTAGTGACCTTAAGTGTCAATCTTGCTGACAATATTATGCTTGGAGCCTTCAGCGAAACTGCATTATCCGGTGTGACTACCGTAAACCAGGTACAGTTCGTCTTTCAGCAGTTGCTTATGGCGCTGGGAGACGGACTTGTCATATTCGGAAGTCAGTACTGGGGAAAGAAAGAGACAGAGCCGGTAAGGAAGATCGGTGCCTGGGCCATGCGCACAGGCTTTTTTATTGCCCTTGTGCTGTTTATCCTGGCCAGTCTTTTTCCAACACAGCTGCTGGGGCTTTTTACAACAGACCAGGCGATTATCGAAGCCGGTCTTTCCTATCTGGCGATCATCCGGTTTACTTACTTTTTCTTTGCAGTGACGCAGATCCTGCTTGCTACACTGCGCTGTGTGGAAATTGCAGGGGTTGCCTTCGGGCTTTCGGTAATGACTTAAGTGTAGTAATGGTAGGAATGTCCTATCAGATGCCGACAAACGGTGGTATCATCCGGGGAAGCGGAAGCATCGCTTATTCCATGAAGGTGGACCTGATCAGTACCTGGGGGATCGTGATCCCTTTATCCATGTTTATGGCATTTGTGGTCAAGGCATCTCCGGCAGTGGTGGTATGCTGCCTGAATGCAGATCAGATCTTTAAATGCGTGCCTGCATTTTTGAAGTGCAATTACGGACACTGGATCAAAAATATGACGAATTAAGGAAATATATATAGATCAGAGGCAAGATACAGAAAATTTATCTTGACGCCTGTGTGATCTGTATGTAGAATAAATACAAGCTTTAACGAAATGCAGTAAAAAAATCTCTGAAGAGCCAGGGACAGCTTGACAAAGGTAATATGGTATAGTATTATCTTGCTTATATCATATTAAACTGGTGGGAAAAGAGGTATACTCACTGAAACACAGGAGGAACAGGAAATGAGAAAAAAAGTACTGGCAGCGCTTCTGGCAGCTGCAGTGGCAGGAACAACTGTTATGTCAGGAATGACTGTTTTTGCAGCAGAAACAGAAGGAACCAAGGCGGAAGGCGGAAATATTACCATTGCAGAAACAGCAGATCCGCAGAACATCAATCCGCTTTATGTTGTGGATCAGACAAGCTTCGATATGATGCAGGCACTGTACAGCCCGTTTTTTGAGATCGTGAACGGAGAGATGTATTATGGAAACGGACTTTGCGAAAGTGTAACAGCCAATGATGATGCCAGCGAATTCACACTGAAGCTCAAAGACGGACTGAAATGGCATGACGGTCAGCCGATCACAGCCGATGATGTGGTATTCACCATGCAGGTGCTGGTAGATGAGAAGCAGAATGTTCCGTATTCTTCTTACGGATACGTTAATGACAAGGCAGTAGAGGCAGAGAAGGTTGATGACCTTACAGTCAAGATTTCCCTTGGATCATCTTCCGCAGGATTTCTTGGCGGACTGAGCCAGGTTTACTGTATTCCGAAGCATATTTATGACGGCGTGGAGAATATCGGAGAAAGTGATCTCAACAATGAACCGGTGGGAAGTGGTCCTTTTAAGTTCGAGGAATACAAATCCGGAGAGTATTATAAAGTAACAAAATTCGATGACTATTTTGATGATGTAAATCTGGATTCCATCACCTTCAAGATCGTAAAGGATTCCAGCTCCGCCAATGCGGCACTTGCAAGCGGAGATCTGGATGCACGTTTGATCAGCGCAGATGATTACGATACCGTCAGTGCTTACGATAACGTAAACATCAATACCTATAATTCCGGACGTGTCAACGCCATGTTCATGAATGAGCTGAACGAAGATCTTCAGGATGTAAAGGTACGTCAGGCGATCGCATACGCACTGAATAAAGAAGAGTTCTGTCAGTTTGCTTTCCTTTCCGAGGATTATGCAGAGCCTGCAGATTCTATTTTTACACCGGATACACTCTACTATACAAAACCGGACAATACCTACGACAATGATCCGGCTAAAGCACAGGAGCTCCTTTCCGAAGCAGGAAAGACAAGTCTTTCTCTGAACCTGATGTATATCTCCACAGATAAGACAATGGAGAGTGAGGCTCTGTATGTACAGTCTGCCCTTGCCAATGTAGGAATCACCATCAATCTTCTTCCTACAGATGAGTCTACCTTCAAGAATAAGACAAAGGATACGGAGTGCACAGATTATGATCTGGTACTGAGCTTCTACACTCTGGGAGAAGAGCCGAGCCTTTATGCAGACATGAGTTCTTCCGTCAGCCGTTCCAACTATTCCAGGATCAAGGATACAGATCTGGATGCATTGTGGGAAGAGGGCAACAGCACTGCAGATGAGACAAAACGTGGCGAGATTTATAAGGAGATCCAGAATACGATCAATGATAACATGTATATCTATCCGATCGCTTATTCCAATGGTTTCTATGCGGTAAGTAAAGATTTCGGAGGCTTTGATGAATGTCTGTTAAAAACTATTTATTATGATTATTCCAAGATCTACACATTGGAGAAATAAATAATTTTATAGCGGATGAATACCGGAAACAGAAAGAGGCTGACGCGTTTTTGCGCCAGCCGATTTCCTGTTTTCGGGGAAAATAAAGGAGGTACATTTTGAAGAAGATCGTAAACCGTCTGATACAGTGTATTCTGACACTGTTTATTGTCTCTGTTCTCTGCTTTGCACTGACAAAAGCAGCGCCCGGAGATCCTGTCCTGACTTATGTGGAACCAAATATGAGTGAAGAATATATCCAGAACCTGAGAGAAAGCCTGGGACTTACAAAGCCTGTCTATGAGCAGTACTTTCTGTGGCTGGGAAGGAATCCTTCACGGGAATTTCGGAAATTCCCTGATGAATAACCGACCGGTCCTGACACAAGATGTGGAGAGGCTTCCCGCAACCGTGATCC